>ERZ1370068.5315-contig-4340_pt1 | contig 23869 bp, 49 predicted proteins | sample MGYA00561227_ERZ1370068 | MGnify/ENA primary metagenome ERZ1370068 (study PRJEB38410, sample SAMEA6850437) | metagenome | study: Metagenomic assessment of the ecological functions of the soil: analysis of the soil microbiota associated with the...
GTGCGAGGTTGTGCTCTGCGATGGGACGCCGTTCCGTTTCGTACGTGTCCAGTAGCGAGTCCGGTGCCCAGCCCTTGAGCACCCAGCTCAGCTTCCAGCCGAGGTTGAAGCCGTCGGCGATGGCAGTATTCATTCCGGTGCCGCCGCGCGGTGTCCACCCGATGGGCTGCGTCGCCGATAAGAAAGGCATCGCCCGATCGGAACCGTTCGGCGATGGCCGCCGAGAATGTGAATGTCCTCCGATCGAGCACGCTGACCGGTAGATCTTGAACGCCGGCCGCTTCCCGGATCCGAGGAATCAGTTGATCTTGGGCGAGCTCCGCCACGCTTCCTGCCTGCGCGGATCCCAGCCAAAGGCGTAGACCCAGCGGTCGCCCTGACCCGCAGGCAGAAAAGTGCCGGGAGCAGGTTTCTCGGTCACGTATATCCCGTAGCGGCGGCGGCCGACGACATCCCACAAGGGCGCCCGGATGACTGCCGAAAATGACTGCAGCAGATCCTCCGTCGAAGAGGCTCCGATGCGAAGCCGCTGTCTCACCACACTCCGCGCCCCGTCAGCGCCGATGACGTATTGTGCCTGAACGCCTCGCACCCTGCCGCTCGCCCCGGCTCGAAGCTCGAGCCGCAGCCCGCTCGTGGTCGGCCAGACGTCCTCGACGGCAACTCCGAGATCGACATGGGCAGCCGGAAGACGTCGCAGATAGTTGAGCAACACGGTCTCAAGATGATCTTGTGGCACCGCAGCCGGTCGGGTTGGACTGAGCCGGGCACTCTCCGATCTGCTCGGATAGCCGACCTCGATCAACTCACCGGCCGCGGCCCTTGACAAGCGTCGACGTGAGCAGCATTCGCCATTCGACGTCGTCGCCGCCCGCCAAGATCTCGTCCTGCAGCCCCCACGATCGGAACAACTCCATGGATCGGAGGCTGATCACGGTCGCCCGTGGATGTGAGAAGACTGAGCTGCGGCGGTTCAGCACCAAGTTGCGAATGCCAGCGCGGGCGAGCGTGATCGCCGCGACCAGCCCGGCAGGTCCTGCGCCGGCCACCACGACGAGGCCACACAGCCATGGAGGATTCCTCTTTCGCTAGACAGCTTGTATTCCACACGACAGTATGTAGTTTAGAAGTCACCATGTCAAGTGAAATGTGCGAAGGCTTCTGGCATGGTGCGTAAGTACGAGCAACAGATCCGGGCGGAGACCGCCGAGGAAACCCGCCGACGCGTCCTCGGCGCAGTCGCTCAGCGGCTGCGTGACGCGCCAGCGGAGCCTCTCAGCCTGGACGAAGTGGCCAAGCTCGCGCGTGTAGCGCGGTCCACGATCTACCTGATCTTCGGCTCCCGCGCTGGATTGTTCGAGGCGTTCACCGAAGACCTCCTGGCTCGTACCGGCCTGGCTGATCTGACCAAAGCAGTAGCCCACGAGGATCCCCGCCGACATATGCGCGACGGAATTGCTGCTGCCTGCACGGATGTACGCCCAAGATCTGCCGGTGTATCGCGTGCTGTTCTCCATGAACCACGTCGATCCTGCGTCGGTTGGGGGAGCCGTCGAGCGGATGGAGAAGCGTCTGAGCGGCGCGGCATGGCCTACCTTGCTCGACGGCTGGCGGAGGACTCGGTCTTGCGCGACGACGTCACCGTGGCGGAGGCAGGCGATGTGCTGTGGGTGCTGTGCAGCTTTGAGACGTTCGATGCTCTGTACGGTGGGCGCGACAGATCACTCGACGAAACCGTTGAGGTCATTGCCGCGACGGCCGAGCGTTCGCTGTGCCGAGCCTGCCTAAGGCCGAAGTGAGTGACCATGGCAGGATCATGATCACCTTCTGTCCAGGAGTTCTGATATGTATCCTGATGCGTCTCGGCCCAGTCGGCTCCGAACGACCAGTTGTCCGATGATGGACGACAGTCACTACCTCGATGTCTCAGATGTGGTCGATGACTTCGACGAGGCGTTCTTCGGCAGCAACGGGCTAACCCGCCTCGCCGAGTGTCGTTCGGGAGCGGAGCGCAACCGAACAGCTACAGGAGTTCGGCGAGGGAGCGGATCGGAGCGCCGATCGCACGCCCACACCAGATTCTCTGCATCGGCTTGAACTACAGCGACCACGCCGCGGAAACCGGTGCGGCGGTCCCCGACGAGCCGATCTTGTTCACCAAGTCACCCAACTCCTCGTCGGCCCGTACGACGATGTCCGCATCCCCCGCGGCTCCACGAAGCCGGACTGGGAGGTCGAGCTGGGCGTCGTGATCAGCAATACGGACCAGCTATCTCGACTCAGTCGGTGATGCCCACGACGCGATCGCCGGCTACACTGGTCGTCAACGATGTCAGCGAACGCGCGTTCCAGATCGAACGCGGTGGACAGTGGTCGAAGGGCAAAGTCGGCCGGAGACCTTCAACCCGGCCGGGCCCTGGCTCGTTACGCCGGACGAGATCGGCGATGTCCGCAACGCCTGAGGATGTGGCTTGATGTGAGCGGTGTCCGCCGCCAGGACGGGTCAACGGCGACGATGATCTTCGATCCCTACGTCATCGTTCACTATCTCAGCCAGTTCTTGGTGCTCGAGCCAGGTGACCTGATCGACACCGGTACGCCCCCTGGGGTCGGCATGGGTATGCGGCCTCCGGTGTGGCTGAAAGCTGGAGACGTCATGGAGCTCGGTATCGAAGGGCTGGGCAGCCAACGTCAGACCGTGATACCCGCCCGATAGATCGAAGGAGTCAGGTGTCAACTCCAGTCGTCGTCACCGCATACTTTCGTCCCGCCCCTGGGCAGCATGATCAGGTTGTGGAGGCGCTCCGGCCGGCGATTGCCACCGTGCACGGAGAACCGGGATGTGAGCTCTACGCCATCCACGATGCTCCGGACGGCACCATCGTCATGATCGAAGTGGACCTCGGTCCGCGACCTTGATGATCACGGTGCCGGGGAGGCCGTTCGGGCGCTGAATGCATCTCTGGAAGGGTTGCTCGCGTCGCCTACCGAGGTGACGCGGCTGGTGCCGTTACCAGCTGGAACTGAGGATCAAGGCCGGCTCTGACACCCGCTAGTCGAGTCACCGGCCGGACCAGCTCGACATCGGGATTGAGCTCGACGCCGAAACCGGGCGTATCGGGCACCCTCATCCGGCCGTTCACCGGAACGGGCTCGCCGACCAGCAGCGGCGAGAACATCGGCACCACTTGATCAGCCTCGGGCGCCATCATCAAGAACTCCGCGAACGGGCTATTGGTCCGCGTGATCACGAAGTGGTAGGAGTACACGCTCGACCCGTGCGGCACGACCAGCGCCCCGTACGCGTCGGCGAGCGCGGAGATCTTGATCAGCTCGGTGATCCCGCCGCACCAGCCGACGTCCGGCTGCAGGATGTCGGCGCAGCCCATCTCGAGCAACATTCGGAACCCGTACCGGGTGGACTCGTGCTCGCCGGTCGAGATCAACATCCCGCGTGGCACCTTCTGCCGCAGCTCGCGATAGCCCCAGTAGTCGTCGGGGATCAGCGCCTCCTCGAGCCACTTCAGCCCGTACTCATGAGCCGCGGTGGCCAGCCGGGTCGGCGTAGTCGAGATCCAGGGACATCCAGCAGTCCCACATCAGCCAGAAGTCGTCGCCGACCTTGTCCCGCATCGCGGCGAGCTCTTCGAGGTTCGCTCGCAGCCCGGCCACTCCCTCGTGCGGACGCGTGGTGCAGCGCGCAGCTTGCCGCCGACGAACCCCATCTGCTGCGCAAGATCGGGCCGCGCACCGGTGGCGTAGAAGGTCAGCTCGTCGCGAACGGCGCCGCCGAGCAGGTGCGTAGACCGGCTCCTGCCGCAGCCGACCGAGCAGGTCGTACAGGGCAAGATCGACGGCGCTGATCGACGTTGAGCACCAAGCCCTTTGCGGCCGTAGAACAGCGTGGACCGGATACATCTGGTCCCAGATCTTCTCGATGTCGGTAACCTGAGCGCCCTCCAGGAAGCGCGCCAGGTGTCGCTCGACGATCCAGCGCTCCGGGCTCCCCGCGCCGTCGTGACGCCGAACCCGGTGGTGCCGTCATCGGCCTCGACCTGCACGACCAGCGTGCCCAGCACGTTCAGACCGAAGCTGCGACGGCTCTCGTCGTAGCTCCGGGTAGCGCGACATCGGGGTCGGCGATGTGGTCGTCGATCCAGTGATAGCCCTGCTGGTCGTGGTAGTCGGCTCCGCCGCCCGCACCGCACGGTGTAGGCACGGACGTGCGGCGATCCTGTGCGCGGTCATACCGAGCCGCTCGACCGGCGGCCCGTGCGGAAACACCAAGATCTTGCTCGCCGTGCTCCGGCCTCTGCGCCAGGTCGTCGAAGCTCTGCGGCGCCCCGTCCCAACCGACCCGGCCGTCGATCAGCGCGCCGATCCCGTCGGGCACGGTGCCGACCCATGTCGGCGGTGTCGGCGAACTCCGTCGGCGGTGTAGGTGAAGGATCCGATCAGCGTCTCGCTCCTGCGGTGCTCAACGCGTACGCGGAGAGTTCCAGCTGCGGCGAGCCCATCCCGACCAGGACGATCCTGCTCCCCAGGCCCGAAGCGGCGAACGCGTCGGCAACCGTCGGGCTGAGCCCGACCGCGTCGACGACCAAGGTCGGCCGGACCGCCGAGTCCGGTCGCGTACCGCCTCCGGCAGGTCATCCGCCGACGGGTCGATCGACCTCGGCGCCGAGGCTGGCACACAGGTCCCGGCGCGACGGGCTGACGTCGGACACGGCCAGCGCTTGGACGCCCAGGCGCCGGGCGGCCAGCAGGCACGCCTGCCCGATCGGTCCACCGCCGATGACCAGCACTCGGTCCTCGGCGACGTGGCTGACCTCGACGTACCGCGTGGTAGCCGACCGCGAGCGGCTCCACCAGGGCGCCCGAGCTCCTGCCGGCATGTCCTCCGGTAGGAGCACGACGTTCTGCGGCCGGGACGGCGACCCGGTCGGCGAACGCCGCCGGGATTTCCGGCGCGCACGCCCAGCACAACCCGCCGGCTGCACCACTGTTGCTGACCATGACGCGGCAGGCCGCGCAGCTCGCCGCAGGCCATCACCGGGTTGACTGGTGACCAGCTGGCCAACCGCTGAGTGCTTCGACGTCGGGGCCGAGCTCGTCGATCCGGCCGACCGTCTCGTGGCCCATCACCTGGCCGGGATGGCGGCGGCCGTTCTCCCCGGAGTAGCCGTGGAAGTCCGAGCCGCAGATGCCGGTGGCGATCACCTCGACGACCACCTGCGCCCGGTCCCTGGCACCGGATCGGGCCGTTCCTCCACCGCGATGTCGTACGAAACCGCGCAATACCAGCGCCTCACATGTCCCTACCCTGTAGTCCTGTCGACGCCCCGCGCGCCGCCTCAGCCTGGTCAGCGCAGTACGTACATGCGCGTCGACCTCGTCCAGGTGACCAGCCTCGACCTCGTTGGCCTTCTTGAAGAACGCGGTCGCGGCAAACAGCACTGCGCGCCGAGGACGGCTCCGACGGCCAGGGAGTACAGGCCGCGCGTTCCCGCCGATCGTTTCCTTTGAAGTAGTCGCGCTGGATGGGCGCCAGGAACCCACCCAGGTTGCCCAGCGAGTTGATCAATCCGATGCCTGCGGCGGCGGCGTATCCGGTCATGTACTCCGTCGGGCAGCGTCCAGAAGATTGGCGGACATGGCGACGAACCCCATCGCGGCCAGGCAAAGGCCGGCGATCGCGAGCACCGGGGTTACCGCTGAGCGCACCGGAGATGACGATCCCGAACGCGGTGCCCAGCAGCAGCAACGTGCCGATCAGCCGGTGCTTGCGGGTGCGGTCGGCCAGACCCGGGAAGAATCAGCAGAACCCACCAGTGCGAAGACCCAGGGATGGCGGTCACCAGCGAAGACTGGAAGCCGAGCTTCTGGCCGGTGATGGCGGTCACCTGGGTGGGCAGGAAGAACGTGACACCGTAGACCGCGATCTGGAGGCAGAAATAGATCAGCGCGAAGTACCACACCCGCCAGTTGCCGAGCGCGGCCAGCACCTTCTGGGGCCCGTGCCCTTCCTCCTTGGCGTTGTCCTCGGCGTCGATCGTCTCCACCAGCGCCTGCCGCTCGTCGTCCGGCAACCACTGTCGCTTGCTCGGGCCTGTCGGTCAGGTAGAAGAAGGCCCAGATGCCGACCGACGACCGCCAGCAGGCCCTCGACCAGGAACATCCACTGGATGCCGCGCAGCCCGAACAACCCGTTGAGCTCCAGCAGACCGCCAGAAAGCGGATTACCGAGAATGCCGGCGAGCGCGATGCCCATATAGAAGTAACCGCGGGCCCGGCTCAGGTGCCGCGCGGGGATCCAATAGGTGAGGAAGAGGATGACGCCGGGGAAGAAGCCGGCTTCCATGACACCGAGCAGGAAGCGCAGGATGTAGAAGCTGGTCGGCCCCTGGACGAACATGAAGGCGGCGGCGACGATGCCCCAGGTCACCATGATCCGGGACAGCCACCACTTCGCCCCGACCCGGTGCAACAACGAGATTGCTCGGGACTTCGAAGATCGCGTAGCCGACAAAGAAGAAGCCCGGCGCCGAAGGCGTACGAGGCCGCGCTGATGCCGAAGTCGGCCTCGAACTCTTGCTGCGCGAACGAGACATTGCTTCGGTCCAGGAACGCAATCACATACATCAGCAGCAGGAATGGGATCAGTCGTCTGAAGACCTTCCGGTTTGCCATGCTCGCTCAACTCGAAGCGACGCTGGGGGTCTGACTCGTGACGGTGTCGGCCATCGATGTCTCCTTGCTCGTGGGTGCCGGGGTTCGCTAGATCGGATTTGACTCGCTCAGTGGCGTCGATCAGTGCATGTACTTGCCGCCGTCGATCTGGATGGTTGCTCCGTTGATGTAGCCGGCGCCGTCGGACAGCAGGAACGCCACGGTGGCAGCGATCTCGTCGGGCTGGCCGACGCGGCCCAGCGGGATGCCGGCGGACATCGAGGCCTTGCGTTCATCGGTGAGCCGGCCACCCATGATCTCGGTGTCGACCGGCCCGGGAGCCAGCACGTTCACGGTGATCCCGTACGGGCCGAGCTCGCGCGCGCCGCCATGGGCACATCCCGATCACGGCCGCCTTCGCGGTGGCGTAGACGCCCTTGGAGAAGGTGCCGCCCCCGTCGAACGGCGGTGATCGAGGAGGTGTTGACGATGCGTCCGACGCCCTGCGGGATCATCCGCGCGGCGGCCGCCTTGAGCATCAGATACGAACCCGTGACGTTCACCGCCATCACCCGCTCGAACTCCTCGAGACTCGCACTCGTGCGAGCGGCGCCTGCGAGGCGATCCCGGCCAGGTTGACCAGGCCGACCACCGGCGGCAGCTCGGCGTCGATCCGCTCGATAGATCTCGGTCACCGAGGACTCTGAGGCGATGTCGGTCGGCACCGCCGAGCACATCTCGATGACCCGCGTCGCGGAGCTCGTTCTCCACCGCCGGCCAGGCCGTCGGCGTTGATGTCGACCAGAGCGACGTGCCAGCCGCTCTCCGCCAGCATTCGGGCGGTGACTCGGCCGATCCCGGCCGGACCGCCGGCGCCGGTGACGACGGCGGTGCGTTGCTCAGGCAGTCGGGATAAGACGGTCGATGTTGCTGGGGCCTGGGCGGCGGATGTCATCGGTGCTCCTCTCTCAGTCAGTCTCGGTCTGGTCAGTCGATCAAGGTGGCGAGGATGTCTCGGACGTATGCGCGGTTCTTGCCGATCACGGTGATCGCATCGCTGCCGTAGTGCTCGCACAGGAAGGCACCGCGGAAGCCGAGGTCGAGCGGCCTGGCTGATCGCGGCGCGGTAGTTGATCAAGCCGAACTCCATCGGCACCGGGAAGGTCATCACCTGGCCGGTGGTCGGGTCCTCGTCGCGCAGGTAGTTCTTCACGTGCCAGTAGTTGGTGTACGGCGAGCACCTTGTCGAGCATGTCCTGCACCGGCTCGATCGGCCGGTGCAGCCGGATGAAGTTGCCGATATCGGGGTTCAGGCCGCAGGCGTCGTGTCCAACTTCCTTGAGGAACTGCACAGCGCCGTCGCAGGTGCCGACGTAGGTGTCCTCGTACATTTCGAGCGTGATCTGCTGGCCGTTGCTCGCTGCGTGCTCGGCCAGCTCGCGGATCAACGAAGCGGCTCGACTGCGCACCTCCGGCGCCTCGTCGTCGTGCCAGCCCGTCGGCCAGCCAGAACCACAGGGCGTGCTGTTGTTCGGCCGTCAGCTCCTGGAAGAAGCCGAAGCTGACCAGCGGTACGCCGAGCTCTGCCGCCACGTCGAGCAGCCGGTGGCTGTAGGCGAGGTACTCCTCGCCGTGTTCGGGATCCATCACGCTGCGGCGTGAGGTCGAGATCGCGGGGATCGTCAGGCCGACATCGCTAAGCACACTCTTGAAATCGGCGAGCCGCTCCGGGCTGAGATCGCCGACCCGGACCCAGGTGTCGGTGGGATCGACTTCGGTGAAGCCGATCCGCGCGCACCAGTCGCAGGTGCTTGGCCCATTCCTCCGGTTCGGCGTCGTGGATCGGGCCACCGTGGGAGTCCTTGTTCCCAAATGGGCAGCATGGCGGCCGCGATCGGCCAGTCTTCGGCGCTGTATGGAGCGCTTGATCATTCGTCGCTTCTCCTTCGGGGCCGGACCGAGCTCTTTGAGCAGCTGCCCTAGCCGGGCGTAGGCGGTGTTGCGGTAGGCGACCAGCGGTGCTTGGTCGCCAGCAGGGGTGACGAAGCCGCCGCCTTGCTTGACCCCGTACTGCCCGGCCGAGACCAGTTCGGTGAGCATCTTCGGCGCGGCCAGCCGCTCGCCGTAGTGCTGCTTGCAAGGTGCGGAAGCCGTCGCTGTAGACGTCCAGGCCCGCCATGTCGGCGATGGCGAACGGGCCCGAAGAACGGCAAGCCGGTAACCGAAGGTGGTGCGGACGATGATGTCCACGTCCTCCGGCGTAGCCACGCCCTCCTCGACGAGGTTGATTGCTTCCTTGAGCAGTACGTATTGCAGCCGGTTGAGCACAAAGCCGGCCTTGTCATTGACGCGGGCGGTCAGCTTGCCCGTCAGCGGTACGAGTGCCTCGACCGCCTCGACGACGTTCTCGTCGGTTCCGGAGTGCGCGATCAGCTCGACTCCCGGGATGAACGGCGCCGGGTTGGAGAAGTGCATGCCGAGGAAGCGCTCTGGGTGTTCCAGGCCAGCAGCAAGATCACCAATCGGCAGGGTCGAGGTGTTGCTGCCGATCACTGCGTCCGGGCGGGCCGCATCCTCGATAGTCTCGCAGTACCGGGCCTTCTTGACTTCGGGCCGCTCGAGCACCGCCTCCTCGATCAGATCCGCCTGCGCGACCGCCTCGGCCACGCTGTCTGCGGCTCGGAGGTTCCTTCGCACCAGGTCCGCCGATCCCGGCTCGAAGAGACCCTCGGCTCTCGAAATCCTCAGCCTCTTGGCAGCAGTCGATCGAGATGGCGCGCAGTAAGCGCGGGATCGGCGTCGACGATCACCACATCCATGCCCGCCATCGCGAAGACCTGGGCGATTCCGCCACCCATGTATCCGGCGCCGACGACGGCGATGTGCTCCATCATTCGGATCAATCCGTACCGCAAGATCAACCGCACCTTCAGGTTGACGGTGGCTTCCCTCACTCGTCGAGTGGGCTCAGCGCTGCTGAGCTACCCAACCTTGATGAGGTCGGCACCGGCATCCTCGGCCTGCCGTAACGGCACTCCCAGGCCAAAGGCGCCGATGTCTTCCCCAATGTGAGCCTCCTACCCCGATCTCCATATCTGAATCAGGACGGCGCGCATCTGCGATGCGCAGTACCCAGTACAGCTGTTTACATCGAGCTGTGCGGGATAACCTCAGCTCATCGAAGGAGGTCTTCGTGACCAGTGTCGATCCAGCTACGCCAGCCCCGCATTTTCTGGCGCGATTTCACTTGGACCGGCTGCTCGCTGATCAACCACCCGAGCTGGACGTCGGCACCAATCTTGATCAAATCTAAGCTGGCCGGCGGCTGGTGATTCTCGACGACGACCCCACAGGTACGCAAACGATCGCCGACCTGCCGGTTTTGACCAGCTGGTCTGTACGCTGATCTGCAATGGGCGTTGCAGCAGCCCACGACCGGCTTCTTCGTCTTGACGAACACGCGCAGCCTCTCCGCGGACGACGCGGCGGAACTCAACCGACAGGTCGTCGACTCGCTGCATCAGGCGGCTACCAGCACGGAACAGGTGTCCTATGTGATCGCGAGTCGCAGCTGACTCCACGCTGCGGGGTTACTTCCCCTCGAGACCGACGTTCTCGCTGAAGAATTGGCATCTCGCGGGACGATTGTGGACGGCGTGATCGTCTGCCCCGCCTACGTCGAGCCGGGGCGGTTAACGGTCGACTCGGTGCACTGGGCACGTACCAACGACGGCATGATCCCCGTGTCGCACAGTGAATTCGCCAAAGACGCCAGCTTTGGCTATCGCAGCTCAGACCTCCGCGACTGGGTCGAGGAAAGACCGGCGGGCGGATTCCACGGGACCGAGGTCGCTCGAATCACCTTGACCGACATCCGCGTCGGCGGTCCGGATCGCGTCTTCGAGATCCTCTCCGGAGTGCGGAGACGGCCAACCGGTTGTGGTGGATACTGCCGCCGATGCGGACCAGCGGGTTGTGGTGGTCGCCTCTGCTTCGCGCGGAGGCGGCTGGGCAAAAACTTCATCTACCGCATCGGGCCGTCCTTTGTACGCGCCCGGACCGGCCAGCGCGCCACGCCACCGATAGACGCTCAGCGGCTGAGAGAGATTTTGGCATCGCAACCGGCCGACCCTGATGACACCTCGCCAGGCCACCAAGCACGGCCTGATCGCGATCGGCGTCCCACGTCGCACTGCACCACACGCCAGCTCGACCGGCTTCGGACGAAGGGCAAGATCATCGAACTCGAGCTGGATGTCCCCACCCTGCTTGACGACGACTCCGCGACGAGCACGTCGCGGAGATTGCCGGAGAGGCCGCGAGAGTGCTGAAAACCAACGAGGCCGACAGCGACATCGTGAGTTCGGACCAGCCGAACGCTGGTGACCGGCGGCGACGCGGCCCACAGCCTGGTGATCGCGCGTACGGTCAGCGCCGCGCTGGTCGGCACCGTCGCACGAAATCGTCAGCCAGAGTCAGGCCGGCGTTTGTGCATCGCCAAGGGAGGCATCACTTCGTCCGACACCGCGACCGAGGGTCTGGGATATCCGGCGGGCATGGTGCCGCGGCACGATGCTGCCCGGCATCGTTTCGCTTGTGGGAGCCGGTCACGGGCCTCGCTCGGGGATCCCGTACATCGTGTTCGCCGGGAACGTGGGCGACGACGATGCGCTCGCCGCGGTTGTCGACACACTGCGAAGTGTCTGAACCCGCCCGCTGTTCAGAAAGGGAGTCATGCGCATCGTGTCCGAGAACAGCAGCCAACATCGCCGTCATCGGCCTGGGCGCCATGGGACTCCCCATGGCCACTCACCTGGCCGACAGAGTTCTCCGTTACGGGGTTCGACCCCGTTCGAGCGCGCGCAGGCAACTCGCTGCAGAACATGGGATTCTCGTCGAGGCGACGCCTGAGTGGTGCCAGCAAGAACGCCGACATCGCGCCTACTCGCCGTTCGGGACCAAAGTCAGGCCGAGTCCGCGCTTCTTGGCGAGGAAGGGCGTGCTCGCGTCTCTTGAGACCGGGATCGCCGGTGATCTTGACCAGCACAATTGGGCCGGAGGCTGCGCGGGCGTTGGCGGATCAGGCTGGAGCAAGCGGGATACCCGCTGATTGACGCCCCGATCAGTGGTGGTCCGGCCCGCGCCGGAAATGGGCGATCTGCTGATCGTTGTCGGTGCGACAGAAGGATAGCGCTTAGCCGCCGTCCGCCCGGTGCTTGATCATCTGTCCTCCCACCTTGACGATTGTTGGCGCCAAGGCCGGCGACGGCCAAGCCCTGAAAACGATCAACCAGCTCCTCGCCGGAGTCCACATTGCCGCCGCAGCCGAGGCCATCGCCCTCGCCCGTGGACTAGGACTCGATCCAGCTGTGGTGATCGGCGCGCTCGCACAAGGCGCGGCCGGCTCGTTCATGTTCTCCGATCGCGGACCGCGCATGCTGCAGGCCTATACCGGAGGCGCCGAGGTCAAATCGCGCGTCGACATCTTTGTCAAGGACATGGGGATCGTGACCGGCGTCGGTCGCGCGTACCACGTCCCGCTGCCACTGGCCGCTGCAGCCGAACAGCTGTATCTCATCGCCGAGGCAGCCGGTCTCGGGGCCCAGGACGACTCGAGCGTGGTCACCATTTTGTCGCCCGGCCTCGGCAAAGACATGCCCTGAGCCTGTGTCAATGTCCCCTGAGCCTGTTGGGGGCAAGGGTGCGCTTCGGTCAAGCTCGGCGCTCACCGTCCTAGCTAAGGGCAGGTATCTCCCCAGCAACTCGATGCCATGGCGTTGCGCGATCGCTAGCACCGCCTCCATGACTGACGCTGCCGTCGGCTGCCAGAGCCGCCGCAGCACGCGAGAAGTTCTCCATCGGAGCGCCAGGCGCGTGTACCACGAAGGCCACGGCATCCGCATCGGACTCGTTGCGGATGGTGTGCGGTGTTCCGCCGGCAAGCGCGACAGTTTGGCCAACTCCGACACTCACCCGCTGTGCCGGTGAGCCAAATCCTCCGGTGTAGAAGGGGTGAACTCGCCCTCGGTCACGTAATAGACCTCACCCGGCTTGTGGCGATGCATCACTGGAGGGCCTCCGCCCGGTGGCATCCGGATCTCGACCGCAAACAACGCTCCACCAGTCTCGCCGCTCGTCGCGAGCACGGTGAGCTCGTCGGTGCCCAACTTCAGGCGCTCGGATGTGTCAGAATCGACAGGTAACTTGTCCATAATCGAAGATAGACAGGGTGCTTGTCGAATGTCAAGTCGTATACCGCTATTGGAAGGTCGAGAACGTCCGGCCAACCTGGCCGTCCTGATGCGGAGGCGTTCTGTAGCCCTCAACGATCTCGTCGTGGCTCGACTTGTGGAGCGTGGGCACGGGGTGATCCTCGCTCCCGCTCACGGCGCGGTCTTCCAGTACCTCGACGACACCGGAACGACTGTGAGCCTCCTCGCCGAGCGCGCCCAGATGACCAAGCAGGCCATGGCCGAGTTAGTCCAGCACCTGGAGACGCATGGGTACGTCACTCGAGTCCCTGACCCCGCACGATCGACGCGCCGAATTTGTGCTACCGACCGGCCGTGGACATGAGGTCATCGCAATTGCCCAAGGCCTGGTGCCTGAGCTCGAGGCACGGGTGGCACAGCTGGTCGGAAAGGACCGGGTTCATGCCCTGCGTGAGGACCTCGACACCATCCAACAGTCGTTGGCCAGCAAACCAAGTGCTGGCAAATGACATCCTCCCGCGCCTGTCGCCCGCAATTCGGCAGCCGTTGCCGTACGCCAAAAGAGTGCACGGCAAGCTCTTGAACCTGCCGCGACGTCAAGTTCTACGGTGGAGGAGTGGTTGATCATTTCGAGCCGCGGTGGCGGATCGGCCAGGTGTCAGCACGCACCGGACTGACCGCGCGGACCCTGCGCTACTACGAGGAATTAGGCTGCTGAAGCCCTCCGAACGGCTGGTCGGAGGGCATCGGGTGTATGCAAGCGACGATCTTCGCCGCCTCTACCGCGTCTCGCTGCTCAGGCAACTGGGCCTGCCGCTATCAGACATCGCTCGCGAGCTCGATGATGCCTCGCGCGATCTGGCCGACACCTTAGGACGGCACATCGGGGATGTTGATCAGCGGATGGCAGCGCTGGGACGCCATCGCGAGCGGATGATCACCGTTCGCGACTCCTCGCCGCCGGCAGCCCAACCGACGAAGAACTGCTGGAGATCCTGCATGAGATGGCTGAAATCGATCACGGTCTGACTCAACGATTGACATTGCTGGTCTACAACGACATCGAAGCCGTACATGATCATCTCGTGACGGTGTTCGGCTTCGGACCCGGAACGATCACCCGCGACGAATCAGGCCGAGTCGTGCACGGCGAGCTGCACGTCGGGGATGGTGTGATCTGGATGCATCCGCCCTCGGCGGATCACCAACTGGCGTCCCCGGCGAGCCTCGGCGCCACCACACACTGCATGGCTGTCATGGTCGACGATGTCGACCGCCACCACCAAAGAGCAGTCGCCGCCGGAGCGACAGTTGTCGCCCCACCGCGCGACATGGATTACGGGGTCCGCGAGTACGCCGCGCGTGACCTCGAGGGCGGGCTGTGGTCGTTCATGACGCCGCTCGATCAGGAAGGAAGAACCCCATGACCAATCTCACTCCCTACCTGTGCGTTGCCGACTCGCGCGCTGCAATCGACTGGTACGCGGACGTGTTCCAGGCCACGGTCGAAGGGCAAGCCGTACGTGATGGACGACGGCCGGATCGGCCACGTTGAACTGAAGATCGGTGATGCCTTGCTGATGATGGCCGACCCTTTTCCTGAGGTTGATGTCGAGCCACCCGACCCGTCCAGCGGCAGCGCGGTGTCATTGCATCTCGAAGTGCCAAACTGCGATGCCGTGGCCGCGGCTGTCGCAGGAAAGGGCATCAAGCTGGATCGAGGCCCAGAATCCACTGGTCACGGCCGATCCGCCACCTTCCGTGATCCGTTTGGGCATCGTTGGATCGTCAACTCCTGAGAGTCCCAGGGGCTCGCTCGTGCTGTCAGACGCTGTGAGTAATGTGCAACGAGCAACCCTCAAAGTCTCTCGGAAGGAGCACAAGGTGCCCTCAGTTCTCAACCCCTACATCAGTTTTCGCGACAACGCCCGGCAGGCGATGGAGTTTTACAAGGACGTCTTCGGTGGCGAATTGAAGCTGAATACGTTCGGCGAATACGGCGATCCAAGTGCGCCTGGGGCGGACAACATCATGCACGGTCAGCTGGAAACCGACAAAGGCTTTTACTTTGATGGCAGCCGATACTCCTCCCGGTATGGAGTTCGATTCCGGCACCAATATCACCATCAGCCTGAGCGGCGATGACGAGCAAGAGCTCCGCGGCTATTGGGACAAACTTGCCGATGGCGGCAAGGTGACAATGCCACTGGAGAAGCAGATGTGGGCGACATGTTCGGCATGTGCTATGACAAGTTCGATGTGCCCTGGATGGTGAACATCGCGCAGCCTCAGAGCTGAAGCTGACCCTCACTCGCATCACCGATGAGTGGAAAATGGTCTCACCGGGCGCAGTTCTTCATTCATTGGTGATGCGCAACCAGGGCATCGTCCAGTACCAACAGCCGTATCAGAGGTCGGCAAGATGTAACGACATCACCCGTGCTGGGCGATGCGGAGCCTCGTGGCAGTCGATAGCGTCGGGCCATTCCGCAACTGGCGGTTCGATCAAGACCTCTGGAAAGGGAGGCAAACCCATGGCCGATGAGGATGCTGAGACGCCCGTCCTCGACGTAATCGCCACGCTGACCGAGGTCGGCGTTACGGCCAGCGATCTCGACCCAGCTCTGCAGATCTTGGTGCGATTTGCCGCGCTGGTTGCCTTGGATGCGGCACCCGCGTCGTACCTCTTCCACTTCGGGGCTGGTGCCGATGAAGGCCTGACATTCGAGGACGCACGGCAGGTCCTCGTCGACGCTTGCTCCCCTAGTTGGCACCGCACGCATCGTGTCGGCGAGCTCCAAGATCGCTCGAGCACTTGGTTTCGCCGCCCTCGCGGTAACTGAGGACTCCGACGAAGACGATGAGGAGATGTGATCTCGAGCCCATCAGGGCGACTCACTTTCGGCGTTTTCGAAATAGCGCGAAGCAAGGACAGGTCCAAAGATCAGCCCGTGAGCGCGAGGACATTCCCGTCTGGGTCCTTGAACCAGGCACCCGCGTACTCACCAAACCTGGCGATGCCCTTGCATCGGTGTTGATCGGCTCCCGTACTGCCTCGAAGCTCACGCCTCTCGCGGTTAGTTCATCCACCATCGCCTCGACGTCGGCGACGGACCAGCCGGCTTGTGGCACCGGAACCGCCGGTATTCCTGGCGACGGGTACACATAGATCTCGGTGCCGCCACCGCACGGATACCGATGTCCTCCATCGGGCGTGTCCTCGCCCCTGACAATCCGAGCTTGCCTTCGTAGAACTCCCTTGCCAGATCCATGTCCGACACCGCGATCACGGCACCGACAGTGCAGTCGCTCAGACCCACGACGTTCCCCTATCCGCGTTCATCCATTACAGCGAACGTATTGTCGCACTGGAGCCGATGCAATCGCTTACGGCGAGATCAATCACTCCGCAGCATGGCTGCCCACCCAGTCGGCCCAGGTGACGCTCCCATGCCTGGCACCGGGGCCGGTGACGGACATGGCCGAAGCGGCATTGCTGGCAGCTGACGGCAGCGGAACGCGCATGGTGCGCACGGCGCCATTCCGGACGTGCCGCCACTGATCGAACGCCTCGGAGAACATGAGAACCTCTGGTCCGCCAAAGTCGGGCAGCCGGCCGACCGGCCCTTGGCAACGGACTCGACGAGATAGTCCGCGAAGTCGGTCGTATCCACCGGCTCCATCTGCATGTCTGGCAACGGCACGATCGGGAGCCGGGCCATCCTGCCGAGCATGCGGTCAAGCAACCAATGGAACTGGGTCGCTCGGGCGATCGACCAGGGGACGCGGCCCTGACGGATCAGGATACTCGGCCTCCACCTTGCGCCGGAGATAAGGGACCCGCGGCTTGTCGATACCGACGATCGAGACGTAGAGAATGTGGTGGACGCCCGCCTCCAGCGCGCCTTCTCCAGCAACCGCTCCGTACCGTCACGATCAACTGCGCTCGGAGATGACCACAAGTCCTTGGGCACGATATAGCCGCGACGCGCGGCCGGGAAAGTGTCGCCGCATGGATCACAACCTGGCTGCCGGTGACGGCCTCGGTTAATTCCTTCCCCGGTGGCGAGATCGCCGCGAATCCACTCCACATCAGGGTCTGACCCCGCGGATCGAGCGAGCACGCCGTACGCGATAGGAAGGCTTGAGCCGAGTGACGACATCCTGCCGAGGTGTCCTGTTCCGCCGGTCACGAGAACGGTATCCATCGCCTCAGTTTCGCATGATCGGCTGCAGTGGAGGCTGTGCCCTGAGCCCGCGAAGCGCGAGAGCGGGGCATTGCGAACGCTCAGGGGCATCTCGACGCTGCCGCGTGCCTCTACCCTTACAGGGATGGCCGAAGCTGCATCGAAGTCAGCGCGCGACGGCGCCCTGGCACTGTTCCTCTGCGGCGATGTGATGCTCGGCCGCGGGGTCGATCAGATCCTTCCGCATCCTGGGAACCCAATGCTGTACGAACGGATGGTGCGTGACGCTCGGACCTACGTCGATCTGGCGGCACGGACGAACGGGCCGATTCCGCATCCAGTGGATTGGTCGTGGCCATGGGGCGACGCGTTGCCGCTGCTTGATTCCGTTGGTTGTGACGCCCGAATCATCAATCTGGAGACAGGCATCACAGCAAGCGACGAGTACGCCAAAGGCAAGGCTGTCCACTACCGGATGAACCCTGCCAACGTCCCGGCGCTGGCCGCCATCAGGCCGGATGTCTGCGTGCTGGCCAACAACCACGTGCTGGACTTCGGCCGGAGCGGCCTGCTCGAAACACTTGATGTCCTTTCCGCGTCGGGGCTTCGAGGGCGGGTGCCGGACGGTCTGAGCTAGAGGCGCGTTCGCCCGCTATCGTCGAAATCCCGAGGATCGACGCGACGATTGTTGATCTTCGCTTTTGGAAGTCCGTCCAGTGGCATCCCCTACGGCTGGGCAGCAACTGGCGATCGTCCCGGCGTGTATGTCGTCGACCCTTTGACCGACGAAGCCGCCGATGAGTTGTGCCGTCACGTGCGAGACCTACGGCAACCTGGCGACGTAGCGGTCGTCTCAGCACACTGGGGCTCGAACTGGGGCTACCGGGTTGCTTCAGAGCAAATCCGTTTTGCCCGCCGGCTCATCGACGGCGGAGTCGATCTGTGCATGGACACTCATCGCATCATCCACGACCCGTCGAGGTCTACCGCAAGAAGCTGATCTTGTACGGCTGCGGTGATCTCGTCGATGACTATGAGGGCATCGGCAGCCACAAGGAGTACCGAGATGATCTTCGGCTGCTCTACCTGCCGCGGCTGGATCCGGTATCGGGCGAGCTCGTCGAGCTGCTGCATGGCGCCTTCCAGGCGCGCCGGCTGCGATTGCACCGAGCCTCCAGCGGGGATGCCCGGTGGCTTCGGAGCGGCTGCTTGACAAGGTGAGCCGTCGCTTCGGGTCGCGAATCGATCTTGGACCTGATGGGCTGCTCACGCTTCCACGTGACTCCGAAGCACACTGAGGTCCGATAGCGTGGACACCGCACAGACCAGGGAGACGATCAGACGCGATGTGGCAGGCACTCGGCGGACTGCTCCCGATTGCGCGTTGCCGTGGCGATCAGCTCGGTACCCATCACCGTCACGATCTTGATCTTGCTCTCACCCAACCGGAATGTCGCCGCGCTCCCGTTTCTCATCGGATCGGTCATCGGGGTTGCCGGGGTGATTGTGCTGAGTATGTTCTTGGCTTCAGCTCTTCCCAAACCCCCACGTATCAGGCCGGATCTCGCGAGCGCCGCGTTCTTCATCGTGATCGGACTCGCCTTTGATCGTGCTCGGTATCGTCAACCTGCGGCGAAGTTCTCGAACTGAAAGATCGGGCATGCCCCGCTGGCTTTCTCGAGTTGGGTCGTTCGGCGCTCTGGTTTCCTTCGCAGTCGCCGTGTTGCTTGGCTTCCGACCGAAAGGCCTACTCCTTGGGATGGCAGCAGGGCTTGTGCTGCGCGGCGCCTCCGTCAAAGCTGGCCAAGATGTGGCACTCGTAGTGATCTACACCCTGATTGCCACCTCCACAGTCGTCGTGCCAATCACAGCTTCTTTTGTTGCGCGACAACGGATGGAGCCGAAGCTCATTGGGGCTCGCGATTGGCTTATTGACAACGGCCGCATCCTGACATCGCTGATGATGTTGATGATCGGCGTCGTGATCCTCGGCGCCGGCCTGATCCAGCTCTAGGCACGTCGCTGGCGGCTACGGACGAGCAAAGAGCTCGGACGAAACCTTTCAGGAATGTTGGGCACCTTGGTGACCCCACTTGCTCGGGCCGCCGCCATTACGGCATCAGCCTCCTCGGGCCTCGAAATAGCCCGCGTACTTGTACACCTCGATCACGCGTGGCCAAGCCATCAAGATCAAGCTTCGGGGTGGAACTGCGTGGCATAGACCCGGGTGCCGACGCGGAATGCTTGCACCGGGCACGACTCCGAACAAGCGAGCGTCACCGCATGCGCCGGCAGCTTGCTGATCGCCTCCTTGTGCCCGACATAGGCGCCGAACTGCGACCCGGCTCGGCCGAAAAGATCGATCTTGTTCACCCGCCTCGGTGAGTTTGATCTGAATCCCGCTGATCGGCTCGCCGTGAAAAGTGTGGTCAACGACCGCCCCCTGGTGTCGACCTAGTGTTCCAATCCCGTAGCACGCGCCGAGGAAGGGAAAGTCGTACTCGACCACATCATCAAGCAGTCCGCTGAGCTCGAACTCAACTCGCCGCTGCGTCGCAGACTTCGCGTCCTCGGGGTCGCTGGCCTGAAACGGCCCGCCGCCCAAGATGATTCCCGACCATTGATGCGGCGATCGACGGTGCCGAGCGGCGCTTGCTCTATCCGGACTCGGCGCAACTGTCCTTCGTTCAGGCCGCTGAAGCGAAGCATGGCGGCATATTCGTCATCAGCGGCAACATCCTCGGCTCTGATCGCGAGCAGCAGGAAGGGTTTCACGTCCCGCACCCTACGTGATTGATGCCAAACTGCAGCCATGTTCGAGGTAAGACCGTTGACGGACCAAACGTGGGCGGACCTCGAGGACCTATTTCGACCTGCCAGGTGGAGCGCGATCGTACGCGGCTGCTGGTGCGTCTACGCCGCAAGCCCGGCAAAGCGAGCGTCAGCCAGGCAGCCGGCTCAGCCAACAAGCACGAACTGCACGCGTTGGTCAGCTCCGGCGTTGTACCAGGCTCCGATCGGCTACGCACCGACGACACTCCGGTCGGCACTGGGATCGAGGCGTCTCAGTCAGCTGCCGAGAATCTTTGCCTTCTGTGCGGCGAATTCCTCCTCATCGGTCGAGATCCCGGCCCTTGAGCTCCGCAAGTTGCTGAAGCTGTGCGTGATGGTGTCGTCCTGCGCCGGTGCGCGCCCTGCTGTGGGGCGGGCCCTGTTGCGGCGGCGTAGCCCCTGCTGTGGGGGGTAGCCCTGCTGCGGCGAGGTAGCCCCGCTGTGGCGGTAGCCCTGCTGTGGGGGGTAGCCCTGTTGCCGGAGCCAGTGCGCAGACGCCTGCTGCTCGTCGCTATTCCTGCGCCTTTGCCGCCTGATCCTGCCTGCAGCTGCTTGTCTCGCTCGTCCTGGGCCGCCCACTTATTGGCCTGCCGCCGTGATACACGGTTGGACACCGCGGTCGCCGTGCCGGCAATCGCCGCAGTTCGCGCTACTCCACGGATGAGTCCCATTGTTCGTCCTCCCTAATTTCTACGTCGCCTGAACCTGCGCCTCTTCAGCCTCCAGGGCGTCGAGCGCTGCTATGACCTCGTCGGCCGGAATGCGGCCGCCAGCGATGAACTCCGCACCGGCCCGCCTCATGGCCCCGGACGAAGGGAGCCGCCCACGAGTTCTCGTACAGGAGCAGAGCCACCACCTTCCCGGGCTCGATGAGCTCGGCGGCTCGCCGCAGGTCGTCGTCATCCAGCAGCCCGGATTCGATGCCTTCGAAGATGGCGAGGTCGAGGGTCCCGTCGTGGTCGAGGTCGGTGATCGCGACTGCGGTGAACGTGCCGTCGGCCTCACGCCTGACGGCCCGCATATCCAAGACCCTGATGATGCCTCGGTCGACCAGGTCGACCAGCGCAGCAAGACCCTCACCCTTCATTTTCTCCGCCGGCAACTCCAGTGCCAGATAGTCGATGTGGGGCCAACGGCCTGCTCGGCCATGCCGTCTTGCTCGGTCATGCTGCCCTGTTCAGTCATGCTCCACCTCCCACGCCCCGCGGGCGTGCACGATCTGTGTTCTTCGCAATGGTTTCTCGCCAACCTGAGGTCGATGTTCTCACGGCCGAGATGAGGTTGGATCACCCCCCATGGGTGATGAATGAAAGCCCCTCTCAGGCGGCGTGCAAACCGGCCGGGCCGACCAATTCCCACGAAGAAGCGCCGATCTCCAACCTGCTCCCACGCAGATGGCCTAAAGTGAGTCTGCTGGCGCGCTCCAGCAGTCTTTCGGGTCGATTGGAAGGTTGTCGTAATGAATAGCTTCTCGGACTGGTTCTGGCTCCTGATCTGGACTTTCGTCTTCGTGTGCTACCTCATGGTGCTCTTCCAGATCATCATTGATCTGTTCCGGGACAAGGATCTCAGCGGGTGGTGGAAGGCGCTGTGGATCATCTTCTTGATCATCTTCCCGTTCCTCGCGGCCCTGGTTTACTTGATCGCTCGCGGCAGGGAATGGCCGAGCGGCGTGCGGGCGAGATGCAACAGGCTCAGGCTGCCACCGATCAGTACATCCAGTCCGTGGCCAGCAAGAGCAGTCCTGCTGACCAGATCGCCTCGGCGAAGGCTCTCCTGGACAGTGGCGCCATCAGCCCAAGAGGAGTTCGACAAGCTCAAGCAGAAGGCGCTGGCTTCCTGATCCCGAATTGAACAAATAGCAGAAGGGACGGCCGTCGATCCGACGGCTGTTCCTTTGCTGTCTGCCCGCCGAAACTGAGGACTGAGGTACAGAGATGACGCGCAAGGGCCGTTCGAGTGCACCTGACGCCCCGATGGATGCGCTGAGTCGCACTAACACTAATGATCTTGACAGCTCTAGTGGCGGTGCCCACTGCCGCTGGCGCAGCACCCTCGGCGACACACCGGTCCAACGTCATCGTGCTACCGGGATGCGAATTCCGCGGAAGGGATTGCGAAAGGCCGCGGTTCCACCTTCTACGCCGGAGAGCTGTTCACCGGCGACATTTTCCGAGGCAATGTCCGCCCGCGGGAGTGTGAAGAAGTTCATTGACGCGCCTGAGGGCCGCAACGCGCTCGGCATGATCTTCGATCGCCGTCACAATCTGCTGTTCGTTGCTGGCGGCTTACTGGTCAGGGATATGTGTACGACACGCGGTCCGGCGACACTGTCAAGACCTATCAGTTCGGCGGCCCGCAGGCTCCGATCATCAATCGCACGTCACGCTGACCGATCATGGCGCTTGGTTCACCGACTCAGCGAAGCCGGTGCTCTACTTCGTGCCGCTCGGGAAGCACGGCACGCCGGCACCTTCACGACGCTGCAGCTCACCGGGCCAGCTCGCCCAGATCAGCAGGCAGTTCAACCTCAACGGCATCCGCGCAGCTTACCACGGGCGAGTCTTGATCGTCGCCCACTCGGGGCAACCCGGCGCGCCTCTACAGCGCGTGGATCCCAGATACCGGCGCGCAGCGCAGGCCATTGCGGGCATCCAGCGTGCCGAACGTTGACGGTCATCGTGCTCTCGGGCAGGACGAGTTGTGGGCGGTGCAGAACGGCGAATCGACCAGATCACTCGCGCATCCGCCTGAACCGCCGGACCTGACCGCCGGCACGGTCGAGAAGGTCGATCACCAGTCCAGAGCTTCGAGACGCCGACGGCCGCGGCACGGTTCGGCCACATCCTGGCGGTCGTGCAAGCGAAATTCGATACCGGCTTTCCCGCCGACAGGCCGCCGCGTGCTGACGTCGTGCTGGTTCACGACTAACTGCGCACCCGGGCCCATCGGCTTCGAATGCCTTCGAGCCCGCGAAGCACGCCATTCAGGGTCTCATTGACGCCGTGATCGTCGAAGGCGACTGCGCAGGAACCCGGCCCAGGGACTCTGGTCGGCCCCTCCGGGGGGCGATTCTCCAACAGGACGCTCCGTCTCAGGCCCGTTCGCCGACATGTTCACCGTCTCAGGCAGCGCGTCGTCCGGCACGCCGTGTATTGGGACAACCCATGGCGTTCATGGCGCAGCTCGGCCTTGCTGGCGAGCCGGAGGCCGCAACTCGCACGCTGAGCCTCTTCGGCAGCCAGTGCGCTCGTCCGGACCAGAGGGGCGTCCCTAGGCTGGGTCCATGGAATATCGCAGCCTCGGACGTACCGGCATGCAGGTCAGCCCGCTCTGCTTCGGCGCGCATGATGTTCGGCGCCTGGGGCGAACCGATCATGACGTTTCGATCAAGATCATCCACCGAGCGCTGGATGCCGGCATCAACTTCATTGATACCAGCCGACGTCTACTCCCAGGGTGAATCGGAGTCGATCGTTGGCAAGGCGCTGGCCGGCGGCCGACGCGACGACGTCATCCTAGCCACGCAAGGTCACACAGTCAGATGGGTGTGAGGCCTGGTGAACGCGGTGACCCGAACAAGCGCGGCAACTCGCGGCGCTGGATCATCCGCGAGGTCGAGAACAGCCTGCGCCGGTTGCAGACCGACTGGATCGACCTGTATCAGATCCACCGTCCCGAGCCCTGGGACCGACGTCGAGGGAGACGCTCGGCGGCACTCACCGACTTGCAGCGGCAAGGCAAGATCCGATCTTCGGCTCTTCGACCTTCCCGGCGCACGAGATCGTCGAGGCGCAATGGGTCGCTGAGCGCCGCGGCGCCGGCGCTTCGTCACCGAGCAGCCCCCGTATTCGATGCTTGGTGCGCGGCATCGAGACCGATGTGCTGCCCGTGGCGGAGAAGTATCGGAATGGGTGTCATCCCGTGGAGCCCCGCTCGGCAGGCGGCTGGCTGACCGGTCGATATCGC
>ERZ1370068.732-contig-1067_pt1 | contig 23858 bp, 29 predicted proteins | sample MGYA00561227_ERZ1370068 | MGnify/ENA primary metagenome ERZ1370068 (study PRJEB38410, sample SAMEA6850437) | metagenome | study: Metagenomic assessment of the ecological functions of the soil: analysis of the soil microbiota associated with the...
TGTTGTACTTCGTTCCACGATTTTATTGCTAGTCGTCGACCTGATCGAGGGCCTCGGCGTGGGTGAGGCGATCCCCTCGGAGCGGCAGCTCAGCGCCGAGCCCGGCGTCTCGCGGCTCACGCTCCGCGCGGCGCTCGACGAGCTCGTCGCGCGAGGGCTACCTGATCCGCCGCCGCGGGTCAGGCACGTTCGTCAGCGAGCCGAAGATCGCACCAGGAGCTGACGATGACCTCGTTCACGGAGGACATGCGCCGCCGGGGATGGAGCCCGGCCAGCCGCACCCTCGAGCTCGAAGATCGTGCCCGGCGGGCGCGCAGCTCGGCCGGCTTGCTCGCACGTCTCGCCGTCGGAGCCGGTGGTCGTCGCGCAAGCGGCTCCGGCCTCGCCGACCACGAGACGATGGCGATCGAGACGCTGCACGTGCGCGAGGCGCTCGTACCCGGCCTGACCGCAGCGCGACCTCGAGAGCAGCTCGTTCTACGAGCTCCTCCGCGAGCTCGCTATCGGCATCGATGATCGCCGGCGGCGTGCAGACGATCGAGCCGACGGTGACCGAACGAGGAGGAGTCGGAGGCGCTCGGCGTCCCGCTGCACTCGCCGGCCTTCCTGTTCGAGCGGGTGAGCCGCGATTCGGAGACGGCGAGATCGTCGAGTTCGTGCGCTCGATCTACCGGGGCGACCGCTACCAGGCTCGTGACCGATCTCAGCGCGCGAGCCGGAGGCACGGACGCCGCGGTCGAGCCGGGTCGCCGCGCATCGCGGCCTCGTAGGCACTCCGTAAAGTGGTCTTGACATCCTTGGCCTAGGAAATGGTGCGAGGCTCAACTGTGGCGAAGTGGTATGCACCAGTTCCTTGCCGCCACGCGCGCATCCGCAGCCACCGGCAGATGAAATGCGCGGGCGGTTCACGACGAGCTGGGGATCGTCATGAAAGCTCGCATCATCGCCGCCGTCGCACTCGCGGCCGCGCTCTCGTCGTGGCCTCGACCGCGTCCGGCAGCACCAAGCCGCAGAGCAGCCGCTGAGCAGCATCACCGTCTGGCTGCATGACCGACGCGCAGAACGGCTGGCCTGGGCGCAGTCGCGGCCGCGAACACGCAGTTCCAGGCGCAGCATCCCGGGCGTAGACGTCAACGTCCAGTACCAGAGCTGGGACGACGCGCCTCCAGAAGTTCGACGCCGCGCTCGCAGCGAGCAACGCGCCCGACGTGATCGAGCTGGGCAACACCGAGACCGCCGAAGTACATGGCCGCCGGGGCGTTCCAGGCGATCGCTGAAGCGCGAAGAACTTCCCGAACTGCGAGCACGTGGCTGCGCGGCGCTCAAGCCGTCGCTGCACGTACCGCGGCAAGCTCTACGGCGTCCCGTACTACGCCGGCGCCCGTGCGGTCGATCTACCGCAGGACCTGTACCAGCAGCGTCGGGCATCAAGCGCCTGCCGACGACGCTACGCGCAGTTCGCTGGCCGTCAGCAAGAAGCTGATGAAGAAGTACGGCAAGAACTCGAACTTCTCCGCCTTCTACGAGCCGGGCCAGAACTGGTACGTCGCGATGACCTTCGTCGCACGACTACGGCGGCCAGATCGCCGTACGAGCAAGAACGGCAAGTGGAAGGGCACGCTCGACTCGCCGCAGGCGATCAAGGCGCTGACCGCCTTCAAGAGCATGGTCGACCGAAGCTCTCGCGGGCGAGCAAGACGACACGACGAGGCGCATCCGTACCCGAGCATCCCGTTCGCCAAGGGCCGCGCCGCCGTCGTTCATCGGCAACGGCTGGGAGTGGCCGTGCGTGTTCGACCCCAAGGGCGGCGCGCCGACCTGAGTCCTTCGCGAAGAAGATGGGCGCCTACCCGATGCCGAGCCACATCAAGGGCCGGTTCATGCCGACCTTCCTCGGCGGCTCCGACCTCGCGCATCCGGTCGCAGAGCCACAACAAAGCGCTCGCGGCCGACTGGATCAAGGCCTACACGAGCACGGCGTCGATGACGACGCTCATCGCGAAGGCCGGCAACATCCCGAACACGACGACGCTCGCTGAGCGTCAACGCGCAGATCCCGCGCTGGCGCCGTTCGCGAAGGCGGCGACGCTACAGCTGGTTCGTGCCGATCGCGCCGAACTGGGTCAACGTCGAGAACGCGAACATGCTCAAGCAACATGCTGCACGGCGATCCTCACGAACCGGCAAGTCAGCGTGGCAGCAGGCGACGCGCCGATCGCCAGCAAGCAGATCACGCAAGATCCTGAACGCCAAGTCGTGACTACGCCCGGGAAGCGGGATGCTTCAGCGATGAGCTCCCGCTTCCCGGCTGCAGCGGCCGCCGCCGGCCTGCCCTCCGGCTCGGCGGCGCCGCCGCGCTCCGGCGCGCGCCTCTGGTCGCGCGTCGTCCCCTACGGACTACTGCTGCCGGCGCCGTCGGTCATCGCGGCGCGTCCTCGGCCTACCCGCTCTACTACCTCGGCGCGGCTCTCGCTTCCAGCACTACGGGCTGCTTCGAGCTGATCCGGCACAAGGGCGAGTGGATCGGCTTGCAACGCAACTACTGCGCACATCTTCCACGACAGCCTCTTCTGGCACGTCGCTGGCTGCGGACGGTCGCCGTTCACCGTCGTGGCCGTCGTCGCTGACGATCGTGCTCGGGACGCTGATCGCGCTCCTGCTCGTCCAGCTCGGCATCGACGATGCGCGCTGCTGCTGACGGCCGGCCTGATCTTCGTCTGGGCGATGCCGGTCGTCGTCGCCGTCGCGGTCTGGTCCTGGATGGTCGACTTCGAGTTCGGCGTCGCCAACTGGCTGCTGACGAAGCTCCACGTCGGCGAACTTCAACCACCACGACTGGTTCGCGAACCCCTGGAGCGGCTGGGCGATGATCACTGCGCTGATCGTCTGGGGCGCGATCCCGTTCGTCGCGATCACGGTCTACGCGGGCCTGACGCAGGTGCCGCGGGAGCTCGTCGAGGCTGCGGCGATCGACGGCGCCAGCCGCTGGCAGCGTCTTCCGCGACGTCACGCTGCCGCTGCTGAAGCCGATCTTCGTGATCCTGACCAGCCTCTCGATCATCTGGGACTTCCAGGTCTTCAACCAGATCTGGCTCATGCTCAACGGCCGCCGCCCCACGCGACTACTACACTGATGGCGATCTACGCCTTCACGCACGTCGTTCAAGCATCGAGCGAGTACGGCCTCGGCTCGGCGATCGCCGTCGTGATGGTCGCGATCCTGCTCGTCGTCAGCGTTCGTTCTACATCCGGCAGATGGTGAAGATCGGAGAGTCGAATGAGCTCGCCACTGCAGGAGCGCAGCGCAGGTCGCAGCGAAGCGCGCCCATCGCGCTCACGCTGAGCGACGCGCTCGGGCTGCTCGTCTTCCGTCGTGATGGTCTTCCCGGTCTACTGGATGGTCTCGACCGCGTTCAAGCCGGGCTCGGACATCTTCGCGAACACTCCCGTCTGGTTCCCGTACCACCCGACGCTCTCGAACTTCGCGCGACGCGATCCACCGGCCGCACTTCTGGGCCGACGTCAAGAACAGCCTGATCATCGTCGGCGTGGTCGTGCACGCATGTCGCTCGTGCTCGCCTTCCTCGCCGCGCTCGCGCTGGCGAAGTTCCGCTTCTACGGGCGGACGCGCGTTCATCGTCCTGATCATCGGCGTGCAGATGGTTCCGCTGAACGCGCTGATCATCCCGATCTACCTCGTGCTCGCGAGGCGCACCAGGTCGACAAGCTCAGCGGCGTGATCGTCACGTACCTGACGTTCGTGCCTGCCGTTCACGATCTGGACGCTGCGCGGCTTCATCCTCGGCGTGCCGCGTGAGCTCGAGGAAGCGGCGCATGGTCGACGGCACGCACACGTTTCGGCGCCTTCGTCCGGATCCTGCTGCCGCTCATCGGCCCGGGGCTCGTCGCGACCTCGATCTTCGCCTTCATCCAGGCCTGGAACGAGTACATCATGGCCTACGTCCTGCTCCACAGCTCCGGGCAAGCAGACGCTCGACCGCTCTGGCTCGCCGTCGTTCACGACGCGATCGCGGCACGGCCTGGGGCCGCTGATGGCCGGCGCGACGCTGACCGCGCTGCCGGTCGTGATCTTCTTCGTCGCGGTGCAGCGCAGGATCGCGTTCGGGCTGACCGCGGGCGCGGTCCGCGGATGACCGAGGGCGGGCTCGAGCCCGCCGCCGGCCGCCTGCCTCTTTCCGCCGCTTCGCTGGCGTCTCGTCGCGGATGGTGCGGCGGCGAGTTGTCGACAGGCTGGGCGTATCTCTTCTCTTGCGATGTCAGACCCGGAGCAGGTGGCCGAGCTGACCGCCGTCGCTTCGCGCTGAGCGGCCCGGATCTGCTGATCGCCGATGGACGAGGAGGGCGGCGACGTGACACGGCTCGAGGCGGCCCACGGGAGCTCTCGTTCCCGGGCAACCTCGCGCTCGGTGTCGTGGACGATGTGGCCTTGACGCGGCGGGTCGTGAGCGGCGATCGGCGGCGAGCTCGCTGCCGCCGGCGTGAACTTCGACCTCGCGCCGGTGGCGGACGTGATCGTCGATCCGGCAGAACCCGATCGTCGGCGTCCGGTCGTTCGGCTCCGATCCTGCGCTCGTGGCGCGCGCACGTCGCCGCGCTTCGTCGAGGGCGTGCAGAGCGTCGGCGTGGCCGCCTGCGCCAAGCACTTCCCCGGGCACGGCGAGTCGCTGGCCGACTCGCATCTCGAGCTGCCAGTCAGCCGAGACCGACCGGCGAGACGCCTGACTCGCGCGGGCGTTGCCGCCGTTCAGGCGCGGCAGTCGAGGCGGGCGTGCGCGCAGTGATGACGGCGCACGCGCGTTCGCCGCGCTCGACGACGGGCCCGCAACGCTGAGCGCCGAAGGTGATCGGCCTGCTTGCGCTCGGAGCTCGGCTTCGACGGTCTGGTGCTGACCGACGCGCTGGAGATGGCGCGCCATTCAGCGGGACGGTCGGGCTCGAAGAGGGCGCGCGTGCGCGCGCTGGCCGCCGGAGCCGATGCGCTCTGCCTCGGCGCCGAGCTGACGCCTCGAGCAGGTCCAGGGCGTCCAGGCGGCGATCGTCGAGGCGGTGCGCGCGACGGCCGCCTCCCTGAGGAGCGCGTGCTACGAGGCCGCCGGAGCGTGTTGCCGGAGACGGCGGCCTGGGCGTCCGTCGCCGAAGCCGGGCCGCGACCGCGAGGCCGGGGCCGAGGCCGCGCGCCGTGCTGCTGCACGCGTCGAGGGCGACCCGTCGCTCGGCGACACCCGATCGTGGTCGAGCTCCGGCCCGAGCCGACGATTCCCGCCGGCGAGTGCACCACGGGCTGGAGCGAGCTTCTCGGTGCGGAGACGATCCGCCTGCAAGAAGGAGGTGCCGCCGCCGTCGCTCGACCTCGCACCGGCGCGGTCGTCGTCGTCCTCCGCGATGCGCACCGGCAACGCGCTGGCAGCGCGAGCTCGATGCCCCGGGTGCGATCGTCGTCGAGACCGGCCTGCCGGAGTGGCGGCCCGCGCAACGCCCGCACTTCCTCGTCACCTACGGCGCCAGCCGGAAACCTCGGGCCGTCGCCGCAGGATCTCGCAGGTCGCTCGGGCGGTGCGCCTACGAGGCCTGACCTCGCAGGCCGGACGGCACGGTCGCGCGCGCGGTTCGACGCAGGGGCGGCTGGTTGAGGAAACATGGAGCTATGAGCGAGATCCAGTGAGCCGCTCGGTCGTCCTCGACTTCGACGGCACGGTGACGGAGTCCGATCTCGCTCCGACCGGATCGCGCTCGAGTTCGGCGACCCGGCTGTCTACCAGGAGGTCGAGGACGGCCTCGATGAGGGCCGCCTGTCGCTGCGCGAGGTGATCGTGCGCGAGTTCGTCCCGGTCACGGCTCCGCTCGAAGAGGTCGTCGGCTGGGTGCTCGACGAGGCGAAGGTCGCGCGGGGTTCGCCGAGTTCGTCTCGCACGCGCACAGGCGGCCGGCTGGGACGTCCACGTCGTCTCGAGCGGGTTCGAGGAGCTGATCGAGCCGCGTCCTCGAGCGCGAGGGCGTCGACGTCGAGCTGCACGCGAACCGCGTCGACGCGCGGCCCGACGGCTGGCGCGTCGAGTGGCGCTACCCGGACGACTGCGAGATCTGCGGCGAGTCGTGCAAGCGCTCGCTCCTCCCCGCGCGGTGACGAGTCGTCTACGTCGGCGACGGCTACTCGGACCGCTGCGCCGCGCTCGCCTCCGACCGCGTCTTCGCGACGTCCGGCCTCGCGCGCTACCTCGCCGAGACAGGGCAAGCCGTTCGAGCCGTTCACGGATTTCCATGCGCTGTCCGAGGCGCTCGCCGCGTAGGCGTGGCGCTCCTCGAGCTCCCTGAGCCCTACGCCTTCGAGCTTTCGACAGCCCGCTACCGCGCGTTCGGCACCGACCTCGCCAACCTCTGGCACGACGGGGGCCTGCACCGGGTCGTCGACGGACGGGAGGTGCGGATCACCGAGGCGCCCGGCGGAGTCGACGTGGAGCCGCTCGATGCCGAGATCGCGCCGGTCGTGCGCGAAGCTGCTCGGCGCCGAGTTCGACCTCGACGCGTTCTACGCCTTCGCCGCAACCGAGCCGGTCCTGGCGGATCTCACGACCGAGCTCCGCGGGCTCCGGCCGCCGATCGCCGTCGAGCCCTTCGAGAGCCTCGTCACGTCGATCACGGCGCAGCAGGTCTCGCTCCACGCCGCGTTCGCGATTCGCAACCGCCTGATCGAGCGCTTCGGCGTCCGCGCCGAGCACGCCTACTCGTTCCCGACGCGCGAACGGCTGGCGGCGGCCGAGCCGGACGAGCTGTTCGCGCTCGGCTTCTCGCACCGCAAGGCCGAGTACGCGACCGGCCTGCGCGCGCAGCGACCTCGACCTGGACGCGCTCGCGCTGCTGAGCGACGACGAGGTCAAAGCGGCACTGACCGCGCTGCCCGGGATCGGCGAGTGGACAGCCGACTGGTTCCTCGCCCGCCACCTCGCGCGGCCCCGCGCGTGGCCGGCAGGAGACCTCGGCGTGCGCAAGGCCGCGTCGCGCTACTACGGCGAAGGCCGCGACCTGACGACCGACGAGGTGCGCGCGCTCGCCGAGCGCTTCGACCCGTTCCAGAACCTGACCGCGCACTACCTCCTCGCCGGACTGCTCCGCTCCACCTAGGATCGAGTACGTGCTCACGCTCTACGACGCCGACCGCTGCCCGTACTGCGCGCGCGTGCGCATCGTCCTCGCCGAGAAGGGCTCGAGTACGAGACCGTCGTCGTCGACCTCGACGACCGCCCCGCCTGGATCTACGAGAAGAACCCGCTCGGCAGGGTCCCGGTGCTCGAGGAGGACGCCTTCGTGCTGCCCGAGTCGGCCGTGATCAACGAGTACCTCGAAGAGCGCTACCCGGAGCCGCCGCTCTGGCCGGCCGACCCGGCCGAGCGCGCCGCCGGCCGACTGCTCGTCGAGGCGCTTCGACCAGCTGAGCCGGCCGTACTACGCGCTGCGCCGAGGCGACGAAGGAGCGCTCGCGACCGGCTCGGAAGACGAGCTGGCGAAGCTCGACTCGGTGCTGGCCGGCCAGCCCATTCCTCACCGGGCGCCAGTTCGGGATCGCGGACGCGGCCTACCTGCCGTGGATCCTCCGCGCCGAGACGATGCTCGGACGTCGACCTCGATCAACACGCCGCCTCTCGCAGAGTGGGTCGGCCCGCAACGAGCGAGCGGCCCTCAGTCGCCGCCGAGACCACGCTCCTGGCGGCGCTATGAACATTCGCGAGGCCAGCGACGCGCGATCTCCCTCTGCTCGAAGAGTTCGTCAGCGCCTATCTCGACGAGCACTGGGCGCGGCCGTATCCGCCTCCTCCGCCCGGGCCGTACCTGCGGGAAGGCCGGATCGTGGTCGCCGAGGCAGACGGCGAGGTCGTCGGCATGGCGAAGGGCGAGCTGCGGGACGGCGTCGGCCACGTCAGCCTTCGTCTACCTGAAGCCCGAGGCGCGCGGGCGCGGCGGGGCAACGACGCTCGTCCGCGACCTCGTCGCGCACTTCCGCGAGCAAGGGCTCGAGCACGTCTCGCTGAACGTCGAGCTCCCGAACGACGAGGCGCTCGCGTACTGGCGCCGGCTCGGCTTCACGGACTACCGCCGCTCGCTCCTGCACCGATCTCGAGTCGCTCGAGCGGAGACTCACGGGCGGCGAGGTCGCCTCCACGGGCTCGATCCACCTCCAGACAGATGACCTCGGTGCGGTCGAGAAGGCCGTCGCCCGCTGGGTGCCGCGCGTCGTCCGCTCGGAGTCGAGCGTCGTCGGCCCGCCGCGCGAACGGATGGATCGGCGTCTACGACGACGTCGCCGCCGGCGCAGCCCGAGCAGCTGCGGCGGCTCGCCTCCGAGCTCTCGCACGTGTCCGGTGGCGTCGTGCGTCGCGCTCGGCGTGGAGGAGGGCGAGGTCGTCCGGCTCGTCGCTCTACGACCGGGGCCGGGTGGCGGACGAATACCTGTCCGTGCCCGAGTACTACGGCCCGCTGCCGCCCGGGGACGCGATCGCCCTGCGCGCGAACCCGACGCTGCTCGGCCGCCTGACCGGAGCGAAGGCGGCGGAGATCCGAACCGCGGCCCGCACGGCGGGCTCGGCGGCGGAGGCTGCCGCCGGCCCCAGAGCTCCTGGCCGAGATCGCCCAGACGCTCGGCATCGAAGGCGTAAACCTGTCCGCCGAAGAGGCGTCGGCGATCGACGGCGCGGTCAGCGGTCGAGCACTCGTGAAGGTCGTCCTCCTACACGCGTTCCCGCTCGACGACCGCACGTGGGAGCCGCAACTCGAGGTGCTCGGCGACGAAGACGTCTACGTCCCGAACTTCTACGACCTCGGCGGCAACTCCGTCGACGGCTGGGCGGAGCACGTCCTCGAGCGGGTCGACGGCGACCTCGTCGCGGTCGGCGCCTCGCTGGGCGGCTACGTCGCGCTCGCGATGGCCCGGGCCGCGCCCGACCGCGTCAAGAGCCTCCTGCTCGCCGGGCGCGCGTGCGACGGCCGATCCGCCTGAGCGGCGCGCGGCCCGCGAGGAGATGATCCGCGTCGTCCAGGCCGAGGGGATCGAGGGCTGGAACCGCGAGTTCGCGCCGCCCGGGCCCGAGGACCGCACGACCGACGAGCTGGTGCGCGGCATCCAGGCGCTTCGCGACCGTCGCGACGCGACCGACGTCGTCGCCGGCTTTCACGGGGCCGCTGACGGTCGTCGTCGGCGACCGGGACGAGATCCTCCCGGTCGACGAGGCCCGTCAGATCGCAGAGTCGGCGCCGGACGGCCAGCTTCGAGGTCGTCGAAGGCGCGGGCCACGTCGTCAACGTCGACGCGCCCGAGCGCTTCGACGAGATCCTGCTGGCGCTCCTGAACCGGGCCGGCTGACGGCGACCTTCCGGCCTGCGAGCGCGCCGCGGAGCATCTCCGCGTTCGTCGGCGCCTGCGCGTCCTCTCGGCCGCCGACGCGGCTCCGGTTGTTGTTGTTGAAGAGCACGTAGCGCCTGCTCGCGCCTGCTCGGACAGCTCCTTCAGCTGCGGCACCCACTCGCCGAGCTCCTCGTCCGAGTAGAGGTAGTCGAAGCGCTCCGCCGCGCTCCCGCCGCGCGCGTTCCACGTCCCCGCGTTCCGCCCGTGCATGCGCACGTAGAGGATCGGCGACGTCAGCGCGAGCACGGTCAGCGGGACGTTCTTGCCCTCCGCTGCGCGGCGCGTCGACGACGACGTGGCGACATCTTGTGCTCCTCGAGGAAGCGCAGCGTCTCGTCGCGCTGATCGTCCTCGAACCAAGCTGCGGTGCCGGAACTCGACGAGCATCTCGTCGTCCCCGATCTGCTCGCGCGCCCACGCGAGGTAGTCGAGCGACGCCTCCTTGCGGGACGATGTACGGCGGGAACTGGAACAGGAGGCCGCCCAGCTTGCCCGCCGCGCGCAACGGCTCGAGCGCCTCGAGGAACCGCCGGAAGATCTCGGCCCGAAACTCACGCGACGGACGGTCGACGCGCCCGCGCTCGTCCTGCGGCGCCTCGTCGCGGAGGTCGGGCGGAAGCTGCTCGATCTTGACCGGGTGGCGCGTCATCACGCCGAAGGCCTTGACGTGCATCACGAACCCGTCCGGCGTGCGCTCCGCCCAGCGCTGCACCATCTCCTCGGCGGGCAGCCGGTAGTAGGTCGAGTCGACCTCGACCGTGTCGAAGTGCTCCGCGTAGTAGCGCGAGGCGCTCGCCCGGCCGGCACGCCTTTCGGGTACCAGTGCTTCGTGAGCGCCTCGTCCGCCCACGAGCACGTGCCGACTCGGATCGTCGCCGCCACGCGGCCGGAGGCTAGCTGATCGGCGGCCGTGTCCGCGTCCCGTCCCCGACGTCGTTCAGAACGAAGTCGCGAAGCGGAGTCGCCGACCGGGTGGCCAGGAGCGCTGAGCGTGCGCGCAGCGGCGGCTACGAGTATCCTGACGTTTGGCAACTCGGGTCAGAGCACGGGAGGCTCCGCCTGGAAGCCTCCCGTGCTCGAATCGCGAGCTACTTCTTTCTGCGAGCGGTGCCGATCTTGACGGCGAAGAACGAGAGCGATCGCCGTCTTGCAGCCCTGCGGCACACCGGGTAGTCGGCGGCGCAGGACGAGGCCGGGAGATCTCCGAGGAAGAGCACCTGTGCGAGCACACGCGTCTTCTTCTTGATCTTGATGCGAATCGAGTACTTGCCGTTGGCCATTGGTCTTGGCCTTGCCGATGCGCTTGGCGCCCGCTTGTAGAGCTCGACGAGCGCGCTGCCGAACGCCTGCCCGTCGACGAGTCAGCCGCCCGGAGACGATCACGACGCCGCGCTTGAGGCTCTTCGTCGCCATCGTGAGGCCGACTCTGTCCTGGAACGACGGCCTGCCCCTCGGTCGTTCCGGCAGGGTTCGGCTGCGGCGTCCCGGCCACGTACGGCGTGAAGGTCGCGCGCCATATCCGGTCGCTCGTGTTCGCCGGGGTTCGAGAAAACGCCCGTTGACGTCGAAGAACGCGAACTCGAGCTGGGCGCCCGCAGGCGTCCCGATCGGCCCGGCCAGACAGAACTGGATCTTCGCCGAAGCGAATGCCGCCTCGGCGGCCCGCTGTGACTGCGTCGACGTACAGCGGAACGGTCAGCGGCGTCCCGGCGACCGTGATGTTCAGGTTCCAGACGGCCTGGTGCAGGCCGGGATGCACGCACTGGTCGTTCGGGTGGTTCGCGGGATTGTCGGCGACGACGCGTGCCGTCCACGTCCGACCTCGGCGTTCCCGCCGTTGCGGAGGATCAGCCGAGCGCTGACGTCCCCGATCTTCGTTCCGGCGCCTGCGTGAGGTTCACGCCGTAGCCGAGCGGCGCGTAGATCGTGTCCTTCGCCGTCGGGTCATCCGCCGGGGTCTGGATGTGGCCGAGCAGCAGGCTCGTCGCCGCACCGGGCTTGTTGCTCGATGAAGTGACGGTGAGGCTCGGCGAGTACGAGGCCCAGGCGGAGCTCGTAACCGCGAGCGAAACGACGGCTGCGCTCACTACCAGCGCAAGCCGGATGACCCTATTCATACGTGTCCTTTCCTCGGAGTTCACTGTATGAGACGTCAAATCTCAGCCCGAGTTAACTCTCCGTCGGACGGCCGAGTCAATAGATTCAGCGCGATATCGGCTTTGCCATCACCGGCACGCACAGGCGCGCCAGGCCCGACGACGAGCCGCCGGGACGGAGGAATCCCGTGAAGTAGAGGAGGTTGCCGGAGCTCTGCGGCGGTCGAGGTGGCGGCGATCGTGAGCCGCAGCCGGGAGCCTTTGGGAATCGCGGTCAGCTGCGAGATCAGCCGGATCTATCACCCGCTTCGGCTTCGCGCCGAGGCGGACGCGGGCTCCGCCCGCGCTGACGACGATCTCCTTGCGCTGCGGCGTCAGCGCCGAGAGGACTGGCAACGACCTGCGGCCAGCCGTTCGGGCTCGCCAGCGAGACGCGCAGGACCGGCGCACCGAAGGTCTCGGTGCGCGTGCGCAGCCGCGGCCGTGTTCGCGCCACCTTGCCGGTGGATCCGATCCCCGCGCGTCCCGGGAAGGCGAGCCGTAGCGTCTTCCGGGTCGGCAGCGTCCGGTAGTGGAACGTCCGGCCGGTCCACGGGTCCGGAGCGACCTCGATCGGCGGCTGCCTGTCGATCCCGTTCGGGAGGCCCTTCAGGTAGCGGTCGAACCATGCGCGCGCCTCGGGCATGACGTGCGCCGCCTCTCCCGGCGGGTTCGGGGCGGGCGGGTGCCCGAAGTCGGCGAGGTAGAGCCGTTTGGGCGCCTTCAGAGCGCGAGTAGGCGGTCAGCGCGTGGTCGAGGTCGAAGGCGAAGTCGCGCCGGCCCTGCATGAGGAACGTCGGCACCCGGATGGAGCGGAGGAGCCTGCGAACCGATCGTTGGTCGGCGAACGCGTGGACGGCGCTGAGGTTCTGGCCCGCGATCGCGTCGTTCACGATCGAGTCGAGGCCGGGCGCCGCGCGTGCCTGGATCGACTGCCAGAAACCGAGGAGGACGCCTGAGCGGGCGAGATCCTGCGGCAGGAGCGCGGAGTAGAGGTCGGTCCATGTGATCGCCGGCTCGATCGCGGCGAACGGGACGCCTTCCGCCGTCGCGCGCCAGATCGCACCGCCGCCGTACGAGAAGCCGAACGCGCCGATCCGCTGCCCGTTGACGCCCGGCTGCGCGGCGAGCCAGCCGAAGAGCTCTCGCACGTCCTGGATCTCGCGCGGCCCGTCGATCGAGACGAGCCCTCCGACTGCCCGTGCGCCCGGGCGTCGAAGGTGAGCGCCGCATAGCCCTGCGGCACGAGCTGCGTCTCGGCGACGGAGTTGAGCGACATTCCGAGCGGGGTTCCCGGATCGGTCCTGCTCCCGCCGAGGCCGTGGAAGAGCATCACGGCCGGCCAGCCGCCCGCAGGCGGGACGCCGTCCGGGACGTAGTACGTGGTCGCGATCTTGACGCCGTCGCTCATCGTGATCAGCCTGTCCTGCTTGCCGAACGCCGAGGCCGTTCCCGGCGCTGCGAGCGCGAGAACCGCGAGCGCTGCGGCGAGACGCGGACATGCCCTGAGCCTACAATCGCGCCATGGACCCCCGGCCTGTTGGCGTTTTCGACTCGGGCACCGGCGGGCTGACCGTCCTCCACGAGTGCCTGGTGACGATGCCGCACGAGGACTTTCATCTACCTCGGCGACCTCGCGCGGCTTCCCTACGGGCCTCGGCCGCTGGACGAGATCCGCCGCTTCGCGGGCGAGATCGCCGGCTACCTGAGGCCCAGGGCGTGAAGCTGGTCGTCGCCGCGTGCAACGCCGCGACGTCGGCCGCGCTGCCCGAGCTCCAGGAGCGGCTCGAGGTGCCGATCGTCGGCGTGATCACGCCCGAGGCGCACGCCGCGGTGCAGAGCGACGCGGAACCGGCGCATCGGCCTCCTCGCCACGCAGGCGACCGTGACGGCGGGCCGCTACGCCGAGCTCGTGCACACGCTCGACGCGGGCGCCCGCTTCTTCCCGGTCGCATGCCCGCGCCTCGTGCCGCTGATCGAGAGCGACGAGCCCTTCGGCGCGGAGACGGTCGAGGCCGTTCGCGAGTACGCGACGCCGCTCAAGCAGGCCGAGGTGGACACGGTCATCCTCGGCTGCACGCACTACCCGCTGATCAGGCCGATCTTCCAGCGCGTCTTCGGCCGCGGCGTGACGCTCGTCTTCTCCGCGGAGGAGACCGCGCGCGAGGTCGGCCGAGACGCTCGAGCGCAAGGGGTTCGGGAACGATCCGGGCGCGCGAGGGCCGCTACCGGTTCCTGACGACGGGCGACCCCGAGCGATTCCGCGCCGTGGGCGAGCGCTTCCTGCAGCTCCCGCTCGGCGAGGTCGAGCAGGTCGCGATCGCCGAGCTGGAGGCGGCCGCGGCGTGACGCCGTCCGAGCGGCAGACGCCCTGACGAGCTGCGGACGCTCACGATCGAGCCCGACTTCCTCGAGCAGGCGAGCGGCTCGGCGCTGATCTCGTTCGGCAAGACGCGGGTCCTGTGCACGGCGTCGCTCGAGGACGGCGTCCCGCGCTGGCTGTACGGCAACGGGCGCGGGTGGCTGACCGCCGAGTACTCGATGCTCCCGGCCTCGACGGGGCAGCGCACGCAGCGCGAGGCGAGCACGGGTCGCCAGAAGGGCCGGACGGTCGAGATCCAGCGGCTGATCGGCCGCGCGCTCCGCGCGGTCGCCGACATGGAGGCGCTCGGGGAGCGGACGCTCTGGCTCGACTGCGACGTGCTCCAGGCCGACGGCGGCACCCGCTGCGCGGCGATCTCGGGCGCGTACGTCGCGGCGCGGCGGGCGCTCGACCACGTCGGGCTCAGCCGCGTCGCTGACCGATTCGGTCGCGGCCGTCTCGGTCGGCATCGTCGAGGGCGAGGCGCTGCTCGACCTCGACTACGCGGAGGACTCCACGCGCCGAGGTGGACGTGAACGTGGTCATGGCGGGCGACGGGCGGCTGATCGAGGTGCAGGCGACGGCCGAGCGCGCTCCGCTCGACCGTGACCAGCTCGACGAGCTGCCTCGACCTGGCCACGGGCGGGATCGAGGAGATCGGCCTCGCCCAGCGGGAGGCCGCGGAGGCGGTCCGTGCTACCTGAGCTCAGCTGGGCGGACGTCCTAGGTCCCGCCTCGTGGTGGCCGCAATCCTCGGCGGCGCGATCGGCGCCGAGCGCGAGATTCGTGAGCACGACGCCGGGCTGCGCACACATACGCTCGTCGCAGTCGGCTCTGCGCTGTTCACGATCGTGTCCGCCTACGCGTGGACCGACTTCAACTTCTCGGCGCGGAACGGCATCACCTACGACCCGACGCGCATCGCCGCCCAGATCGTGACCGGGATCGGCTTCCTGCGGGAGCGGGCGCGATCATCCGCCAGGGCCTGTCCGTCCGCGGGCTCGACGACCGCGGCGAGCCTGTGGGTCGTCGCTGCGATCGGGATGGCGTCCGGCGCGGGCTACTACTCCGGGCGCCGCTGTCGCGACGATCGTCGTCCTGGTCAGCCTCTGGCCGCTGCGGATCCTCGCCCAGCGGCTCTTCGAGCGCATTCGGCCCGGCCAGCTCCGCCTCGAGGTGGAGCTGCGCGCGAACGAGAGCCCGTCGGTCCTCCTCGAGTCGCTCGAGTCGCGCGGAGTCGCCGTGCGGGCGTTCGAGGTCGAAGACGCTCGCGACCGCTCGGCGGCGTGGCACTCGAGGTCCGTGTCGAGGACGTTCAGCCCGAAACGGTGACGGCCGAGCTGATGCGCCTCGAGCCGGTGCTCGGTGTCCGGTGGGCGAACTGATCCAGGCGGTGCTCGCCTCCGCGAACGAGAACAAGCTCCGCGAGCTGGGACATGCTCTCGACGGCTGGTCGCTCGAGTTGCTCGACGCGGAGGAGTACCCGCCCGAGAGCGGCGCCACGTACCTCGAGAACGCGCGGGCGAAGGCCGAGTTCGGGCGGACGCTCGCGCCCGATCGCTGGGTGCTGGGCGAGGACTCTGGCGTCGAGATCGAGGGCTCGGCGGCGGCCCGCGGCGTGCGCTCGGCGCGCTGGGCGGCGGGCCGCGAGGCCGAGCGAGCGCTCGAGGAGCTCGAGGGCGTGCAGGGCGACGGCCGCCGGGCGCGCTACGTCTGCGAGCTCGTGGCGATCTCGCCGGACGGAGCCAGAGCACCGCGGGACGGGCGTCCTCGAGGGCCGGATCGCCGACGAGCTGAGCGGCGAGCGAAGGCTTCGGCTTCGACCCGGTCTTCATTCCGGACGGCGAGGACCGAACCGTCGCGCAGCTCGGCAACGACTGGAAGCGGGACAACTCGCACCGAGCACTTTGCCGCCCGCGCGCTGCTTGCCTCGATAATGCAGTCATGAACTCGATCAACCTCGTCAGCGCAGCGAACACCGAGGGCAGGATCGACGTCGGCGAGGCGACCGGCTCGACCGAAATGCTCATGTTCATCTACGACCTCGCGCCCGGCCAGGCTCGTCTCCCTATCACTACGAGTACGACGAGGAGTGGCTCCTCGTCGTCGAGGGGACGGTCGTGGTGCGCACGCCGGATGGGGAGCACACAGTCGATCGTGGCGAGCTCGTCCGCTTCCCGGCCGGTCCGGAAGGAGCGCACAAGGTCATGAACCGCAGCGACGCGCCCGCGAGGACGTTGCTGTTCTCGCGGCGGGGCGAGGGCTACGCAGTCTCGGTCTACCCGGACAGCGACACGATCGGCGTCTGGGCGGGCAGGCGAAAACGACCTCGTCTTCGAGCGCGGCACCGCCGTGCCGTGGGCTCACGGCGAAGAAGGCTGGAACAAGGCGACCTAAGCGAGCCCCGGCGCTTCCTCGAACTCGACCGCTTCACGGCGGCTGCGCGAGTACCACCAGTTGATCTCGGCGCCGAAGACGATCACGTTCGCCATCAGGTACAGCCACACGAGCAGGAGCGCAGGCGCGCCGAACGCCTGGAGCGCGATCACGTTCTTCGAGAACCGCAGGTAGAGCGGCAGGAGCTGGAAGCTCGTCTCGAGCGCGATCGTGGCGACGATCGCACCCGGGAGCACGTCCCGCCACGTGAGCTTCTCGTTCGTGAGCAGGTAGTAGACCGTGAACAGGAAGACGAAGACCGCGAGCGTCGAGATCAGGATCGAGCTCACGAACGCGACGTACGAGTTGCCGAAGAACGCGCCGGCGAAGCGCGTCAGCACCTCGTAGCCGATCGAGCCGACGAGCAGCCCGACGAACAGCGTGACGAGCGACCCGACGAGCAGCGTGACCGCGAGCAGCTTCCCGTGCAGGAACGAGCGGTTCGGCTTCCCGTACACGATGTTGAACGCCGACTCGAGCACGCTGAACAGCGAGAGCGACGTCCAGCCGAGGAAGAGGCGCGCCGATCACGCCGAGCGTCGCGGCGTTGTCCTGCACCGAGCGCACGACGCGGACGATGCTGTCGACCGAGCTCGTCGGGAACGCCTTGTTCAGCTCGGTCACGAGGTAGCTCGACTCGTCGGCGCGGCCGGCGAAGCCGAGGAACGCGAGCGCGAGGAAGACGAGCGGAACGAACGAGAGGAGCGCGAAATAGGCGATCATCGCCGCGAGGTGCGTCCCTCGGTCGGCGAAAAACTTGCTGAAGACCTCTCGCATGGTCCGGGAGGCTAGTCTCTCGGCCATGACGGAGCCCAGCGCGGCGCTCGCCGAGTTGACCGAGATCTCGTCGCAGATCGAGGTCTGCAGTCCTGTTCGGCGCCGACGGCAAGGTCGTCGCCGCGACGATCCCGGACGAGCCGCGCGGCGCAGGTCGCCGCGAGCGCGAAGGCGCTGCTCGAGCAGGCGGCGCAGATCGGCGACGGCGAGCTCACGCAGATCGAGGCGTCGACCGCCGACGGGAGCCTGTTCGTCGTGAAGGACGGGACGACGATGATCGCGGCGTCGACCTCGCGCCGAGCCCACCGCCGGGCTCGTCTTCTACGACCTCAAGGAATGCCTGCGGGCGTGGCCAAGCCGCCCGCGAAGCCGAGCCGCGGAAACCCAAGCCCAAGCCGAAGCCGAAGCCGCGCACGACGCGGCCGAAGAGCAATGGGACGCCGTAGGCTCATCGCGCTCGGGTTCGCCGTCGGGTCGCTGCTCGGCATCGGCCTCTATGCGCGCCGGGGCCGGGAGGGCGCGAGCGAATCGACCTCTACTTCGCCGACGGCTCGCTCGTCTCGCTGCACAGCGATTCGCCCGAGGCAGCCCGCTGCTCGTCCACGCGCACGACGCGCTGCGCGCCGCCGCGACGTGAAGCGCGATGACCTCGGAGCCGCGCTCCGCGAGCACGCCTACCTCGAGGGCGACTTCGTCCTCCGCTCGGGGCGCCGCTCGAACTACTACCTCGACAAGTACCGCTTCGAGACGCGGTCCGGAGCTGCTGTCCGCGCTCGGCGAGCACATCGCGGCCACCGTGTCGCGAGCACGAGCCGGACGCCGTGCGGCTCGCCGGGCCCGGAGCTCGGTGCGGTCGCGCTCGCGGCCGCGGCGTCGATGTCGTCCGGGCTGCCGTTCCTGATCGTGCGCAAGGCGGCGAAGGAGTACGGCACGGCGAATCGCCTCGAAGGCGTCTTCGAGCCGGGCGAGCGCGTGTGCCTCGTGGAGGACGTCGTCACCTCCGGCGGGGCCGTCGTGGAGGCGCTCGAGGCGCTGCGCGAAGCGGGCCTGGAGTGCCGGATCGCGGTCTGTGTGCTCGACCGCGAGGAGGGCGGAGCGGACGCTCTGGCGCGCCGTGGAGCCCGTCTCGTGCCCCTTTTTCGGGCAGGAGAGTTGCTCTCAGCGGAGAAAACCGCCGCAAAGCCGCATGGTTGAGCCGAAACGGCTTGGCTGTTAGGGTCCGACTGCGGCTAACCGGCAACGTTAGAGGGAGGATGCACGTGACAAAACAGGAGTTCGTCGACAGGGTCGCGGACAAGGCAGGACTCTCGAAGCGCGACGCTGCGGAAGCCGTGGACGCGTTCCTGGACTCGATCACCGATGTCCTGCGCTCGAGGCGGCGAGGTGGCATTTCACGGGATTCGGGAAGTTCACGACCCAGGCGGCGCGCCGCGCGCCAGGGCGTCAACCCGAGGAATCCAACGAGCGAGTCCAGATCCCGGCAACGACCGTCCCCAAGTTCTCGGCCGGCAGTCAGCTCAAGCAGGCCGTGAAGAGCGGCGCGCGGGATGATGTAGCACTGCGGCAACACTCGGAAGCTTCGAGAGGGGCCGCTCGATGCGGCCCCCGTGTCGTTTCTGACCCGGAGCGCTCGCTAGCCTGACGTCGATGGTGCAGGACCTCGAGGCGGGGCCGACGATCGAGCGTGACCGCGTTCGGCGATCGGCTCGCCGAGGCCGTCGAGCGGCAAGCGGAGCCAGCTTCTGCGTCGGGCTCGACCCGATGCCCGAGCTCTGCCGGTCGAGCTCGCGCGGCGAGGCGGCCCTCGGCCGTCGCGAAGGCCGCCGACGCCTGCGCGCGCTTCTGCCGCGGCGTGATCGACGCGGTCGCCGCGTACGCGGTCGGCGTGAAGCCGCAGCTCGCCTTCTTCGAGGCGCTCGGCCCGCCCGGGATGGCGGCGCTCGAGAGACGTCTGCGCGTACGCGCGCACGGCCGGCCTGATCGTCGTCGCCGACGCGAAGCGCGGAGACATCGGCTCGACGGCGCGGCGCGTATGCGCGCCGCGTACCTCGGAGCCGCGCGACGGCCAGCCCGCCGCTCGCCGACGCGATGACCGTCAACCCGTATCTCGGCCGCGACTCGCTCGAGCCGTTCATCGCGGCCTGCCGGCGCGAAGGGCGCGGGCATCTTCTGCCTCGTCAAGACCTCGAACGACGGCGTGGCCGACATCCAGGACCTCGCGCTCTCGGACGGGAAGCCGCTCTGGCAGCACGTCGCGCGAGCCTCGTCGCGGAGTGGGGCGAGGAGCTCGTCGGCGAGCGCGGCCTGTCCAGCGTGGGCGCGGTCGTCGGCGCGACGCATCCGCGCGCGGTCGGCGAGGCCCGGCGGTTGCTCCCGCGGGCCGTCCTGCCTGCTGCCGGGCATCGGCGCGCAGGGCGCGGGCCCGGCCGACGTGGCGCGTGCGTTCACGAGCGGGCCGGCGAGCGCGCTCGTCGCGGCGTCGCGCTCGGTCATCTACGCGTTCCGGTCGACCGACGACGACTGGCGACCGCGGCCGCGGCCGGAGGCGGCGCGGCTGAAGAGACGAGGTCTGGATCGGCCTCGGGCTGGTGACAGATGGACTGGCGCACAGAAGCGAAGCGGTACGCGCTCCCGGTCGCGTTCCTCCTGCTCGTGACGGCCGCCGTGCTCGGTCGTCCGCGGCGCGCTTTAACGGCTAGCCTTCCCGCCCGTGAAGTTGGGCCTGCTCGTCTCGCGCGGCCGCACTCGCCCCTCGTTCCGCCCGCCCACGCCGGCCGGACCGAGCGTCCACGCGCGCTCCTACCTCGTCGAGGACGGACGCACCGGAGAGGTGCTGCTCGCGCACAATCCGGGCGAGCGCGTCCCGATCGCGAGCCTGACGAAGATGATGACCGTGCTGGTCACGCTCGAGCGTTCGCGGCTCAGCGACATGGTCACGATCTCGCCCGATGCGGCGGCGCGTCGGCGAGTCCAGCATCGACCTGCGCGCCGAGCGAGCGAATCTCGCGTGCGCGACCTCGTCGAGGCGCTGCTGATCCAGAGCGCGAACGACGCCGCCTGGGCGCTCGCCGATCACGTGGGCACGGCAGCGAGAGCCGGTTCTGTGCCGCTCGATGAACCGGCGGGCGCGGCAGCTCGGCCTCGACGACACGCACTTCGTCCGCCCCGACGGGCCTCGACGCGCCCGGCACGTCTCCGAGCGCGCGCGACGTGACGACGCTGGCCCGGCTGCTGATGCAGAAGCCGGTCGTCCGGAAGATCGTCGCCATGCGCAACGCGACGATCGACGGCGGATCGCCGTGCTCCACACGTGGAACGACCTGCTCGGCGTCTATCCGGGCGTGATCGGTGTCAAGACGGGGCACACCGCCGCCGCCGGCTGGTCGAGGTCGGCGCGGTCCGCGGCCCGGGCGTCACCGTCTACGCGACGATCCTCGGCAGCCCGATCGCGTCGATCGTGCGCAACGACGACCTCGCCGAGCTGATGACCTGGGGGCTCTCGCGCTTCCGCGTCGTCAGACCGTGCGACCGCCGGACATCGCTCTACGCCGAGCCGCGCACGCTCGCGCGACAGCGGCGAGCCGTCGACCTCGTCGCGCCGCTGCCTGCGGTCGACGCGGTCGTCACGTCGGCGCGTCCGCTCGTGGAACGCGTCGTCGCGCGCCGATGGCGTGTCTGCCCGTTCGCAAGGGCCAGCAGCTGGGCGAGGTCCGCGTCTACGAGCGGGGCAGCTCGTGGCGCGCTTCGCCGCTCGTCGCCGCGCGTTCGATCGACGAGCCGGGCGCTCGTCGGCCGTGCGGGCTGGTACGCGAAGCGCGCCGCGCACAACATGTGGGGCTGGGTGCGTGCGATGATCGTCACCGTCACGCTCAACGCCGCCGCTCGACCGCACGCTGACCGTGCCGAACTTCCAGCGCGGCCAGCGGCACCGCGCGAGCGCGGGCCTGACGCTCGCCGGCGGCAAGGGCATCAACGTCGCCCGCGCGCTGAAGCGGCTCGACGTGCCGGTCGTCGCGACCGGGCTCGCCGGCGGGCTGCACCGGGACGCGCATCGTCGAGGAGCTGACCGACGGAGGCGATCCTCAACGACTTCGTCCGCATCGGCGACGAGTCGCGCACGTCGACCGCCGGTCGTCGACCCGACCGGCGGGCTCGTACACCGAGATCAACGAGTGGGGGCCGCACGGTCGAGGCCGGAGGAGCTCGAGATGCTGCTCGAGAAGCTGCGCTACCTCGCGCAGCGGCGCCGACGTCGTCGTCTTCGCCGGCTCGCTGCCGCGCGGCGTCGACGACGACTTCTACGCGGAGGCGATCCGCGACCTGAACCGGCGCGGCGTGCAGGCCGTGCTCGACTCGCGAAGGCGAGCCGCTCCGGCTCGGCATCGAGGCCGAGCCGTTCCTCGTCTCGCCGAACCAGCGCGAGGCCGAGAGCCTCGTCGGCCAGGAGTTCCACGACGAGGAGGACTTCGTCGATGGCGCTCGACGCGATCGCCGAGCTCGGCGCGCGCAACGTGCTGATCACGCAGGAGTCGGGCTGCTTCGCGCTGCTTCCGCGAGGAGCGCGAGGTGAAGCGGTCTGCGGGCGTGGCCCCGCGGGTCGAGCCTGCCTCGACGGTCGGGTCCGGCGACGTGCTCCTGTCCGCCTTCCTCGCGGCGCGCGGACGCGGACAAGCCGATCGACGAGGACGCGCTCAGGTCGGCCGTCGCAGCCGGTGCGGCCTCGACGCTCGAGGTCGGCGTCAGGCCGGTTCGACCGCGCGCGAGGCGAGTCGCCTCGCAGGTGGCGTCGCGGCAACCGAGCTCGAACCGGTCGTCTCCCGAGGCTGGTACGATCGACTGCCAGTTGAGAGGCGTGACGAGAGCAGTGATTTTTCCGGCCCAGGCGATCCAGCGGGCCTGGGCTTTTGCATTCAAGGGGGTGCTCGGTGGACGTCGAGAGATCGGCCGCGGGCAAGAAGGCGCGGCAGGCGCTACGGCTTCGACGACATCGCGATCGTGCCGTCAGCCGCCGCACGCGCGATCCCGACGACGTCGACATCGCGCTGGACGCTCGGCCCGCTACCTGCTCGAGCTGCCGCTGCTCGGCTCGGCGATGGACGGCGTCGTCTCGCCCGAGACCGCGGCATCGCGCTCGGCCAGCTCGGCGGCCTCGGCGTGCTCAACCTCGAGGGGCATCTGGACGCGCTACGAGGACGCCGACGACGCAGCTCGAGCGCGATCGCGACGCTGCCGAACGGACCGAGGCGACGCGCGGCGATGCAGGAGATCTACGCGCGAGCCGGTCGAGCCGGAGCTGATCGCCGCAGCGGATCGAGAGATCAAGGCCGCAGGCGTCGTCGCCGCCGGCGTCGCTCACCCCGCAGCAGCGTGCGAGAGCACTACGAGCTGCGCGCTCGAGGCCGGGCTCGACATCCTCGTGATCCAGGGCACGGTCGATCTCGGCCGAGCACGTGTCCTCGAACGGGTCAGGCCGCTGAACCTGAAGGAGTTCATCGCCGAGCTGCCGATTCCCGTGCTCGTCGGCGGCTGCGCTCAGCTACTCAGACCGGCGCTGCACCTGATGCGCACCGGCGCCGCGGGCGTGCTCGTCGGCGTCGGGCCGGGCGCCGCCTGCACGACGCGCGGCGTGCTCGGCATCGGCGTCCCGCAGGCGACGGCGATCGCCGGACGCCGCCGCGGCGCGCTCGCAGCACCTGCTCGAGACCGGCGAGTACGTGCAACGTGATCGCCGACGGCGGCATGCGCACCGGCGGCGACATCGCGAAGGCGATCGCCTGCGGCGCCGACGCGGTGATGGTCGGCTCGCCGCTCGCGCGCGCGAACGAGGCGCCGGGCCGCGGCTTCCACTGGGGCATGGCGACGTTCCATCCGACGCTGCCGCGCGGCGCGCGCGTCGAGACCGACGCAGAACGGCGACGCTCGAGGAGATCGTCGTCGGGCCCGCGCGCGAGAACGACGGCACGTTGAACCTGATGGGCGCGCTCCGGACGTCGATGGCGACCTGCGGGTACGAGATCGATCCACGACTTCCAGAAGGCCGAGATCATGCTCGCGCCGTCGATCAAGACCGAGGGCAAGTCGCTGCAGCAGGCGCAGCAGGATCGGGATGGGTTGATGGGCGAAGCCGTCCCGCTCGACCTCGCTGAGCCGGCGCGAAGAGCGGCCGGTGCTCGTTCTGGACTGCGGCGGCCAGTACTCGCAGCTGATCGCGCGGCGCGACTGGCGCGCAGTGCCTGCGTCTACTCGGGGCTCGTCCACACGATCCACACCGCCCGAGCGCTCCGTGCGCGCACCCGCCTGGCGCTCGTCCTCTCGGGCGGGCCGGCCTCGGTCTGGCGCCGACTGACGCGCCTGAAGGTCGACCCTGCGGGATCTTCGAGCTCGGGATCCCGACGCTCGGCATCCGGCTACGGCATAGCAGCCGCGGCGTCAGGACCTCGGCGGGCAGCGTCGAGCGGACGGGCGTCTCGGAGCTTCCGGGGAAGACGGAGTTCACGGCCGAGGGCGGCGAGGCTGTTCGTGAACCTGCCGCCGATGAGCAGATCGAAGCCTGGATGGCCTCGTCGTGCTCCGGTGGCCGCGCCGCCGACCGTGCGCGTGTCGTCGCGCGTCCTCTGCAGTCCGACGCCGATCAATTCGGCGTTCAGAGGATCCAGAACGGCGGCCGTACGGCGTGCAGTTTCACCCCGGAGTCGTGCGCACGCCGTATGGGAACGAGCTAGCAATGCAATGG
>ERZ1370068.1787-contig-11728_pt1 | contig 23852 bp, 39 predicted proteins | sample MGYA00561227_ERZ1370068 | MGnify/ENA primary metagenome ERZ1370068 (study PRJEB38410, sample SAMEA6850437) | metagenome | study: Metagenomic assessment of the ecological functions of the soil: analysis of the soil microbiota associated with the...
CCCCTTGTCGCCGTAAGTTCGCCGGGCAAACGCAATATAGTTCTGGATTGATGTCGATCCCGATGTAGTCGACATCGGGAAGGTAGCGGAGCACTTCCGCCGAACTCACAGCCGATATCGATCACCTTATCGCCAGGTTTCGCCCGAACATGATTCTGAATGAGGCTGCGGCGTGAGCACATTTCCACCAACGGCAGCAGAAAATACGTTGTAGATCGATGAGGACTTTCTAGCCAGCCTAACAACCCAGAATCACTTTGCATGTTCGCATCCCCTGATTTCGCGTTGATGCTAAAACTCTGTGATCAAAAGTCGAGCGCGCGCGGGATCTCGCAGTAAATACGCGGAGACAATCGCACGGATCAGTTCAGCCATTTATGAAAAGAATGCCTGGCGCCGGAAATTCTCCAACCCAGCTTTTGCAGGGTGTGCTGCACTGGATAATTGCAGACGTAGTCCGGCCCGACCAGATATTGCGCGTAATTACGGGCGATACCCATGCCATCGAACATGAGAGCCGTCCACAAACCACGGCCGAGAAATTCAGGATCAATCGCCGCTAAATCATAATGGGCGACACTAAGCGAATTCCTCGCCTCAATTTCCAAGGGCTTCCTCCACAGACCGTAACCCGCGATTCTCCCGTCCACCTCTGCCACAAGAATCCAATCCGCCCAGCCCTGAAACGCAGAACGAACCCATTGAGCATAAATTTTCGTGGCCGTGCCCGGCGGCATTTGCGGATCCGCATGGTACCGCCCGAAATAGCCAGTAAACGCTTTCTCATTTATCGCCATGAGCGCTGACAGAGTCCGCCGGTTTCGCCCGACGAATCTCCAATTGTTTGTCTCGTCTCGGAGGATTGATTTCTTCTATAGGCGTGCGGAAAAATCGAAAACGAAATCCAGCAACGTATCCATGAGCAGAAAGCCGCGCCGTTCCAACGCGTGAATTGCCGGCAACTCGTTGGAATGAACCTTGCAAACCACGCATTGCGTTCCGCGATCGACGAGACTTCGCGTAAGCTCGTCGAGTAACTCCTGCAGGATTTCCGTTCCGGAATCGTCACCAGCTGCGACAGCAATATGCTCCACTGTCCCAATCCGCCGTCCCGTTATTTCGCTGTCCCAAGGGGAATCATTATAGACGATGAATCCGTTGATGGTTCCCGAGACGATCGACGACGAACGCGATGGAAGATTCCTTCGCTAAACTCTGGCTGATTTCATCGAGCCAGAAGGCCTGACGCTGCTCGGGATTCAGATGATGCAAATGAGCCAGCGGAACGCGAGCAAACCGCGGTAACGCTAGGCGCAGGTCATGGATCGCCGCCAAATCCAGTCGTGCGATCATTATTGGCTCTGCGTCTTTGAATTTTCCGCTGCAGCAATGTCACGAACAGCATATGGCGGTTGATTCATCGTCCGAAAATGCATGCGGGCGAGGTATTCGCCTATCACTCCCAATGCGAAAAGCTGCGCGCCGGAAAAGATGGCAATGATCGACGCGAGAAACGGAAATCCCGGCACGCTTCCCTCCAGGCAGTAACGGACGACGACATAAAGGAAAACCGCAATGCCAAGTAACGTGCAGCTAAACCCAATCAGGCTCGCAAGCTGCAACGGCAGAGTGCTAAAGCCGGTCATCATGTCGAGTGCATGGCGTAACAGCCTCCTAAACGTGTAAGTTGAAGCTCCAGAGCGACGCGGCTCGAAAGCCGACGGTTATCGCGCCGATGCGAGTCGTTGCCCAGGTAAGCAGCACATCGATAGAAACAAACGGAGATTGATACTCTGCAAATGCGTCGCGCAATCGGGTGCGGAACACACGGAAAGCGCTAACGTTTTTGCTAGTTCCCAACCAATGGCCATACTCAGAGCCAGTCGCGTGATTCGGGACGCGAGAGCGCGCAGAAACCCATGCTGTTCGTTCTTCAGGCGTGCCATAAACGACGTCGAATCCCTGTTCCAGTTGTTCGAGCAGTCGCGGGATTTCTTCGGGCGGAGTGCTGCAGATCGTCATCCATCGTCACGATCACATCGTACTGTGCCGCCCGAATGCCGCAGAGCAGCGCATTATGCTGGCCATAGTTGCGCATCAGATTCAACCCGCGCACCGTCGACGACCGCGAACGACAGTTCAGAAATTATCTCCCAGCTTCGGTCCCGGCTACCGTCGTTAACCAGGATGATCTCATACTGCGTCGCGACCCGCGGCAACACTTCGCCTAGACGTCGGCACAGTTCAGCCATGGAAGCCTCACCGTTGTAAACTGGCGTGACTACGGAAATCGAACGCCGCTTAGGAGATTGCAACGCTGAGTCCATGTTCAGCAAAGCCTCCGACGGTATGAGACAACCGGCAGTTCGTCAAAGCAACGCTCGTGATATCGCCATTTTGCCTTGCCTGACGGTTTGCCAGATGAGCTAGTCTGTTCCCGGTCAGGCGGTGCAAGTTTAATTCAGTGATGCAAATCTTCTTCGGCACATGCCTCTTTTTGTCGCCGTCATTTTACTGGCATACGTGCCAGGCAAACTGCTGCTAATTGCGCTTAAGCGGGCATTGACCCCGCTGGAAGACGTGACTTTGGCTTGTGTTCTGGGCTTGGTGGTGAGCGGCCTTGTTTACTGGTTAATGACGTTTGCCAATCAGGGGCGTTTTTACTTCTTTTGGCCACTGATTACTGCTGGCATTTTTGTTTGGCGTCAATCGAAACAGCTGGAGATCGCGCTTGAAAAATTCTTCAAGCATCCAGCCGCTTTCCAGAGGAAGCGCCACCCGATCGCGCGATGCGTCCATACTTGTTTTAGCCGGGGTCCTGGCGCTTGGAATCGTCGCGTTGGCATATTTCCCCGGTTATTACACCAATTTTACATGGCAACCGGATGGCACGATGCGCGCCTACCCGATTTCTGATGTGCTCTTTCATATTGCGATCGCTAACGAGTTGACGCACACCGTCCCTCCGCAGGCGCCTGTGTTTGCCGGTCACCCGCTCTCATATCATTACGGGATGGATCTTGCGGTTGCGATGTTCGCCAGGGCAACCGGCCTGAACGTGCGTGATCTTACGGTGCGTTTCATGCCGACTTTGTTCGTCGGTCTGTCGATGCTCGAGTGTTTTCTGCTTCTCAAGAAACTGGCTGCGGTCGGGATACTGCGGCGCCCTGGTCGTATTTCTCGTCTTTTTCGGTGCAGACTTTTCCTTCATTCCCGGGTTGCTACTCGGCGAAAAAGGCGATTGGTCTCTCCGTTACTTCAGCGCGCCGGCAGTTGTCACTCTCTTCTATACCAATCCGACCCTGCCCGGACTGGGAGTTCTCTTTGCCGGATTGTTGTGTCTTGATCGTTATATGCGCCAGCGCAGCCGAGCATGGCTTTTCCTGACTGCGCTGCTGTTTGTCGCTTTGATTGAGGTCAAGATGCTGATGGCGGGGCAGCTCATGTGCAGCCTGGGATTGGCTGCAATGGTTTATCTGATTTTCTTTTCCAATGCAGACCTGTTCAAAATCGCCGGATGCACTGCTATTGCGGCGATTCCTCTGGTATCGTGGGTGTTGCTCAAGAATGAGGAGCGGCGGACGTATCGTGGCAAAATTTGAGCCATGGCTTTATGTCTCGCATGCGATGCAGACGCTTGGATTGGGCGATAGGTTCAGTGGCCCACTTGCTTTCGCGGTTGTAGCGCTGCCAATTTACCTTGTGGGTTGCCTGGGGCTACGCGTCATTGGCCTTCCCGCAATCTTCACCGCCATATTCCGGCCAAAACCTGGGGACGCTGTTCGGTTCATGCTCGGGATTTTCGTGGTGATCGGCCTTTTTATCGCGCTCGCGTGCAGCTTCTACGCCAGAAGGATGGACCTTCCGGTACAACCCAGTTAGCAGCACGTTTCTGGGTACAGAGCGAATACGTAGCATGGCTTTTTGTAGTTGAGGTCTTTCAAACGTTCTACCAGTGGGCTACAAGACGGGGGATGTATCCTGCGCTCGCTGCAGGAGGAATAATCGCTACTACAGCAGGGCTCAGTTTGCCTGCGACGGTGCAGCACTTCGTAGTTTGGCGCGACCCAGATCACTTCTTCGGCGCCGGGAAACCTTGGGGCAGACAGTTGTTAACTTACGATCCGCAAACATTGGCCGCGATGGATTTTCTGCAGAAGGATGCGCATCCGGGCGATGTGATTTTGCCTGCGGAGACCCTGATCGCACCTGTCCTCGCATTCACCAAATGCCGGGTGCCGGTCGGCTATTTTTCTTCTGGTTTGGTTGCACGAAGCGATTACACGCGCAGGGAGACCGCGGAAAAGAAGTTTTGGAACGACTGGCGATCGGGAAAATTTGAGAACGGCTTATTGCAGGACGCTAATGTGCGATACGTCGTCGTTAACAAGCAAACAGAAGGTATCCCTGCAACGATACCGGCCAGCCTATCAAAGGTGTTTGAAAATTCCGAGTTGGCCGTCTTCAAGGTGGATCCGCTGCGCCTGAACGAAACAGTTCCCCAAAGCCCATAGTCTCGAACCACGCGCTAAGATTACGCGAGCATTCCTCTTTCATGGCAGGCATCGTCATCAAACCGCGGGCGCGAATTTTGCATGGACACGACTGGGTGTTTTCCAGCGAAGTGCTCAAGGTTTTCGGAAATCCCGCGGATGGCGAGGTGATTTCGCTCAAGGACGGCAAAGATCATTTGATTGGGAGCGCCATTTACAATTCGAAATCGCAAATTGTTGCGCGCCGTTTCTCGCGGCGACGGCAGGATCTTGATCAGGATTTTTCCGGCGCCGCATCGAGCAGGCTTCCGAATACCGGGACCGGCGAAACATCGATGCAAAGCTGCGCCGCGTGGTGTGGAGCGAAAGCGACGGTCTGCCGGGCGTGATCATCGATCGTTACGGCGACGATTTCGTCCTGCAAACGCTCACGTTGGCGATGGACATGCGAAAGGATTTGATCGCAGCTGCGATGGTCGATCTCTTCGGCGACATCGCAATTGTCGAACGAAACGACGCGCCGGTTCGCAAGGCGGAGGGATTGGAATTACGCAGCGGCGTTCTGCGCGGAACTTCATCCCAAATCGCGATCGAAGTCGAAGGTATGGAGCTCGAAGTCGATTTCTTGCGCGGACATAAGACCGGTTTGTATCTCGATCAAAAGCATAATTACGGAATCGTCGCGGGTTACGCTCGCGACCGGCGCGTCCTGGATTGCTTTACAAATCAGGGCGCATTTGCATTGGCCTGTGCGCGCGCAGGCGCAATGGAAGTAACCGGAATCGAAGAAAATTCGGAGAACATTGCTGCGGCGAAACGAAATGCTGCGCGCAACGAGCTAAAGGTGGACTGGGTGCAGCAGGATGTATTTCAATTCCTGCGCGGAGCCGAAAAGCAGGCGCACAGTATGATCTGATTGTTCTCGATCCGCCCTCGTTCACGAGGACGAAGAGCGGCGTGCGCGACGCGTTACGCGGTTATCGTGAACTGCACATGCGTGCGTTCAAGCTCTTATCGAAAGATGGGTTGCTGGCGACGTTCTCCTGCTCGCATCACGTGAATGATGCAGCACTTTTGGAAACAATCTCCGATGCGCTTGTGGACGCGCGTCGCTCCGCGCGTCGTTTGCTCCGGTTCGAGCAGGCACCGGATCATCCGGTTCTGCCGACCATTCCTGAAACCGAATATTTCAGAGGTTTCCTGCTAGAGATGATGCCGGGGCGCTGACGCTTCGAAATGTCATCCTGAGCGAAGCGAAGGATCTCGGATCGATTTTTGATGCATGCTTAACCGAGACTCACAGAGCATCGGATTTAAAATTTAACACTGTCGCGGCCTGGCTCACGTGCGACGTTCATTCCCAGAGTGCTCACGAAGACACTTGAGAGTATCGTTTGAAAGCCCAACGCCGTCAGCGTCGCGCCCACTGGTGGCAAGCCATTCACGGAAATGCCACCGATTGCGCCTGCTTTAGCATATGGCGCGGAATACCACGCATAACCGGATCTTCATCGCGGCAACGTTCGGCGAGCAAGCGCCAATGATCTGCCAACTGACCAGACGGTAGCTCTTTTTCCAGCAACGCCAGTAGTTGATAATCACCCTGAAAAGATGGGTAGATACGCCCCGCCGTTCGACGCAACAGATCTTCACGCCATTCTTGGAGCAACGCGCGCGCGGTGTCGCCGCGATAAACTGTAACTTCTACTTGTCCGAAATCTTGAATACGTGCCTCGCGGCCGCGTGAAGTACCTGGCCCACTATCATCCGAGGGACCGATCACAATCTGATCGCGCCCAAAACGTCTGTTCATCTCAGCGGCCTCCGCAGGTGTAAACGGTGGGAGCAGGCGCGTTCGCCCTGTTACGTAAAAGACCCTACCCGACGCAGGCGCATCAAGTTTATTACTGACTTTGCTAACGTATTTGTTGGGCAGCAGAATGCGATCTTCAGGATGGTCGAAGAATTGCGAAAGTGTGAACCCGACCATCCATCCAGCAACGATCACATCGTCTTTCTGCATTCGCGCATGCAGAAACCCGGCCACCTCCGCGAATGGCCATCGTGTCTGGTGGAGAAATTGCGCATGAATGCAGGGCGTCCAACACGCAACAATCAGCACTGTGAGACCCCACGCTGCAATTGCAGCCCATCGTACCCGGATGTGTCTCGTGATCCAGTCAACTCCCTCGGCTATAATGATCAGAAGCAGAGGCAGAGAGAAGATTAGATAACGCGCGCACCCCAGGATCGATAGCAATTCCTTGCAAGGACATGAGAATCGGGCCCACAATGATCGCGCCGCACAGCAGAAGAAGCGGTTGCTTGCCTCGTACTGCCGACCAACAGCCCGCGGAGAGCAATAGAACAGACAAAAACGCCGCGTAACTATTACCCATGACATGGTAAAGACCCGCGGAAGATATCCCAGGCTCGTTGGCGGTGTATAGCCTCCTCCCCACTCTTTGTTAACCCTCGCCATATCGGGGAGGAGACGCCAGTACGCTAAACCGACGATGATCGCCACTCCGCCCAAGGGAATCAACAGAGTCCTGGACTCCCAGAGAAACCTTCTGATACCCGAAAGGCTTTGAACAATCAGCAATAAGACCAGGAATGCGACTATGTAAATGGCTTGCAAATGTGTGAGTAGTAAGAAGAGCACTGCAGCAGCACATCGCACCCCGTTCCGCCAGCCCGGCCACTGACTCCAACGAAAAAATTCATTGATTGCCAGGAGACTGAATGCCGCCAGAAGTGAATAGGCGCGAATCGTCGGACCAAGCATGATCAGGTAAGGGTTGAACGCCGCCAGGGTGGCAGCGAGCAGGGCGGTGCGCGTCGAACCGGTCAACTTAAGCGCCAGCGAGGCAGTTAGCGGAATTACTGCGATGGCTGCTCCTATCGGTAAGAGAGTTAATCGCCAATCTGTTGCTCCACAAAGCGAGGCGACTCCCTTCTCGACTAAGATGAAATAATTCATCGTCAGCCAAATGCGAAAATGCGTCAGGATATAGGTTGGCGTTTGTTTCAAATACCTGAGCGTCCCGATTTCGTCTCCGAGAAATATTCGGCCGTGTTGAAGAGCAGCAAACAGGATCAACGAACAGAGACATATCACTCCCAAAACGAGACGTTCGCCCCGTGACAGATGCCGCGAACTCAGATTTGAGTAAACGACATCCAACCACGTTCGGCTTTGATGTGTGCTGCTGGCGCTAGGTACAGAATCTAACATGAAGCTTTAAGCAATCTAACTTGCTATTGCCTTGGTTCCGCGTGAATGACCCTGTTTGCCTTTGGGATTAAGCTATAAAGGCGAGTTGTTGTTGGCGTTTGAGTTTGCGGTTTTCTCTGGCCGCTTCAAGTTTTTGTCTCGAGCCGCGACCATCATTTCATGACGTCCAGCCAGGCGCGCGAAGGCGGCGTAGTACCCGTCGTCGGGCCGCGTGAGGATCATAGCCGCGACTCGCCCAATGCCCGCTCGATCACCTCGACACCCGCGGCACGCGAGTGCTCTCGTCAGGGTGGGCAAGGCGTGGTGTTCGGGCGCCTGTCGGGCGGCGGAGTCTGGCCAGTGGGCACGGGTATGACGAGAGCCGATGGGTTACCGGTCCCGAAGCGGATCGTGATCGATCCGCTTCCATTCGGATGCAGGCCACTGTATTCGTCGCAGTATCACCGAGGAAAAGCGCACACGCTTTTTACGATCGTCGCGCGGCGAGAATGAAGTAGGGCTTTGCACCGCGGACTGCGTCGGATTTCGTTCTGAGCGTAGCGAAGCTGCAAGCGTAGCGGACGAAGTCTGCGAGGCTAGGCTTTCAACCTATGATTAGCTTCGCGGCAGTCCGCCAAGAACAGTCAGAGATGTTTCGCTCCGCTCAACATGACAGCGCCACAGCACCGCTGAGATCCAAGTTGCAGAAAATTCTTCCTCCAAAATTTTTGCACGCCATCGATGGAAATCTCTGGAATTCTCGAACGAGCCACATAATGTCCGCTACGACGAACCTGGACGGCGACGCGATTGTCATGGCAGAAAACCCTCGACCGCTTGAACAAATGCTCCACTTGACCGAGGAAGAGCCGTCTGCCGAGCATCTGGATAATCAGGTGCAAAAAGCGCAGGAGCAACTCCTCCAACTCAAGCGCCAGCAGGAGCAGATCGAGAAGCAAAAACGCGAACTGGAAGAGCTAAGCCGGCGCCAGGACGAGGTGGAACAGGGCCGGGGCGAAATGACGGATAAAATGACGCGCGCGCTGGTTGTGCTTGAACGCGAAGCGTACAACGCGCAAAGCAGGCTGGAGCAAATCCGTGTGGCCCGCGAAAGTTTCGCCCAACATTTGGAATTGGTCGAAGCGATCGATCCGAGGAACTGGAATCCATCGGATTTGCACAAGGAGCTGAGCCGGGCGTTGAGCACGGTGGATGACGCCCGCACCGAGTACAACGAACACCGCAGCCGATTGCAAGCAGGCGGCAGCGGTAACGGTGAGCAGTCGTTGCCCGATGCCGCCCCGGGTGCTTACGAAAACACCGATGGGCGCTCATTTTCCGAGTGGTTGCAGATCGGCCTCGCGCTTAGTTTGCCGCTGATCCTCTTTGGGGTCATTGCCATCGCCGTTTTTGCTTGGCTGGCCAGCCGGTGATGGCGATGTTTCGGCGTTCGCGCAAACCGGCCCCGCCGCTTCACCGCAAGCAACAAGAGATAGCGCAACAAGAGGCGCAGTTGCGCCAGAAGGTCGAAAGCCTGGAGCGCATCGTCACGCAATCGCGGGCGCCTGTGCAGAAGAAATCTTCACCGCGAAAGCCGGACCGCAGCGCAACCAACAATGTTGGCGAAAAGCGATTTCACGTCTCAATCGCAATGGAAACCCCGCAGGTGTTTGACACTGATCGAAGGGGCCAGCGGCATCGTCCGTTGCGCAAAGAGCGACGGCAGGGGCGGATCGTCTTTCTGATTCTTTTAGTCGCGTTAGGATTCGCGGTCATGTTGCTCGTCAGCCATTTGCATCTCTAAGCGCCTGACATGACCGGAACTTCGGATCTCGATGTCGCATACGTTGCCAGGCTGGCACGCATCAATCTGACAGAAGACGAGGCGAAAATTTTCCAGAGACAACTCGATGACGTTCTGAAGTATGTCGAAAAACTTCGCCAGGTGGACGTGACTGGCGTTGACGCAGCCGCGCACGTGCTTCCGGTTTTTAATGTGGTCCGTGCCGACACACCGCGCGATTGGTTCACACCAGAGCAGGCGTTAAGCAACGCCCCTCGCCAGGCAAGCGGCCTTTTTATCGTTCCGAAAGTGGTGGAATGACCGGGAACGAGGTGACGGCGGTGAGCATCGCCGATCTGCAATCGCTGTTGCGTCGCCGCGAAGTTTCGTCGCGCGAAGTAATCAATGCTTTGCGAGAGCGCATTGAAGCGGTCGATGGAGACCTCGGCGCATATCTTTCACTCGACATCGAGGCTGCGATGAAAGAGGCGGAACACGCGAACGTCGATCTTCCTCTCGGCGGCATTCCGATTGCGATCAAAGACATCATCAACGTGATCGGTCAGCCGTGCACGTGCGCGTCGAAAATCTTGAACGGCTACCGCGCGCCGTACGACGCCACGGTGGTTCAAAAATTGCGCGCAGCGGGCGCGATTCCATTCGGCAAAACCAATCTCGACGAGTTCGCCATGGGTTCGTCCACGGAAAATTCAGCGCGGAAATCGACGCGCAATCCGTGGGACCCGTCGCGTGTGCCGGGAGGATCCAGCGGCGGTTCGGCAGCAGCCGTTGCCGCAGACGAAGCCTTCGGCGCTCTCGGGTCCGACACTGGCGGTTCGATTCGGCAACCGGCTGCGCTATGCGGTGTAGTCGGGCTCAAGCCAACTTACGGGCGAGTTTCTCGCTTCGGCCTTGTGGCGTTCGCTTCGTCGCTCGATCAAGTTGGACCGGTAACAAAGACTGTGCGCGACGCTGCGCTGATCATGAACGCTATCGCAGGTCATGACCCGCAAGATTCCACATCGCTCAACGAGTCCGCGCCGGATTACGTAGCGAGCTTGGGAAATGATTTGCGCGGCGTTCGGTTGGGCGTGCCTAAGGAATACATGATCGAAGGAATCGATCCGCAGGTGCGAGCTGCAATCGACGCCGCGGTGAAACAGTTCAATTCGCTGGGAGCGGAGATTGTTGAGGTCTCGTTGCCGAGCACTGAATACGCGGTCGCGGTTTATTACATTATTGCCACCGCGGAAGCTTCCGCGAACCTCGCTCGATTCGATGGCGTGCGTTACGGGTATCGTGCTGAAAATCCTAAAGACGTGCTCGATCTTTATGGTCGCACGCGAGAAGAGGGTTTCGGACCGGAAGTGAAACGTCGGATTATTCTTGGCACCTACGTTTTGAGCTCCGGTTACTACGACGCCTATTACCTGCGCGCGCAAAAAGTGCGCGAGCTGATTCGCCGCGATTTCGCCAGCGTTTTTGAGAAGGTCGATGCTTTAATCTCGCCGACGTCCCCTGTAGCAGCGTTCAAGTTAGGCGAACGAGTCGCGGATCCATTACAAATGTATCTCGCCGACATTTTCACCATCGCAGCCAACCTGGCCGGTATCTGCGGAATCAGCATCCCATGCGGTTTCGCGGAAGCTGGACGGACATCGTCTGCCAATCGGTTTGCAGTTGTTAGGCAAATCGCTGGATGAAGCGCGCATTTTGCAAATCGCACACGCCTACGAGCAAAGCACAGACTGGCACAAAGCGCGTCCGCCGATCGCCTTCAGCTTGGCGAAAGAATAAATCTTCCGGAGCTCCATTCATGTTCTGCAACAGACGAAACGCTTCGTCGCCAAACTGCCTTTTTTAGTGGCCAGTGCAGGTTCACGCGCGGCTGCTGCCCCCGATTGCTTGTGTGCACGTCCGAAATCTGATGAGCCACTCGGCTGCTCAGTCTAATTGAGCTATCAAACGCGAAAGTTTTTCTCGACTGAATAATGCACAGTCGCTAAAGCTTGGGGTCGACAGTTCTTACCCCATGAAACATGTCGCCGGTGGCGTTCGTTTGGCCGTGGCATTACTCGCCATTTCCGCTGCCCGCTGTTCGAAAGGCGGCGAAAGCGCCGCGAGTCCGCTGGTGGCGGAAACGATTCCATGGGGAGAAGCGAGGAAACGGACGCACAGCGATGGCTAGGGGATCTGAGCTGGATTACACGCCAGAAGGTAGGAATCGTCTCTGGTGGCTCCCCCGCGTCAGACATCGTGATACTTGATTCATTGCGCTCATGAGCTACGAAACGGCCCGCAATCACGAAATTCACGACGCGCATCAACGCGTCATCGACATCTTTGCAAGAACCTATCGCTGCGGTCAGCCGACGATTGTGCTGCTCCCCGGCGGAATGGGATCGCATCTTGATCGTTCAACGCGCCCTTTCGTCAACGATCAATCGATTCCGTTCCCGATGTACGATCCGGTCTGGATGGATCTCGAGATGATTTTCGGCCGTGATCTCGAGCTCCTGCGGATGGAAACAAATGGGCACGATGCCGGCGAGCACATGATCATTCCAACGGGCCCTTTGCAGTTCCTCGTCAAAGCTTATGACGGGACGCAGCGTTTTTTCACGGATTTGGGGTGGAACTACATCGTCTTCGGCTACGATTGGCGCCGTTCGCTGGAAGAAGCGGCCTCGCAGTTAGCGGAATTTCTCGTCAATCTGCGCGACCGCGTGAAAGATCTCCGGGATTTCGATCCGCTTCCGACGACGACCCTGCTGGCGCATAGCCAGGGCGGCCTCGTCGGGAAAATCTTCCTCCAAAGTGTAAGTGGTGACGACGGTGGCGGCATCGGCGCTTGGATGAAGCGATTCGTGACGATCGGCACTCCATTTTACGGGACTACCTCGCACCAGGACCGCTATTACCAGGGCCAATCCCCGCTGAATATCTTTTATGGCAAACGCCGGGTCGCCGAGATCGCGGGCAGTCTTCCCGGACCCTACGTGCTGATGTTTGCCGACCAGAGCGCGCTCGATGCCGGCACCCAGGCGAAACTGGGCCTCAGCGGTTACCCGATAACCGATTCCGCCACGGGAGCACCCGGCGGACCCGTATGATTCCGCCAATTTCGGGCGCTATCCTCCCTGGGTTAACATAACTTATCTCGAAGACTCTGTGCTCGCGCGCGAAACGATCGTCGCCGATTTGCCGAAGGCCGGTGGCCAAACGCGTTTTCCACATTCGCTCGGGCTTGAATACGACAACCGCCTCGGCTTTGAAATGGGCGCCGGTGGTTGGCTCTTCGTACGATCCTACCTCGGCAGTTTCACCCCTTACCGCTGTTGCCGGAAAGGGCGATGGCACCGTGCCTTTTGGTCGGGGCGTCTCGCGCAGATCCCGGACGCGCAGGTTTACGATCTCAAGCAAGCGAGCGATCACGGCGGCCTGGCCGAGCATGCGGAGACGCTTGCCGTAGTGCGCAAGCTTGTGGAGACCGGCACGATGCCCAAGCCGGCAGCGGTGGCTGCCGCGACCGCTGCCATGCCCGCGGCGACGCTCGGCACTCCCAAAGCTACTCAAGCCAAGACAAGCAAATGGATCGCGGACGCACGACTCCGGCAAGATCAAGAAAGGCGACGCCCGAGCCAACGATCGCGAAGTGTGGCGGCGGATTTTGGAGGAAGCTCAATTATGCTGAAATCATCTCACCTCAGAGTTGTCGCCGGGCTGGCGATCCTGCTACTGGCGGGGTCTTGCGCACATCGGGTCGATGTCCGACCAAACACCCCTGTCGGCTCGGATGTCGCGCAAACCCTTGTCCTTGCCAACGATACCGCCACTCCGTTGACCGTCATGCCATCCCTCTCTGCCAGCGGCAAACCACCGCTGGTTGTTCAGCCGAATGGGCAGACCCGCTTGGACTTCACCGTGCGCCTGGAAGAAAATGTGAGCGCTGGTCACGAGAGGGAGGTCGTTCTGGTTCCCGAAAAAGCTCCCCATACGTGACGCAAAGCGCAATCGACTTGCTGATGAAGGCCCGCTTCGGCACCGGCCCGGCTCGGGAGATTCGCGTCCGCCTGGGGAAATGTCTGTTTGGTCCCGCGCCGGCTGAGCGCACTCACGAATTGCATCTCAAGAAACCGCCACTCTCCGGAGTGCCGGCGCTTCAGTTGTGTCCGTAAAGGCTGCGCCTGTAACTCGCTCTGAACGCCCGGTAGGGCTACGTGTCCAGTCACACCCGCACTCAACGGAAAGCACAGCTTTGCACTTTCCGCCGAAGCAGTCATAGATCGTCGTGCCGGCGCCTTCGTAATAATGTGAGTGGACGATGACCTCGAGCTTGCCGTCTCCGTTTAGATCGAGCACCGCCGGAATATCGTAAACATTCGGGGTATTGGGTTCATCTTTCAGGTAGAGTTCTCCCGCGACAAATTGCGTCTGCACCTTTCCCGCCACCACGCGGCGGAGAAGCACAATGGAGTAACTCCCGTGCGCGGGGTTCTCCATGGGCACGTCACCATCTTTGGTGAAGTAATTTGTCGCGCTGATCAACACCTCGTCTTCGCCGTCACCATCCAGGTCCACGCGCAGAATTCGCGTGATCCGCACCTTCGGATCGCTAATGCGGCGGGATTCCAGGAATTCGCGCACCGCACCGACATAGACTTGCTGGGTTGGGTCAGCGATTTGCGGCTTGCGGGGCAGGGCGTTCCATGGCGCGCTCAGAGCGATCACGCCCTCCTTCAGCTCCGACGAAAGCGACACCGTCAGCGTGTCCGGACACACCTCCTCGACAGATTTCGGTTTGCCTCCGTGGCTTTGCCAACCTCCTGGGTCAGCCCAAAAACGCGAAAGCGATGTACTCCCTTCATCGATTTGGCTGCCCGCTCCGCCTTGACCCATTTGCCATTGGCGCTGCCGCCGAAGAAATAACCGGTTTCCATTTCGATAATCGGATGGAGATCGGCGGCGATCGCGGTTGCCGAGAGTAGGAGAAGGAGGACGAGAGGCTTCATGCGCGCCGATCTTTGATCGACTGCAAGATATCCGCAATGGACCTCTTCGCGCGGTTTCGCGCCGAGATTGCCTTTGCCGTGAACGCGGACACTGACTGCGCCGGCTTCCATGTCGCGTTTTCCGATCACGAACATGGTGTGGACTTTCATTTGCTCGGCGCGCTGGATTTTGCCGTTGATCTTGTCGGTGCTTTCGTCGATTTCCGCGCGGACTTGATGAGCGCGCAGTTCGTTCAGAATCGATCGCGCGTAATCGAGTAACTTCGCGTCATCGCCGATGGTGAGGATGCGCACCTGTTCGGGAGACAACCAGAGCGGGAAATTGCCGGCGTAATGCTCGATCAAAAATCCGATGAAACGTTCGTGCGTGCCAAGCGGCGCGCGATGAATGCAGATCGGAATCTTGTCGGTGTTGTCGCGGTCTTTGTAGCGAAGATCGAAACTGCGCGGCTGCGCGAAATCGACCTGGTTGGTCGCGATGGAAAACTCGCGTCCGATCACGCTCCACGCTTGCACGTCGATCTTCGGTCCGTAAAACGCCGCTTCGTTCGGCACTTCGACATAATTGATTCCGGAATTCTTTAGAACGTTGCGCGTCATCTCTTCGGTCTTGTTTCCAAAGCTCCGGTTCATCGACAAATTTTTGGCCGAGCTTTGCATGGATCGTGCGTCGAGAAACGCATCAGATATTTGTCGATCCCGAAGAGCTTGAAATAATTCAGATACATTTCGTTCACGGCGTTGAACTCGGCTTCGAACTGCTCGGGCGTCATGTAGAGATGCGCATCGTTCATCTGCAGCGAGCGCACCCGCATGAGTCCGAACAACTCGCCGCTCTTCTCGTAGCGATAACACGTCCCGTATTCCGCCAGCCGCAACGGCAGATCGCGATAACTGCGCGGCACCGCCGCAAACAACTTGTGATGATGCGGACAGTTCATCGCCTTGAGGTAGTAGCGATCACGGCTTGCGTCTCCACGACTCGACTGACACGCTCGCAATCCTGCGATTCGTCAGCTGCGCTGCAAATCGATCGCGATGCTCGTCCTCAGATGTAGGTCGTCGAAGATCCTGCTTCATCATCATGCAGCTCGTCGATGCACTCCTGCGCTCAGAGCGTCAACTCTTTCGAGTCAGCTCCCGTGTCGACTGTAAGCTTCGCTAGCTTCATAACTTGCGCGTCATGACTTCTGCAGCTGCTTGTCAGCTTCGATCGTCCGATGTCCTCGATCGTCGCTAAGCTCCATCGGCGGAAACATTGACTCGGCGTAGTAGGGAAGGTGACCGCTCTTTTTGTAGAGACTTTCGCGCGCGATGTGCGGCGTGCGCACGCGCTGATAACCGGCGGCGAACTCAGTTTCTTTCGCGAGTTTCTCGAGTTCCTCGGCGATCGACGGCGCCGCGCGGCAAGAACATCGGCAAACCCGGACCGACGTCGTCGTCGAAGACGAAAAGCTCGAGTTCGCGTCCGAGCTTGCGATGATCGCGCTTCTTCGCTTCCTCGAGCATCGCGAAGTAGTCGTCGAGTTCCTTCTTCGTTTTGAACGCCGTGCCGTAAACGCGCTGGAGCTGCGGATTCTTTTCGTCGCCCTTGTAATACGCGCTCGCCACGCTGGTGAGCTTGAACGCGCCGATGTTTCCCGTGCGCATCACGTGCGGCCCGGCGCAGAGATCGATGAAATCGCCGTTGCGATAGAGCGAGATTTTTCGTCGGGCGGAATGTTTTCGATGATGTCGAGCTTGAATTTGCTCGGCTCGGGCCGTTCGCTCAGCGCCGCAAGCCGGCCCTTTTTGCCGAGCGCGAGCGCTTCGTCGCGCGAAACTTCCGATCCGTTCGAACGGATGATTCGCTTTGATCTCGTTTTTCATCTCGGCCTCGATCTTTTCGAAATCATCGGGCGAAATGCGGTGGGGAAGATCCACATCGTAATAAAAGCCGTTCTCCACCGGCGGGCCCGCAGCGAACTGCGCTTCCGGCCAGATTTTTAGAATCGCCGTTGCCAGAACATGAGAGGCCGAGTGACGAAGACGCTCGATATCCGTCATCTGTCTCGCGTTGTTCTAAAGTTTTGCGTTCGTCAGCCATCGATTAAGAGATTCCTCGACTTCGCTCGGAATGACAAGTAGTCGAAGAGGATGTTGAGAGATTCCTCCCAGCCTTCGCATAAAGCTATGGCGGGGCAAGCGACTTCCCGCCTTCGCTAGGCTACGGCGGGGCAGGCGCTCGGAATGACAAAGGGAATTAACCACGAAGCACGCGAAGGAAAGGAATTTGCTCCAGAGATGGCGGCAACCGTCTGTCACACAATTGTAACTTGGCAGTTGTGGCGCTTCTCTCTATAGCTGCGAGCAGTTGATTTTGGCCCATGAATCCGGCGGAGCTCTTTCGGCAAGAAAGTAACACGGTGCAGCTTGCGCCTGGCGATTTCCTGTTCCGGGAAGGCGAGAAGGGCGAGACGATGTACGTCTTATTGGAAGGAGAAGTCGACATATTCCTTGGTGATTTTGTGCTCGAGACTGCCGGTCCAGGTGCGCTTCTTGGCGAGATGGCGTTGATTGATGACAGTCCGCGCACGGCCAACGCTGTGGCGAAGACTCACGCTGCGCCTGGCGCAAATCGACCGGCGCCGGTTTCACTTTCTCGTTCAGCAGACACCGCATTTTGCGACGCATGTGATGAAAATTCTGGCCAATCGCCTGCGTCACATGAACGCCGTGACGGCCGTGCGATAGCGAGTCTCGAAGAGACGCAGCGCCTCTTTCGCAGCCGCGCATGCGGCGTTATCCTTCGGCAAATGCGAATCGTCGCGCAGTATCTGCTTTTCGCTGCGATCGCTACCACGGGCTGCGGCCAACAGGCCCCGACGGCTGCCGATTTTGCAGCGCAGCGTCAGCGGATGGTCGCAGCAACAGTTGAAGCCGCGCGGCATCAAGGACGAACGCGTGCTCGCAGCCATGGCCAAGGTGCCGCGCGAGGAGTTTATCCCGGCGGATGCGCGAGCCGGCGCGTACGAAGATGGGCCGTTGCCCATCGGTTACGATCAGACCATTTCCCAGCCATACATCGTGGCGTTTATGACGGAACAACTGGGACCGAAACCGAGCGACCGAGTTTTAGAAATCGGGAGCGGTTCAGGTTATCAGGCGGCGATTTTAGCCGAGCTCGTGGCGGACGTTTACACGATCGATATCGTCGAACCGCTGGCGAAAAGTGCAGAAGCCACACTGCAACGCCTGGGCTACAAGAACGTGCATATCAAGGTCGGCGACGGTTACAAAGGCTGGCCCGAAGAGGCGCCGTTCGATGCAATTATCGTGACCTGCGCGCCGGAGAAGGTTCCGCAACCGCTTGTCGATCAACTCAAAGACGGCGGACGCATGGTCATTCCCGTCGGCGAACGATTCGCCCAGCAGCTTTATCTGCTCGAAAAGAAAAACGGGCAGTTGAAAGAAAGCGCCACGCTGCCGGTTCGCTTTGTGCCGATGCTGCGCGAAGCGGAAAAGAAATAACTCCGGCGGATGAGCGACGCCTTATGGGCTGCTTCTATCCTTCAGCGATTGCAGAGCGGATACATAAACCGTTCAAAGCAACGGCTACTCCGCCAACGATGATGAACTTGACGTTAGCCCGGGCGAGCTTTGCCAACAACTTTTCATGCGCGTGTATCATCGTCGGCTGGCCGCGGCCGCGGAAACTTCGCCATAAAGCGGTTTAATCGATAAAGCCGATCCCAAACGTCGCCGCGCAGATGGCCAACTTGTTTTTTGATTAGCTCCTTATCGCGTGGCATGTGAGATCCTTCGCTTCGCTCAGGATGACAAGCTCCGCTTGTCACTTGATCGCGGCCAGCTTCTTCAGATCAATGCGCTTGATCCACTCCTGCAATTCGCCGGGCTCCTGGTTTTGCAACTCTATCTGGACGAAATAACGATCGGCGATCATCACCCACAGAGCAGCGTGCCTGGTGTCTTTTTCGAATGTTTCGAAACCGGGCTTGCCATCGATGTTCACCGATTTGGCGTAACCTTCGCTGGTGTCGCTGTTGCTCTTCCACGCTTCGGTCGTAGCGCTGACATAATCAGGGTTCGCAACTGAATCGAGGATGCTAATCGCGGTGCTCGGCGCTTTTTCTCCTTCGCTCTTGCGATAATCGCGATGCACGTTCGTGATTTTGAATCCGCCCACGTCTTCGGTTGAGCCCTCCGGCTTATCGGCAGTCCAACCCGTCGGCGGCTCCGGCAGAATCGGCAGTAACTTTTGATAATCGATAGCGTCAGGCACGAGGACCGGTTCATTCTGTGCGCGCGCCGCACCGAGACCCAAGTGCCACAACGAGCGCCAGCGCAAAAATCCGGCGCGCGCCGGAGAACAAACACGAGCTGTTGATTTCATGTGAGCGCTTCCTGCGCGAGTACTATGCCCGATTGACTTTACCTCACCTGTCAAGACGCTTGCGGGATGCGCATATCCGAGGGCGTCCACTGTAGCCGGTTTTCTGTGGAAAGCGCTGCTTTGACACCGGTAGCAGGGCCAGCGGACGTCGCCCGCAGGGCGACGGCTACAGATGCAGCGCCGAAGATCGTATTTGTAATCTGCATTGTCGCGGTGGCGGCGCGGCTGATTTTCATTAATCAGCCTTACATCGATCACTGGAGCTGGCGGCAAAGCGACGTTGCCGCGATCGCGCGGAATTTTTGCAAAACGGATTTCGTTTCGGCTATCCGCAAATCGATTGGGCAGGCAACGCGCCCGGTTATGTCGGAACAGAATTTCCAATTTTGCCCTTCATCGCGGCGGTTTGCTACAAATTTGCGGGTGTGCACGAATGGATCGGGCGAATTCAGGCGGTTATTTTGTTCGCGGTTTCGTTGCCATTTTTCTTTTTGCTCGTTCGCGAGATCTTCGGAAGCACGGCAGCAGTCTGGGCAAGTTTCTTCTATTGTTTTACTCCACTGAACATTTTCGCCGGTCGTTCATTCATGCCGGATGTCCCGTCGCTTAGCCTCGCGATTGTCGGGTTGTATTTTTTTCTGCGCTGGGTCCAGCATGATGAATCCTGGTCATTCTTCGTCGCCGCCATCGCGATTTCGCTGTCGTTACTGATTAAAATCACGAGCATCGTTATCGTCGCGCCGCTGGTGTATTTGGCTGTAGTCGAGGGCGGTGACCTCGGCTCGGGTGAACGTTCCGATACAGAAGGCAGCCGCGGTCGGCGCCCGCGGCTACAAGTTATTCTTTTCGCCGCGATAGCGCTCCTGCCGTCTGCGATCTGGCACTGGCACGCGCATCAAATAGCACAGCAATATTATCCGCATCACTTCTTCGGTGCCGGCGGGATTCGAATCGAGATCTTTCTCCTGGTACTGGCACATTGCACAACAGACTTTGCATCGAGCCTCACGCCGCTTCTCTCAGTGATGGCGCTCGTCGGTTTGTTTGTCCGCGCAGTCGCGGGATCGAAGATACTCTCGCCTTTTTCATTGGTGGCTGGCTGCCGATAATTGTTTTCATCATCGTCGTCGGCTACGGGAATCGCCATCGGTGGTACTCAACTTCCACTGGTGCCGATCGCCGCTGGGCTTGCAGGCGCTGCTTGCGCCTTTGTCGTCTCGAAAATTTCTTCCCGAGTCATCGCGGTGACATTGTCGGTTCTGCTCGTGAGTTCGTTCACAACCCTCGCGTTCTGGTGCATGTGCAACCGTTCTACCAATCATCTGCGGCGCAACTTCGCGATGCCGGGCTGGAATTGAAAAAGCGACACCGCCCGATGCATTGATCGTAGCCGCGGACATGGGCGATCCGACCATCTTTTACTATGCCGAGCGCAAGGGCTGGCATTTTCCAGAGAACGACGCGATTTACAACGGCACCCCGGACGACAGCGAGCAGGCAATCGAGAACCTTGAGCGGTTGCGTCGCGGCGGAGCAACGCATTTTGTTTTCACGAAAAATACTTTTTGGTGGTTGCAGTCGTATCCAGAATTCGTCGGCGTATTTGACCAAACAACGCGACGCTGATCGAAGCGACGCCTGAATTTCGAATTTACGAACTGATTACAGTAGCTCGGTGAAAGCCGTCGCCCTGCCGGGCTGCCAGTTTATTATTTTTGGAGAAGGTTTTTAACCCACAAAACACGCAAATGAACGCGAATGGAAAAGAGTTTCGTCTCAATTTCGCGAAGCTTTCGGAGTGCGACACGTCCTCGTGTCGCTTTGGATCCAACGCCGCGCTAGACGAAAAGCGGTGCGAGGACGTCCCGCACTCCAAAAGCGCTTCGTGCGAAAGCTTTTTCGATTCGTGTCAATTCGTGTCGTTCGTGGGCAACAGAGTTTCCCAAAGCAGTATGAGACACAAGCATTCCGATTACATGCATTGGTCCAAGACGCAGAGCCGTGCGCGGTTCAATCTCGCAACGAGCGGCGTGGCTCCATTTCCTCTTCGCGAGTTGCCGATTGATCTGAAGGAACTCGAAATCAATGGCGACAACAGCTATGGCTACGCCCCGTTGCAGCAAGCGATCGCTGCGTTTCACGGTGTCGATCCCGATTGCGTCGTGGAATCTGCCGGCACTTCCATGGCCAATCATCTCGCCATGGCCGCAATCATCGAGCCCGGTGACGAAGTATTAATCGAGCATCCAGCGTACGGTCCGATTCTCGACATTGCGCAATATCTTCAAGCAAACGTGAAACGCTTCCGGCGCGTTGAAGAAAACGGCTGGGCGATCGATCCGGAAGAGGTTCGCCGCTGCATCACGCCGAAGACGCGCCTCATCGTGATCACGAATCTTCATAATCCGACGAGCGTGCTGACGCCGGACTCGGTCCTGCGCGAAATCGGCGATATCGCACGCAGCGTCGGCGCGCTCGTGCTTGTCGATGAAGTTTATCTCGATGCAGTTTACGAGAACACGCCGCGAACATCGTTTCATCTCGGGCCGGAGTTCGTGGTGACCAGCAGCTTAACGAAGGTTTATGGTGTGAGCGGTCTGCGATGCGGCTGGATTCTGGCGCAGCCTGATCTCGCGTGGAAGATGCGCCGTCTGAATGATCTTTACAGTGCCACTCCGGTTCATCCCGGCGAACTCCTCAGCGTCGCTGCGTTCAAGCATCTCGATCTGCTTCGCGAACGAGCGCGCCGCGATCGTTGAGGCCGATCGCAAATTGCTTCGCGATTTTCTGAAGCAACAATCAAGCCTTTCTGCCGTTTCGACGGAGTGGGGCACCACGTCATTTCCCCGATTACTCAACGGAAACGCGGACGCTTTTCTCGAGCGCCTGCGGATCGGAATTCGACACGTCAGCAGTTCCGGGTCGCTTCTTCGAAATGCCCGATCACTTTCGCATCGGGATGGGCGTGAACACGGAAATGTTCGCCGAAGGCCTGAACCGAATCGGCCGCGCGCTAAGGTAGGGGCGATTGACCCCAATCGCCCTGGGCTACGGGCGCGGATGCGGTGTGAGGGCGGGCTCTTTGTGACAGGTGTAGGTCTTGACTGGCCGTAGGGGTCGATGTTGCCGTAGGCAGTTGGGGTCAGGTGTCGGAGTCGGTGTAGGTGTGGGATGTGGGGCTGGGTTGCGCGCAGTATCGGCCGCCTGTGTTCAAATAAAGGGGCCGAAATCGTTAAGTCCGCCCCACACAAGCATTTCACTGCCGCTCCAGACTGCCGTGTGATACGCTCGGCGTTCAGGTGCATTGCTCGTTGTAGTAGCCATCCAGTTATCCGTCCCCGGATTGTATCTGCCACCGGTGTTGAATTGTTTTTGCATGTTAGTCCCGCCCCAAACGATCATGTCACTGCCGGTCCACACTGCTGTGTGACTAAACCGGCCTGCGGGCGCGTTGGTCGTGCTGGTGGCTGCCCAACTGTCTGTGCTTGGATTGTATTTGCCGCCGGTATTGAAATAATTGCCGGCATTCCTTCCTCCCCAAACGATCATCTCGTTGCCGGTCCAGACTGCCGTGTGATCGTAACGAGCAGTGGGCGCATTGGTAGTGCTGATAGCTGTCCAACCATCGGTGCCAGGGTTATATCTGCCGCCGGTGTTGAAAGAATTGCTTCCATTCCAACCGCCCCAGACGATCATCTCACTACCGGTCCAGACTGCAGCGTGATCGTACCGCGCGCTGGGCGCACTGCTAATGCTGGTAGCTGTCCAACTGTCGGTGCCAGGGTTATATCTGCCGCCGGTGCGGAGTTCAATTTCATTCCAACCGCCCCAGACGATCATTTCACTACCGTCCCAGACTGCCGTGTGAAAGATCCGACCAAGTGGCGCGGTGGCTGTGTTGGTTGCCGTCCAGGTATCAGTAGCAGGATTGTATTTTCCGCCGGTGTTTACACTAAACCCGTCATCTCCGCCCCAAACGATCATTTCACTGCCGGTCCACACTGCCGTGTTACCGCCTCGCGGAGCGGGCGCGTTCATGGTGCTGATGGCTGCCCAACTATCCGTGCTGGGATCATATCTCCCGCCGGTATTTAAATAGGTGCCACCGAACCCGCCCCAGACGATCATCTCACTCCCAGTCCACACCGCTGTGTGGGAGGCTCGCGCGTGCAGGTGCATTGGTGGTGCTGATGACTGTCCACGTTTCGTCAGTGCATCCATCCGGCCGATCCGAGACAGTGGGAAGCCTGTAGCTAGCACCTGTCGCTGCCATGCTATATGGTGCGCGGTTGTCCGCGTTGGCCCTGCCGATATTCCGGCTGCACCTTAAGCTCGCCGTGAATACTCTGGTAGTGCGCGTTCAAATTTGTCAGTAACCGCTCGGCCAGCACCGGTCTGGCCAAACACTCCGCGATTAACAAAGGATCGTTCCCGAGCGCTTCAAAGAGTTCGCGCAACACTTGCGGGCTGCTTCGTATGACTGGCGATGCGCTCCATCTCGGCTTGGAGTTCGTCAGGAGTGATCGGTCTTTGCCAGTAATCTTCCAGTGCCTGCGCGTCGCGGAGATAATCCTCTACCTTCCTTTCAATCTGTTGGGCCGACATCACTTCATCGAGTGAGGGCTTAGGCTTCGAATTCTCTTTCGGCCAAATGCGATGGCGCCAGTAAACCTCCTCGATTGCTCGCTGATTAAGCTACGCGCTCCCAGCCGTCAGTGTTCGTTCATACGAGGCCGGCTGCGCAGGAGGTCGAAAGAAACCCAATAGTGTTCCAGTTACCATCGAAAAAGCGGCGGCTGCGCAAAGAAGAAGAGCGGTTAACGCGCGCAGATTGAAAAAGCCGCCTGGCCAAGGCTACTCTGAAAGCTTTCGCGAGCAGGCTGGCGGACAGGTTGAGCAGTGGGTTTCGTTTTCATAAGCGAATTAAGTAGCAATACGTAACTGAACGAAGTAC
>ERZ1370068.10287-contig-90_pt1 | contig 23845 bp, 25 predicted proteins | sample MGYA00561227_ERZ1370068 | MGnify/ENA primary metagenome ERZ1370068 (study PRJEB38410, sample SAMEA6850437) | metagenome | study: Metagenomic assessment of the ecological functions of the soil: analysis of the soil microbiota associated with the...
GCTTAGTCTCGCCGACGACTTCAGTGGATGGATGTGCGGTCTCTGCGACGCGAGATTTGCTGGACACTTGAATCGATTGGGCGCGAGCACTCATGCATTTGCGCAACTGTCGCAACTTTCATGATTTCCGGCGTCTGGCCAGGCGACGGCTGCCCGGTCCAATATTCGATTACATCGACGGCGCCGCCGAGGACGAGGTGACCCACCGGCGTAACACGAAAAGCCTTCGAGAGCTGTGATCTCGTACCCCACGTCCTGCGCGGCGTAGAGAACGTTGATCTCTCCGTCACCGTCATGGGCCAGAAGCTCGCTCTGCCGGTCTATTGCTCTCCCACCGCCTTGCAGCGTCTCTTCCACCATCAGGGTGAACGTGCCGTCGCCGCCGCGGCTGCGAAATACGGCACAATGTTCGGCGTATCTTCGCTCGGCACGGTGAGCCTCGAGGAGCTGCGCAAGGCGCACGATACGCCGCAGGTCTATCAGTTCTATTTTCACAAGGATCGAGGCCTCAACCGGGCCATGCTGCAGCGGGCCAAGGACGCACGTGATCGAAATCATGATGCTGACCGTGGACAGCATCACAGGTGGCAACCGCGAACGCGATCTACGCACCGGCTTTTCCATACCGTTCAGGCTGACGCTCGCGGGTATGCTGCAATTCGCGATAAAGCCGATGTGGGGAATCAACTACGCCACTCACGAGCGGTTCAGGCTGCCCCAACTCGACGAGCACGTCGACATGGGCGGTGGCGCACTCTCGATCGGCCGTTATTTCACGGAGATGCTTGACCCATCCATGAACTGGGACGATGTGGCTGAGATGGTACGGCAATGGAACGGCCAATTCTGCCTCAAAGGCATCATGTCCGCTGCCGATGCCAAGCGCGCCGTCGAGATCGGCTGTACTGGCATCGTCGTCTCCAACCATGGCGGCCGGCAGCTGGACGGCTCACGGGCATCATTCGACCAACTGGCCGAAATCGTCGACGCTGTGGGTGATCGGATCGACGTGCTCATGGATGGCGGGGTGCAGCGGGGATCCCATGTCCTGAAGGCGCTCTCTGTCGGCGCCAAGGCGGTCGGCGTCGGCCGCTACTATCTCTAGCCTTTGGCTGCGGCCGGCCAAGCTGGCGTCGAGCGGGCGCTCGGCCTGATGCAAACTGAAATAGAGCGCGACATGAAGCTGATGGGCTGCACCGCGATCAGCCAGCTCTCGCGCAGACAATCTGCGGTTCAGATGAGTGACACAGTTTAGCGAAGTCCTCGCAACAACTCGATCTTGGCACTGTGCCGTTGCAAGGCTGAATGTCCGAGTTGGGTCATACTGAGAAGAACCCAGCCTGAGCATATCCCTTCCGGTTCCACTCGAAAGCGGACCTCCGATCTGCGCGTTATTGATCGAGTACACGCCCCAGCGAAGTTCTGGATACGCTTTCAAAATCTCGGTCAGCATCGTGAAGGGAGATCGCGCAGCCAGGCGGAGGGAGGGGGACCATTTTGTTTGCGCGCTTGTGTCCCTGCTTACCCTGAAAATTGCCTCAGTTCTCAACGCGGGCGCGATCGCCGCGAAGGGGAACCCGACTTGTCGTAATCGCGGTACGGAAGGTATGTTAGCGGAAACGCGCATACCTTCACCGCCAACCAGCCCCCTATTACAGCTATTCGAGCGTGAGCCCGGAGCCGGGAAATTACACGCTTCCAGGTTTCGCGCTCTTGTTCGAGTTTTTGCGAACCCAGCCGGCGTGCGCTCCGCGACGTGAGTTAAACCTAGATTCTTGAGCTGCGCTTGGTCCCGTCCTCGCGTTGAAAGCAGCTGCGATGTTGCTTTGCAGCCGCAGCATGATTTCCGAGAAGTCTCCCGCCGGAGCTACCATGCCAATCCAACCGGAGCACGCGGTGACTCAGGGAACCCTGACTCCAGCGATTGTCGGCACATCGGGCAAGATAGGATCGCGCGCCGCGCTGCAGAGCTAGCGGACATTATTCCAAGACGCCGCTCTGTGCCAGCGGCGCAATGACGGCGCTTGCGTCGATTAGCATGTCAACGTGACCAGCCAGCCGCCGACGCGGCTGCAGCGCCGCCATTGTAAGGGATCGTCTTGAAATCGAGATCGGCTTGCTGCCTGAGCAGCTCGGGCCCTCAGATTGTGAAGCCGCCGGTATTCGTGGTCGGCAAGGTTCAGCTTCTTGCCGGGGTTCGCCCGGACGTGAGCAATGAGTCCCTGGAAGGTCCGGATGCTGAGCGAGTGATCGCAAACCGCCAGCAGGAAATCCAGATTTTGTCAGCTTAGTGAGCGGCGTGAGGCCGGTGACGATCGCAGCGCTGGTTCTGGATACAGGTACGGATTGGTCGCCATGATCGAGGAGCCTGCGACCAACAAACTATAGCCATCCGGAGCCGAGCGCGGCTCACAGCATCGACCGCAAGACTCGCCATTCGCGCCGACCTTGTTCTCGATGAGGAAGGTCTGATTGAGACGTTGCCCCAAGCGATTGGCGGCGAGTCGCGCGACTGACGACATCGGGGGATAAGAAGCCTGCCGCATGGCTGACAACGACCTTGACTGGTTTGTTGGGATAGGGGCTGCGCAACTGCCGGCACGTCCGTCGCCACCGCAAGATCGCAAGCGCTTACGGCCAGGGCAAACGCGCGTTCGAAAATCGTCATTCAGACCTCCCAAAGCTTGACGCCATGAGTCGTGACTCGCCGACAGGCGGCGCTTTCTGATGCACGAGGCGATTTAGCCTTCTCGCCCGCCAGCTTTCGCCCGGAACCAGGCGCGTCTGACGCTCCTCGCGCCATAGGTCCAGTTTCTCCCGCGCCGCGCTGATCCGACGAGACGAACAGCACGCACCCATCGGGCCCCGCGATGAAATAATACCGCCAACACCAGTTTGGGATGACGAACACGTCGCCGGGAGCAAAGCTTATGCGGCGGGCGCCGGCCTGCGCCGCACCGCTGCCTTCAGCAACCGCAACGATCAGAGCATCCGTCGAGCGCAAAGCGGCTCCGTGGTGAAATCCGGCGGCAGAGACGGGTCACCTGACTTGCGATCGTCGGCGTGGCCCACCCGCCATTGAGCGGATTGGAAAAAGCGCAGTGTGGGCGCCCCCAATACGGATCGGGCCGGGAGTTGCGTTCTATTGTTGCAAGCGACGCGCGCGTGCGTGCCGGATACGGGTAGTTGAAAAACCGGAGAGGCAAGCCCATAGGGGGTTGGGGCCCGAGCGGCAGTAGACCGGTCCCGAAACGCGCGAGTGAGATCGCCCTCTGGTCGGGTAATCGATTGCTGCTTGTCATTGTGCAGCCCGGAAAATCCCGTGCCGAAGAACCCGCTAATCGGCTGTCAACGATGTCCAGAAATAGCAACGGCTTCGATCGTCGTTACCGTGGTCGTGGAACGTCCAGGACGGCGTGATGATGAAGTCACCGGGCTGCATCGGGGTGCGCTCGCCGTCCACTGTCGTGAAGCCGCCGTCGCTTTCCATCACGAAGCGCACCGCGGTCTGAGTATGTCGGTGCGCCGGCGCAATCTCCTTCGGCAGGACCAGTTGGATGGCTCCGGTCAAAGTGCCGGTTGTTCGCGACTTGCCCGGCAGCGCCGGATTTTCGAGCAGCAGAGCCCTGCGCTCGGCCTCTTCCGCAGTAAGGAAGTTCGCCGGCCTCGATCAGATAGGGATCGGCATTCCTCCCAGCGCCACACATGCGGCGTCAAGACCCCGACAGGCTCGCGGGGAGCTATTCCCGCAACACCTCCCACAGCGGAGCAATCGATTGCGAGGCAATCCGATCGTAGAATTCTTTCGACCGCGGCTGGCGGTTCGCGCCGCTCCAGGTGGGTCTATTTCGACTACCTTTCAGTCATTTGCCACCGCCGTTCGCTATGCCGACAATCCGGCTGCGGAACTGACTTCTACCCTGGAGGCCTGTTATCGCGAGGCTTCAAAATCCGACAATTATCGGGTAATATTACCTTTAGTATGCTAAATGATTTAGGACGCTAAATGAAACAAACCACTCTGTCAATGGCACAAAAAGACACTTTCGATCCGCGAAGAGCGCTCATCGCGCCGGCCGTGAATTGAGCGCGCGCAGCGTCATGTTCCTACACCCTCGTCGCCAAGCTGATCGGGCTCAGTGTTAGCGATTGCGCGCTTGGGATCTGCTAGTGAGCTACGGGCCGATGGCTGGCTCACAAATTTGCCGATCTCACTGGCCTGACCGCTGGCGCGGTTACCGGCTTGATCGACAGGCTCACCGAGGCTGGTGCCGTCAAGCGGGTGCCGGACCCCGATGATCGCCGAAAGGTCATTATCGTTGTGACTTCAGAATTGCGCAGCGGCAAGACGTCGAGTCTATTTTGATGCGTTTCAGGCGGCGCTGATCGATTGCACAAGCGGTTCTCGGACGAGGAAATCCGCATCATCGATCGCTATTGTCGAGAGTCTCGGCGCTGTTGCAGGAAGAAACCGCACGATTGCGTTCGGTAAGCTCGTTCAGGCATAATCGACGACAACAGTCCCGGTAGGCCAGGATGAGATTGTGGCATCTGGTGCTCGCGAAGAGCGAAAATGGTCTCAAGGGGCGGGGCCAGCTTGGGTCAGTAGCGAGGGCTGCCCCTGCTCGGAACTCAAAAGCGGCCCGTTTTCCGACTGGGCGGGCTGTTCGAGGAATACGTGGGTTGGTCCGGGACGAGTCTGAAAGCGCTCTCCGCCCTAGCGCCAGCTTCGCCCTCTGGCGACGGGACGCGTTCGATCCGCCGATGCCGCCGCGCACGATCACGTGACCGCTGCTCGCGCTCGCCCTGGAGCTATACGACCTACCGCGGCAGTTGAACGCGGACGCGCCGCGTCGCGGGCGCTCAACGCGCGATCGGCGCAAGCCGACCGACCGCTTCGCCGCTCGCCTTCGTCGTCGGCTGGTGCACAACCGACGCAGCGCGCACGAGCCAGGCCCGGAACGCCTCGAACGCCGCCTCGTTCCGGCGCGCCGTGCGATAGATCAGGTACCAGTGCTCGCCCTTCGACACCGATGGCGCGAACGGCGCCGTCAGCCGCCCCGCCGCGAGGTCGTCGTCGACATAGGGGCTGATTCCCATTGCGACGCCGACGCCGTCGGCGGCCGCCTGCAGCGCCTGGCCGTAGTATTCGAACTCCGGCCCCTTGGCTCGCAGCTTCGCCAGCGCGACCGCCTCGAACCAGCGCGGCCACTCGTCGGCGGCGTGCGCGACCCGCAGCAGCGTGACGTTGCGCAAATCCTCCGGCGTCCGCAGGCGCTTCGCCGTCGCGGGCGAGCACACCGGCCGCAGGTCGGCCGCGAACAATCGCTCCGCGACGAATCCGGGCCAGTCGCCGCTGCCCAGCCGGATGCCGCAGGTCCATTCGTCGTTGTAAGGCACCGTCGCGCCGCCGGTGGCGAAGCGGACCTCGACCTCCGGCTCCTGCTTCTGGAAATCGGCGAGCCGCGGGATCAGCCAGCGCGTGGCGAAGGTCGGCCCGACGCCCGATCGGTGAGCACGCGCGAACCCGCCATCGCGGCGACCTGCGCGGTCAGGTTCGCCAGTTGGTCGAAGATCGGCGTTAGGCCGCCGCGATAGGCGCGGCCCGCGTCGGTGAGCGTGAGGCGGTTCGCCCGGCGCTCGAACAGCGGCACGCCCAGACGCTGTTCCGAGCAGCTGCACCATCCGGCTGACGGCGGCCGGCGTGACGTTGAGCTCGCCCGCGGCCTTGGCAAAACTCTCGCGCGCGCGCCGCCGCCTCGAACGCCCGGATGCCGTTGAGGAAGGGCAATCTGCGCATCGGCCACCACCAGGAAAGCTGACCCTGCGATAACTCGCGTTGCGCTCATGGTCAACCTTCCATGCCTGATTAAGCATCAGGAAAGCTGATGCTGAGCATGCCATAACTCCAGCTTGCCGCCGGCCTCCTCCGGGATCATTCAGCGGGCGAGGACCGCGCAATGAGCCCGCTTCTCATCTCCCTGCTGTGCCTGGCGATGGTCGGCACGGCCTTTCTCTCCGGCATCTTCGGGATGGCGGGGAATGATCCTGATCGGCGTCCTGCTGGCGCTGCTGCCGGTGCCGGAAGCGATGATGCTGCACGGCGTGACGCAGATGGCGTCGAACGGCTGGCGCGCGCTGTTGTGGTGGCGCTACGTGCGCTGGAGCGCGGTCGCGCCGTACATCCTCGGCTGCGCCGCAGCGTTGCTGCTGTGGTCGCTCTGGCGCTACGTGCCGAGCAAGCCGGTGGCCCTGCTGTTGCTCGGACTGGCGCCGTTCCTGGCGCGCCTGGCGCCGGCGAGCTACCGTCCGAATCCGAAAGCGTTCGCCAGGGCACGATCTACGGCGCCGCCTGCATGACGCTGATCCTGCTGACCGGCGTCTCCGGACCGCTGATCGACACCTTCTTTCTCGGGGGCAAGCTCGACCGGCGCGAGATCGTCGCCACCGAGGCGATGTGCCAGATCTTCGGCCACGCCGCGAAGCTGATCTATTTCGGCGCCGTGATCGAGCAGGCGGCGTCGGTCGATCCGATCGTCGCCGCCCTCGCGGTCATCGCGTCGATGATCGGCACCAGCCTCGCCGCCAAGGTGCTGCTGGCGATGACCGACCGGCAGTATCGCTCCTGGGCCAACCGGATCATCACCGCCATCGCCGGATACTACGTCGCCCACGGCGCGGTCCTGATCGTGCTGACCGCCAGATAACGGAGCGACCAGCCGGTTTGACCAAGTGGCCGAAACCGACAGCCGCACTCCGCGACTTCGGTATAGCTGCATGACTGTTTAGTGAGATGAGTTCCACGCCTGGAGACGAGCAGGGCCGCGCGCCAAGAAATGGTGTGAGGGGTGTTTCCCTGCGCCGCCGGTTGGACTAGCTTGGCTACACTGGAACAATTCGCAATTGCGGCGCACATGATCGACCGACGCGCGGAGCTCATCCCCTGCGCGACGGGCCGCGCCTTCAGCCGATGTACCATCCCAAGGAGAGACGCACCCATGGCTCGAATAGACCTCGACGTGAACGGCAGGTCCATCACGATCGACGCCGATCCCGACATGCCGTTGCTCGTACGCGCTGCGCAACGACCTCGGGCTCAACAATCCGCATTTCGGCTGCGGGCTCGCGCAATGCGGCGCCTGCACCGTGCATCGTCGACGGCCAGGCGATCCGCTCCTGCGTCACGCCGGTGTCGGCGGTGGGCAACGGCAAGGTGGTGACGCTCGCCGGCCTCGGCACGCCGGAGAAGCCGCATCCGATCCAGACGGCCTATGTCGAGGAGCAGGTGCCGCAATGCGGCTACTGCATCAACGGCTGGATCATGACGGCGGCGGCGCTGCCTCAACACAAGAAGAAGCCGACCGACGCCGAGATCAAGGATGCGCTCACCGGCCTCAAATGCCGCTGCGGCACGCATATGGGCATCATGCGCGCGGTCAAGCGCGCCGCCGACGATGATGGGTTGAGGGAGGCGACCATGACCAAGATGGAAAAGCCGACGCACGTTCTCCCGCCGCGCGCGTGCTCAAGGCCGGCGGCGCGCTGGTGGTGTCGGTCGGCATGCCGATCGGGCTCGACACCGTGCTCGGCATCAGCGAAGCGGTCGCGCAGGCGCGGCGGCAAGCCGCCGCTGACGCCCGACCAGCTCTCCTCCTACATCGCCGTCAATGCCGACGGCACCGTCTCCGCCTTCTTCGGCAAGATGGACATGGGCCAGGGCCTGTTCACCGCCATCGGCCAGATGGTGGCGGAAGAGCTCGACGTGCCGTTCAAGGCCGTCAAGGTGATCATGGGCGACACCGCCACCAGCGTGAACCAGGGCGGCGCCTCCGGCTCCACCGGCATCCAGCTCGGCGGCAAGCAGATGCGCATGGCCGCGGCCGAAGCGCGCCGCGTGCTGGTCGACATGGCGGCGGCGAAGCTCGGCCTGCCGGCCGATCAGCTCACCGTCACCTGACGGCGTCGTGCACGCCAAGAGCGATCGCCGAAGCAGCAGGCGTCCTACGCCGAGCTGATCGGCGGGCGCTACTTCAACGTCCAGCTCGACTGGAACAAGCAGATGCGGCAACACGCTCTATGCCCCCGGCAAGGCCAAGCCGAAGGACCCGAAGGACTACAAGATCGTCGGCCAGCCGATCGCGCGCGAGGACATCGCGCCGATCGTCTATGCGCAGCAGGACTTCTGCACCGACGTGAAGCGTGCCGGGCATGCTGCACGGCCGCATGATCCGCCCGCCGGTCGCCGGCGCGGTGCCGGTGAAGGTCGACGAAGCCTCGATCACGCAACATTCCCGGCGCCAAAGTGGTCTGGGACAAGGGCTTCCTCGGCGTGGTCGCCGACAAGGAATGGGACGCGATCAAGGCGTCGCAGGCAGCTCAAGGTCGAATGGTCGGACGTCAAGCCGCCGTTCGCCGATCAGGCCGCGCTCTACGACCACATCCGCAAGGCGCCCGTGCGCAAGCGCGAGGTCGACGGCAAGCAGACCGGCAATGTCGACGACGGCGTTCAAGACCGCGGCGCGCGTGATCGAGGCCGAGTACGAATGGCCGTTCCAGTCGCACGCCTGCATGGGCCCGGCCTGCGCCCTGGTCGAGATCAACGCGACGGCAACGTCACCTGCTGGACCGGCTCGCAGAAGCCGCACTTCGTGCAGAACGGCATCGCGCGCACGCATCGGCGTTCCGGTCGAGAAGGTGCGCTCGATCTGGGTGGTCGGCCCCGGCTCCTACGGCCGCAGCGACGCCGACGACGCCGCGATGGATGCCGCCGTCATGGCGAAGGCCACCGGCCAGCCCGGTGCGCGTGCAGTACACGCGCGAGCAGGGCACCGGCTGGGACCCGAAGGGCCCGGCCTCGATCCACCGCGCCCGCGCCGCGATCGACGCCGCCGGCAACGTCATCGCCTACGAGTTCACCAGCAAGGGCTTCTCGCGCATCGACGTGAACACCAACGGCGGCCAGCCGATCGGACACGCTGGCGGGCCATTTGCGCGGCATCGAGCTGAAATCCGGCGACGGCTTCGGCGTGCCGGCGGAATCCTACGAGTTCGCCAACAAGCGCACGGCCTGGGAGACGATCCCGCCGCTGCTCGACCGCGGCTCGCCGCTGCGCGCTCGCATCTGCGCGATCCGGTCGGGCCGCAGATCCACTTCGCCAGCGAGATCGTTCATGGACGAGGTGGCGGCGGCGCTCAACGTCGATCCGATCGAGTTCCGCCTGCGCCACGTCAAGGACGCCGCGCGACATCGCGGTGATCAAGGCGGCGGCCGAGAAGGCCGGCTGGCAGATCGCGGCCCTCGCCGCGGCGCGACCAGACCGGCAGCAAGGTGAGCGGCCGCGGCATGGCCTATTCGCAGCGCAACGGCACGCTGCGTCGCGATCGTCGCCGAGGTCGACGTCGACCGCACCACCGGCAAGATCTGGGCGCGCAAGTTCACCGTCGCCCACGACTGCGGCCAGATCATCAATCCCGACGGCCTCAAGCCACACCATCGAGGGCAACATCGTGCAGGGCACCAGCCGCACGCTGTGGGAAGAGGTCAAGTTCGACGCCAAGAACGTGACCAGCGTCGACTGGATGACCTACCCGATCCTCGACATCACCGAGACGCCGGAGACGATCGACGTCGTGCTGATCAACCGGCCCGAGATCGCGCCGACCGGCGCCGGCGAGCCGTCGATGCGCCCGGTCGCGGCGGCGATCGCCAACGCGATCTTCGACGCCACCGGCGTGCGCATCCGCCGCGTGCCGTTCTCGCCCGACCGGGTGAAGCAGGCGCTGTCGTAACGCTAGCCGCTCGATCCGACGCGGTTGATCGCCGTTCTCGCGGAAGGCGGCATCGCTCGGCGTCGACCTCTCCCCGCTGGGGAGAGGTACGTGCTCGGTCGCTCGCCTTCTGCAGATTCGAGCCCATGATCGCTCCGCACCCTCGACGAAGCCCTGGCGCCCATCACCGACGGCTGCGTGCTGGCGGTGCCGCGCGACGTCTCGGGCGTCGCCATGGCGGCGACGCGCGCGCTGATCCGGCGCGGCGTGCAGGCGGCTGCACCTCGTCGCGCTGCCGACCTCGAGCCTGCAGGCCGACCTCCTGATCGGCGCCGGCTGCGTCGAGACGCATCGAGACCTCGGCGGTGAGCCTCGGCGAATTCGGGCCGGCGCCGCGCTTTCACCGCGGCGGTCACGGCGGGCGCGATCCGCATCAAGGACGCGACCTGCCCGGCGCTCCATGCCGCGTTCCAGGCAGCGGAGAAAGGCGTGCCGTTCATGCCGCTGCGCGGCTCATCGGCTCGGACGTGCTGGCGCACCGCCCGGACTGGCAGGTGGTCGACAACCCGTTCGGCAACGACGATCCGATCGTGCTGCTGCCGGCGCTCAAGCCCGACGTGGCGCTGTTCCACGCGCCGCTCGCCGACCGCGACGGCAATATCTGGATCGGCCGCGACCGCGAGCTTGCCACCATGGCGCATGCGGCGGCAAAGACGGTGGTGACGGTGGAGAAGCTCCACGACGGCAATCTGCTTCGACGACCCGCTGCTCGCGGCCGGCGCGCTCGGCGGCTTCTATCGTGGAGACGATCGCGGTCGCGCCCGAACGGCGCGTGGCCGCTCGCGCTCGCCGACCATTACCCGCCGGATGCCGCGCATCTCGCCGAATACGCGCGCCTCGCCGCGACCGCCGAGGGGTTCGCGGCCTATCTCGACCGCTACGTGCATGCCCAGCGCGCAGCCTGAGACGTTTCCGCGCCGAGGAACTGCTGGCCGACGCGTCATCGCCGGGCTGATCGGCGACGCGCGCCATGCCGCGATCGGCGCCGCCTCGCCGATCCCGGCGGCGGCGGCGATGCTGGCGCGCGAGCGCGGCAACGGGCGGCCCTATGTGTCGCTGCTCGGGCAGCCGGCGGCAGAACTTCTTCACCGACGGCGGGCGCGAGCTGTTCGACTGCGCCGGCCAGGGCCGCATCGACGTGTTCTTCCTCTCCGGCGGGCAGATCGACGGCGCGGGCAACATCAACCTGGTCAGCGTCGGCGACTACGAGCATCCGAAGGCGCGCTTCCCCGGCTCGTTCGGCTCGTCCTATCTCTATTACGTCGTGCCGAAGGTGATCCTGTTCCGCCTCGAGCACACGCGCCGCACGCTGGTCGAGAAGGTCGATTTCATCAGCGCGCCGGGGACGAGCGCGGACAACGTCTATCGCCCCGGCGGCCCGATCGCGCTCATCACCAATCGCTGCCTGTTCGCCTTCGACCGCGCGCGGCAGGCGCTTCCGGCTCGCCAGCGTGCATCCCGGGCACACGCGTCGCCGAGGTGATCGAGAACACCGGCTTCGACTTCGACCGGCCGGCCGACGTGCCGGTGACGCCGGCCCCCTCCCCGAGACGCTGCGCGCTGCTGCGCACGGTGGTCGCGCCGCAGCTGGCCGAGGTCTATCCGCAATTCGCCGCAGAGCGTGTTCAGGGATCGGCCAGAAGCGTTTGAAGTGCACCTGCCGCTGTAGCTTTATCCCCGCCAGCACGAAACGTCAGGAGAGCACGCGGTGAAACAAGTCGAAGTCGCGGTGATCGGCACCGGCTGGTGCGGCGGCATCCGCGCCGAGACGCTGTCGCGCTCGGCGCTGGTGGACAAGCTGCACATCTGCGAGATCCGCCCGGACCGCCTGGCCGAGGTGAAGGCGCTCACCAAGCCCGGCGACGCGCGACGCTCGACTACCAGGACATCGTGCGCAACCCGGACATCTCGGTGGTCTATGTCTGCACCACGCCGGAGCCAGACCATTATCCCGATCACGCGCGACTGCCTCAAGGCCGGCAAGCACGTGCTGCTGGAAAAGCCGATCGCGCTGGAGCTGTGGGAGGCCGACGAGCTGATCACGCTGGCGCAGCGCGGCGGCCTCAAGTTCACCATCGGCTATTCGCAGCGCTTCAACACCAAGTTCGCCTACGCCAAGAAGAAGATCACCGACGGCACGCTCGGCAAGGTGGTCTCGCGTGATGGTGAGCCGCCACTCACCCGCAGCCTCGGCAAGAAGATCGCCAGCGCGTGACCAGCTGTCGCCGGTGGCGATGGGATCGACCCACGATCTCGATTTCGTGTTCTGGCTGCTCGAGCCCGCCAAGCCCGTGCGCGTCTATTCGCAGGGCGCCTACGGCTACATGCAGCCGCTCAACGGCTCCTACGACATCATGTGGTCGATCGGTCACCATGGACAACGGCATGCTGGTGGCGATCGGCGGCGGCTGGAACCTGCCGCCGAGCTATCCCAATTACTGCACCACCTGGGTCGAGATCACCGGCACCGAGGGCGCGCTGATCCTCGACGACACCCACCGCGACAACTGGCTCAACACCGTGTCGGACGGCACGCAGTTTCCGATGTCGACCATGCCGGGCGAGCAGGTCGACCACGTGTTCGCGGGCCAGATGGGGCCGGAGACCATCCACTTTCTCGAAGTCGTGCATGCTCGACCGCCCGGTGATGGTGACGCCGGAGAGCGCGCGCATGGTGATGGAAACCTATACGGCGGCCGATCTCTCGGCCGAGCGCAGCGAGCCGGATCGACCTGCCGCTGTCGAACCAGGCGCTCTCCGGCCGTCGCCGAAATGAGCGCGAGGTTGCAGGCGATGAGGAAATCGGCGAAGGGCATCGGGCTTGCGATCGTCGGCGCCGGCCGCGTCGGGCTGTTCCGCGGCGAGGTCGCGGCGCGCCATCCGGCGGTCGAATGGATCGGCATCGCCGAGAAGAACCCCAACCGCGGCCGGCGACGTGGCGCGCAAGATCGGCGCCGATTTCGTCACCACCGACCACCGCGAGCTGCTCGCAGCCGGCCGGAGGTGACCTGCGCCATCATCGCGACCGACGAGCACCTGCACGTCGATCCGATCATGGCGGCGGTCGAGCGCGGCGTGCCGATGCTGATCGAGAAGCCGCTCGCGACCGACCTCGCGCAGTCCGCGCGCGTGCTCAAGGCCATCACCGACGCCAAGCTCGACGCGGTCGTCGGCTACACCCAGCGCTTCCGCCGCAAATGGCTCGCGCGCCAAGGAGAAGGTGCGCACCGGCGCGCTCGGCGACGTCACGCTGGTGACCTCGCGCGCCTTCATGAACCGCCTGGTCGCGATCGACAACTACAAGCGCACCGACGATCCGACGACGATCTCGCCGATGGTGATCTCCGGCACGCACGCGCTCGACATCGTGATGTGGTACATGGAGGAAGACGCCGGTCGAGTGCTACGCGCGCTCGATCGACAAGGTGCTGGGCCCGACTCTACCAGGGCATCGACGCCACCGCCGGCATGATCATGTTCTCGCGACGGCAGCGTCTATCACCTCAACATCTCCTGGGCGCTGCCGGTGACCTGGCCGGGCGCGGTCTACAGCCTCGAAGTCGGCATCAACGGCACCGACGGCGTGCTCACCATCGACGACACCCATCGCGACATGGTGCTGGCGGTGTCGAAGCCGCAGGAGGAAGGCTACGCGCCGGACGCAGAGCCGGCTGGTCGATTTCATGGGCAGCTATCCGCCCGGCGACATGGCGCTCGGCGAACTGCGCGGCCCGATGCGCGGAGGAAACCGATTCGTGGCTCAACCGCGTCGCGCTCGGCCTGCCGACGCAGGCCGCCACCGCCGCCGAGGCGCACAACGCAACCTGATGCTGACCAAGGCGCTCGATCTGTCGGCCAAGCGCAAGCAGCCGGTGAAGCTGCCGCTCGATCCGGAAGACGCGCGCGCGGCGGCTTGAAGGAATTGCCATGGACCTGCCGCGAAGCCGTCGGCGACGCCGCCGATGTATCGGCGATCCACCCAATTGATTCTGACGGAGCGCGAGAGCCGCGATCTCCGGCCGCTGGGACGATATGCGCGCCTGTTTCCATCCTGATTCGCATGTCCGCGTGAGTTGGTTTCGCGGCAACGGCGCCGATTTCGTGCAGGGCTCGATCGACATGGCCCGTCGCAACGTACTCGCCAAGCACCGGCTCTCGCCGATTCGCGTCGTCCTCTCCGGCAATCGCGCGGTCGCCAGCATGCCGGCGATCGTCGAGATTCCGCGCGGCCGCAAGGGGATCGAGATGACTTCTATCGAAGCTATACGCGCTTCATTTACCGGGCCGAGCGGCGTGACGATCAATGGCGCATCTTCAGCTTCGACGCCGATCTATTTGCGGGACGAGCTGACACCGGCCATTCCCGGCCATTCGATTTCCATCGATCCGCATGAGTTGCAGTCGTTCCGGCCCGCCTATCGCCTGCTGTCCTACATCTTGAGCAAAGAGGGCTACACGGTCGACACCGAGCTCCCAGGTGACGATCGGCCGGAGTCCATTCGTGCATTGATGCGCGGAGTTTTCACCTGGGCGGGGTGAACGCCGATTGAGCTCATGGCGGGACGAAGATCACGCCCCGAACAGCGCTCACCGCATTGCCTTCGAAGCACCTTCTGCCTTCGTCAGCATCGTTGATCGACAGCGCGCTTGACCTGCCGCGCGCACTCAAAGGTGCCCATGTCGTAAGGGTAGTCGCTGCCGAGCAGCACGCGCGCCGGCCCGACCGGACGCCGACCAGGAATTCGAGCTGCGGCTGCGCGTGCAGGATGGTGTCGTAATAGAACGCGGTCGATCCACGGCTGCGGCGATTGCTTGACGTTGACCTTCGGCTCCGGCCGCACGTGCCAGCCGTGCACCCAGCGGCCGGCCTGATAGGGCACGAAGCCGCCGCCGTGCACGCAGGCAGCACCTTGAGCTTGGGATGGCGCTCCATCACGCCGCCGAACACGAGGCACGCCGCCGCGATGGTGGTGTCGAGCGGATTGCCGATCAGGTTGTTGAGATAATACGAGCTTGCAGGCGGTCGGCGCCGCGCCACGTTCAGCCGGATGGATCAGCATGAACGCGCCGAGTCTCGGCCGCCGCTGCCCACAGCGGCTCGTAGCTCGGATGGTCGAGATTGCTGCCCATGCGCGTTCGAGCCGATCATGGCGCCGCGCAGGCCGAGCGTGCGCATCGCGCGCGTGAGTTCCTTCGCCGCCAGTTCGCCCGCCTGCATCGGCAGCGTCGCGATGCCCATGAACTTGTCGGGGTGCGCCTTCACGAGCTTGGCGATCTGATCGTTCTGCATCGCCGCGCAGGCGGCGGCGAGCGCCGGCTCCTGCTCGTAGAAATAGGTCTGCGGCGTGGCCGAGAGCACCTGCATGTCGACCTCGGACGCCTTCATGTCGGCAAAGCGCCGCTCGAGCGTCGAAGCCGCCGCGCGGGAACGGCCGGTAGGGCGTGCCGGCGACCTCGAGCACGCGAAATCGTTGGCGTCGATCGCGGTCAGCCGCGGCCGCAGCGCCGGGACTTCCTTGCCGATGAGCGCCATCGTCTCTTCGGTCAGTACATGGCTGTGGATGTCGATGGTGCGCATTCGTTCCTTCGCTCAATTCCATGCCCTGCCCGTGCCGCCGGCGCGCGGCAGTGCGTCGCATCATGGTTCAAGATTGCATCAAGGCCGCCTTGTTATGGTATAGCAAGGCTCAGATGTCCACGGGAGAACGCCAATGAAGAACACTGATCGCTGGCCGTCTGCTTCGTTGTCTGCACCGGCGCGCCGGCGCTGGCCCAAGCGGGACGTCGCCGACTTCTACAAGCGGCAAGACGCGTGCGCATCGTGGTCGGCGTCGGCGTCGGCTCGGGCTACGACATCAATGCGCGCGCGCTCGCGCGCCACCTCTCCGCGCACATTCCGGGCAACCCGACCGTGATCGTGCAGAACCAGCCGGGCGCCGGCAGCGCTGACCATGACCAACCAGCTCTACGACCGCGGGCCCGTTCGACGGCACCGTGATCGGCGCGCCGTTCAACGGCCTGCCGACCACGCCGCTGCTGCAGCCCGCCGGCGCGCGCTTCGAGCCGGTCGAAGCTCAACTGGATCGGCAGCGACCAATCGCGAGACGCAGGCGATGTATGTCTGGCACACCGCGCCGATCAGACGCTCGACGACCTCCAAGACCAAGGAGATGATCGTCGGCGCGCAGGCGCCGGGCTCGACCCAATACGATTACCCGATGCTGGCGCAACGAGCTGTTCGGCATGAAGTTCAAGGTCATCACCGGCTACGAGGCGACGCCGAAAATCCATCTCGCCATGGAGCGCGGCGAGGTGCACGGCACCTGCGGCCAACTGGTCGACGCTCAAGGCGATCGCCGGCAACTGGATCGAGGAGAAGAAGATCCGCATCCTGGCGCAATGGGCGCTGCAGCAAGCATCCCGAGATGCCCGACGTTCCGATGTTCCTCGACGTGGCCAAGACCGAGGCCGAACGGCAGGCGCTGGCGCTCGCGCTCGGCGCGCCTCGAATTCGGCCGGCCGTTCTTCATGCCGCCGAACGTGCCGGCGGAGCGGGTCGACGGCGGTGCGCGCGCGCCTTCGACGCCACCATGAAGGACAAGGCATTCCTCGACCGAGGCCGACAAGCTCAAGATCGAGGTCGGATCCGCTCACCGGCGAGCAGGTCGCGGCGCTGGTCGAGCAGCTCTACAAGACGCCGCCGGACACCGTCGCGCGCGTGCGCGCGGCGATGGAGCATAGATAAATTCCACTCGTCCCCCGCTCGCGGGGCAGAGCGCGATTTCGCCGCTCCACCCAGCCGCTTCACGCCCAGTTCCCCGCCAGCTTGTCGAGCTGCGCGACCAGCTCGCCCGGCATCGGCACGCCGTCGCGCAGCCGCTCCGCGCGCCGCGTGCGGCGCTGCTCGCCGGGCATGCGGATCGCGTCGAAGCCCGGCAGCGTCTTTGAGCCGCGCAGATCGCGCAGGTGGCGGTCGATCTCGGCCTTGAAGGTGTCGAGCGGCGTGAAGCGCGCGACATCGAGCGCGATGATGAAGTGGCCGGTGTCGCAGGCGTCGATCCTCGACCTCGTTGAAGTCGAACACGTCGCGCCCGAAGGCGGCGCCATTGAGCGTGCCCGCGAGCAGCCCGAGCACCAGCGCAAGCCCGCAGCCCTTGTAGCCGCCGATCGGCAGCAGCACGCCCTCGGCGCTGCGGTTGGGATCGGTGAGCGGCGCGCCGTCCTTGGTGCTGACCATCCAGCCTTCCGGCATCGGCTTGCCCTGCAGCCGGTGGTTCTTGACCGTGCCGTAGGAGACCACCGTGGTGGCGATGTCGAGCACGACCGGCGCCTCCTCGCCCGGCCGGGATCGCGAACGCGACCGGGTTGGTGCCGAGCAGCGTCTCGGCGCCGCCCCACACCGCCATGTGGTTGGCGCTCGCGACCACCGAATAGATGCCGACCATGCCGTGCGCGAGCGGCATCGCCGCATAGACGCCGGCGGCGCCGGCGTGGTTCGAGCGCCGCGCGCCGACCCAGCCGATGCCGCACGTCGCGCGCGAGCTCGATCGCGGTCTCGGCGGCGCGCGCCATCACCAGGTGGCCCATGCCGTTGTCGCCGTCGACCATGCGCGGTCGCGGGCGCGGTCTTCTCGACGCGTGATATCCGGGCGCGGATTGACGCCGCCGCCTGCGCAGCGCGCCGCACATATTGCGGCAGCCGGAACACGCCATGGGCGTCGGCGCCGGTGAGGTCGGCCTCGCGTCATCAGCTCGGCCACCTTGCCGGCGTCGGCGGCAGGCAGCCCGATCTTGACCAGCGCATCCTGGATCAAGCCGGCAATCGCTTGCGCGGGCACGCGCTGGCCTGTTGATGGTCTCATGCATTTCAAATCGCCTCTCTTTGCGTCATCGCCACGCCGCTTTTGGACTATAACCATCGGCACGCAAAGCCCTCGCCACCTCGGAATCCGACATGGATTCAAAGACCGACCACACCGCGCGCACCACAAGCCGCGCGTCGAGGATGACTATCTGGTGCGCGGCGCCGGCCGCTTCGCCGCCGATGTGGTCGAGCCCGGCCAGGCCTATCGCCGTGTTCGTGCGCTCGCCGCATGCCTGCGCCCGCATCGTGCTCGGTCGACATCGCGGCGGCGCAGCGGCTCGCCCGGCGTGCTCGCGGTCCTCACCGGCGCGGACATGGACGCGGCCGGCGTCGGCAATGTCGGGCGCCACCCGCCGCTCGCCGGCCGCGGCGGCACAAGCTCGTCATGCCCAACCGGCCGGCGCTCGCGCGCGACCGCGTCATGCATGTCGGCGAGCCGGTCGCGATGGTGATCGCCGAGACCGCGCTTGCCGCGCAGGACGCCGCCGAGCTCGTCGGCGATCGACTACGACGCGACAACAAGCCGGTGATCGACGTGCGCGAGGCGGTCCTCCCGACGGCGCCGCAACTGTGGCCGGAGGCGCCCGGCAATATCGCGGTCGACTGGCCGGGCACCGCCGCCGATCCCGACGTCAACGCCCGCGAGGTCGATCGCGTCATCGCGTCGCCAAGCACGTCGCGCGCGTCGCGCTGCGTCAACCAGCGCCTGGTGGTCGCCTCGATGGAGCCGCGCGGCGTCACCGCGAGCTACGATCCCGCCAGCGACCGCACCACGCTGCGGGCCTGCTCGCAGAGCGCCGGCGCGCTTGCGCGACAACATCCTCGGCATCATGAACTGGCCGAAGGAGCGCCTGCGCGTCATCACCGAGGACGTCGGCGGCGCCTTCGGCCTCAAGACCAGCGCCTATCCGGACTACATCGCGGTCATGGTCGGCGCCCGCGTGATCGGGCCGGCCGGTGCATTGGATGTCGACCCGCTCGGAGGCGTTCCTCTCGCGACGGCCAGGCGCGCGACACCTTCACCGAGGTGGCACTGGCGCTCGACGAGAGGGGCAAGTTCCTGGCGCTGCGCGTCCGCCATCTCGGCAACATGGGCGCCTATATCGGCTCGGTCGGCGCCAATATCCAGACGCTCAATTTCACGCGCTGTCTGCCCGGCATGTACGACATCCAAGCACATCGACGTGGGCGCGCGCTGCGTGTTCACCAACACGGTGCCGACCTCGCCCTATCGCGGCGCCGGCCGGCCGGAGGCGAACTACGTGCTCGAGCGTGCCGGTCGACGAAGCCGCGCGCATCACCGGCATCGATCCGGTCAAGCTGCGCCGGCGCAACCTCGTCCGGCCGCTCGGCAGATGCCGTACAAGACCGCGGTCGGCACGACCTACGACTCCGGCGAGTTCGAAGCGGTGCTCGACCAGGCGCTCGCGCTCGCCGACGTGCGACGGCTTCAAGCAGCGCAAGCGCGAGATCCGCCAAGCGCGGCAAGTATCGCGGGCATCGGCATTTCCTGCATGCTCGAACATGCCGGCGGCATGCCGCTCGAAGGCGCCGACGCATCGTGTTCCCGGGCGGCGAGACAGCGGATGCTCGTGCTCAACGTGCAGTCGACCGGCCAGGGCCACGCCATCAGTATTTCCGCAGCTCGCGGCGGCAGCAGCTCGGCATCCCGGCCGAGCAAGATCCGCCATCGGCACGGCGACTCGATCAACGAGATTCCCGGCATGGCGTCGGTCGGCATCGCGCTCGGCGATGACGGCGGGCAGCGCCATCGCTCAAGACCGTCGACACCATGCTGGCGAAGGGCAAGGCGATCGCCGGCGACCGTGCTCGAAGCCGCCGAGGCGGACATCGCCTATCGGGACGGCAGCTTCGAGGTGGTCGGCACCGACCGGCGCATTTCGCTATTCGACCTCGCCGCGCGCGCCAGAGAGATGAAGGAGCGCGGCGAGATCGCAGAAAACCTCGACACCAAGACGACCGCGCGAGACGCCGCAGACTTTCCCGAACGGCTGCCACATCGCCGAGGTCGAGATCGATCCCGAGACCGGCGAGGTGGCGATCCTCGGCCTACACGGCGGTCGATGACTGCGGCAACGTGCTCGACCACATGCATCGTTGAGGGCCAGATGCACGGCGCGCTCGCGTCCGGCCTCGGGCAGGCGCTGCTGGAGCATGCCGATCTACGACACCGAGGGCGGCCAGCTCATCACCGGCTCGTTCATGGACTATGCCATGCCGCGCGCCGCGGACATGCCGCCGCTGCGCGATGCGCTGCACCCGGTGCCGGCGACCACCAATCCGCTCGGCGTCAAGGGCGTGGGCGAGGCCGCGACCACCGCCGCAATCGCCACCGTCGATGAACGCCATCGCCGATGCCATCCCGGGCGAGGCCGGCGCCAAGATGGAGATGCCGGCGACGCCGGCAGAAGGTGTGGGCGGCGTGCCGGAAGGCACCCTGAGATGGGTTCGCAGCGCGAACCTCACCCGACCTCCGTCAATCATGGCCGCCACGGCGTCGCAGCCATGCAGGAGTCCCCTTGCGGGGCGGGCGCTTCCGCCGATACTGCGGGCGGTGATCCGTCGGAATCATGGTCCTTGAGATCGCTCAACGGTCTTCACGTCCGGCTCCGAGCCTTGCAGAGATCAATCCAACCCGCATGGCTTTACGAGCCAATCCCGCGCAACGAGCTTGCGCCCAAAAATCTTGGAGGGTGACTATGCGACTGAAGCATCTCTCGCTGCTAGCGAGCGCCAGCCTGTGCGGCATTCTGATCCAGGCCGGACTGCTGCCCACGAGCGCGCATGCGCAAAGCGCTCACCGGGCACGGTGTCCTCGACCGCAGGAAGGCAACGATGGAAGGCGTGCTGGTCAGCGCCAAGAAGGATGGCAGCACCATCACCATCACGGTGGTCACCGACGACAAGGGCCAGCTACAGCTTCCCGGCCGAGCGGCTCGCGCCCGGCAAGTACACGATCACGATCCGCGCGGTCGGCTACGACCTGGTCGGCCCGAAGACCGCCGAGGTGCCGGCCGGCTGCGCCGCCACGGCCGACCTCAAGCTCGGCAAGGCGCGCAACATCGCCGCCAGCTTTCCAGCGGCGAATGGCTCAGCAGCATGCCCGGCAGCGACCAGCAGAAGGCAGTTCATGAGCCAGTGCGTCGGCTGCCACACGCTGCAGCGCGTGCTCACCTCGAGCGCACGACGCGGCAGAATACGAGCAGGTGTTCCACCGCATGGGCGCGCTACTCGCCCGGCAGCCACGCCGACGCATCCGCAGCCGCTGCTGCCCGGCCCGCGCGGCGAGCGCCCGCCGTCACCGGCGACGCAGGCCAAGGCGGCGCGCCGAGTATCTCGCCAGCGTCATCGCTCGGCAATCCGGACGCGACCGAATACAACTTCAAGACCCTGCCGCGTCCCGAAGGGCAAGTCGACCACGCGTGATCATCACCGAGTACGACCTGCCGCGCAAAGAGGCGCATGCCGCACGACGTGATCGTCGATGCGCGACGGGCATGGCCTGGTACTCCGACTTCGGCAGCCAGTTCGTCGGCGTGCTCGATCCCAAGACCGGCGAGGTGAAGGACATCCCGATCCCGGTGCTCAAGCCGGAGCAGCCGAAGGGCGGCCTCGACATCGAGTTCGACCCGACCAGGCAATGTCTGGCTCTCGATGATGTACCAGGCCGGCATCACCAAGATCGACCGCAAGACCCACGAGGTGAAAGCCTACGGTTTCCCGAAGGAGTGGCAGTCGCCCTCGACGCAGGCGTCGATGGTGTCGCCGCAGCACTCCGACGTCGACGGCAAGGTGTGGACCAACAACCAGGAGGACCACTACAGCCTACCGGCTCGACGTCAAGACCGGCCAGTTCGAGAACATGGGCCAGACCAAGGATCCGCGCGGCAAGCAGATCCGCGCCTACGGCATGCCGACCGACCAGCAGAACAACGTCTATCAGCTCGAGTTCGGCGGCCAGAGCATCGGCTATCCGCGATGCCAAGACCGGCCAGGTCACGATCTACCGACACGCCGACCAACGGCTCGCGGCCGCGCCGCGGCCGGGTCGATGAGCAGAACCGGCTGTGGTTCGCCGAATACGGCGGCAACGCGCATCGGCCTGTTCGACCCGAAGACCGCGACGATCAAGGAGTGGAAGCTGCCCGACCAAGTGGAGCATGCCCTACGACGTGGTCCCGACCAAGGACGCGTCGGAGGTGTGGACCGGCTCGATGCTCAACGACCTGGTCGCGCGCCTCGACGTCAAGACCGGCCAGGTCACCGAGTATCTGCTGCCGCGCACCACCAACATCCGGCGCGTCTTCGTCGAAGAGACCGGACCGCGGCCCGTGCTCTGGGTCGGCAGCAACCACGGCGCCTCGATCGTGCAGGTCGAGCCGCTCGACTGAGCTGCGCCGCTTCATTAGACGAAGCGTGCGATGGCCGGGCTTGTCCTCGGCCATCTGCGTTTTGCGGTTACGATTGCCAGGACCAGGCATGCCTGCCACTGCGCGTGCTCGGAAACATGCAAACATGCTGCATTATCGCATTTCAGATGTCGGCTCGCTCAGGCAACCGACCCATCTGGGAGAAGACCATGCGACTGAAATCTCTCCTGCTCGCCACTGCGCCAGCTTCGCACTGGATGACGGCCGCCGCGCAGGCGCAGGCGCAGACGCTCGAGCGGCAAGTCTCCTCGGCCGAGGAAGGCATGATGGAAGGCGTGCTGGTCAGCGCCAAGAAGGACGGCGCGACCGTCACCACCACGGTGGTGTCGAACGACAAGGGCCAGTTCAGCTTCCCGGCCGGCAGGCTCGAGCCCGGCAAGTACACGATCACGATCCGCGCCGCCGGCTACACCCTCGCCGGCCCGAAGAGCCGTCGATGTGACGGCGCCGCGGCGCGACCGCCGACATCAAGCTCGACAAGGCGCGCAACGTCGCGCCGCAGCTCTCCAACGGCGAATGGCTGCTCAGCATCCCGGGCGAGGATCAGTTCAAGGCGTCGTTCCTGCTCGACTGCCAGGGCTGCCACACGCTGCAGCGCGTGTTCACCGCGGTGCATGACGCCGCAGAATGGAAGCAGGTGTTCACCCGCATGGGCCGCTACGCGCCCGAGAGCACGCCGACGCATCCGCAGCTCATCGTGCAGGGCGGCGCGCGCAGCGAGCGGCCGCGCGTTGCCGCCAAGCATGATGCAGCAGGCGGCCGAATACCTGGAGAAGGTCAGCATCGCCAACCCGGACCGCGATGGAATACGACCTCAAGACTGTTGCCGCGTCCCGAAGGGCAAGGCCACCAAGGTCGTCATCACCGAGTACGACCTGCCGCGCAAGGAGGCGCTGCCGCACGACGTGGTGATCGATGCCGACGGCCACGCCTGGTACACCGACTTCGGCGCCCAGATTCGTCGGCGAGCTCGATCCGAAGACCGGCAAGGTCGTCGACCATCGAGCTCGAGCTGCTGCGGCCCGAGCAGCCGAAGGGCTCGCTCGACCTCGAGCTTGATCCGGACGGCAACCTCTGGATCGGCATGTCGTATCAGGGCGGCGCGTCAAGATCGACCGCAAGACCAAGGCAGGTCACGACCTATCCGCTGAACAAGGAATGGCTCGACGTCACCACCCAGACCAACCATGGTGACGCCGACCAACATGTACGTCGACGGCAAGGTCTGGCTGAGCGACAACGCGACCCGCAACCATTACCGGCTCGATATCAAGACCGGCAAATGGGAGAACATCGGCCTGGCCAAGGCCGCCGGCGGCCGGCAGATCAGCGGCTACGGCAATCCGACCGACAAGGACAACAACGTCTGCATGCTGGAGTTCGGCGGCAACAGCATCGGCATGCGCAACGCCAAGACCGGCGAGGTCAAGATCTGGGCGACGCCCGACCAGCGCATCGCGGCCGCGGCGCGGCCGCTTCGACGACCAGGGCCGCCTGTGGTTCGCCGAATATGCGCGGCAACGCCATCGGCATGTTCGATCCGGCGACCGAGCGGATGAAGGAATACAAGCTGCCGACGCCGTGGGGCAACCCTACGACGTCGTCCCGAGCAAGGGCGGCGCGGAGGTGTGGACCGGTTCGATGTCGAACGACTTCGTTACGGCTCGATGCCCCAGGTCGGGGAGACTACGGACTACACTGT
>ERZ1370068.10723-contig-9397_pt1 | contig 23844 bp, 32 predicted proteins | sample MGYA00561227_ERZ1370068 | MGnify/ENA primary metagenome ERZ1370068 (study PRJEB38410, sample SAMEA6850437) | metagenome | study: Metagenomic assessment of the ecological functions of the soil: analysis of the soil microbiota associated with the...
AGTTACGCATTGCTACCAACAGGCCGGCATCCTCCCGCTGAACTGGGATGAATATCATGGCCTGGAGCACCGGCTTGCCCTCCACCTGGATCATCTCCTCGCGGACCAGCGGCCTGAAAGGCGCGTCGAAGGCCAGCCATACTTGGGAGAAGCGGTAGGTCTCCAGGGCTCGTCCTGGGCAAGGGCGCTCCCGGCGATCAGGCCCCCTAAGCTACCGATAACGACACGTCGCAGCATGCGCGCCTCCCTAACGCCTGCATGCGTGGAGGCTACACTCCGCTGCTTGACCTAAGGCGTTTCCTCATGCTCGCGTAACGCGGGGAGGCGAGGATGCGAAAGCTCGCTTGGGCGTTGGGTGCGAGCCTTTTTCTTACGCCGGCCGCCGTGCGGCCAGCGAGGGCTCCGATCTGGTCGCCCAGATCAACAAAGGCGCCAAGGATATGCAGGCCATGATGCTGCAGGCCCGCGACCTCGGACACGCCAACGCCAAGGACGCTCAGGTCCACGACCTGATGTTCGAGAGCTTCCAGAAAGAGAAGACCCGGCTGACATCACGCGGACGGGGCCGCCGCCACGACCCGGCAGAAGGCCGAGAGCACGATCGGGCGAATGCAATCGTCGGAGCGATGGAACCGGAAATGGAGCGACCTACGTCGGCGAGCTGTCCGACGACGCCTACAATGCAGCCTCGAAAGGGGCAGATGGATCCTCGTCGCGCGCATCCGGACTAAGGCCGATGCCGACTTCTCGGCCTATGAGACGGCGCGCAAGCCGCTCGTGAACCAGCTCCAGCGGCAGGTGAAGGCGTCACCGAGATCGAACCGGATGAAGCTGCGCATCGAGAGCGCCCAGGCCAGGCCCGTATCAACGCCGTCGCCGCCTCGTCGAAACGGCCCGCGCCCGGCTGGAGACCCTTTGCAGCGAAGCTGAATTCGAGAACTCCCCAACTATTGCGGCCAGATCGGCTGGGACGGCGCCAGGCGCGCCCTTGCCGCCGCCTTCGCCGACATGCTGGGGGACTCCTCATCAACCTCACCCGATCCGGCCGACCCGAAGGACCGGCGGCCGATGCCTGTGCCCCAAGTCCGCTAGGCGCCCGCGCGCAGGACTGGCGGCGACCGCCTTCTGGCCCTAAGCGCATCCATGGCCCTACCGCGCCGCCGCCGAAGCCCCTGACGCCGCCGCCGATCCCACACCTGACGCCATCCTACGAGTGACGCCGCGAAGCGCGCGGCAACAGCAGGACCTGGACGCGCAGCCCGCAGCTTCCAGCGGGACCAGCAATCCGAAGGACCAGGACCGCCGCCTCTGAAGCGAGCGACCTGTCGGCCAGACTTCTGCGGGAAGAGAACCCCAGGCCAAGCTGTTCACCGGGCACCGCGCGGAGGCCGAGGGCCTGGCTAAGCAGTGGGGCTCACCCATCAGCCCCGAAGCCTCGCCCAGTGCCAGCAGATGATGTTCCGCAACATCCCAGGCTTTCCGCTGCCGCCCTGAAAGCTGTGCTATGACCTCGTCGCTGATCAGTCCCGGAGGAGGGGTCATGGGGTTGACGGCGATGCTGTTCGCTGGCGGCCTGGGGCTCTGCGGCCTGCGCCGGCGGTGCCGGCCGGCCAAGGTGGCGAAGCCCCCAGCCGGCGCGGCGGCCGCATCCGCTGATCGCGGCTTGGCGGCGTGGAACCGCGTGACTACGCGACTGCCCTGTCGATCTGGCGACCGCTCGCGGATCGTGGCTTTCTCCAGCCGCTGAGCGCTGGTATCGCCACCGCCCATTACATGGGCCGAGGCGTCGCGCAGGACTCGGAGACGGCTGCCTTCTGGTACCGCAAGGCGGCGGAAGCCGGCGAGATCGCATGAGCCAAGCTGCTCTGGCCTACCAACATGAGCGTTACGGCGAGGGCTGCGACAGGACGATGCCAAGGCCGCCGCCTGGTACCTGAAATCTGCCAATAGCGCGCCATCCGATGCCCAATACCTGCTCGGCGACATGCAATGAGGACGGCTGGGGCGTCCCGCGCAGCCGCGAGAGCGCGGCGATGGTGGCGGAAGGCAGCCGCCAACGGCAACGATATGGCCAAGAAAAGCTAAAGGAGGTCACCGGGCCGCGCGCCGAGGCGCCGCCGGCGCGGCGGCCTCCCCCATCGCGCGACAATCCCACCGGTGGCGGCGGCATGGTGCACCCGATCCACCCCAGGGGGTATGGATCGACCGAAATTCCATCCGTCGCAGCAACAAACGTGCCGCGGCAATTTAGGCGCAAACTGCGCGCTGGCGGCGCGTTCAGCAACACAGAGGGGCGTGAATCCCGACCAGGGTGGGTACCACACGCCGCCGGTTTGGCTGGGCATCGACGGCCGAACCGGTTAATCGTATGCATCATCACCGGTGATTGACGACGCCCGATTTCGCAGGGGGATGAGCAAAGGAGTGTCCTTGCGGTCAGTTCGTCAGGTGCAGAGATAGACGCGCGCTCACCAACACTTCTTTCGCATCGGGCTTCGCGGGTTCGGCCCCTGATGCTTGGGCCCCGCCGGTATTCGGTCAGGCCCCGGCCGCATTAGTCGACCATCAGGTTGCAACGGCGACCTTGACGCGCTTTGCGACCGGTTCGCCGAAACGGTTTTCGCCGGCTTGGCTGCTGCCGGTGAAAAGCAGCCGTAGAACACCACGAACACATTTACGAGGGGAACACCCAGCAACAGGACGAACCAGCCGCTGCGTCCCAGGTCATGCAGGCGACGCACGTCGAGGGACAGCATGTCCACCAAGGCGACTAGCCCCACCACCAATAGGATGGCCGCAAATGGAAGCGCCTTTAGACCCATTAGAGCGATCATCGGGCCCACGATAGCTCCAACTACCGCAACGATCGCGGTTTTCACGTCAGCGCCCCGCCCACAACTGGCCGGCATTGGCCCGGCCATGGAACGAAAAGCCCAAAAACCAGCGGCGCATGCCGTCCTCCCCCGCAGGCCCGAAATGCCGCTGAATTAGAACGCTGTTATCTGGCCTTTCGTCAAGCGGCAGCCGACCGTGGGAATTTCCGCTACGGTCATTTCGCCAGCTGTATTTGCGCTTGAAGCGGATGTCGGTGGGGGGGCGGCATGGGGCTTGGGCTTGGGGATTGTTGGTTGTGGCCATCGGCGTTGTGGTTTGGGGGCCTGGCGGGCTTTCGCAGCGGTAACGTCCGGGTCGCGCCAGAAGCGGAACTTTGCGCAGCTGCCGAGAGCGGACGTTTGAGAAGCGCCCTCAACTCAAATCGCCTTGCCGGCGGAGCGCCTCAATACACGCGGTAAATTCGCACCTCGCGCGGCGGCAGGTTACGCTATGCGGACCAGCTGGCGGCCTCATAGACGGGCCCCGGCTTGTTCGTTCTGGTTTTGTCGAACACCGACTTCTGGGGATAGGGACAGAGGAGGAAATCGCGCGATCCGCCATAGTCCAGCGGCTGGGGCAAGTCGGGCCTGTTGCTCAGCTCGCGGGGGCCGCCGGCACGACGTCCTGCTTGATGCGAAGATCGGCGTGATGTATCCCTGCCTCGATGCGCCACCAGCGCCCCGGGCGGCTTTCCCTTTCGACCCAGTCGACAAGCGCCTGAGCACGAGGTCTGGCCCATCCTCAGGCCTGGGCCGCCGCCGCAATGCAATCCCCGGGCCAGGCATAGGATCGCGGCTAACTCATTGTTTGTTCGTGGCCGGCGGGCTTGTCGCCAGCGTTCCGGTCTTGCAGATTCCAGAATTTGGAATGCGCGGGGTACTTAAATGCGAAAAGCGCGATCGGCCTGGCGGCGAGAAAGAAGTCGGATTCCGTCAAGCCGTCGATCTTGTGCGTCCAGATCTCGACTCCGCACTGACCCCACGCGACGTGCAAGTCGGGGTGATGGCCCTGCTCTTCGGCGATAACGGCGACGCGGCTGGCGAACGCCACTGCGCCGGCGAAGTCGCGAAACTCGTACGTGCGAAGCAAGTGACCCGTTGGCGTCACGGTCCAGCCCGACTCGAGCTGGCGCAGCAGCGCGCGTCGATGCGTTCGCGCGGCAGCGGCGGTACACCGCCGCGACAAGGAACGCATTGTTGATCGGCGAGGCCATTGGCTTTCTCCCTGCACGGGCGATGCCATGATACCGCCTTCGAGGGCTGCAGACCGTCGCGCGTCAACAGGTATAGTCGGCGGTCAGACCGTGCTGCAAGTCGAATCCGGAGCCTTCAATTCCATGAGTCATGAACTCGACCCGAAAGTCGGGCGGTGGTATCGGCGTCTCGACGACGAGCAGCTCTTCAAAAGTCGTGAAAGCATCGACGTAGACGAGGGTCCTCGTCGAAATAAAAACCCTCGGACGGCGAGATCGAAGAGCCTTCGATTCGGACGGAGTGGATCGCGAGCTCGACTTCTCGAGGCGGCTGAAGCGCCTGAGGATTACGTCGATCAGGACGAGAAGAAAGACGAGGACGAAGAAGAGTCCGACGCGAGGATTGGGATGAAGACGACGATGACGACGACGATGTTGACGACGACGATGACGACGAGGAATACGACTCGGACCGTTGAAACGCCGTTCCGCTCTTAGTCGCTCTTCGCTCGCGCACGCCGCAACCGCTCGAGCTCCTCGAGCAGATCGAGCGCCAGCGCGGCTCCCGCGAGATTGATACCGAAGTCGTGCTGCAGGCGCAGCGCAGCGCTGCACGCGCGTCAGCGCAATACCGGTGAAACGCCACTGCGCGCGATCGGTTCCCGAAGGCTCGACGATACCTTCCGCGACGATCTCGACGACGAGTTCTCCTCGGAGACGCGGCACGCCACACACACTTCCGTGAGGCTGAACTCGACGGAGTCATCGAGCAGCACGGCACTGATCGGATCGCTCATGACTCGCTCTCCATCGCCTGCCTCGGGCTCATGCGGCAGCTTCGCCGCCATCTCCTTGTATGAGCGCTTCGTCTGCGGAGTCTGCGCCGGCGGGAGCCATGATCTTCAGCACGACGAGCTGATCGCCGGGCGGGTCGCCGGGCAAGCCGCGCCCGCGAAGCCGCAGCTGCCCATCCGTTTGCGATCCCTTGGGCAATTTGAGGTCGACGCGGCCGCCGAGCGTCGGCACGCGCACCGTCTCGCCGAGCGCAGCCTCCCACGGCGTCACGGGCAGATCGGAGCCGGATGTCGCGCCCTTCGGCGCGGAACCAGCGGTGCGGCAGCAATCGCACTCGAGGAACAGGTCGCCGGGCGGGCCCCCGCCCACGCCGCGGCTCGCCCTGCGACGGCACGCTGATCCTTTGCCCGTCGACGACGCCGGCCGGGATCCGCACGTTCAACTGCTGCGCCGTCGGCTGCGCGCGGCCCTCGCTCGTCGACGGCGACGCGCTGCAGCGACAGGCGGCGCTCCGTGCCGCGGAACGCCTCCTCCAGCGTGACCTCGACTTGCCCTCGCCGTGTCGAGCCCGCGGCTCCTGAACGATCCGACGCCGGCCGCGGACCCGAGGCCGCCGAAGAGCTGCTCGAAGAAATCGCTGTGCACGCCGGCGTCCGTCTCGCGTGCCGCCGTAGTCGAACTGCCAGTCGGGCGGCGGGCGGAACTCCTCGCCGGGCTTGCGCGCGTGCCCAGCGCGTCGTAGGCCGCGCGCTTCTCGGGGTCGCGCAGGACCTCATACGCCTCGCCGACTTCCTTGAACTTTGCTTCGGCGTCCTTTTCCTTGCTGACGTCGGGGTGATACTTGCGCGCGAGCTTCCGGTAAGCGCGCGCTTGATGTCGTCGGCCGACGCGTCTCGGCCGACGCCCATGATCTGGTAGTAGTCCTTGATATTCCACGGCGCGCCTTGGTCTCGTAATCGAGCTCCCGTAGTGGCGGCGCGGTCCCTGGTTTCAACGGCCTCGCTGGCCGCGCCTCGACCATATGCTACATCGCGGCATGCAGGCAGGCCAGCTTCTGGCGACCGCTCGCCGCCATCGGGCTCGCCGCCGCCACCGTCGCGTCCTTGCATGCTGCACTTTCAAGCGGCGCCCGCAATCGGCCTTCGCCTGGATCGCCCTCTGTCTTTACGCCGCCGCTGCTCGGCGCCTTGCTCTATTTTGTTCGGCATCAACCGCGTCCAGACGCGGGCGCGCAAGCTGTTGACGCGGCATCCTGAGCCCGACTGCCCGACCGAGTACGTCGGCACGCCCGCCGCCGCAGCTCCAGCCGCTCGCGCGGCTCGGCTCCGCCGTCAGCGGCTGGCCGCTGACGGCCGGTAACAAAATCGAGCTGATGCACGAAGCCGCCGCAATCTTCGAGGCGATGCCCGGCGCAATCGAGCGAGCGCGCGATGTGCTTACTTCAGCAGCCATATCTTCGACGGCGGCCCGCTGGGACAGCGCGCCTGTGGCGGCGCTGTCGGCCGCCGCCGAGCGCGGCGCCGACGTGCGCGTGCTGCTCGACGGCTTCGGCGAGTGGTACTCGCTGAAGCGCGCGAGCACGCTGTTGCCGCGGCACACGGTGTCGCGCTTCGCGCGGTTTCCGCCGCCACGGCTGTTCCCGCCGTCGTTCAGCGTGAACCTGCGCAATCACCGCAAGATCCTCCTCGTCGACGGCGTCGATGGCGTTCACGGGCGGCATCAACATTCGCGACCGCTATCTGGACCCCGGACGCCTACGCATCGTCGACTCCGCACCACGGCTGAGCGGGCCCGGTGCTCGCGCAGATCGAGACCGTGTTCCTGCGCGATTGGCAGTTCGTCACCGGGGAATGGCACCGTCGCGCTGTCGCGCGCGGCGCCGGCCGGAGGAGCCGATGCCGCGTCATCGCGGACGGCTCCGGCCGCGGATCTCGATCGGTTGACGGCGCTCTTGATCGGCGCGATCGCGAGCGCGCGCAGGCGCGTCGCGATCATGACGCCGTACTTCGTGCCGCCGCGCGAGCTGATCTCGCCGCTACAGGCCGCGGCGCTCGCAGGCGTCGACGTGGCCGTGATCTTGCCCGGAGCGCAACAACCTGCCGTACGTCCATCGGGCGCACGCGCCACATGCCGTGGGAGCTGCTCGAGCGCGGCGTGCAACGTCTATTACCAGCCGCCGCCGTTCGTGCACAGCAAGCTCTTCTATGTCGACGATCATTACGCGCAGATCGGCTCGGCGAATTTCGATTCGCGCAGCCTGCGGCTGAACTTCGAGATGAACGTCGAAGTGTACGACGCGACAGCCGTCACCGAGCTCGCGACGCACTTCGAAGCGATCCGCGAGCGGTCGCGGCGCGTGACGCTGGCCGAGGCCGACGGCCGGCCCTTCCTCACGAGGACGATCGACGGCGTCGCGTGGCTGTTCTCACCCTACCTGTGAGCGGCTCTTACGGAGGCTCGGCGTTTCGGCACCGGCACGGCGACGCCCGCGACCGTCGAGCAGACGCTCCCCGTGCTCAGCGGCTCCGTCCCATAGGGCGGATTGCCCGGAGCGGCGACGACCGCGAGACCCGTCGACAGCGCGAACGCGTTGAGCGCCGCGCCGTAGCGCACCTCGCCGAACATCGCCACGTAGCCCTCGGCTGGCCTCTCGAGAGCGAACCGCCCGCGAGCGCGCCGCACGTCGACGACGCTCTGCCACTGCGCGTCGCGGAAATCGCGATCCGCCGAGACGGCGCGCCAGATGCGCAGCCCGCGTGCATTCTCGGCTCGAATGCACAGCCCGAGCCCGTCGTCCCGCGCCTCGTACTCCCACTCCACTCGGCGGCATCGGCTTGCCGCCGCCCGCGACCTCGTGCAATGCGCGCAGCGCGCGTACGACGGGCCCGTAGCCGTCAATGCTGTGCGGCTCGTTCGGCAAGTAGAGCAACCACTTCGGGCCGCGCAACCCCGTCGAAATAGAGATTGGCGGAATCGAGCGGGAAGTATTGGTCGTTGGTCGCGAGCATCACGATCTTCGGCTGCGTGATCTTGTCGCGGTAGCTGTAGGGATCGACGATCTGCCGCAGATCTTCACCTTCCGCCGAAGCGAGGATTCGATCCAGGCCCAAGTCCGTATACGGCTTGATCGACTCGGACTGGCACGCCCCACGCTTCGGTCTGATGCGGAAAGTGCCGCTCCATGTTCAACGCGTCGATGACGATCGGCGCGATCCGCCGTCACGCGCGGGTCGACTGCGGCCGTGAGCCACGTCGTCCAACCGCGCTTCGAGCCGCCGATGACCGTGAAGCGCCTCGAGCGGCGTGCCGAATTCCTGCTCGGCGTACGCACTGCTCGCGTCGAACGCGCGCACGACGCTCTTGACCATCGGCAAGAGCAGCGGCCATTCCGGATCGTGCGTCGCGAGGTAACGCTCGAAAGTGTGGGCGATGAGGCGGTCCTCGGTCATGCCGAACAGCGGCTGATACGGCACCTGAGCGAGCACGACTGACGTTCGTGCGCACACACGCGCGCCATCGCGACGAATATCTCCCCGTCCTCGGGGAGCGGCTCCTCGCCCGTCGCGGTGTCGTACTCGGGCGCCAGCGCCCGCCGCCGATGATGAACAAGGCGCGGTGGTCGTCAGCGACGCGCTTCGGGTGAATCACCAACAGCTGGTGCTTCCACGGCCTTCGCCCTGCCAGCGTTGCGACTCGAGGTGCAGCTCGACGACGTCGCCATGGTCACTCGTATAGCGGCGCTGGACGTTGCCACTCGAACCGCATCGTCGGGTTTCGCGACATAAGCCCCCGGCGAAGCGCGTCGGCCGGCGCCGATCACGTCGGCGCCGTCTGCGCCGCCGCGGCTTGCGCGCCGACCAAGGCGATCAGCGCGAACAGTGTCTGCATCGAACTTCCGCGGCCAACGAGTCCATCCAGTCAGAGCCTTCGGCGACCAACTCGCATGGTGCCTGAAACGGCGCCCGTGACGCCAGCGCCGCGCAAGGTATCCCAAACGGCAAGATGTAAAGTCGCTCGCGACGGCGCGATCCGGCTACTACGTTGCAGCGATCGTCATCGAGACGGGTGAAGTCCGCTAAGCTGAGACAGCACGCTGCTGCAAGGAGAAACCTCATGGGCACTCTGATTCGCTGTTTCGCTTTCTTCGCGGCCGCGTTGTCGGCTTCGCTGGCGCTCGCACAGGAACCGTTCGTCCACGAGCCTCGCTGACGCTCGAGGAGCGCGTGGCTGCGCTCGGAATCCAGCGTCGCGACACTCGATACGCGGCTCGGTCTCACACGATCGCGCGCCGGCGACGACGCAGGCCAAACCGAGGCTCGCGTTGTCCGGGCGGATTCAGGCGCTCGAGCGCACGGTCGACCGACTGGCGGTCGATCTGCAGCGCATACAGCGCACGGCCGATGACGCGGTGCGCGCGGCGCGACGCGGCGCAGCGCACAGCCAGAGCAAGCCGCACGCGACGCGCGGCGCTGAGCTGCATGGCTACGAGCTAGTTCGGACGAAGCGTTACCGGCGTTCAGGCGCCGCCGCACCGCGTCTCGTCCTTCGCTGCGCTGCACCGAGCGGCAGATGCTCGACGAGCTTGTTGATGGCGTCGCGAACCGCGCGCTGCGCATTCACGTCGCCGCCGTCCTCGACCCAGAACTCGTATCCCCAAACCGGCATCGTCCGCGTGCCGTGCGCGCGCTTGTCGATGCCGCGACCGTCGATGACGTCGCGGAATCAACATCGCGGGAAACTCGCCGTAGCGGGTGCCGATCGTGGTCAGAGTCCGGAACGCGCGACGTTCAGCGTCGCGGCAACGGGACCGTCGCCGTGTGCTTCGCTGCCGTGGCAGCTCGCGCAGAAACGATCGAGTAGCTCCGGGCCACTGTAGTCCTCGAGAGTGATCGCTGCCTCGAACGCGAGCGCAGCGCCCGCGAGTGTCAGGTAGCTCGGCGGCAACGGCTATCGACGAGAGGCTCGTCTGCGGCTTCGGATCGGCATCGTCGTGACACCCTCTAGGCGACCCTTGTCGCGCATTCTGCAACTCCGCGAGGCTCAAGATACACGTAACCGTTGTGACTCGCGTTGCGGCTTCACCTGGGCATCGAGCCGTCAGTCGCAGTCGGGCGCCTCGAACTCGAGCGGCTTGATGATGACGAGGTCGCACGGCAGCCGGTCGAGCACGCGCTCAGGCGGTGCTGCCGATGAACAACCACCGTTGCAAGCCGCGCCGAGCCACGGCGCCGCATGACGACGTGAAGTCGGCCGCGTACTCACTTCGTGCGGCCTTCGAAGCGCTCGTGCGCCATGCCCTCGTAGAGATGCGGGACGGCCTTCGAGCGCCGCGTGCGTGTGTCGAGAAAGCGCCTCATCGCCGCGCGATGCTCGTCGGCGATCAGCTTCACCGGCGTTCACGGGAAGCTCGGCGCCCAGCGGCGTCGCCGTACGAGTGCATGACGTGCAGGTGGCCGCGCAACTGCGCGCTAGCTCGGCCGCGAACGTGTAGATGCGCTGCCATCGAGCGCGGCCGGCTTGTCGTGCTGGTTCAACGGATCGACGGCCGCGAGCACGACCGGATCCACGGCGATCTTGCGGTCCTTGACGAGCAGCAGCGGCACGGCGCAGTTGCCGGATCGCGGGCCAGTCCACGTTCGTCAACCAGCGTGCGTTGCGCGAGGTTGTGATGATGCGTGTCCTTCGCGACGAGCCAGTAGTCGTGCGCCGCGGCTTTGTTGAGGATCGCGGCACCAGAGCGAGGTGATCCCAGACGACGTCGACGCTGACGGTCGAGGCCGCGCTGCCGCAGCGGGCGCCGCGAGCTCCTCGAGATCGCGCTGCGTCGCTTTGAGACCTGGTCACGCGCCTTCGGGATCGCACGCGGCCGGCGTCGATGTCGGGGTCCCATTCGCATAGCCGACCAGCTGAGACGGCCGCCGGCCTGCTGGCGCGAGCCACGCGGCGCGCGCTCGAGCGCCGGCTGACAGCGACCCCGCCGCCGTATCGACGACGACGAGGATGGTGTTCTCCCACATGAGACTCAACGCCCGTAAGTGCTTGTTTCAGCTCTCCAGACGGAGTGGCCCTCGACGCTGAACGGCAGCGTGCGCACGCGCTGGCCGGTCGCCGCGAAGATCGCGTTCGCGATCGCGGGCGCGGCCGGCGGGAACGCCGGCTCGCCGCAGCCCGTCGGCGCGTAGTCCGTCTGGAGGAAGTGCACGTCGACCTCGGGCGCCTTGTCGATGCGGACGATCGGGTACTTGATGGAAGTTCGTCTGCTCCGACCTTGCCGCCCTCGAACGTGATCTTGAGCCCCATCGCCGTGCTCAGCGCATCGATGACCGAGCCCTGGCACTGATTCTCGGCGCTGCTCAGGTTCACGATCGGGCCGATGTCGGCCGACGACCCAGACCTTGTGCACCGTCGACCTTCTTGTTCGCGTCGACGCTGACGTCCGCGACCTCGGCGAAGTGGCCCTGGTGGCTGAAGTGGAACGCGAGCCCGAGCGCCGCGGCCGGCCGGCATCGTGCTGGCCCCAGCCGCGCGCTTCTCGCGCCACGGTCTTGATGACGTTCGACGGCGCGGCCCGTGTGCAGCCCGCCGCCGAACGGCCCGGCCGACGTCGCACGCGGCTCGCCCATGACCTCGACGCAGGAAGTCGACGTAGTCGCGCTTCGCCGCGACGGCGCACTCGTGCAGGAAGCTCTGGATGCAGAACGCGATCGACGTTGCTGCCCGGCGCGCGCCACGGTCCCGTCGGGATCTTCGACGGGATCATCGACTGCACCATGCGGTTGGTTCGCGAAGCACGTTCGCCGGGAACTCCGGTCTTGTCGATCGTCGCGCGGAGCCGACCGGCTGCTTGCCGTCCGTGCGTGAACGTGATGAAGTGGTTCTGATACGCCGAGCAGCTTGCCGGCGCTTGTCGATCGACGCCTTCATCGCGTGGAAGCCGCCGGGCCGGTAGTAGTCGAACGCCATGTCGTCCTCGCGCGTCCACTGCACCTTGACGGGAATGCCGCCGGCCTGCTTCGAGACGAACGCGGCTTCGCAGACGCTGTCGTTCGCGAGCCGCCGGCCGAAGCCGCCGCCGCCGCGCAGCTGGTGCAGCGTGACCTTCTCCTTCGGCAGACCGAGCAGCGCCGCGACGGCGTCGACGGCGTTCTGCGGCGTCTGCGTCGGCGCCCAGATCTCGATGCTGTCGCCCTTGAACCAGGCCGTGCAGTTCTGCGGCTCGAGGTCGGCGTGCGACACGTAGTGATACGTGTAGAACGCCTCGACGGTCTTGCCCGCGGCGAACGCGGCGTCGACGTTGCCGCCCTCGCCGAGCACTTCGCTGCGCGGCTTCGTCGCGAGCGACTTCGCCTGCGTGACGGCGCTGGTCCAGCTGTCGCTCGACGCCTGCGCCTCGTCCCACTTGCACCTCGAGCTGCTTCTTCGCCTGCAAGCGCGTTCCAGGTCGAGTCGGCGACGATCGCGACGCCCGACAGCGTCGCGGCCGCGCGCCGGATTGAACGCTGATCGGGTCGCCCTGGTGCGCGACGATGAACGCGTTCTTGACGCCGCGCAGCGCTTCGATGTGATCGAGATTCGCCGACACGGCGCGCGCGCCGATCGCCGGCGCCTTCGCGAACGTCGCGAACAGCATGCCGGGACGCGCTGATCGATGCCGAACAGCGGCTCGCCCGCGCACGAGCTTCGCGTTGTCGACGCCCGTGACACGCGTGCCGAGCAAGCGGAAGCTCTGCTTCGGCTTCAGCGTGACGCTGCGCGGCGTCGGGCACCGGCAACGTCGCGGCGACTTCGGCGAGCTCGCCGTACGTCGCGCTGCGATTGCTGGCCGCGTGGCGCACGGCGCTCGTTCTCGCGTCGTGAGCTCCGGCCGCCGGCACGTTCCAGTTCTTGCGCGGCCGCGGCGACGAGCATCGCGCGCGCCGTCGCGCCGGCGCGGCGCAGCGAGTCGTAATTCATCGGGATCGACAGCGAGCCGCCGGCGAACTGCGGGCCGTACGAGTCCGGCGTCGATGATCGACTGGCGCACTGTCGACGTGCTCCAATCGGCGTCGAGCTCTTCGGCGACGATCATCGGCAGCGACGTCTTCACGCCCTGCCCGACGTCGGGATTCTTCGCGAACAGCACGATCTTGCCGTCGGGCTGGATCTGCACGTACGGATTCGCGTCGAACGATGCGCCGCGCCGCTCGGCTGCGCCAGCGCTTGCGCGCGCCTTGCGGCGAATGCGACATCGCGAGCACGAGCCCGCCGCCCGCGAGGCCCGTGAGCTTGATGAAACCGCGGCGGCTCAGCTCGCCGCTTCGGCGCGCGCGCTGCGCGTGCAGCTTCTGCATGAACTCGCGGCAGATAGACGCTCATCGCGCACCTCCGTGTCTTCGCGATCTTCGCGGCCGCGCTGTGGATCGCCTTGCGAATGCGCGTGTACGTGCCGCAGCGGCAGAGGTTCGCGGCCATGTCGCGGTCGATGTCGTCGTCGGTCGGCTTCGGATTGCGTGCGAGCAACGCCGTCGCGCGCATCATCTGGCCCGGCTTGGCAGTAGCCGCACTGCGCGACGTCTTCCTCGATCCAGGCTTGCTGCACGGCCGTCAGCGCCGCGCCGTTCGGCGCGAGCCCTTCGATCGTCGTGATCTTGCTGGCCGACGGCTGCCGACGCCGGCACCTGGCACGACTGGATCGGCGCGCCGTTCAGGTGCACCGGTGCAGGCGCTGCACTGGCCGACGCCGCAGCCGTACTTCGTGCCGACGAGGCCGAGCGTGTCGCGCAGCACCCAGAGCAGCGGCGTCTGCGGATCGACGTCGTCGCCGTGACCGTATGCGAACGCCCGTTGATGGTCAGAGTCAGCATTTCACAGCGGGGTCTCCTGAGAATTTCTTCGCGGCAAAGCCGTCCGCCGCCGGCGATGTCCCCAAGAGTTTCGGCCAACTCTCGCGGCTTTGCACAACCGCCCCGCCTTCGTTATGTTCTTTTTTGGGCCATGCCACGCTATTCCTTTGACGGTCGACGGAACGCGGCGGGAAGTCGAAGCCGACGCCGACATGCCGCTGCTTGTACGCCTTGCGCGGCGATCTCGCGCTCAAAGGGCCGAAGTTCGGCTGCGGGCTCGCGCAGTGCGGCGCCTGCACCGTGATCTTGAACGGCGCGGCGACGCGGTCGTGCGTGATCCCGGTCTCGGCCGTCAATGGCGGCGAAGTACGCACGCTCGATCGGCCTCGGCACGGCCGATAAGCCGCATCCGGTGCAGGCGGCGTTCATCGCCGAGGAAGCCGCGCAGTGCGGCTACTGCACGAACGGCTGGATCATGACGGCCGTCGCGGTGCTCGAGCGCAACGCGAATCCGACCGACGCCGAGATCCGCACGATGCTCGCGGGGCTCAAGTGCCGCTGCGGCACGCACATGTCGATCATGCGCGCGCGTGCGCCGCGCGGCCGACGCGCTCGCCTGGCCGCCTCCAGTGGACGACGCGAGCGAGCGCGACGCATGAGCGCCGATCCGAGACCCGTTCCTGCGCTCGACCGCCGCGCGTTCTTCTGAAGAACGGCGCGAGCCTCGTGTTCGCGCTGGGCAGCGCGGGCGGCATCACGATCATGCCCGTGCGCCGCGCGGCCGCGCAGACCGTCACGGCGCGCGGCGAGAGCCATCGGGCCGACGAGCCTCGACACCTGGCTGTCGCTCGACGCGACAGGCGCCGTGACGGCGTTCTTCGGCAAGATGGACATGGGCCAGGGCGTCGACACGGCCATCGCGCAAGTCGTCGCCGAAGAGTCGACGTCGACGTCGCGCGCGTCGACCGTCGTCATGGGCGACACGCATCGCACGCCGAACCAGGCGGCGCGAGCGGCTCGAGCGGCTGCCGGCTTCGGCGCCAACGCGCTGCGCAACGCGGCGGCAGAAGCGCGGCGCGTGCTCGTCGCGCGCGCGAGCGAGCGGCTCGGCGTGCCGGCCTCGGATTTGCGCGTCACGGACGGCCGCGTGTCTCGCGGCCGGCGCCTCGGGTCGCGCCGTGACGTACGGCGAGCTTATCGCCGACGGTTTCGAGACGGAGCTCGATTGGAACGAGCGCTACGGCAACAACTTGAACGTCACGGGCGTCGCGAAGCCGAAGAGCCCGAGCGACAGTATCGCGTCGTCGGCACGCCCGTGCCGCGCAAGGACATCCCGGCAACGTCATGGCGACGACCGAGTACTGCCATCACGTGCGCCTGCCCGGGCATGCTGCACGCGCGAACGTTGCGGCCGCCCGTCGCGAACGCCGTGCCCGTGCGCGTCGACGAGGCGTCGATTGCCGCGATCCCCGGCGCGCGCGTCGTGCGCAAGGGCGACTTCATCGCCGTCGTCGCGCCGCAGGAGTGGCACGCGATCAAGGCTTCGCGCGAGCTGCGCGTCACGTGGAGCGAGACGACGCCACCGTTCCCGCGCGGCGACGCGCTGTTCGAGCACATCCGCGCCGCGCCCGTGGCTTCCGACAGCTCGCGCGGCGGCGCTTCGGCGGCGCGGGCGCTCCGATCAACGCGCAGCCGACGCTCGCGGCCATCGCGGCCGCAGCGCGCCGCGTCGAAGCCGAGTACGAGGTTCCGTTCCAGTCGCACGCGCGCATGGGACCGTCGGTCGGCGTCGCGGACGTGCGCGCCGGCGAGGCGGTCGTCTATTCCGACACGCAGAAGTCGCACGACCAGCGCGACGGCATCGCGAAGATCTTGGGACTGCCGCCCGAGAAAGGTGCGCGTGATCTGGAAGCCGGGCCCGGGCTCCTACGGCCGCAGCGACTCCGACGAAGCCGCGTTCGAGGCGGCCGTGATCTCGCAGCTCCATCGGCGCGCCCGTGCGCGTGCAGTGGATGCGCAACGAGGGCCACGGCTGGGATCCGAAGGCGCCGGCGTGCGTCATCAGCTGCAAGGCCGGGCTGCACCGCGCACAACGAGATCGCGGCGTGGTACTTCCGCGCGAAAGGCTTCTCGGGCTGGGACGTGAACTTCAACTGCGGCTGATCCGAAGGACACGCCTGTCGGCCAGCTGCACCGGGATCAAGAAAGGCGACGCGCACAACTTCGGCGCGCCGGCCGAGTCGTACGCGTTCCCGAACACCGTGCAAGTACTGGGAGACGATCCCCGACGCTGCTCGACTCGCGCGTCGCCGCTACGCTGCGCGCACATGCGCGCGCCGTCAGGAGCCGCAGGTGCACTTCGCGCACGAGAGCTTCATCGACGAAGTCTGCGCCGCCGCCGGCGTCGATCCGATCACGCTGCGCTTGAAGCACTTGCGCGATCCGCGCGAGATCGCCGTCGTCGAGGAGGTCGCGCGCCTGTCGAAGCGGCAGAGCTGGCCGTCGCCCTCGCCCGCTGCGCGCGCAACGGCGCGGTGCTGCACGGCCGCGGCGTCTCGCTGAACAGCGGCTTCGGCGGCTACGTCGCGACGGTCTGCGAGGTCGAGGTCGAGCGCGCGACGGGCCGCGTCTGGCCGCGGCGCTTCTTCGTCGCGCACGACTGCGGGCTCATCATCAATCCGCGCGGGCTGCACGGCACGATCGAAGGCAACGTCGTCCAGGGCGTGAGCCGCACGCTGTTCGAGGAAGTGCGCTTCGACGAGCGCGGCGTACTGAGCGTCGACTGGGCGACGTACCCGATCCTCGAGATCGGCGACGCGCCCGGAGAGCATCGAGATCGCGACGATCAACCGCCCCGAGGAGCCGTCGGGCGGCGCCGGCGAGCCCGCGCACGTGACGATTCCGGCGGCGATTGCCAACGCCGTGTTCGACGCGACGGGCGTGCGCATGCGGCGGCTGCCGCTCACGGCCGAGCGCGGTCAAGGCCGCGCTGGCGTAACGGAAGTGCAAAGCTGCGGCTTTACCTTCTGAATACGTTGGCCATGCAACTACCCCCGTTCCGGCGCTTTCTGGAGCTTCCTCAACCGCGGGACCACACGGCCGACTTGGCTGTTACAATCGCCACCAATTCCGTAGGGGGACAACCCGACGGCCTAACCGGGTACATATATAAGGAGACCCTTCTGATGAGCTCGTCCACGAAAGTCGTTACCACGTTGCTTGGCTTGGCGTTCGCCGCCGGGGTGTCCGCCGCGCCGGTCACCTACGAGATTGACCCCGCGCACACGTATCCGTCATTCGAGGCCGACCACAGCGGCGGCATGTCGGTCTGGCGCGGCAAGTTCAACAGCTCGTCGGGCAAGATCACTCTCGACAAGCAAGCCAACGCGGGCACCGTCGAAGTCACGATCGATATGAAGTCGGTCGACGTCGGCCACCAGGGTTTGAACGATCATCTGAACACGCCCGACCTCTTGGACACGGCGAAGTATCCCACCGCCACCTATAGCGGCAAGCTTGCCGGCTTCAGCAACGGCGCACCGAAAACCGTCGAGGGCAACCTCACGATGCACGGCGTGACGAAGCCCGTGACGTTGACGATCAACGCGTTCAAGTGCGGACCGGACCGCTCGGGCCGTGAGAAGTGCGGCGCCGATGCGTCGGCGACGATCAATCGCGAAGACTTCGGCGTCGCGTTCGGCAAGAACTTCGGGTTCGACATGAAGGTGACGCTGCGGATTCAGGTCGAGGCGTTGGCGGCGAGCTGACCCTTCTCCGATCTCTCGAAACGAACAAGGCCGAGCGCTTGCGCGCTCGGCCTCTTTCGTTAGCAGGTTCCCCGGGCAACGGCAAGAACGCATGGCACGGGATACTCCGCTATTGCCGCCGCCGCTTGCTAGCCCGGTACGCGCGCGTTTCGTCGGGATCTATCCAGAAAATACAGCAGTACGCCGCCTAAGAATGAAGCTCACGACCGTTGCCTTGTGATCAAAGCCGTTAGAAGACACCCCACCCCAGCCACTCATTGGCAGGCACGCGAGCAACACCGAGAGTCCGCGTCAATATGACAGCGCGGCGCGTGCGGATGTCGAGCTTTCTCGTCCAGAGTTCCATCGTCCGAGAAGGCCTCCAGCTCAATCTACGGCTGCAGTAGGTACGAGAACTTCACGAACAACTGCCGCCCGTCGCGCGCGAGATCCTCGGTCCGCACGAGCTCCGTCGTGCCGTCCTCGTTCTCGACGAGCTGCAGAGTTGCTCTCGATTGTTGTTGAACCCGACGTAAAGCGCCGACCACGGATTCAGCACATAGCGAAACAGCACGTCGACGTTCAGGTTCTCGTCGCGCGCGAGGCGCGACAGCTCGGTCGGCTTCGTGTCCTCGTGCTGAAGAATCACACGCAGCGACATCTCCTTCGTGAACTGATAGTTCCATCGTGTGCGCACGATGCGGTTGGTGAAGATCGTGCCGCGGCCTTCGCGGTCCTCGAGCTCCGTCGACAGCAACGACGTGTCGACGCGCAGCCGGTCCATCGGTCGCCACAAGAGCTCGGCTTCGATGAACAGGCGATCGGCGAGCTCGGGCTCCGCGCCGATCGGCGGCACCAAATTGATGACCGTGCCCTCATCGATACTCCCCGAGAAGCCGATCGTCTGTAACGTGTCGGTCGAGAAGTTGACGAAGTAGCGCTGCTGCGAGTAATCGCGCGTCGTCGTCGAGCCCGGCGAAATCCTGCGGCCGCAGGCGCTCCTCGATCGAGTTGCTGCCGACGTTGAACGAGCTGTCGCCGGACCACGTCATCTGAAGCTGCGGCGAGAACTCGTTGTAGATGCGTAAGCCCGTGCCGTCTTCCTGATGCGCGAAGAACACGCGCGGGCCGATGCGGTCGAGCCACGAGTCTTCGGGCCAGAACCGGTACTCGACGAAACCGTGCAGGCCTTCCGCGTCGGGCGTGTAGTTGCGCCCCAAGATGCCGAGCGGCACGTCGAAGTCGTTGTTCTGGTCGGTCCAATGGAAGTGCGTGTTGAAGCTGCGGCCGTTGCGGTTCACGCGCCAGTTCGTCTGGCGGCCCGTCGTGAGGTGCGCCGTTCTCGAGCAGTCTCGGTGTTGACCATCAAGAGCTCGGTCAGCCAGTTCTCGTTGAGCTTCACGCATACGTGTCGGCGGCGGACACCTCGTTGTAGTCCTCGCCGAACTCGAGCCTCGTGTGCATGAAGCCCGGCGCGCGACTGATTGCCGAAGTCGCGGAACACGCGCAGCACGCCGACTTCCGCCGCATCGCCGTAGCGCGGGTCGGTCGAGCGGCACGTCCAAGCCCGCCGCCTCGTCGTTCGTCAGCAGCGCGCCGATGCCCCACGGCCCTTGCCTGCCCGTGAACTTCGCGCCGCCCTCGGGATCGACGATGCGGCGCGTCACGAGCAGCGGCGTCTCGGTCGCGAAGTAGTCGGCGTTCTCGAGGAAGAACGGCCGCCGCTCCGGGATAGCTGCACCTCGAAGCGCTGGTTGACGGTCACCTGCGGCTGGTCGGACTCGACTTGGCTGAAGTCGGGGTTGCAGCGTCATGTCGAGCACGAAGCTGTCGCGCAGCACGAACTTCGCGTCGAGGCCGATCTCGCTCCTCGGTGTCCGTCGTCGAAACCGGGCCGCCCGGCAGGTTCGGGTCGAGCACGTCGAAGCTGCGCACGAACGCGATACGGAATGAGCTTGGATGTTGCGGCCCGGCGAGACGTCGCGGACGCCGTTCAGCACGGCCGCCTGGTTCAACCGGCCGTCGACGGTCTGCGAGTACGCGGGCCAGTAGCTCTCCTCGCTCGCGCGCGGAATCAGCCGCTCGAGCTGGATGCGCCAACGCTGCTCGACCGTCTCGGGAAACCGCATCGCGCGAAACGGGATCGTCATCAGCACGACGTAGCCGCCCGCGGTGACCTGCCCGTCGGTGTACCAGACGGCCTCGTACGACGTCGTCGAACGCCGTCGCGTGCCGACCTCGGATCCAGCGCGCGTCCCACTGCACGCCGAGCGGGCTCGAGCGGAAGCCGTAGCCCGTGCGCTGATCGTCGAACGTGTCGATGAGCAAGCCGACGCGGTCGTCGTTCTCGATGTTCTCGCGCGGCGCGAGATTCGCGCGCACGCTCGCGGGCTCGTCGTCGTGCGCGACGAACACGGCGTAGAGATTCTTCGAGTCGTAGCCCAAATAAACGTCGGTGCGTTGCGTCGACGGCACGCCGTCCGAGGGCTCGCGCTGCGTGAAGTCGGTGACGACGGCCGTAGCGGCTGCGCACGTCCTCGGGCGGCGCCATGCTGACGAAGTCCGCGAGTCGCGGCGGCTCGGCCACGAGCGGAATGTCGAGCTCCTGCGCGAGCACCGTGCCGGCGGCGAGGAAATGGCCGATGCCTACGAGCGTCGTCCGTAACACAGGCAGGCGCGCAACACTCGGCATTCTCTACAAGCCTTGGACTCGCGGGCGAGTAGAAAAACTACTAGCCGGGATTCGCGATCGTGCAGCTGCCCAGGTACATCTCGGGCCGCGACGTGAACCCCGGAATGACGGTCGGCGAATACTCGATGCGCGTGTGCACGGCCATGAGCTTGCCCTCGCCGGCCGCGCGCGCAAGCACGGTCGTCAGGTACAAGGGGCCGGCATCGCTCATCTGCATGATGTGCAGATACCCCGACTCGTAGCGCACGGAGATGAACGAGGCGCCGTACGCGCTCTCGGCCTCGGCCGTGCCTTCGTCGATGTTGATATCGAAGAAATTCGCCTTGAGTTCCGACGGGCGTGACGTTGATGGCCGGCACGTTCTTGTCCCACGAGCCCGTGCGCGAGCACGGAGAAGGTGCACTCGATGCGCTTCGCCGCGCCGAGCCGCCGGTCGAGGCCGCCTTGACCTAATGCGCCATGCGGCTGCGCGGCCGTGAGCGCAGCCAAACCAGCCAGTGCGATCGCGAGGTACTTTGCATGGCGGCGTAGTTTTAGCACGGCGGCCTCGGCTTGGCCACGCGAGCGTAAGCAAACTTGACCGTTGCCCGCTTCGGACGCGACCCCGATAATCGACGGCACCGAGGAGAAGACCTGTGCGCATCGCCGCTCTCGCCATCGCGCAGTCGGCGTGGCTCTCCTCGCGGTCGGCGCGAGCGGTCAGAGCTCCAACGATGCCGGGCTCCACGGCGCAGCTGCAGAAGTTGTTCCCGAACGCCGCGACGTTCTCCGCGAAGACGCGGCACGCCCGCGCACTACAAGGCGTTCGGCCCCGCGGCCGCCGGCAGGAAGGCGAGCTGCTCGGCCTCGCCTACTGGACGACGGGACTCGAGCCGCTCGAGCGCGGCTTCGACGGCCCCATCAAGATGCTCGTCGGCCTGAACACCGAGGCGATGATCACGGGCGTCATCGTCACCGATCATCGCGAGCCGTACGGCTACTTCTCCGTCGACCTGCCGGAGTTCCGAAGCAGTTCGTAGGCAAGAGCGTCCGCGACCCGTTCAAGGTCGGCGCCGACGTCGACGCGATCTCGCGCGCGACGATTTCACGTCACGAGCGCGAGCCGCGCCATCCGCAACTGCTTCGCGCAAGGTCGCGCGCGCTCATCCTGCGCCGCCCGGAGCCCGCCCGCAGCGCGCGCCCGCCCGCCGCCGCGGCCCAGTGAGCTCGCTGCGCAGCGTTACTCGCACGCTGCGGCGTGGACGAGCTGCGCGCGTTTTGCTCTCGCCGCTTGCTGCTCGGCGTCACGGCGAGCGCACAGCCTCCGCTCGACGACCGGCCGCCGGCGAATCGCCGACGCCTCGGCTGGAACTTCGACGAGGAAGAGTCGAGGCCGCGCCGACGCTGCTCGAGCTCGCGCGCGAGCAAGCGCCTCGACATCGGCGTTGTTCGTCGCGTTCGCGGCGCTCGTGATGGTGAGCTTCCTGCGCAAGAGCGTGCCGCTGCAAGTACGTCACGCTCGTCTTCGCGGTGCGTCTACATGGGCCGCATGAAGGCCTACATGCTGTCGGTCGTCAACGTGTTCGGTCTGCTCGGCGGGGTGTGTCGGCCGCGAGCATCGGCTTCCCGGGCGGAGAAGCCTGCCACGGCGGCTGCGGATCGGCGCCGCACTGAAGAGCAGCCTGCCGCCGTTCGCCTTCAGCCTCGCGTGGTACACGTTCGCCGTGCTTCGCCGTCGTCACGACGATCATCTGGGGCCGCGTCTATTGCGGGCGCGATCTGCGCGTTCGGCGCGCTGACGCAGCTCATCGACGCCGTCGTTCCTGAAACGGTTCCAGATCAGATACCCGCCAGCTCGAGGCGCGGGCCGGCTACATCAAATACGGCATCCTGTCCGGCGCGATCGGCGCTGTACTTCGTGACGACGCGAGATCACGTTCTATCCGCTCACATCGAGCCGTTCTGGCTGTTCACGTTCGACGCGACGCCGGTGCTCTGGGTCATGGTCGGCGTGCTGCTCGTCGCGAGCATCTTCGTGCGCAATCTCTACTGCCGCTTCCTTTGCCCGCTCGGCGCGGCGCTCGGGGCTCATCGTCGAAGGCGACGACGGTGCTGCCAGATCAAGCGCTGGTCGGAGTGCAGCCAGTGCGCGCTCTGCGAGAAGACCTGCGAGTGGGGGCGCGATCCGCAAGCGGCAAATCATGAAGGCGCGAGATGCGTGCGCTGCGAGCGACTGCGAGATCCTCTACGACGACAAGCAGCGCTGCCGCACTGGCTGCTCGAGCTGAAACGCAAGGCCCGCGCGGCTCTCTGACCGCCCGCCAAGCGCTGCGCGGCGATAGACTGCGTTTTTCCCGACGGCGCGCCATTGACTTATACTGCGCGCCCTCGGCCGGCCGCGGCGCACGGAACGCAGCCTCCGGCCCAATCCTTCAAACGCAACGGGACTGACATGATTTCGCGCGCCAACGTCACTATTCAGTTCGGCGAGAAGCCGCTCTTCGAGGACGTTTCCGTCAAGTTCGGCAACGGCCATCGCTACGGGCTGATCGGCGCGAACGGCTCCGGGCAAGACCACGTTCATGAAGGTGCTCGGCGGCGAGCTCGAGCCGACGCACGGCAACGTCGTCGGTCGCAGGCGCACGCGCGCGTCGGCAAGCTGCGCCAGGACCAGTTCGCGTTCGAGGAGTTCTCCGGTGCATCCACACCGTGATCATGGGCCACGAGCGGCTCTGGTCAGATCTATGCAGGAGCGCGACCGGCTCTACTCGCAGCCGTCGATGAGCGAGGACGAGGGACTGCACGCCGCCGAGCTCGAGAACGAGTTCGCGACGCTCGACGGCTACATCGGCGGAGTCCGCCGCCGGCGAGCTGCTGCTCGCGGTCGGGCATTCCCGAAGAACAGCACCACGGGCCGATGAGCGCCGTCGCGCCGGGCTGGAAGCTGCGCGTGCTGCTCGCGCAGGCGCTGTTCGGCGAATCCCGACATCATGCTGCTCGACGAGCCGACCAACAACCTCGACATCGACACGATCCGCTGGCTCGAGGGCGTGCTCAACGAGCGCAAGTGCACGATGATCATCATCTCGCACGACCGGCACTTTCTGAACACCGTCTGCACGCACATGGCCGACCTCGACTACCGCGAGCTGCGCGTGTTCCCGGGCAACTACGACGAGTACATGACCGCGGCGACGCAGGCGCGCGAGCAGCGTGTACTCCGAGAACGCGAAGAAGAAGGCGCAGATCGCTGATCTGCAGGCGTTCGTGCAGCCGCTTCTCCGCGAACGCGTCGAAGTCGCGCCAAGCGACGTCGCGCGCGCGGCAGATCGAGAAGATCGTGCTCGAGGAGGTGAAGCCCTCGAGCCGCATGAGTCCGTACATCCGCTTCGAGCAGGACAAGAAGCTGCACCGCCTCGCGGTGAGCCCTCGACAAGCTCAGCGAAGAGCTACGGCGACGCCAAGGTCTTCCGCGACGTCGACGCTTCAACATCGAGGCCGGCCGACCGCGTCGCCGTCGTCGGCACGAACGGCATCGGCAAGACCACGCTGCTGCGCTCGCATCATGGGCGAGCTCGAGGTGAATCACGGCACGGTCGAAGTGGGCCGAGAACGCCGAGGTCGCGTACATGCCGCAGGATCACGCGGACCGCGTTCGACGACAGCCGGTCACGGTGTTCGACTGGATGCGCGCGCGCGGCAAGCCGCGCGACGACGATCAATACGTAACTGAACGAAGCACGT
>ERZ1370068.4953-contig-40_pt1 | contig 23833 bp, 36 predicted proteins | sample MGYA00561227_ERZ1370068 | MGnify/ENA primary metagenome ERZ1370068 (study PRJEB38410, sample SAMEA6850437) | metagenome | study: Metagenomic assessment of the ecological functions of the soil: analysis of the soil microbiota associated with the...
GATCAGGATCTGACGACCGGACGGTACGCGGATCGCGCCGGGCGACGACCGGATCGCGACGCTGTCCGGTCCGACCCGCGGCATGCTCGACGGCCGAGCGCGTGGCGCTCAACTTCCTCGGCCATCTTTCAGCGGCGTGGCGAGCGCGACGCGCGACGCTGGTGCGAGGCGGTGAACGGGCCGCAACGGCGCGCATCTGCTGCACGCGCAAGACCACGCCCGGCCTGCGCGCGCGTGCAGAAATACGCGGTGCGCTGCGGCGGCGGCATCAACCACCGCTTCGGCCTCGACGACGCCAGTGCTGATCAGGACAACCACATCGCCGTCGCCGGCGGCGTCGCGCCGTAGCGATCGAGCGCGCGCGCCGGCGTCGGCCACCTGGTCAAGATCGAGATCGAGGTCGACATCGCTCGCACCAGCTCGAGGAGGCGCTCGACACCGGCCCGCCGACGCCGTGCTGCTCGACAACATGGGGCCCAACGCTGCTCGCCGAGGCGGTGCGCGTCATCGACGGCCGCGCCGTCGCCAGGGGCGATCAGGCCGCATCACGCCGGCCACCGCGCCGGCCATCGCGGCCGCGGGCGTCGATCTCTCATCTCCGCCGGCTGCATGACGCACAGCGCGTCGGTGCTCGACATCGGGCTCGACGCCTGGCGGCACTAGGCGGACAGTCCTATCCTTCGTTCAAAAGAAGATGGAGGAAACGCTTGGCAAACCGCGTCATCGACGCCGACGGCCACATCTGCGAGCCGCCCGCGGTATGGAACGACTATGTCGACAGCGCTATCGCGCGCACCATCCGCGTCGAGCGCGACCCCGACGGCCGCGACTGGATCTCGATCAACGGCACGGTCCGGCGCAACCTCCGGCCCGCCGCGGCCTGCGTGCCGTGGGGCATGGACGATCCCAACAAGGTGCCGACCTGGGACGACATCCTGCCCGGCTCCTACGACGGCGGCGCGCGCGCCAAGGTGCTGGAGGAGGAAGGCATCGAGCGTTCCTGCTCTATCCCTCGCTCTATCTGATCGCGGGCGACATCGAGGATCCCGCGGTCGCCGCCGCGACCTGCCACGGCTACAACGAATGGATCGCCGACATGTGCCGCGACGGCCGCGGCAGGCTCGCCGCGGTCGGCATCGTGCCGCTGCAGAGACGCCGACGCGGCCGCGCGCGAAGGTCGAGCCACATCGCCCGGCTCGGCCTGAAGGGCGCCTGCTTCCGGCCCGAGCGCTACAACGGGCTGGCGCTCTACGACGACAACGCTGAAGCCGTTCTGGGAGCGGATCGCCGGCAACGGCCTGTTCGCCGCCGTCGCACGGCAGCTTCGGCGCGCTGATGCCGAGCTTCGCCACCAGCCGCTACGACAACCTCTTCTTCAGCCACATGATCTGCCATCCTTCGAGCAGATGGCGGCGGTGCTCGACATCGTGGCCGGCGGCGTGCTCGAGCGCGCATCCCGACACTGCGCGTCGCCTTCCTCGAATCGGGCCTGGGCTGGCTGGAATACTGGCTCGACCGGCTCGGACGGCCATTTCGAGTCGATGCGCCAGCACGTGCCGTGGCTCAAGCGCCGGCCCACCGAACTGTTCCGCCGAGCAGTGCTTCATCTCGATCAGAATCGGACGAGGCGCACATCGTTGCCGCGGCTGAAGGGAGATGGGTGTCGAGGCATTGCGTGTTCTGGGGCGCCGACTACCCCCACTACGATTGCACTACTATCCCGGCGCGGTCGGCGAACTGGAAGAGAACCTGGCGCCGCTCGATCCGGCGCTGGCCGAGGCCAGTGCGCTGGAAGACGGCGGAACGGTTCCTCGGCCTCAGCGTCAGCGCGTCGGCACCGGACGCTCGCCCGAATAGGTCGTAGAAGCCGCGCTCGACCTTGCGGCCGAGCCAGCCGGCCTCGACGTATTTCACCAGCAGCGGACAGGGCCGGTACTTGAATCGGCCAGGCCCTCGTGCAGCACCTGCATCACCGAGAGGCAGGTATCGAGGCCGATGAAGTCGGCGAGCTCGAGCGGGCCCATCGGATGGTTGGCGCCGAGCTTCATGCCGGTGTCGATCGCCTCGACGTTGCCGACGCCCTCGTAGAGCGTGTAGACCGCCTCGTTGATCATCGGCAGCAGGATGCGGTTGACGATGAAGGCCGGAAAATCCTCGGCGTTGACCGGCTTCTTGTCGAGCTTGACCGACGACGTCGCGCACCGTGCGGAAGGTCTCGTCCTCGGTGGCGATGCCGCGGATCAGCTCGACCAGGCTCCATCAGCGGCACCGGGTTCATGAAGTGCATGCCCATGAACTTGCCGGGCCGGTCGGTCACCGAGGCGAGCCGCGTCACCGAGATCGACGAGGTGTTGGTGGCCAGCAGCACGTTGGGCGGCAGGCCCTCGCACAGCCGCTTGAAGATCTCGCGCTTGACCTGCTCGTTCTCGGTCGCCGCCTCGACGATCAGGTCGCAGTCGGCGAACTGCTTGTAGTCGGTGCTGGTCGTGATGCGCCGCAGCGCCGCGTCCTTGTCCTCCGGCCGGATCATGCCGCGGCCGATCTGGCGGTCCATGTTGCGGCCGATATTCTCGATGCCCGAGTTGATGTGCGGCTGGTCGACGTCCATCAGGCGGATGTCGAAGCCCTTGAGCGCGCAGACATGGGCGATGCCGCTGCCCATCTGGCCGGCGCCGATGACGCCGATGCGCTTGATCATGACGCGATACTCCGCGCTACTTCTTTTCCACCGCGGCGGTCAGCTCGGGCACGATCTGGAAGAGATCGCCGACGATGCCGTAGTCGGCCACCTGGAAGATCGGCGCCTCCTCGTCCTTGTTGATCGCCACGATGGTCTTGCTGTCCTTCATGCCGGCGAGATGCTGGATCGCGCCGGAGATGCCGATGGCGATGTAGAGGTCGGGCGCCACGACCTTGCCGGTCTGGCCGACCTGGTAGTCGTTCGGCACGTAGCCGGCATCGACCGCGGCGCGGCTGGCGCCGAGCGCCGGCGCCGAGCTTGTCGGCCAGCGTCTCGAGCATCTTGAAGTTCTCGCCGCTTGCCAGGCCGCGGCCGCCCGAGACGACGATCTTGGCGCTGGTCAGCTCGGGCCGCTCGCTCTTGGAGAGCTCGGCGCCGACATAGGACGGAAAGTCCGTCGGCGCCGGTCGCCGCCGATCTGCCTCGATCGGCGCCGAGCCGCCGCCGGCGGCCGCCGTGAAGTTGGTCGGGCGGATGGTGACGACCTTGATCTTGTCGGCGGTCTGCACCGTCGCCATGGCGTTGCCGGCATAGATCGGCCGCACGAAGGTGTCGGGCGACACGACCTTGATCGCCTCGGAGACCTGGCCGACATCGAGCAGGGCCGCGACCCGCGGCGCCACGTTCTTGCCGACCGAGATCGGCTGCCATGACGATGTGGCTGTAGCTCGGCGCGAGCTTGACGACCAGCGGCGCGACGTCCTCGGCGACCCAGTTGGCGTAGGCCGCATCCTCGGCCTGCAGCACCTTGGCGACGCCCGGCGATGGCGGCGGCCGACTTGGCGGCCTCGCCGGCATTGCTGCCGGCGCACCAGCACGGTCGACGTCCGGGCCCATCTGGCGCGCGGCGGCGACGGCGTTGGCGACGTTGGCTGCGGACGGTCTTGCTGTCGTGCGCGGCGACAACGAGAACGGCCATGTCAGATCACTCCCGCTTCGTTGCTGCAGCTTGTCGACCAGCTCGGCGACGGTCTTCACCTTGATGCCGGCCTTGCGCTTGGGCGGCTCCTCGACCTTGAGCACCTTGAGCCGCGGCGTGACGTCGACGCCCAGCGCATCCGGGCGCCAGCATCTCGATCGGCTTCTTCTTGGCCTTCATGATGTTGGGCAGCGAGGCGTAGCGCGGCTCGTTGAGGCGCAGGTCGGTGGTGATCACCGCCGGCAGCTTGATCTTGATGTTCTCGAGGCCGCCGTCGACCTCGCGCTTCACCTCGGCCGATGCCGTCGGCGACGTTGCAGCTTGTTGGCGAAGGTGCCCTGCGACCAGCCGAGCAGGGCGGCCAGCATCTGGCCGGTCTGGTTGGAATCGTCGTCGATCGCCTGCTTGCCGACGATCACCAGGCCGGGCTGCTCCTTGTCGACCACCGCCTTCAGCAGCTTGGCGACGGCCAGCGGCTGCAGCTCGGCGTCGGTCTGCGACCAGCACGCCGCGGTCGGCGCCCATGGCGAGCGCGGTGCGGATCGTCTCCTGGCACTGCGCGGGGCCGGCGGAAAAGGCGATGATCTCGGTCGCGACGCCCTTCTCTCTCAGCCGGATCGCCTCTTCCACGGCGATCTCGTCGAAGGGGTTCATGGACATCTTGACGTTCGCCGTCTCGACGCCCGTGTTGTCGGCCTTGACGCGGATCTTGACGTTGTAGTCGATGACCCGCTTGACCGCGACCAGCACTTTCATCGCGTTACGCCTACTAGGTGAGTTGCCGCCGGACCGTCCCGTCCGGCGAAGGGGTTTTCGTGTAGGGGCGTTCAGCCGATCATGTCAAGGCTATGGCGCACTGCACAAAATCGCAGGCGCGGAAGCGTTTTCTCTCAGTTTTTCAACGAGCTTGAGGCGTCTTACCGGTTCCCGCCCGGGCACCCACAGCACGTCTGCTGGCGCCGTTGTCGTTGAGCCGCCGGGCGAGCACGAACAGGTGGTCGGACAGGCGGTTGATGTACTTGATCGCCTCGGGATTGACCGGCTGTTCGGCGGCGAGCTGCGTCATGCGCCGCTCGGCGCGGCGCGCGACGGTGCGGGCGAGATGCAGCCAGGCCGACGGCCTCGCTGCCGCCCGGCAGGATGAAGGAGTTGAGCGGCTGAAGCTCGGCGTTCATGGCGTCGATCTCGCGCTCCAGCCGCTCGACCTGCGAGGCCACGATGCGCAGCGCCTGCTCGCCGCGCTTGCTCTGCCTTCGGGCGTGCAGAGATCGGCGCCGAGATCGAACAGGTCGTTCTGGATGCGCGCCAGCATGGCGTCGGCTTCGGCGAAGCGCTCGCCGCCCAGCACCGTGCGGGCGATGGCGCTGCGCGCCAGGCCGATCACCGAGTTGGCCTCGTCGATCGTGCCGTAGGCCTCGACGCGCGGATCGTGCTTGGCGACGCGCTCGCCGCGGCCGAGCGAGGTCTGCCCGGCGTCGCCGCCGCGCGTGTAGATGCGGGTGAGTGTGACCATCGGCTCAGCCCGGCTCGCCAGGTACCAAAGAAGGATCAGGACGATCGTCAGGAACTGCAGGCGCACGCGCCACCACATCAGCTTGTTGCTGCGCCGTCCGCCCTCGACGCTGCCGGTCGACGTTGCGGGCTCATGCTGATCAAGCCGGCGAACAGCATGCCGAGCGTCGCCAGGCCCGAGACGATCACCAGGACGAACAGGATGTTGGCGAGGGTCATGCATGCTTCAAATCTGCCTCGTTCTATCACCCATTGTGCCGGCCCGCGCCAGCCGCGCGCCGACCCAGGGTCGCGCGTCGCGTCGTGGCAGTCGACGCCGGTCGCCGCCCTGAAGATCGCCTCCGCCGCCTGCTCGCCCGACCACAGCGCCGCATGCACCGTGCCGTATTCGACCGGCTCGGTCGCCTCGCCGGCAAAGTAGACGCGCCGGCCGAGCGGCCGGGCGTGCATCGCACGGTCCTCCGGCGCGCTGCCGACGCCGGGATAGGAATAGCCGCCGCGCGATCCACGGATCGCTCAGCCAGCGCGGGTAGAGCATCGCCTCCGGCTGCGGGATGTCGGCGCCGAACATCTTGCGCAGCGAGGCCATCGCCACGTCCTTCACTTCGGCATCGCTCGCCGTCGCGGTCGAGGCGCGCGGCGGTCGCGCCGTTGCTGAAAGCTGAGCAGGATCGGCAGTCCGGTCTCCTGCTCGTGGCTCACCCAGGTGTTGAAGGTGCCGCGCCTGTCGGGCGCATCGGGCAGGCGGCCGAACCATTTCGGATGTTCCGGCCAGAAGCGCCGCGGAAAGCGCAGGTAGATCTTGCCCAGCACGCCGGCGCCGTAGCCCAGCCGGCCGATCGCCGTCCGCTGGTCCTCGGGCGGCAGCGGATCGAGCGCCGGCAGCCCGGCGCGCAGCAAGGCCGAGCGGCACGGTGATCAACGGCGCGATCGGCCTCGATCTTCTCGCCGTTCTGCAGGATCGCCGTCACGCCCGGCGTCGCTCCAGGCGATGCGCTGCACGGGCGAGCTCGAGGCGGATCGAGCCCGCGCGCGGCATCCTCGAGCAGCGTGCTGAAAGCCGCCCTTGGGCTGGGCGTTGCGCTCCAGTCCCTCGACCGGAAACCATTCCTCGACGGCGACCGCGTCGTAGGGCGCGCCCTGCACGCCTTCGCTCATCTCGATGAAGGTCGCGATCACCAGCTTGTCGACTTCGGGCAGCCACGCGGCGTGCAGCAGCGGATCGACGGCCTGCTTCACCGAGATCGAGCGCGGCCCTCAGCCGCGGGCCATCGCCTTGCTCTTCCAGCTCGCCCATTCGATCGCCGCCTTGAAGGCGGCGCGCCCCAGCACGGCGCGGCGGCGCTGGCCCTCGCGCGTCGTGCGCCGTGGCGCGGTCGTCGATCAGCAGCCGGTCGCCCTGCGATCTCGACCAGCGCGACGCCGAGCTTGCTCGCACCACAGGGTGAGCGGGTTGCCCTCGACGCCATGCACCCACGAGCCGCCGAGATCGAGCGGCGCGCCCAGCGAGTCGTCGGTCCAGGTGCGGCCGCCGCAGACGGTCGCGCGCCTCCAGCACGGTCACGGCGAAGCCAGAATCGTGCAGCAGGCGCGCCGCGACCAGCCCCGCCATGCCGGCGCCGACCACGATCACGCGCTCGGGCTTGCCGGCGCCCATCGACCACGAGCCGGTCATCGCAGCACCAGCGCCGGCAGCTGCCTTCATGTCGTCGAACAGCTCGCCGCCCGCCGCCGCCAAGGCGCGCGCGATCGGCATAGGGCGCGCCGGCATAGGCCAAGCGCGCGCATGCCGGCGGACCGCGCCGCCTGGACGCCGGGCACCGAATCCTCGACGACGACGCAGTCGAAGGGCTGCACGTTCATGTGCGAGGGCGGCGTGCAGGAAGAGATCGGGAAACGGCTTTCCGCGCGGCACCTGCGCTGGAGCTGAAGATGCGGCCGTCGAACAGGTCCCACAGGCCGGTGAGGCCGAGCGTGAAGCGCATCTTCTCGGGCGATGCCCGGAGCTTGCCACGCAGGTCTCGACGCCGGCCTGTCTGCAGCGCCAGCACGGCGTCCTTCACGCCGGCGACCGGCATGAGCGGCGCATCGCGGAAGCTCTGGTAGGTCACGGCCTGCATCTTCTCGAGGAAATCGTCGGGCAGCTTGCGGCCGATCTCGGCTTCGCAGATCTCGACGGCAGGACTTGAGCGACAGGCCCATCAGGCGGCGCATCGTCTCCTCGGCCGACCAGTCGAGGCCCTGCGCCTTGAGCGCGCGGGAAAGCTCGCGTTGGCGAGCGGCTCGCTGTCGACCAGCACGCCGTCGCAGTCGAAGATCACTAACAATGTCGGCCTGCTCTTTGGCTTTCCCCCTCCGCCCCTCGTCAAGCTATGGCCTAGGCCACGACGCCAACCCGTCAGACGGCAGAGGTGAGGGAGGGGAAGGCATCAGTATGGTTTGTCGCCCGCCACGGTGACGCGGTTGCCGCTGCGCGTGTGCGGCCAGTAGTCCCACATCGCGCGGTGCTGGACGCAGCGATTGTCCCAGAAGGCGATCGAGTTCTCGCGCCAGCGGAAGCGGCACTGGAACAGCGGGTTCTCCATGTGCTCGTAGAGATAGCGTCAGGATGCCGTCGCTCTCGTCGCGCGGCACGCCGACCAGTGCCGCGGGTGAAGCCGCGATTGACGTAGAGCGCCTTCTTGCCGGTCACCGGATGGGTGCGCACCACCGGATGCTCGGCGCGCGGATACTGTTCCTTGTCGGCGACGCCGAAATTCGTGTAGAGGCCGCGATAGACCTGCTCGCCGTCGTGGATCGCGGTCATGCCCTCGAGATAGGTCTTCATGCGGTCCGACAGCGCCTCGTAGGCGGCGTACATCGCTGGCGAACAGCGTGTCGCCGCCCTTGGGCGGGCACTTCTTGATGTAGAGGATGCTGCCCATCGGCGGCTCGAGGTCGCAGCTCACGTCGGTGTGCCAGCCCTCGCCGTTGGCGCGCGGCGAGTCCTTGTCGGCATGGATGATCATCAGCTCCGGCTGGCCGGGCTCGTGCGGCGCGGCGGGATGGATGTGCAGGTCGCCGAACAGGCGGCCGAAGGCCACGTGCTGGTCGGGCGTGATGTGCTGGTCGCGGAAGAAGATCACGCAGTTCTCGGCCAGCGCGCGATGGACCTCGTCCTGCTGGCGGTTGACGAGCGGCTGGCGAGAGTCGATGCCGCCGATCTCCGCGCCGATGATCGGCGTCAGCTTGTCGACGGTGATGGTCTCGTACGGCGCGCCCTCGTCGGCGGTGTGCCGGTAGCGGGGACCGGCGTTGCCGCGCAGCGATCCTTGCATGGCTGTCTCCTGTTCCGAGCTTCGTGATTAGCCGCGTGGTCATCAAAGGCCACGGGAAGCCGTGGCAGAAGCTGGCAAAACCATCGATATCGGGCTTTGGAGCGACGCTCCGGATGATGGACCACGCCCTCAACGGCAAAGTTCGTGTCGACTTCGGACCGGTCGACGGGAAGCCAGGCCAATGCCGCCGCAGTGCGAAGCCCGCTTCATCTCGATTGGCTGGACTGCGCCCTGATTTGCCTGTTCCTGCTCGGCATCTACACCAACTACACGGTCCAGATCTCGGCCAAAGGTGCCGTTCCCGTCCCTGCCGGCCGGCGTTGCCGGAGCTGATCCTTCTCTGGCGGAGACGCGATCAGATCAAGCCCAAGGCATTGCGCCTGGCTCATCGGCGTGGTGGCGCTCTATCTGGTCTCCATCCTATGCGCGCCGAACATTGCGTTCCTGCCGCGGCGGACCAACGGGCTGATCCAGCTCACCTATTCGATCACGATCGGCTACGCGCTGTTCCTGACGGTGACGCAGGGCAGCCGTCGGCAGATCGCCGGATTGTTCCTGGGCTTTGCCCTGGTCATCCTGATCGGCTGTCTGCTCGAGGGCCACGCGGGTTTGCGGCCGGTCAGCGACGCGGTCCGCAACGTTCTCTATAAGCAGGGCGTCTACGAGAACGATCTGCGGGACATGCTGTTCTACGGCCGCGTCCGGCCCAAGTTCTTCGCGTCCGAACCCGCAAGCGTGACGTTCTGCTATGCCCTGTTCACGTTTCTCTGGATGGTGATCAGCACCTGGCGCTGGAAGCTGGTTGCTCTACGTCGCGCTCGTCGGCATCGGACTGTATGCCATGCCGGGGCCGACCCTCCTGCTGATGCTGGTGCTGATCCTGCCCTACATGCTGTTCCTGACGAGCCGTGGCCCGTCAGGCCGGCTGGATGTCGGCCGCCTGCTGCTGGTCGTCGCTGCGTTGCGGCGATTTTCCTGGCGCGTTCATCGTGCTGGCCCAGTCGCTGTTTCCCGCGCGGCTCAACGAGGTCATGTCGGGCAACGATCCGAGCTTCTTCTACAGGGTGCAGGGACCGGCCCTGGCCGGGCTCGACGTCATCAGCCGTTACCCGTTCGCGGGAACCGGACTCACGGGCGAGCCCTTCTTCGAGCGCGAAGTCACGAACCTCTATCTGCGCTCGCCGTTCTACTCGGCGCATTGGCAGGTCGTCACGCCGGCGACGGAGCTGGTGATCAACTATTTCTGGCTGCACTGGATCTATCTCGGGTTGATCTGGGGCCTGATCATGGCCGGCGCCATAACGATCTGGCTGCGCGTCCTGGGCGTGCCGAGTCCGGCGTTCTGCTGGATGGTCTGGGCCATCCTGGGGCAGGCGTCGGGCGCCTATGTCGGCCCGACCTGCTGGGCGGTGCTGTTTCTCGCGGCCGCCGCTGCCGTTGCTGCACCAGCGACCGCAGCACGCAGGCGAAGGGGCCCGCACCCGACGACGCTGCACTACGCGCGCTCACTGCCGCGTAGCGGCGTTGCATCAGTCTTCGAGGGCGTCTTCCAGCGTGCGCAGGCCGGGCCGCTTGGCCGACACCAGCACCGCCATGTTGCCGGGCTTGTGCTGGTTCTTCCACATCTTGGTGTGGGCGCTTGGGAATGTCGGCCCAGTCGAAGACCTCGCTCATGCAGGGATCGATGCGGCGCTCGATCACCAGCTGGTTGGCCTGGCTCGCCTGCAGCAGGTTGGCGAAGTGGCTGCCCTGGATGCGCTTCTGGCGCATCCACACGAAGCGGGCGTCCATGGTGAGGTTGTAGCCGGTGGTGCCGGCGCAGAACACCACCATGCCGCCGCGCTTCACGACGAAGCACGACACCGGGAAGGTCTGCTCGCCCGGATGCTCGAACACGAAGTCGACGTCGTTGCCCTTGCCGGTGATCTCCCAGATGGCGGCGCCGAACTTGCGGCACCTTCTTCATGTACTCGGCGTAGCCCTTCTGGTCGTCGACGTCGGGCAGCTGGCCCCAGCAATCGAAGTCGTTGCGGTTGATCGACGCCCTTGGCGCCGAGCGACATCACGAAGTCGCGTCTTCGACGGATCGGAGATCACGCCGATCGCATTGGCGCCGGCCGTGGCGATGAGCTGCACCGCCATCGAGCCGATGCCGCCCGCCGCGCCCCACACCAGCACGTTGTGGCCGGGCCGCAGGATGTGCGGGCGATGGCCGAACAGCATGCGATAGGCGGTGGCGAGCGTGAGCGTGTAGGAGGCGCTCTCCTCCCAGGTGAGATGCTGCGCGCGCTTCATCAGCTGGCGCGCCTGCACGCTTGCAGAACTGCGCGAACGAGCCGTCCGGCGTCTCGTAGCCCCAGATGCGCTGGCTGGTGCGAGAACATCGGATCGCCGCCGTTGCACTCCTCGTCGTCGCCGTCGTCCTGGTTGCAGTGGACGACGACCTCGTCGCCGACCTTCCAGCGCTTCACCTTGGCGCCGATCGCCCAGACGATGCCGGCGGCATCGGAGCCGGCGATGTGGAAGGGCTGCTTGTGCACGTCGAAGGGCGAGATCGGCAGGCCGAGGCCCGCCCACACGCCGTTGTAGTTGACGCCCGCGGCCATCACGAGGACCAGCACCTCGTCCTCGCCGATCGTGTGCGTCGGCACGACCTCGAGCTGCATGGACTGCTCGGGCGGACCGTGGCGGTCGCGCCGGATCACCCAGGCGTACATGTTCTTCGGCACGTGGCCGAGCGGCGGGATCTCGCCGACCTCGTAGAGATCCTTCTTCGGCTGATTGGCCGTCGGATGCGGACGCGGCGCGTAAAGCGACAACGGTCATGGGCGAGGCTCCTCTCGCAGTGCGGCAAAGCTATTGCTGCGGCCGCGAGAGTGCAACGCACAAATTACGAGATCGGTATGCAATTGAATCACAGGAAAAACAATAAAATTACCCTCACCCTGCGAAAGTCCCACATTGCACACACTTCCGAGCGGAGGCACGCTTGCTCGAGGTAAACGGTTGTTTACCTCAAGCGGTCCGAGTCCAGGGAGGACGCACATGAAGCTCATGTGGTTTCACCTGATGCCGTACACGGAGCTTCCCGACGACTTCAACCAGAAGCATCCCTCGGTGTGGGTCGACATCCATTCGTCGCTGTTCGACCCACGCCGCGCGCATCACATGTACAACGACTTCATGGACGAGCTCGAATACGCCGCCGAGTGCGGCTTCGACGCCGTCTGCGTGCAACGAGCACCACTCCAACGGCTACGGGCTGATGCCGTCGCCCAACCTGATCGCCGCGTCGCTGGCGCGCCGCACCACCGACACCGCGCTCTGCGTCATGGGCAACTCGCTGGCGCTCTACAATCCGCCGACGCGGGTCGCCGAAGAATTCGCGATGATCGACTGCATCTCGGGCGGCCGGCTGATCGCCGGCTTCCCGGTCGGCTCGCCGATGGACACCTGCTACGCCTACGGCCAGAACCCCAGCATGCTGCGCGAGCGCTACTACGAGGCGCACGACCTGGTGAAGAAGGCGTGGACCGAGAAGGAGACCTTCGCCTTCTCCGGCCGCTTCAACCAGCAGCGCTACGTCAACATCTGGCCGCGGCCGATCCAGAACGACCGCATCCGCCGATCTGGATCCCGGGCGGCGGCTCGATCGAGACGTGGCGGTGGTGCGCGGAGATGGACTACGTCTACTGCCTACCTGTCCTACTACGGCTACAAGGCCGGGCTGCGCGACGATGCAGGGCTTCTGGAACGAGATGGCCAAGCTCGGCAAGGACCGCAATCCGTACCGCGCCGGCTTCCTGCAGTTCGTCGGCGTCGCCGAGAGCCGCCAGCAGGCGCTCGACCTCTACCGCGAGCCGGCGGAGTATTTCTACGGCCGCTGCCTGCATGTCGATCCGCGCTTTGCGCTGCCGCCGGGCTACACGACGGAAGGCGACGCAGCGCGCCGGCATCGAAGGCATGATGACCACGGCCGCCAACCTCGCCAATCCGGCGACCAAGGCCGCGCTCAAGGCGACCAACATGAAGGACATCGTCGATGGCGGCTATGTCATCATCGGCTCGCCCGACGAGGTCGTCGAGCAGATCCGCCACGTGGCGACCAGCCTCAATGTCGGCCACCTCATGCTGCTGCTGCAGTACGGCAACATGAGCAAGGACACCACCAAGTACAACACGCGGCTGTTCGCCGAGAAGGTGATGCCCAAGGTGAAGGACCTGTTCGGCGAATGGGAAGACAAATGGTGGCCCAAGCCGCTGGCCAAGGGCCAGCGCGCCGCCGTCCCGGCCTTCCAACCGCAGCTCGCCGCGGCGGAGTAAGCTCGTGTCGGAACCGAAGACTGCGACCGTCGAGGTCAACGGCTTCCCCTGCCGCGTCTGGACCAAGGGCGAGCGGCCCCAAGCTCGGCTTCCTCGCCGGCCTGGGCGGCCTGCCGCGCTGGCTGCCGTTCCTCGACAGGCTCGCCGAGACGCGCACGGTGATCGTGCCGTCGCTGCCCGGCTATCCCGGCGCGACCGGCCACACCGAACTCGACACGCATCTCGACTGGGTGCTGGCGGTGCGCCAGCTCATCGACAAAGCGGGCCTCGCCGGCGCCGATCTGCTGGGCGCCTCGGTGGGCGGCGCGTTCGCCGCCGAGATGGCGGCGATCTTCCCGGGCCACGTCCGCAAGCTGGTGCTGATCGCGCCGTTCGGCCTGTTCGACGACAAGGAACCGGCCGCCGACCCGTGGGCGCAGCGCAAGGACAACGTCGCCGGCCTGATGTGCGCCGACGGCGCGAAGTGGAGATGCACTGGTCGCGCCGCCCGAGGGCGCCAATTCGATCGAATGGCCGATCGAGATGAGCCGCGCCTCCGAGGCCGCGGCGCCGCGCCTTCTGGCCGCTCGGCAACACCGCGCCTGGAAAAGCGCCTCGGCCTGATCGCGGCGCCGACCCTGATCCTGTGGGGCGAGCGCGACGCCGTTCTGCCGCCGAGCTATGCAAAGAAGTTCGCCGCCGGGATCAACGGCTCGACCCGGGTCGAAACCGTCGCCGGTGCCGGCCATCTCGCCTATCTCGACCAGCCTGACGCGGTCGCCCGGGCCGTGCTGGCGCATTTCGCCTGACTCTGCCCGATCCTGCAGGCCCGGCTTGGAGGTTGCGTCGCCGGTTCGGATCGCTATTGTCCGGCGCGTTAGGGTTTTGCGAGGTACAAGCCGATGACTATCCGTTCGATGAAGTGGGCTGCGGGCGTTTCGCTGTTTGCGGCGGTGCTGGCGGTGGGGACGACACTGCCCGAGCGGCAGGCGTCAGCCCAGGTCCAGGCCGTGCCGCGCGCGGGCTTGGCGTTCAACGACACGGTCACCCAGCGGGTCGACGATCGAGATCGGTCGATGCCGAGGGCCGCACGGTGGCCTTCACCCTGCCCGACGGCCAGCTCGTGGCCGTGCCGGTCGCCAACAGCGTCGGCAATCTCGCCGCCATCCAGGACGGCTCGATGGCCAACGTCACCTACGACCAGGTCGTGACGATCCTGAACCTGCGCCAGAAGGGCCCGGGTTCCAAGGAAGAGCGTCGCGAGTCGATGAAGCAAGCCCAGCGCCACCGATATCGACGACCGGCCGCTTCACGGTGACGGTCGTCGGCGTCGACCTCGCCAACAACACCGTCTCGGTGATCGACGGCCGCGGCGGCGTCGTCCGTACCTACAAGGCCGACACGCCCGCCAAGCAGGAAATGCTGAAGAAGACCAAGGTCGGCGACGTGGTGATCGGCCTCAGGACGCCGCTGATGGTCACGGCGATCTCGCCGGCGCAGTTAACGTCGCTGGCGCCGCGACTCCAGTGCGCGAGATCTACCTGCATCGACAAAGACGCGCCACTGGAGTGGCGCGCCCTCAGTCTACTGAATAGCGACGTCTTCCCAGAAGCCGATCCAGTGATCGACCGGCTTCATCTTGGGCTGCGGCGCCAGGTAGGACCACGCCGCCCGCGCGCTGCGCGCATCGCCCTCGACGACGTCATAGAACTGCACGCCGTGCGGGCATTCGAGGTCGCTCGCGGTCTTGGGCGTGATCTTCAGCAGGTCCATGCGCACCGTCTCGCGCGGAAAGTAGATGTAGCCGCCGACCTCCAGCGTGCGGTCGCTCTCGGCAATCGTCTTGCCGTGCCATGTCGCCTTTGAGCGTTGTTGGGTCATCGGTTGAGTCCCCTGAATTGTGGGTCCGTCGCCTGACGGCACGGCCGGGCGCCCATGTCGTGCACCCAGCGTCCACAATTAGGTGATGCCTCGCCGAGCGCTTTCAACTCCGGAATTTCGGGAAAATAGAAAAAGATCGGCACCAGGAAGAGATCGGCCGCCGTCACCTCGCTCACCGGCGAGAAAACGATGGTCCGCCAGATGCTTGTCGAAGATGCCCGACCACCCTTTCGCTGCGCTTGAGCGCCGGCCTGGATGCTCTCCTCGGTGCCGGGAATGATGCCGAAGCGCGGGGCGATGACGCCGGCCAGGGCGGTCTGGACCATCAGATCGCAGACCACGCTCAGCCACTGGTCACACAGCGCCGACCCCTGGCGTCCTTGGGCCAGAGCGGCGGGCCGTCGAAGGTGCGGTCGACATAGCGGGCGATGGCGGGCGATTCGTAAAGCGTGAAATCGCCGTGCTTCATCATCGGGATCTTGCCCAGCGGATTGAGTGGCGCGGTTCCGCCGGGCGGTGTCGGCACCAGCTCGTAGTCGACGCCCTTCTCATGGCAGGCCAGCCGGACGGCGCGGGTGAAGGGGCTGGGCGGCACGCCGAAGATCTGCAGGGTTGCCATGGCGTGTCCTTCCTCAGGCGGCGAGCTGCGGCTTCGTGCTGCGGCTCGGTGGCCTTCACGCTCGGCGCGGCCGGCCATGTCGCGCGCCCAGCGCGCGCAGTTGGGTGCTGAGTCGGCGATCGCCCGGAGCTCGGCGAATGTCCGGGAAGTAGAACAGGACCGGCGCCAGGAAGAGATCGGCCGCGGTCATGCGTGTCGCCCGCAAGATAGCGGGTCTTGCCGAGCTGGCGGTCGAAGATCGGCACGACCTCGCGCGTCTTGTCGAGATATTGCTGCCGCATCTCGGCCGGCACCGGCAGGAAGCCGTAGCGCGAGGCCATGTAGCGCAGCGCGGCGTTGACCAGCGAATCGCAGACGGCGCTGATCCATTGGTCGCAGATCGCGACGCCGGCCGAGATCCTCCGGCCACAGTTTCGGCCCGGGAAGCGTGCGATCGAGATAGCGCAGGATCGCCGTCGACTCGTAGAGCACGAGATCGCCATGGGTGATCGCCGGGATCTTGCGGAACGGGTTGAGCGCGCGTGATCTCGCTCGGCATGGTCGGCACCAACTCGTAGTCGATGCCCTTCTCGTGACAGGCCAGCCGCACCGTGCGGGTGAAGGTGCTGGGCGGCACGCCATGGATCCTGATCGCAGTCATCGTCCCCTCCTCTCCTGGCGGAAATCAGTAGCGGTCGTGCCGCTTCACCCAGGCCATCGGCCACGGCAGCGCCTGCCTCGTCGCGTCCCTTCGAGGTGAGGTCGAGCATCTGGTAGGCGCCGTTGAGCATGTCGAGGCCGCGCGAATAGGTCGAATAGGTGTGATAGATCGCGCCGTCGTCGCCGCGGCGGAAGGCGCTGAGGCCGGGCGCCTCGTCGCGCCGAACGGCGTCGAGCCGTAGATTGTAGTTGCGCTCGCCCTCGACGCGCTTGGCCGGATCGAACGACACGCCGAAATCGAAGTTGAAGTCGCTGCCGGCCGACGACACCCAGCGGAACGTCCAGCCCATGCGCTTCTTGTAGGCCTCGATCTTCGCCAGCGGCGCGCGCGACACCGCGACCAGCGGCGGTGTCGCGATGCGCCAGATGCACGTCGACGCCGTTGTAGTTGTCGGCCCAGAACGAGCAGCTCGGGCAGCCCTCCTTCCAGTCCGGTCCCATCATGAAGTGGTAGACGAGGAGCTGGCCCTGTGCCGCCGAACAGGTCGGCCAGAGCGAGCCGGCCCTCGGGCCCTTCGAAGGCATAGGCCTTGTCGACCTTCACCCACGGCAGCTCGCGGCGCTCGCGCGCCAGCTCGTCGCGCGTGCGCGTGAACTCCTTCTCCTTGGCAGGAGGGCCTTGCGGGCCGTCGAGCCATTCCTCGTGGCGAAACGATGCGCGGCTTGGTCATGCTGTCCTCCGAGCAGCAGGCGTCGAGCTTGTCGAACGAACTGTCCCAGCCGCGGTTGTGATTGGCGGCGCCGGTCGCGGTCGGTGAAGCGCGCCTGGATCATGGTCATCTCGGTCTTGTCGCCGAGCGGCCTGAAGTCGAGCGTCACCGTCGTCTCGTGCTCGCGCGGCTGGGCATGATCGCCCTTGTCGTGCCAGGCGAAGGTGAAGACCAGGCGCTCCGGCCGCTTCGACCTCGAGATACTTGCCCGACACCGCGAAGGTGCGTTCGGCGTTGCGCCCCAGCAGGCGCCAGGCGCCGCCGGTCCGGCGCATCGAGCGTCGCAGTAGATCGGTGCGTCACGCCCGGCGGACCGAACCATTCGGCGAACTGCTTGCCGTCGGTCCAGGCGTCGAACACGCGCTCGCGCGGCGCGTCGAAGCATGCGGGTCAGGCGAAGCGTGATGTCGTCAACGACGGCGGCCATGGCGTTTCTCCTTGCTGGGTTGGCTGCGCGTTCGGGCTTCGGCGCGGTGCGCTTAAGGAACGCATCGAGCTTGTCGAACTGCTGCTCCCAGAAGCGGCGATAGAACTCGATCCAGTCGGCGGCGGCGCGCAAGCCCTCGCCGCGCAGCTCGCAGCGCCGCCACTGCGCCTCGGTGTGGCGCTCGATCAGGCCGGCATCGGTCAGCACCCTGAGATGCCGCGACACCGCCGGCAGCGACATGTCGAACGGCTCGGCGAGCTCGCCCACCGTCGCCGCGCCCGTGGCCAGCCGCGCCAGGATCGCGCGGCGGGTCGGATCGGCCAGGGCCGAGAAGGTTTGCGAGAGCGTATCCATATTTAACATACTTGTTAAATACAAAATCGGCCGTCCGTCAAGCCGTCATTACCTGCCATGTCATCGACCGGCCGCACGAGCGCGGGATGCATCTCTTGCGCGAGAGCCCACGGAGGACCTCATGCAAAGACGCACCCTGCTCGCCTCGCTCGCCGCCTGCGCCGCTGCCGGCACCGCCGCCCGCGCCGCCGCGGGCTTCGTGACGACGCGCGACAACCAGCGGCTTGCCTATCGTCGATCGCGGCGCCGGCAAGCCGGTCGTGTTCATCCACGGCTGGTCGCTGGGATCGGCGATCTGGACCCTGCAGACCGACTGGCTCGCTGCACAGGGGCTGCGCGTCGTCGCCTACGACCGGCGCGGCCACGCCGGTCCGACAAGCCGGCCGACGGCTATGACTTCGACAGCCTGGCAGCCGACCTCGCCGCCGTGCTCGAGCAGCTCGACCTTCAGCGACGTCACGCTGGTCGGCCATTCGATGGGCGCCGGCGAAGTGGCGCGCTATCTCGCGCGCCACGGCAGCCAGCGGGTCGCGCGCACGATGCTGGTGGCGCCCACGACGCCTTCGCGCTCAAGACCAGCGACAATCCCGAGGGCATCGACCGCGCCGTCTACGACAAGGCTGGTGGCGGCGCTCGAGAGCCAATCCGCAAGCCTACCTCGCCGCCGGCGCGCCGGGCTTCTTCGGCCGCAACGCGGAGCCGGAGATGGTCGAATGGGGCCTGTCGATCGCACTGGCAGGCCTCGGTGCCGGCGTTGGTGAAATGCCTGCGCGCCTTCAGCGAGACCGACTTCCGCGCCGACATGCGCGCCTTCACCGTGCCGACGCTGATCGTCTACGGCACGGGCGACGTGCCCTCGACGGCGAAGAACGCGGCGCGCGTACGGCCGCGGCGATTGCCGGCAGCCGGGTCGAGCCCTATGAAGGCGATGCCGACCGGTTGCTGCGGGGCGTTTCAGGTAACATCTTCAACGTGTTACGAAGTGGGCGACGTCCGATGTAAGGGGGACACAATAAGGGACACTTCAGGGGATTTTCGGGGCCGTCTTGCCCGCTCAAGCCGATTCGTTCGCCTGCTTCTCGATGTCGACGCGGGCAGCCAGACGTAGATGCCGGCCTTTGGCAGGCCCAACGGCCTCGCCGGCCTCGCGGGCCGCGCCAACCACCTCACGAACGTAGATGCCGAAGCCTTTGGCGAGCCCAGCAACCTCGCCGGCCTCGCGGGCAACCACCTCACGAACGTAGATGCGGCCTTTGGCGAGCCCAGCAACTCGCCGGCCTCGCGAATACTTTGCCAGCCACCTCACGTTTCCCCAAGCGCTCGCCCAGCCTCGCGCGCGCGCGCCGGGTGCGAAATCGGCCGCCCGTAAGGTCGGCAGCACTGAGATCGGCGCGCGTCCCCTGCTCCCGGCCCGTCTCAAGATAGATACGGTGCGCGCTCAGGATTTGCGCGAGTGCCTCGAGCGAAACCGCGCGCAGCCGGTCCGGCCGCGAGGCTTCGCGGGGCAACGCAGGCTTCGTCTCCGGTGGATCGGCCTTTTCCATGGCACCATCCCGATCGTAGCACAGACCGCCGATCTTGGCCGCGGTCTGGCCGATCGACGGCTCAGTCCGGTTCCGATGCGCGCGGCCGGCGAATATAGGTCGGTACGACCTCCTCGACCGCTTTCGGCTGGATGTTGAGGTCTTGGAGGCCCGGCAAGGTTCCGCTCGCCACGTTGTCCATCCTAAGAAGATCAACCTGGCCTGTGGTCAGCGGCGGGCTCGGCAGAAGCTCGAACAGCCGCGCCAGGACCTCGGCTATCGCGAAGGGTACCGGGACGAGCAGCCGCCGCCTGCCGATGAGGCGCAGCGTGATCCCGACCAGCTCGCGCAGCTGTGCAAACCCCGCCCAGCGGGGAACGATAACGCCGCCTCGGCCCGTGCGAGGGACGTGGTGCCATCGAAGGCGCGACGGCGATGCCAGCGCACGTTCGACTTATGGCGAGGCGTTGGCCTCTCGAAGAGGCGCCCGTCAAACCGGCCCACAGCCTCCCATGATGAGGTTCTCACGGTAGGGGTTAACAACCATTGCCCAGCCCGACTTGCCCCGGCCCCAGTGCCGGGGCTTTTCTTTTCAAGAAGTGGGGCCCGATTGAGCGCAATGCACGGCGATGGCGGGGGCAGAGCGAAGGCCGACTTTCGCGGTAACCCGCAACGGTAGTTTGGCGTTGATCTTCTACAAGCCAGAGGAGGCGTAGCATGAAGAAATTGCATCGGGGCCATCCTGCTCGGCGGCCTCTTTGCTTACGCCGTTTCAAGCAGCACTAGCCCAGACGACAGCCGTGGCCTACGCGCAGATGAGTCGCGGCCCGGGTATGTGAAGGTCTTCTTCGACAGGGGCACTGGGCAGTTGTCGAGCGTTGCGGACGAGACGATTCGCAGGGCAGCGGCCGACAGCTGATGGGTCCGCCGGGCTCGTCCGCGTGGTCGGTCCGCTAGCGACTATGCGGAGGCGGTGAAGGAGAATGAGTTGGTACGTGATGGCGTTCTTGCCCGCTCAATTGTCGTCGTGGCGGAAACGGGCAGACCGCTTCCCACGTTTGCCGACGGTGTGAGCGAGCCGGCTAACCGGCGCGTGGAGATCCGCGCGTGTGAGGCATAGCCGAAAATGCCGCGCCTGGTGCAGTCAATGAACGTTGTCGTTGAAGCGAGAGTCCCGCGTGATGGCGCCAGCATTCTGCTCGTATGCGCATCCGAAGGGAGGCTTTACGGCGGCCCCTAAATGTGTTTTCGTCGCGGGTCTCGATCACATATCGCTCAAAGACGGCGACGGATAATCCGATGCCTGAGGACAATCTGTCTGAAGAGCACTACCCACAAGCTCGACTGGTGAGACTCAAGACTTAGGGCGTGGACTCATAAGTGCAGATCCAGAGACGGATGGATGTGGATTCAGGCGTTGCCCTTGGCGACGCCCAGCCTCGCTGCCTTGCTGGGTCCGAAATCCTGCCGTGCACTGGAACGTGGCACCGTGACGCGTACAGCGCGTGGTCGCTTCGGCACCTTTGCGACTTGGCAGGGACGCGAACGAAGGCCGCCTTAGGCGGACCGACCGCGTCATCATGGCGTCGAGGTCGTGAGCCCGCCCGCGCCCCAGAACAGCATAAAAAATCCAGCCTGATCCGACGCGGCCTCGATCTCAAACTGACCCACTGCCCGGGGCAGGACGCGGCTTGATCCAAGGCTGGCTTGCGAGCACCCTTTCGCCGGGCTAGTCGGCTGCCCGCTCCTTCCGGAGCCTCGTTGATGACCTATGTCGGGGACCGACCGAGGCTTCTGCATCAGAGTTTTAGGAAGCCACGCTGGACTGCGTTGAAGTTTGCCCCGTGGATTGCTTCTACGAGGGTGAGAACATGCTGGTCATCAATCCGGACGAATGCATCGACCGCGGCGTGTGCGAACCCGGAATGCCCGCCCAATGCGATCCTACCCGACACGGAAACGGGCCTGGAGCAGTGGCTGGAGCTCAACCGCCAGCCTGGCCGCCGATTGGCCGAACATCACCCGGAAAGGGCGAAAGCGCCGGCCGATGCCGACGCGCGTTCAAGGCCGAAAAAGACAAGTTCGAAAAGTATTTCAGCAACAAGCCCGCCGCGCTACACCACGCGCATGACGCTGTGGGGGCAATGAAATTGCGCTGAATTTTTCAACTTTCCTGACTACAGACCAGCCCGCCCGGCGGCGCTGTCCACTTTGGGTTTTCCGCCTCAGGTAAGACGCCGCATCAGGACCGAAGAGGTGATCCATGTGAGACATCGGCAAGGTCGGAAATCTGATTAGCTAATCGCAAGGACGCGCGTCGCCTCGTTCGATCACCTCCTCAGCGCGCGCAACAAGATCGATGGCGGGATGGTGAGGCCGAGTGCATTGGCACACATCTCCTCCGCGCCATTCGAGACGTCAACAAAGACGTGCCCGACAATCCCGACAAGCTCGACGCGGTCACCGCGGCGATCATCAGGCTGAAGAAATCGTTGGTCCCGCTGGCGGCCGAGGTCGGCATACAGGTCGGATTCAGATAGTTCCCGTCGAGGACGCCGTCGATCGGTGGCTTGATGGTGCGTGAGCGCTGGCGAGGGCAGGCAAATCCGTTTAGTTCAAATCCTGGCCTCGGTATCCGTGCTTGAGTCCCCAAGCCGCCAGGGTAGACCATTTCTTCGCCATTCTGGTGAAATGCGACTTTAAAGGCGGGCTATGAACGACGTCCGCCAATTTCAGACAGTCCGCCTCCAAGCGCAGGCACTCTACGAGCCCTGGAGCGCCTGATGGAGGAGGACGCGGCAGCGGACCGCCCGTTCATCGCCGCGCTCGCCATCAGCAAGGCGCGTGGCGGCCTGCCGGCGCCCGGGTTCTTCGACTGCGCCCGACGTCTCGGCCGGTTCGCGGGCGATCCGGACGGTCAGGACGCAAGGACGTTTCACGCCGCCGAGCTGAACGCCGTCTTCGCTCGCTGGGGCGGTTCGCGCAACAACTAGCGACGAGGACATCCTGTTCACCGAGACTAACCCGACCCTACCGGGGCGGCGGACTGTGCAGACCCCCACCATTCACAACGGCTCGAGTCGATGTCCGGCAGCGGCTATCCGAAGTTCAGGAACGACCGCGGCTACCTCTCGCCCTATTTCGTCACCAACGCCGAGAAGATGATCGCCGAGCTCGAAAATCCCTACATCCTCATCCATGAGAAGAAGCTGTCGGGCCTGCAGTCGCTGCTGCCGCTGCTCGAGCTGGTCGTCCAGTCGGGCCGGCCGCTGCTGATCATCGCCGAGGACATCGAGGGCGAGGCGCTCGCCACCCTGGTCGTCAACAAGCTGCGCGGCGGCCTGAAGGTCGCGGCCGTCAAGGCGCCGGGCTTCGGCGATCGCCGCAAGGCGATGCTCGAGGACATCGCCATCCTGACCGCCGGCAAGGAGATCAGCGAGGATCTCGGCATCAAGCTCGAGAACGTGACGCTCGACATGCTGGGCACCGCCAAGAAGGTGCATATCGACAAGGACAACACCACCATCATCGACGGCGCGGGCAAGAAGAAGGACATCGAGAGCCGGGTCACGCAGCTCAAGGCGCAGGTCGAGGAGACGACCTCCGACTACGACCGCGAGAAGCTGCAGGAGCGGCTGGCCAAGCTGGCCGGCGGCGTGGCGATCATCAAGGTCGGCGGCGCCACCGAGATCGAGGTCAAGGAGCGCAAGGACCGCGTCGAGGACGCCATGCATGCGACCAAGGCCGCGGTCGAGGAAGGCGTCGTCGCCGGCGGCGGCGCGGCGTCTGCTCTATGCCACCCGCGTGCTCGAGAACAAGAAGGGCGCCAACCACGACCAGCAGGTCGGCATCGAGATCGTGCGCCGCGCCCTGCAGGCGCCGGTCCGCCAGATCGCCGAGAATGCCGGCTTCGACGGCGCGGTGGTCGCGGGCCGGATGCTCGACCAGAAGGACGTCAATTTCGGCTTCGACGCCCAGAAGGGCGGAATACGTCAACATGATCAAGGCCGGCGTCATCGATCCGACCAAGGTCGTCCGCACGGCGCTGCAGGGCGCGGTGTCGGTCGCCGGGCTTGCTGATCACGACCGAGGCGATGGTGGCCGAAGTGCCGGCCAAGAACGCGCCACCTGCAATGCCGGGTGGCGGCATGGGCGGCGGCGATATGGGCTTCTAGCCCGGCGCGTTCTCGTCGTCGTGGGTGGGGCAGCCTCCGCCCGCGACGACACGGAACAGGAGGCGTCATGACCTTGCGTCCGGAATATTCGCTCGGTCACTCCGAGTACAACGCGTTTCTCTTCGCCGCCGTCGGCGAGGAAAAGTCGGGCTGCCGCTCACGGTCCTGACGGCGTTGACGCGGCTGGGCTTCGACCCGTGGCGGGAAGCCGCCCGATTGTCGGATCTGCCCAGGGAAACCGCAGCCCGGGCATTCGCCGTGACGATTGCGATGCTTCCCGAAGGAGACTGGAAGGCGTCGGAGTCCGGAGGCGATCGCGGCTCGTCTGGTGAACTGGCTGCCGGGGCGGAGCGCAGCTGGCCATCCCATCGGTGGAGGCCGCACCCATCGGAGGCGAGAAGATGAAGTCGGGGTTTGCGACGTGGCTGGCGTGGGGCGTGCTTGCCGTCGCCCTGCTCTTTCTAGGGCTGCATCTCTTCGGCGACAACAATCTCGAATTCGGCCGAGGCACGGGTGTCGACGCAGCAATAGAAGCGGCCCCTCGAAAGGCGAGGGCAACCGGCTAGCGCATTGCCGCGCCGGGTCGAGCCAGTCGATCGGTCTCGACGGCGGCCCACAGCATCGCCGCGGTGACGCCAGAGCAATACGTCAAACT
>ERZ1370068.2967-contig-2091_pt1 | contig 23823 bp, 39 predicted proteins | sample MGYA00561227_ERZ1370068 | MGnify/ENA primary metagenome ERZ1370068 (study PRJEB38410, sample SAMEA6850437) | metagenome | study: Metagenomic assessment of the ecological functions of the soil: analysis of the soil microbiota associated with the...
GATGCCGCTGGTTCGGGTTTCGTCTTGCTATTGCGGTCAGCTTCTGCGTGTCGGCCGAATCGAAGCGTTGTGTCATGGGTGACATCTTTGGCGCGAGGACGTCCCCTGCAGCGTCTTTATCGGCGCTCTGGTTGCCCGGGGCCACAGCCGATGACCATGCGATGGTGAATCAACGCGACGGCGACACGCTACGCATCCGCTCTGCCCCTTTCGCCTTGACCATCTCTTACCTCCGATTGGGTGGGTGTTGACCCACGATACGCCATCTTCAGGCGTGTCGACGCTCAACCGTCCAGCCCTGGAACGATGGACAGCCGCGAGAAAACGGCTGGCGTCGAGCGTGCCGATACGCACCACGTCGCACTCTGTTCGTTCTTTCGCTGGCGATCGCCGGAATGGCGATTGGTGACCTGCTCCACAGGTCGCCCTTTTTCGACCGCCAGGACTTCACCGTCACGACGCTCACCTCCGGGCTTGTCGCCTCCCGTGGGATCTCGTTTAAGGGACCCGACTCGTTGATCTGGGTGTCGGAGCGCGGCGGCCAGATCTCGCGAGTCGATCCCGTGTTCAGTAAGCGGGCGGTGGTGGGCGCAATCGCGGTTCGAGAGTGGTGAGGGGAGCGGCGATGGGCATCGCGTTCCATCCGACTTCGCACACGAGCCCTACGTCACCGCGTGCATACCTACCGGACATTCGGCGTGACGATGAACGTCGTCCGCAGCGAAGTGGGACGGCAACGCGCTCGGAACGCCGACGGTCCTTCTCGACCGGATTCCCGGCGGCGGGATTCGGCCGGATCTTGCATGTCGCCATTGGAACCAGACCAAGATGCTCTACGATAAACCGGCGACGCTGGATCGAAAGCGGCAATGCCCAGAAGCAATCCACTCGTCGCTGGTGGAAGAAGATCTCGGCTGGCATGGACGGCGGCACCCGACAATCCGTTCGGCGACGTCGTCTACGGTCGTACGGACATCGGAATCCACAGGGACTGGTCTTTCATCCGACGACCGGCGTGCTGTATTCCACCGAGCACGGGCCGAACGACAACGACGAGGTGAACATCATCCGCCAGACCAGCGCTACGCTGGCCGGCATTGCATAGCCGCTCGGCGACGACATCAGCCGGAGCGGGCGTTTTGTAGCGCGCACAATGTGATCGAGCCGCTGACGACATGGACCCGGCGATCGCGCCCACCGGCGCGGACTACATGTCCACCATCGCAGAACTCGCGGGCAACAACCTGCTGTTCCACGGCGCTCAGCAGCACGCCTGCCACCGCGCCACGTTGTCGGCCGACCGGAAAGCGGTGCACGAGCATGGAAAAGCTGCTGTCCGGCAGATTCGGTCGCCTGCGCGACGTGCTCGTGGCGCCGAACGGCGATGTCTACGTCGCGACGAGCAATCGCGATGGCCGCAGTTCGTAGAAACTTTCGGACGATGACCGGATTCTTCGGCTGTCGGCGCGTTAGCGACACCAGTAAGTTGTATGCTGGGCGCCAGGTCCCGGCAGCTGTCCTCATGCGACAACGCCCTCGAATGCGGGCCATCAGAGATTCCATGTTCAGAGGAGAGCGAACATGCGGTTCGTCAATCTCGTCGGCTACTACTTACGCCGTTCGTTGCGGTCGCGACCACCGCGCCGGCACCAACGATAACAAGCGCGAGGCAAAAATCACAGACGTCAGAATTCGCGTCGGACACTTCACGCTGACGCAACGCCCACAGGATGCCGTCATCATCGTCGACGGGGCTGGCGCGGCGGCGGGCGATGTCGCAGCGGGGCGCCGCGCGAGGACGCGCGAGACGGACTTGCTCGACCCGTTGGTACATGGTCGACAAGGTGAACGCGATCGTCCTCTCGGGCGGCAGCGCGTTCACGGGCTCGACGCCGCGCAGGGTGTGATGCGGTACCTCGAGGAAAAGGGTGTCGGCTACCAGTACGAGCGCCGGCGCTCGTTGCCGATCGTTCCGGCCGCGGTGATCTTCGGCCTCCCATTCGGAGGGAAATCGCAAAGATTCGACCGACGTGCCGACTGCGGGTACCGCGCGGCGACCGACGCGACGAACGGTCCGGTGCGCGAGGGAACAGTCGAGCGTCGGTGCGGAGCGCCACGGTCGGCAAGCTCGGTCGCGCCGAAGATCACAGAACTCCAATGAAGGCCGGTGTGGGCTCGGCGTCGATCACGCTGCCGAGCGGGTTGATCGTCAGCGCGATCGTGGCGGTGAACGCGGTCGGTGACATCATCGATCCGGCGAGCGGCAAGGTGGTGGCAGCCGCGTTCGTAATTCCAACGGGACGCTGGCCGACGCGCGCGATGCTGCGCGGCGGTGCAGCCATAGCGGCGCCGCGGGCGGGCGGGAACACGACGATCGCGGTGGTTGCCACCAACGCTCGGCTGACGAAAACGCAGGCGGGTGCGGCTGGCGCTGATGGCCGACGACGGTGCTCGCGCGCTGCGATCGCGCCGTCGCACACGCAGGGAGACGGCGACACGGTGTTCGGCTCTAGCCACGGGGACGTGGGATGGCGCCGTGGAAATGACGACGATCGGCGCGCTCGCCGCCGACGATGCTCGCCCGAAGCGAATCGTTTCGCGCCGCCACGCAGAGCGGACGGCCTCGGCAGCCCCGCCGTAACATCCGGCGTGCGCCAGGTGGACTGGAAGTATTCCGGATTCGGGGTTCAAAGTAGCCTTCTCTCAGCCAGCTTCATACTCTGGCTTCTTCGTCGTGGCATTTTCGATCGCGCGCTGACTCGCGATCAAGGCCGACTGTCTGCGCGCCCCGTGCGCGGCAGCGCGATAAACCACTGTCGCCAGGTCGCCGGGTTGGAATGCGCTGCCTCGCCCTCGGCAGACGGTGCTCGCGTCGAACATCGGCGCTGACGCCACCATCGGCGCGACTGGACTTGGGTATCGCGACGGAATCAGCCGCGTGGTGGTGGAGCGGGTCGGCGGCGATCGGTTCGATCTTCTCGCGCTCTTTGTAGGACCGCGCCTCTGGCGAATCGCCGCGAGCGAATCTCTACACCGCTGGCGACTACCTCGAGGCTGCGCTATGGCCCAACGGTGCGCCATCGTCGCGTCGCTGATCTGGCTCGCGACGCTGTCGATTCTCGCTGACCAACGCTCATCGCCGGAGCCGCCGTGCTGACGGTGGTCGCGGGCGTGCCGCGCTGGGTCGGTACGATGATCAGCGCGCTCGTCATGACGGCAGCACGTTCGTGTCCGGCGGTCTGTTGGGTCTCGACGTGGGTGCAACGCGGTGCAGCTCGCGGGTGCCGCTCTGCGGCTTCACGGCGGCGCTCCCGATCGTGCTCGGGCACGCTGGGGGCATCAGTGGAACTCTGGCGAATTCGAACGTGCCATCGAACTTTCGAGATTTTTACACCTCCAGCGGGCCGGGCTCCGGGTGGACGTTCCTCATTGCGCTCGGACCAGCATTCATCATCTCCGCCGGGGCTGATGCAGAAAGCCTATGGCGCGTCGAGCGCGCGCGCCGTGAAACGCGGCATCGGTTTTCAGGCCGATCGCTCTGGCGGCCTTCGCGTTCATACGCTCCGCTCTTCGGGATGGCAGCGCGCGCCCTGCATCCGGGGATCACCGATCCCAATTTGGTGCTCCCGACCCTGCTGGTCGAGCGACTGTCGCCCGCGCTCGGCGCGCTGGCACTCGCCGCGGTGTTTTCCGCCGAAGTCAACACGTGCGACGCGCTGTTGTTCGTGTTGTCGACGTCATTATCACAGGACTTGTATAAGCGCTTTTGCGACCACAGGCGAGCGGGACGCAACTGCTGCGCGTGGCGCGATGGTCGGGCGTTCGCCAGCGGTGTCGGAGGCGTGTTGTTCGCGCCCGTCTCGCGACCGTGATCGATGCGCTCAAGATCTTCTACGCGCTGCTCGGCGTGACCCTGCTCGTCCCGGTCATCGGCGGGCTGTACGTTCGGCGTGCCGGTTCGGCGGAAGCGCTCGTCTCGATGGCGGCGGGAATCGCGACGTTGCTCGTCGTGCGCTTTGCGGTCGTTGCGAGCGTACGTGTGGGTCGACCCCACCGCCGCGGGCCTCGTCGCCGCGGCGATCGCGTTCGCGCTCACGCTGCTCGTCCGAGGTGGAACCCCTCGGCATCTCAGGACGCGAGGTCGAGCGCCTGGTCCAGCGAGTCGTCGTGATTCACCAGGTCTCGTAGTCGCGCGGCACGCCCGACGATACGGCACGGCGGTCACAACGACATTCGGCCGAAACAGAAACGCGGTGCGAAATGAAGCAGCGACGTTTTGTTGTGCGGAGGAGGTGGCCGAGCCAACTCCTCGGAACGATTTCCGGCACCACCAACGTCACGAGGTCCGCCTCGCCGCGGCTCAACAAGTCCATTCACGTACTCGACGAGCGGACGCATGATCGAGGCGAAACGGGGACGGGATGATCGTCAGCTCGACGCCGATGTCCCAGTCGGTCCAACGCCGGCGGAGAATCATCGGCCGTGTTCGGGTCAACCTCGACGTACACCGCGCGAACATCCTCGCAGATCGTCGTCGCATAGATGAGCGCGCCAGCGGCAGCGGCTTCGTGATGCCGTTGACCGGCACGATCACGGTGTGATGGAGGAAACATCAGCGGCGACTGACCCGTGAACGCGACCTCTCGATCGAAGAACGCTGTAGTGCCGGTGGATGCGTCGCAGCACGGCGATGATCAGCGGGATGATCAGCACGACGATCCATGCGCCATGCGTGAACTTCGTCACGACTTGCACGATGGACACCAGCGCCGTGGCGACCGCGCCGATCCCGTTGAGCGCGGCGCGGCGCTGCCACCCCGGCTGGCGCGCGTCGGAACCAGGTGCATCGACCATGCCCGCCTGCGACAGGCGTGAAGCAGACGAACACGCCGATCGCGTAGAGCGGAATGAGCGCGCTCGTGTCGCCGCCGAAACACGCCAGATCAGCAGCGCGGCGACGACAGCGAGCGCGACGATGCCGTTCGAGAACGCCAGCCGGTCGCCGCGCGCCGCGAACTGCCGCGGCATGTAGCCGATCGCGCAGCCAGAATGCTCGACAGGCGTGGGAAAGTCGGCGAACGCGGTGTTCGCCGCGCGAGGACGAGAATCAGCGAACGTCGACAACTGCAGCGCGTAGTAGAGCAGTTCCGCCGCCGAAGATGCGCGCGGCCGAGCTGCGACAACGACCGTCTCGGTCGCCGACGGCATGATCGCGTAGTGGCGCGCCAGAGTGCTCGTGCCCACGAAGAACGACGGCGAGGATCGCCGCCATCCATCCGAGCGTCGTCGCGGCGTTCTTCGCGCTCGGCTGCCTTGAAATGCGCCGCACGCCGTTCGAGATCGCCTCCGTTCCCGTCATCGCGACGCAGCCCTCGGCGAACCGCGCAGGATCAGAAACGCCAGCGCAATCAGCCGACTGTTCCAGAATTCCGATGCGACGCCGATGCGGGTGCGGCGCCGACCGGGAGCGGCGGTGCCCGCCACACGCGTGAACCAGCCCGAGACGCGATGCATGGCGCAGCATCATGACGATGAAGACGTACGTCGGCACGCTGAACGCGATGCCCGACTCCCGCACGCCACGCAGGTTGACGACGCATCAGCAGCACGACCGACGCGATGCGCAAGACGCACCGGTGTGCGGCATCAGGGACGGATACGCTGGACGTGATCGCCGCCACGCCGCCCGAGATCGACACCGATACGGTCAGGATGTAGTCGGTGAGCAGTGACGCCGCCGCGATCGAGACCAGCCATCGGTCCGAGGTTGTCCTTCGCGACGGTGTAGGAGCCGCCGCCGCCCGGATAGGCGAAGATCGTCTGGCGGTACGACAGCGCGACGAGCACGAAGAGCCCGACGATGACCGCCGAAATCGGAATGACGTACGACAGCGCGCGCGGTACCGAGCACGCGCGACGACAAGCAGCGTCTGCTCGGTGGCGTAGGCGACGGACGAGATGGCGTCCGGAGGAGAGAACAGCGAGCGCGGTCTTCTTGTTCAGCCGTTCGTGGTCGAGCCGGTCAGAGGCGAGCGGCTGGCTGAACATGCAGTCGCTTGAGGCGAGTCAGGTGTTGTAGGCATGGTGGGAGTGGGTCCACCATGGTCGTAACCACATTCGGCATGAAATCGGTGTGAAATCCGATCAGCCGGGGATAAAGGCGTCGTTCGCGAAGCTGGTTGCTGGAGCGGATCCCGGGTCGCGGATCGCTGGCGCTGGCCCTCAGGAACAGCGGCCAACTGACCATTACTCGTCGCTCGACCGCGCTGAGCTCAAGCTGACCAACATCCCGCGAACGGCGAGATGAAACACCGTCCCACCCCTCGCGCTCGCTCAGCGTGATGCTCTCCCCACGCCTGCGCGATACCGCGCGCAATGGAGAGACCTAAGTCCCGCGCCGGAAACGTCCGGCTCACTGTCGGCGCGCCGATAGAACGGCTCGAAGATGCGATCGCGATCCTCGACTGGCACTCCGGTCCGCGGTCGGCCACGAGAACACCAACCATTGATCGTCGCGTCGGGCCGTCAGCTGCCTGATCGGAGCATTCGGCGGAGAATACTTCGCCGCATTCTCGATCAGATTGACCAACGCGCGCAGCGTTTGAGAGAAGTCCAAATCTGGCCAAAGAGAAGCGCGTCGTCGGCCGACACCTTGATCAACAACTCGCGCCCGTTCAACCGCCCTGCCACCCGCTGCGCCGCCGCGCCCAGCAGATCCTCGGCCCTCGTTCGGTTGAGATCGACGACGCCCGCGCCGCTCGTGAGCCGCGACAGGTCGAGCAGTTGCGCGACCAGCGCCGTGAGACGGTCGGCCTCCTCCTCGATGATGCTGGCGCGGTCGTCACCCGCCTCGGCGATCTCGTGCGCCAACGCCTTGATCGTCGTGAGCGGAGTGCGAAGGTCGTGCGACACCGACGCCAACACCGCGTCCTTGGCACGATGCGCCGCTTCGAGCGTGTGCGCGCTCCGGCCTGCACGCGATGACAAGAGCCCGCCGACAGAATGCCCGCGTTGAGGAACGCAAACAGCGCAAGCCAGTCTGAGTGGACTCCTCAATCGCGACGGTGCCGTACGGCGGGAAAAAGAACACGTCGAAGCAGAGAAACGACGCGACCGGCGAGAGCGATTCCCAAGCCGCGCCCCCGGCGAGCGCTTCCAGCCTGCATCGATGATGAGTATGCCAGCGCGACGTGCGCCTCGTTGATCCGCGCACGGATCGCGAGCAAGCCCGCGGTCACGATGCCGAGCACGGTGAACCACGCAATCCACTCACCCCAGTGCGCGCGGCGTCCAGATCGTACTCGATGCGGTGTTCGCACGTCGTTCTCGAATCGATAGCCCACGCCCGGCTCCGTCACGATCAACCTTGGCCGCACAGGGTCCGCTTCGATCTTACGTCGCACGCTGCGAATGTGCACGCGGAGATACTGATGGCATCGTCGCCGGACGAGTTGCCCCAAACGGCGTGGAAGAGCTATGTCGCCGTGTGTGAGCGTGCGTCCGGCGTGCCTTGAGCAACGTGCCGGAGCAACGCCCATTCCGTCTTCGTCAGGTGAACGGCGACGTCGCCCTTCTTGAGCGACGGCTTCACCGGATCGATGATGAGGTTGCCGACGGTGATGACCTGCACCGGACCGGCGGGTTGGCGCCAATCGCGCGCGACGAAGCTGCGCGCGCACGCGCGCTTCGCAGCCTCGCCTCGGACTAAATGGTTTCGTGATGTAGTCATCGGCCCCGGCGTCGAGCAGCGCGACCTTCTCGCTGATCGGAATGTCGAGCGGCACAGCACGATGATCGGCGCGAGCGACCACGAGCGGATCTCGCGACAGACCCTCGAGTCCGGCACATCCGGCAGCCTGAGGTCGAGGATCATAAACGATGGCCGCTCGGCGGCCGCGAGGTCGATCCATCGCGGCCAGTCGCGGCTTCTGATCACCCGAGCGTTGTCGGTTCCGAGGGCATTCCGGAACGACACGTCGAATCTGCGGCTCGTCGTCAACGACAAGCACAACGTCTTCTTTGCATGTCACGAAGTCTGGACGGTTGACCTCAAATGGTCCAGCAACCGGCCAACCCAACCTTTCGCGGATTCTACTGTCTACAGTATAATGCACGACCGGTTGTACCGCTTGATATAATCCACTCGACATCGCATGCGACGACACTGGTTCTTCATTCTGCCTCGCTGGCTGAGCGCGATCGCTACGGATCGGGCGTGATGCGCGATGTGTTCGAGCTCACCGAGGGCGAGCTTCAAACTGTGGCCGGTGACGCTCTACGGGTCGCTCGGACGAGCTCGCGATCATGGCGGATCGCGCGCTCGACGGCCCACCCGCCGACGCGGAGAATGACAGCGCTCGGCGGCGCTGGTTCCGGATCACGCTCTGCCGGGCGGCGAGCACTCGCGGCTGAGGTCGGCTGGCTCGAGGCGACGGTGGCGCATCGCGTCGCGCCGATTGGCTCATCTCGGGAGATTCGCCGTGAGCGACGACCGGCGCGCCTACCGACTTCTTCTGCGCTCGTGCCGCGATCGCTGCGCGAGACGCACGGCGACGACATGGAAGAGATGTTCGCGAGCGAGTTGTCGCCGGCGCGCAGCCGCCGTGGACGGATGGCGACGGCGCGAGTCTACCTCGCGGCGGCAGTTCGACGTCATGGCGCGTGCGCCCTACGAGCACTGGAGACGACGGAACTTCCACCGAGCACAGAATCATCGACGGGAGCAACGCATGCATTCGTTCTACTCCGACCTCCGATTCGCGATTCGTTCGTTCGCCAGACAGCCCGGCGCGACGGCGCTCGTCATCATCACGCTTCGCACTCGCGGTCGGCGCGAACACCGCCGTCTTCGCGCTCGTCGACGCGGTGTTTTTCCGCCCGCTTCCCTACCCCAACGCGAACCGCCTCGTCGATCTCAACGAGATGGCGCCGGAAATGGGGACTCGATTTCACCAGCATCAACTATCCCGACTTCGACCAGTGGCGCAAAGCATCGCGCTCATTCGAGGCGATGGCACTCTGGACTGGCTCGAGCTTCAACGTCTCGGACGGCACCAGTGCCGAACGTCTCGACTGGCCAGTACGTCACGTACGACGATGCCGCTGGCGCTCGGCATTCGTCCAGTTCTGGGTCGATCGTTCACGCGCTGAAGAAGACGTTCCGAAGGGCCCGAACGTCGTGATGATCAGCTACGGACTGTGGCAAACACGGTTCGGCGGAGCTCGCGACGTCCTCGGCAAATCACTGCGCATCAGCAGCCTTCCCTACACGATCATCGGCGTGCTGCCGCCGAACGTGACGCTCGATGGGCAAACGTCACTCTGGCTGCCGCTCGGCGGCGACCCCAAGCAGGTCGGCCAAAGCTACGCGTACGATGGCGTGGCCCGACTCAAGCCAGGTGTGACGATCGAGCAAGCGCGGCGCGATTCGAGATCGCTCACGAACCCATCTGGCGGGCGAGCGACTACGACGCACACCGTGTCGCCGAGGATCATGCCGCTGCGCGATCGATTCGTGTCGGAGCATAGGACGATCGGTGCCGCGCTCGGCGCCGGCGTGGTGCTCGTGTTGTTGATCGCCTGCGCGAACGTCGCCGGCGCCATGCTCGCCCGCTCCATGTTCCGCCGGCGCGAGATGGGAATTCGCATTGCGCTCGGAGCAAGCAACCTCGACTGACTCGTCAGGTGATGACAGAGTCGCTGCTGCTTGCCACGCTCGGCGGAATTGTCGGGCACGCTGCTCGGGCGTACAGGGATTGGGCTGCTCACGGCCGGTGTCGAGACACCGCCGCCGTGGCTGCATCTCGGTATCGACGCTCGCGCCGTCGCGTTCTCGGCGCTCATCGTCGCGGTCACCGCGCATTCTTTTCGGGCTCGTTCCGTCAATCCAGTTGCGGAGGCAGGGCCAAGGCGCACTCTGCCGCGACTGGTTCGCGCACAGCTGGCTCCGTTCCCGAGCGGCGAGTGCTGAATGGTTTGGTCGTGGTCGAGATCGCGCTCGCCGCGGTGCTGTTGGCAAGCGGTGGTTTGCTGATGCGCGCGTACTCCAACTTGCGCGACGTCGATCCGGGCTTTCGCCCCGACGGCGTGGTGGGTTTTCGCGTTTCGCTTCCGCGAAGCGAAGTATCAGAGCGGATTGGTTCAGCGCCGTTTTTACGAAACGCTCATCGCTCAGCATTCGCGCGGTCCCAGGCGTAACAGACGCCGGCGTCGTTACTTGCGCGCCGTTCACGTGCCACTGGGGCTCGTTCTTCGCCGCCGAAGGCGCGCCCGCGAAGCCAGCCAACGCCGGTTGATCCGGTTGTACTCTTGCGTTACGCGAGCGCTGGGTACTTCCAAACGATGGGCATCAAGCTGCTCCGTGGCCGGTTCTTCGACGAGCACGAGGGTGCGCCGCAGGGCCTGCGTCCGGTTGTCATCAATGACGTTCTCGAAAAGCAGCTGTGGTCCTGACGGGTCCAACTCGGTCGGCAAGCGTTTCTCCAACCGGGGTGACACGGCCGCGAGTCGCAAGATGATCGTCGTGGGTGTCGTCAAAGACGTTCGGCACTACGGACTCGCGGCCGATGATCGGCGGACTGTACAGATCGATGACCGCGGTCGATAGCGCGAACGGCCTGCCGAGCCTCGCCGTCGTGGCGCGCACGTCGGGGAGTACGTCGGCGCTCTTTGCGTCGATGCGCACGACGATCGCGAGCTCGATCCCGAACTGCCGCTCTACGACATGAAGACAATGCAGGCCGCCGTGGATCAATCGGTCGCGTCTCGACGGGCGATCGCGCTGTGGCTGGCCGCATTCGCGGCCATCGCGCTCACGTTGGCGGTCGGCGGTATCTACGCGGTGTTGTCGTACGTCGTCGGCCGCCGACGCCACGAAATCGGCATTCGCATGGCGCTCGGTGCGCAGACGTCGCAGGTCCTCGAGTCTCATCGTTCGACAGGGCGCTGCGACTGGTCGCGATCGGATTGGTCGATCGGCGTGCCGTCCGGGCTGCTCGCGTCGCGAGCACTGTCGAAGTCTTCTCGTGGGGGTCACGCCAGCCGACCCGCTCACCTACGTCGGCGTCGTGCTCGTTCTGACCGCGACAGGAGCGATCGCGGCATGGATTCCGGCGCGGCGAGCAGCGACGTCGATCCGAAGATCGCGTTCAGCGAAGGATCATAGCGCTGCCACCACAGTCATCCTGAGGAGCGCAGCGACGAGGCGCCTGCCCTGAGGAAGCGCAAGCCGACGTAGGGATCGCTTTCCGTCCAAGGCTGCTTCAACGGCCGTGGCGTTGAGCCGATCCTTCGCTTCGCTCAGGATAAGCCCGTGAACTCAACGTCTCCTGTGTCGCCACGCCGCCCCCACTCCGCCGCTTATACTCACCATCGACGCCCAGCTCCACGCAGTCGGATCCCCGAGATACAGGTCGATCGCGTCGTCGATCCGGCGACGATGCTCCGCCGCTTGCACCGGCACCAGCACTTCGACTCGGCGCCGCAGATTGCGCGGGCGGAGATCGGCTGACCCGATGAAGTACTCGGGCGCGCCCGCGTTAGCGAAGCGGTAGATGCGCGAATGCTCGAGGAAACGCCCGACGACCGAGATCACGCGAATGCGCTCGGAGCGCCCAACCACGCCCGGCCTGAGCGTGCAGATTCCGCGCACGATGAGGTCGATCTCCACGCCATCGCGCGCGCGCGCGGTAAAGCGCGCGCACCACGTCCGGATCCGAGAGCCCGTTCAGCTTCGCGACGATACGCGCCGGGTTGCCGGCGCGCGCATGCTGCGCTTCTCGCTCGATCCGCTTCAGGATTCCCGGCAACAGATGATGCGGCGCGACGAGAAGCGCTTCCGACGGACGACGCGGAGCGTCCGACGTACCGGTGAGCTCGTTGAAGAGATCAGCGATGTCGTTCGTGATCGCGCTGTCCGTCGTGAACAGACTGAAATCCGTGTACTGCTCCCCGGAGCGCAAGTTGTAGTTTCCCGTGCCGATGTGCGCGTAGCGCCGAATCGTCTCACCCTCGCGCCGCACCACCAGTGCGATCTTCGCGTGGTTCTTGAGTCCGACCAAACCGCGCACGACATGACCGCCCGCGGCCTCGAGCGCGCGCGCCCAGCCGACATTCACGTCCTCGTCGAAGCGCGCCTTGAGCTCGACGAACGCCGGTCACCGCTTTCCCGCGCGAGCAGCGTCGACCAGCGCATCGGCGATCGGCGACGGATTCCCGACTCGGTACAGCGTGATCTTGATGGCGGCGACGGCGGGATCGGACGCCGCCTCGCGAATGAAGCGGACCACCGAGTAGGCGAACGACTCGAACGGGTGGTGAACGAGAACGTCCCGGTGCGCGAGAGCCTCGAATATGTCGCTCGCGCCGGCGAACGGGTTGCGCGCGCACGTATGCTGGATAGCCGAGCGACGCATCGTCGGCGGCAGTCGAGCTGGGACAATCCGCGCAGATCAATCAGCCCAGCCGCCTCCTCGACGTCGGTGACGAACGAGCGTGTCGTCGCCAGCTCGCTCGCGACGCAAGTCCTCGAGCAATAGCGCGCGCAGCACCGGAGGCATTCCGCGTTCGACCTCCAAACGGACTGCGGCACCTTGACCGCGCTGCGCCGTCGCGCGCGACACCTCGTCGAGCAAGTCGTCGACGCCGAGCTCGTCGAGCTCGAGCTCGGCGCTGCGCGTCACTCGGAAGATGTACGCCTGCTCTACCGTGGTCCCGGGTTGAAGTAGATCGAGATTCGCTCGCACGATCTCCTCGAGTGCGACGACGATGCGCGCCTCGCCATCGGTCACCGCAGAAGAAGCGTGGCAACGTCACGGAAGATCTACTCTCGGCGAACCGCGGCGGACCATCGGGACCATTGCCGCAGGATCGTCGCGATGGCGATCGAGAGATGCACGAGGCGCGGCAACGGGTGGCCGGGACTCAACGTCATCGCGAACGGCGTGAGGATCGGCTGGATTTCGTCGCGGAATCGGGCGCGCATCGACGCTTGCTGCTCCGCGTCGAGCTCAGCCCACGACAGCACGCGCGTGCCTCGCCGCGCCAATTCGGCGAAGCATGCCTCGGCGCATGCCGACTGTCGCGCGGTGATTTCGCCAACCGACGCGAAAACGGCGGCGATCTGTTCCTCGGCGGTGAGTCCGTCCGGAGCCGGCTTCGGCCGGATGTCTCGCGTGCCGCGGCGTAGAGTCCGGCCATGCGCACCATGAAGAACTCGTCGAGATTCGCGCTGATGATCGCCAGGAAGCGGAGGCGCTCTCGCAGTCGGCGTGTTCGGATCCTCGGCCAGCGCGAGCACGCGTCGCTGGAACGCGAGCAGGCTGAGCTCGGGATTCAAGAATTCTGGAATCGCCGCGCGTTCGAGCGTCATCGCGAGCCGATGCAGGTGATCGGAGTACGCGCGTGTGCGCGGCACGTCCTCGAGGCGCGACCATTTCATGGCCAGCTCGGCGCGTTCGCGCGCGCTCACGCGCGATGCGCGAACGCCGTGCTCCTCCTCGATGGCGCGCTGCAGTGCGCGGAGCTCGACGTCGTCACCGCGCTTCTGGTGCGCGCACAGCTGGAGGAAGCTGGCCGACGTTCCGTTCTTTCGAATCGTGACGCGGTCGAGATGGACCGTGAGTCGCGGCCGCCGAAGCCAGTCACGCGCCGCGTCGCGGATGAGCCGATCGACCTCGAGATCGAGCGCGCACCTCGAGCGCCGCGGGATCGACGATGCCGCGCAAGCGTCGCACGACGGCGTTCTCGGTGGCGAGCGCACGCTCGACATTGCTGTCCGGCCGTCGTCGCCTGAACGCGGATCGGCCGTTGTCCGTTTGGATCGGCGATGCGCAGCGAGAGCACGCCGCTCCCGTCGGCCCCCGCTCGCAGGCGGCAGACGATGCCACGCTGTCTCAGCGCGTCGTCGGTCGTATCGAGATAGAGGTCGCGGTGGAGCGACCGGCGAGCGATGTCGGCGGGAATCCTGCGGGGCAGCGGCCCTGACGCGAGAGACGCAAGTTGATCCGCCGACAACAGCTCACAACGAAACTCACCCATTCCGGCACCGGGGCGTCGCGCCGCCGCGAGGCATCATTTCTTGCCGAAGCATGCATCCATGATGTCGTTCTTGGCGTATTTCGGGTTGTTGATCGTCTTGTAGAACTCGTCGAAGTACTTGAGCGTTTCATCGACGATTCCCGGACGAAGCAACGCGCCGAGCGAGTCTTCGTAGAGCGCGTAGATCGAATCCTTTTTCGCGTTGAACAGCGCGAACGCCTTGGGATACTCCTCGCTCGGGACACAGTAACCGCGATAGGGCGCGATCGCGCACCGTGCGATTTCTGAGCTGCGGATCGACCGTCGCATAGCGAGCGTTGACCGCGCCTGAGAAATCGAAGTCGTAGGCGATCGGCAGATAGTCGCCATTGGCCATCTGCATGAGCTCGATATTGTGCAGGGCGCCAAACGCGAAATCGGTGTTGCCGATCATGTATTGAAACACGCCGACGAGCGCGCTCTGAAACGGCTCGAGGTCGTTGGGGCCGGCGCCTTTGATCTTCGTCTGGCGGGCGTTGAGTCGTGACGCGAGCTCTCCGGGCGGCTCCTCGATGAATGCGTAGCGGACTGGCGAGCGGCTTTTCCTTTCCTTTCCGCTGTCGGCGTACGTCATCTTCACGAGGACGAACCGCGTGGCTTGCGGGCGTTAGTAAACGATAAATCCGGTAGAGCTGGAACTCCTGGAGCACGTACTGCTCGTACGTGTCGTCGTCGCGACAGTGATTGACGAGCTTCGGCTGGTCGAGTCCCGCAAACGGCGTGTGCTTCACCGCCTCGCTCGTGAAGTTCATCCGCACCGGCGGAAATTGACAGTTCTTCAAACGCCAGATTCCGCGCGTTTTCAGCTTGACTGGAATCGTTCCGTGCGCGGTGTCGGGACCGCTGTACGCCAGTGTCGCCGGACGCCAGGGCGACGTCTCCGCGTTCTTGTCGCCGCCGGATCCGGCCCACGTTTGTCGTGAGCGTGGCCGCGATCGGCGTCTCGCTCGAAAGAATTTCGAGACCATCATGCTGTCCGCCGACTCGGGCTTCGGCGTTCTTCGGCGTCTTGGCGGGTGTGGCCGGCCTGTTTAATCGGCGGCTTTGGGCGACCGCGAGCGACGTGGGCGTACCAATCGCGAACGCGGCAATGACGATGAGTCGCATCAGCTCACCTCTGCATCGACAAGTTGAGACCCGCCGGCTGCACGCACGAGCGCGAGCAGCTGTTCCGGGCCTTTGCTCTTCTTCCGGCAACACCAGGTAATCGATGACGGTCGTGCCTTCAGCGTCGACCGTGACGCTGCCGACGCTCCATCGTTTTGTCGATTCTTCCAACCGGTTTTCCAATGATCGGACGCGTGCCAACGGGATCACGTCGTCTTCACGCGCAGCCGGACCTCGACGCGTTCATCGCTGCCGCCTTCCCCTCGGCGTGGTGCGCGCGCGCGGCGGGACGCCGCTGCGCCAGCCCGTCGAGCTGTTCGGCGCTCATGTTCGCAAGAACTTCATCGTCGATTCGCGCGACGAACGTTCCGGTCCGCGCGAGTTCCCGGGCACGCGCTAACCGGCGCTCGGCCATTTTTCCGTCGAGGCTCCACCGGCGTTCGGCCAAAGTCGTTCATCCAGAGCGCGACGATGATGACGTTGAACACACACCGAGATGACCAGCGCTACCGGTCAGATCGACGGCCGCCGCCATGCCGATGCCGGTCACGAGAAAGACGTAGACCGCGTCCTTGCTGGTCGTCGAGCGAGTTGCGAAATCGAACCGCGGCGGCGATTCCGCCAAGACTGAAGGCGAGTGTGATGCTGTACTTCACCATCACCAGGATGCCGGCGACGACCACCGGGAGGATGATGAGCAGCTGGACCACCGACTGCTGATACCCGCGCTTCGCGCGCGTAGAGGTGTAGATCCACGCGACAGGAAGCGCAACCGCAAACGCCGCGGTGAGCATGGCCAGCGCAACGCGACGCGGCGAGTGTTCCCCGTCGTCGCCGGCGCTTGGACGACCATGTTTTTTCCAGTCCCGCGGAACCGTCTCAGTCGCCGCGCCAAACAGCGACGTTCAGCGAATCGTCGGAGATCAGATGCGTGCGCGGCAAATACCGCCACGCCAGGATCCCCAGCGCCACGACGACGATGTAGTAGACGCCGACTCTGATCAGGACTTTTGGTGGCGGGCGTCGCGATCGAACCGTTGTTGCCGGTCGCCATGCGCTGCCATCCGGTGAGAAAGACGCGCAAAGATCGCCCGGATGAGACCGATCCGCCAGTCATCCTGATGGCCGCGCGTTTTCGCCATCCCCGCCTCCGCCGCCGCCGCCCGACCGTTGCGCTCGTTTTCCGCCGCCGCAGCCTGCTCCGCCTTTGTCCTGGATTTCGCGGGCCTTCGTCACCTGCGTCGCCGACAGAGTCGCGTAGGGCCGTTACGCGCGCCGTGCCGATGTTATCTCGTACGGCGCCGAGCGTTTCGTTGACGAACGACCGCGCCGTCGGCGATCGAGTCGCGACGCGCGGCGCTTGGCGCACTGAAGATCGGCACTACCGTTCTTGAACACGCGCTGGACCGAATCGAGCTTGCGGAGCAAAGGCAACATCCGTCGAATCGAGCGTCCGTTTGAGCGCGATGAGGCGGACGAACTGCGAATCGCTGAGCGAAAGCTCCTGCCGGTGTTCGATGAGCAGGTTCACCGAGTTCACGTACTTCGGAATCTGGACGCCTGCCTCGCGCGCGAGACTGCCTGCTCCGCGGCCCGGAGTCAGCGCTCCTCGCCCGCCCATGATGCCCACGTTGCGCCAGCGCGGTGCTCGGCAACATGGCGAGGAACACGAGCGTCTCGGGCTCGCAACAGCGTTCATGGCCAGGCGTGATCGCTCAAAGAAACGTCGTGCCGGCGCTGGAGGGCGGCACGGACGCTGGCGGCTGAAACCGCCGAGTCGCCTACTGAACCTTGACCGATCCGCTCATGCCGGAGTGCAGCGTGCATGAATGGTTAAACGTTCCGGCGGTCGAAAAGGTCCGCGTAAACGTGCCGGTGGCCTGGTCGGGGGACTTGGCGCCGTCGCCGAATGTGACATTGTGTGGCCGACACGTTGGGACTCCACGTCCACGCGTCACCGTTGTCCCGGACGCGAACGAGAATGTTCGCCGGGGTGAAAATGTTGTCCGCCACGCCGACCGCGTTCGTTGCTTGGGGAGAGTCCGACCCGCCGGTCGGATTTCGCCCGTTGGATTGCCGCCAGCTCAGAGCTGTTAGCTGGACGCCCGCCGCCACCGCAGAGCCGCGGCGGCGACGAGCGTCGCGATGTGGTGAGATTTCGAAGCGACCTTCATTCGTCCGCCTGCTCCTGAGTTGGCTGGTTACCCGGCCAGAATCCGATGAGCGGCGGGTTGAGTTCCCCGAGGAGTGGAGGGCTATACAAAGCCGGTCGGCGCTTGCTGGTTCGAGGGTCGATTCGGCCGGTTGCGCGACCCACGTCTTGCCGGTTGTCGGCGACCAGGTCGCCAATCTCGCGCGCCTTGTCGGCGGCGTGGGGGCCGGTGTCGGCGTGATGGCGCCGCCCAACCGGACGTCATCCCGCGCACGAAATCGGTCCCTGCCTGGATCAGGGGTGAGAAGGTCTTCGACGTCGGGCTCTGGCGGACCCGGCAGCGTCCGTCAGTGTCGCGTCCGTTGCGTGGCTTGTTCCGTTCGGACACGGTGCTGGTGCTCCTCGCGAGTAGACAGAAGCGGACCACCGTGCCGCAAAGGACAGGCCTTCGAACGGCGTCGCCGGCCCAAGTCATCCGCAACACCGAGATTCACGGCCTGGGATTGGCGCTCCCACTTCTCCTGTTCGGTCGCAAGCGCGCGGTCCGGCCGCCGGCGGTGAGTCCGTAGTACCCGCGCGGCGGTTGTCCTCGGTCGTCTTCCAGCCTCGACGTCACGAGGCCCCGTCGCTCGAGCCGGTACAACGCCGGATAGCGAGCTGAGCTCCCGGTTCGAGCTGAAAAGACACCGCGCGAGCCCTGCTCGAGCCGCTCGGTGATTCCCCATCCGTGGCATGACACCCAGCCGCAGTGCCTCGAGGACGAGCATGCCGAGTGTTCCCTGCAGCAGATCAACATCGCGCGACGCGGCCATGGATGGTCCTCTTTAGACGTCCGAAAAAGGAGGAAGAAGATAGCGCAATCATTCCAGATGCGATGCCCTACGTCGCTTCGCTCCTCAGGGCAACTCGCGAGCGATGCACTCTGGCAATGGACCAGACACATCATTGATGGCGGTAGACAGAACCCATCTTCCCGGCCGTCGTCGCGCAGCCGCGGACAGTATAGAAGGGGCCGCCAAAAGTCCGGACACCACAGCGCCCCTGGAGCACCTGGAGGATCTGATGCGCCTGCTTCTGCATCGCCAGCGTCACGCTCGCGTTCGCGAGCGTCGCCGCCGTCCCAATGCCGCCCAGCAACACACGCGTCCGCCAGAACCGCGTCTCGCTCGAGCAGTATCTGGACTGGGAAGACGTTCAGAATCCACAACTGTCGCCCGATGGAACGCAGATTCATGTTCAGCCGCCGTGGGTCGACAAGATGAACGACAAGTGGGAATCGTCCGATGTGGCTGATGAACGCCGACGGCACGCATCAACGCGCGTTGACGCAGGGTTCCGACGTTCAGTGGTCGCCCGACGGCAAGCGCATCGCGTACGTCGGCAAGGGCGAGCCGAGCGGGTCAGCAGATTTACGTCCGGCTGGATGGACGCCGAAGGGCGCGACGACGCAGATCTCGCATCGTGACGGACGCGCCGTCGGGCTCGAGTGGTCGCCCGACGGCAAGTGCGCATCGCGTTCATGATGAACGTGCCGGTGCGCGACACGTGGCACATCGCCGATGCCGACGCCGCCCAAGGGCGCGAAGTGGACCGAAGCGCCGAAGGTCATGACGCGGCTCAACTATCGATCTGGATCGCGTCGGCTAGCACCGACGAATCCGTACCGGCACATCTTCGTCATTCCCCGCCGACGGCGGCACCGCCGCGCCAGATCACGGAATGGCGACTGGAATCGCACCGGCCCGTCGTTCTCCGCGCGATAGCAAGTGGATCGCCTTCTCGTCGCTGCGCGAGCCCAACGCCGAGAGCGCGTATCCGGAAAGTCGCAGATCTACGCGGCGAACGTCGCGACGGGCGAGATCAGGCAGCTGACGCACCGCAACGGCACGAACGGCGGCGCCGTCCTATTCGCCCGACGGCAAGCTGATCGCCTTCATGTCGGCCGACTCCACCGATCACTCGGCGTGGGCGGAGAACGAACGCTGTGGGTGATGAACGCCGACGGATCGGATCCGCATCGTCGTGTCGGGCAACCTCGACCGCCCGATCTCGCGGCGTCGCTGGGCCGACGACAACGAGCGGCCTGTGCTTCAACGTCGAGAGCGAAGGTTCAAAGAACTTGTATTTCGCGTCGACAGCGGGCCAGTTCCATCCGGTCGACGAGCGGCAAGCAGGTGCTCACCGTCGCCGAGCGTCGGCAAGGCTGGAGCTCGGTGTCGGCGTTGCGCTCGACGCCCGACCAAGCCGAACGACATCGTGACCTTCTCGGTGCACAAGACGGGCACCGCATCGACGTTCACGCAGCTCACCGCGGTCAACGACGACGTGCTGGCGGGCAAGGAGCTCGCGCAGACCGGAAGAGATCTGGTACACGTCGAAGGACGGTCTCGAGATCCAGGGCTGGATCGTGAAGCCGCCGGGCTTCGATCGCGTCGAAGAAGTATCCGCTGATGCTCGAGATCCACGGCGGCCCGCAGTCGATGTACAACGTCGGCGTTCAACTTCCGCGGCAGGACCACGCGGCGAACGGCTACGTCGATGCTCTACACCAACCCGCGCGGCAGCACAGGTATAGCGAGAAGTTCACGCAACGAGATCAAGAACGCGTATCCCGATAAGGACTTCGACGACCTGATGGCCGGCGTCGACACGGTGGTCGGACGCGGCTACGTCGACACGAAGAACATGTTCGTGTACGGCTGCTCGGGCGGCGGCGTTGCTCACGGCGTGGACGGTCGGCCACACCGATCGCTTCGCGGCGGCAGCGTCGCTCTGCCCGGTGATCGACTGGATCAGCTTTCGTCGGCGAGACCGACGGCGCCGGCTGGTATCGACAACTTTGAAAGCCGTTCTGGGAGGATCCGAGCGAGTATCTCAAGCGCTCGCCGATCATGTACGTCGGCAACGTGAAGACGCCGACGATGTTGATGACCGGCGTGCTCGATCTGCGCACGCCGATGCCGCAGAGCGAGGAGTTCTATCGCGCGCTCAAGATGCGCGAAGCGTTCCGACGGCGCTGATCCGCATGAACAACGAGTATCCACGGAACGTCGAGCACGCCGTCGAACTTCTTGCGAACGCAATGTGTACATCCGCGAGTTGGTTCGACAAGTATGGAACGATGAGTAAGCAGGCAGTGACGACGACATATTTGATCGCGTTGAGCACCGAAAGCAGCAACCAACACACAACGAGGGCCGACAAAGTAGCGTCGGCCCTCCTTGTTTAACCCGATTGTAATTTCCCGCATCGCCTCATGAGTGATGTGAGATGCGCCGGGCTCAACTTTTCTCGGGCTTTAAGCCAGATACTGTCCCCATCCCACCCACGTCTTTAGCCGCGGGAGCTCCAATGCGCGTGACAACGACATTGCGCATGGAAGATGCGAATTTCCCGGTCCCGCCTGGAGAACGTCACCGTTCCCTGACCGGCGCAAGAGCGAGAACGACGTGGCCAAATGCGGCGTTGTTGCTGAACCCGGCGGGATCGAGAGTGACGCTCACTGTCCAGGATCGTAGGACCAGACGCAATTGTGTATATGACCTTCGAGCCGATCTCGATCGCATCCAGGGTTCGGATGAAGTGATCGTGCAGAAGCCACCAGCGAGGCGCGTGTACTTCGAGCATTCCTTCGTCACATGGAGAGCTCGCTTCGCGGGAACGACTCCGACCGACCGCAGCGACGCGACGCGCCGCGGTCGGCGCTCGCGCTCGAATGCACGGCGGGACTCGTGGCGGCCGCCGGTATCTCCTGTCCGCTACACCTCGCGGCCACCGCTAGTGCCATGAGAGAAAAGCAATTCGGGACATTGTGAATCTCCGTCGATTTGAGGTTTGTCGTCGGGGCGCGCCGCGGCGCTTGACCCGCCGCGGATCGCGGCCCATGATTGCAAACACGGAAACGAGCAGTTCGAAGACCCGACATCCTGCGCCCCTCGGTCCGCGCGTACCTGAGTTTCGATGCGCGTTCGAGTGTTCATGGACGCTGGAATCCGGACACGAACGGGCTTACTCGACGAGCTGCGAAGCTCGCGGCGCGACTCGCTCGACCGGCTGTTGCCGGTCGTGTACGAGGAGTTGCGTGCGATCGCCCACCGCCATCTCGCGAAGCACGGGCCCGGCGGCTCGCTCGCCACCACCGGTCTGGTTCACGAGGCCGTACCTCAAGCTCGTCGATCAGTCGCGGGCGGAATGGCGTGATCGCGCGCACTTTTTTGCGCTGTCCTCCGTCGCCATGCGCCACGTGCTCGTCGACCGCGCGCGGGCCGCGCGCGACACTGAAGCGTGGAGGCGTTCGCACGCAAGTCACGCTCGACGAGGAGGCGATCGCGGTCGACGACTGCGCGGAGACGCTCTTGGCGATCGACGACGCGCTCGAACGGCTGGCGGCGGTGCGAGCCCCGGCTCGCGAAAGTCGTCGAATGTCGATTCTTCGGCGGGCTGTCTGAGCAAGAGATCGCCGAAGCACTCGGCGTTACCGAACGCACCGTCGAGCGCGACTGGGTCAAGGCGCGGATGCTGCTGCGCCGCGCGCTCGTTGCGTGACGAGCGCTCGCCTCGACGACCTGCGCATGAGCGGACCGTTCCTGCCCGACCGCTGGAACGGAGCTCGCGCCGCTGCTCGACGCGGCGCTCGAGCGCGAGCCGTCCGAGCGGCCGGCGTTCCTCGATCGCGCGTGCGCCGGCGACGCCGGGTTGCGTGCGGAGCTCGAGGCGCTGCTCGCGGAATGCGCGCGCTCCGATCGACTGTTCGCGATCGGCGCCGTCAGAACGCTTCGCGGCGCTGCTCGCCGAGCCGCCGCGCCAGACTCCCGGAGATGTTGGCCGGACGCTATCGAGTCCAGTCGTGAGATCGGCGCCGGAGGAATGGCGACCGTCTACCTCGCTCGCGATCATCAAGCACGACCGCGACGTCGCACTCAAGGTGCTCCGCGCCGACCTCGCCGCCGTCATCGGCGCCGACCGATTTCTCGCGGAGGTGCGCGATCACCGCGAAGCTCGACCACCCGCACATTCTCACGCTCATCGACTCGGGCAGCGCGGACGGCATGCTCTTCTATGTATTGCCGTACGTGCGCGGCGAGACGCTGCGCGCGAAGCTGGCGCGCGAGCGCCAGCTCTCGCTGGAGGACGCGCTCTCGATCACGCGACAGGTCGCCAGCGCGCTCGACTACGCGCACGCACAAGGCGTGGTGCATCGCGACATCAAGCCCGAGAACATCCTGCTGCACGAGGGTGAGGCGGTGCTCGCCGATTTCGGCATCGCGCTCGCCGTGGCAGGAGGCCGGCGGGAGCCGGCATCACCGAGACCGGCTCTCGCTCGGCACGCCGCAGTACATGAGCCCCGAGCAGGCGACCGGCGACCGCGCGCTCGACGCGAGGAGCGACGTCTATTCGCTCGGCGCGGTGCTCTACGAAATGATCGCGGGCGAGCCGCCGGTCACCGGCGCGACGAAGCAGGCCATCATCGCCAAGCCCTCGACCGAGCCGCCGACGAGACTCCGTGTCATCCGCGACACGGTGCCCGAGAGGTGTGGAGCGCGCGGTAGCAGAAGGCATTGTCGAAGGTGCCGGCGGACCGGTTCGCGACGGCGTGGCGCGTTCGCGCGCGCACTCGAGGCGCCGTCGGGCCGAGCCGTGTCGCGGCGGCGCGCCGGTGGTCGGCTCGGCGGATGGTTGCCGCGCTCGGCTTCGCCGCGGGCGTCGCCGTCGTCGCGCTCGTGGCATTGCTCGCGCGCGGGAAGTCGGGCGCCGTCCAGAGGCGTCGGTGTAACGCTGACGGATCGCCGACAGATCACCTTCACCGGCCACGTAGCCCTTCCCGCGATCTCGGGCGAACGGGAAGACGCTGGCGTATCGAACCGCGAACTGCGGCCCCGCCGGCTGCACGTACGGTGTCGAGTTGCAGGACGTGGGCGGGGCGGCATCGCGGCGGCTCTTCGACGGCGCTTCCGCCATCTAGTACGATCGAGTGGAGCCCCGATTCCCGCCATCTCCTCTTCAGCGCGCAACATCAACCCGCTGTTCGGGATGTTTGTCGTTTCCGCGCTTCGGCGCGCTCGCCGCGGCTCGTATCAGCGTACGGCGCGACATTTTCGCGGGCGGTGACTCGCTACTCCTCAGGCGGACGCCCGGTCGACACCGAGGACAAGTGGTTGGTCGTAAGCGGCTTGGACGGCATGGCTCGTGACAGCATTCACGTCGCGGGTCCCGGCGAAAAATTGACGTTTCTTCACGGCAGTTCCCGGATCGAAGTGGATCATCGTCGGGATCTATCCGCGATTCGTGTCGGATCTCGAACAAGACCGCGGTCGGAGGCAGCGTCATCGAGCGAGACGGACGTGGTGGTCAGCCGGACGGTGGTCGGACACGTGGGCACAGGCCCCCAGGGGCACGCGTCGTCCGATGCGCTCTGGCGTCCGCCTGGCGGAGTGGCGTGGCCGAGGCACAATTCTCAGCAATACGCAATTGAACGCGAAGCACACCGA
>ERZ1370068.10346-contig-9054_pt1 | contig 23808 bp, 32 predicted proteins | sample MGYA00561227_ERZ1370068 | MGnify/ENA primary metagenome ERZ1370068 (study PRJEB38410, sample SAMEA6850437) | metagenome | study: Metagenomic assessment of the ecological functions of the soil: analysis of the soil microbiota associated with the...
TTATGGGACAGCATGGCCAGAATACCCCGCCCGTCTGTGAACGTCAGCTCGAAGACGAAGAAGATGTTCCGGCGCGCCATGATGAGGTTGCGGTGCGAAGGCCCACGTGCGCACCGCACTCGTGGACGAATCCTTCCGGCCTCGGGCGGGCGGGCGGACCGGGGCCGCACCGCCGCCGCGGCGTTCAGCGAGCGAGCTCAACGAACACTCCTCCAGATCGGCCTCGCGCACGCGGCATGTCCCGCACCTCCACGCCCTCGCTCAGCAGCCAGCGCAGCAGCTCGGGCAGCCGCTTCTCCACCGTGTCCACCGTGACCTCGAGCGCCTCGCCGCGCCGCCGCACCCCCAGCACGCCCGACAGCTCGGCGAGCCCGGCGGGCTCGGCGGGATCGAGCGCAGGCTCACCACCTCGCCGATGCGGATCTGGCGCTTCAGCGCGTCGGCGGCCCCGGGCCAGGATGCGCCCGCCCTTGATGAAGGCGATCTCGTCGCAGAGCTCCTCCGCCTCCGCGCATGTAGTGGTGGTGAGGATGATGGTGGTGCCCAGGTCGCGGCGGAGGCTCGCGATCTGCGCGCGGATCCGGACGGACACGTCGGGGTCGAGCCCGAGCGTGGGCTCGTCCAGAAAGAGCACCTCGGGCCGGTTGAGGAGGGCCTTGGCGAAGGCGAGGCGCTGCTTGAGGCCGGTGGAGAGCTCGTTGTACTCGGTGGTCCGGTGCGGGCCGAGCTCGCAGAGCTCGATGAGCTCGCTCCACGCGCTGGCGCAGCGCGCGGCCGTGAAGCCGTAGAGCCGGCCGTAGAAGGCGAGCGACCTCCGGGCGGGCGCAGGCTCCACACGAACGACGCGTTGCCGCCGGCCATGTTGAGCCGCCGGCGCACCTCGCGCGCCTCTCGCACCACGTCGTAGCCCAGCACCCGGGCGCTGCCGCCGTCGGGAATGAGCAGGGTGGCGAGGATGGACAGGAGCGTGGTCTTGCCGGCCCCGCTGGGACCGAGCAGGCCCGAAGATGGCGCCGCGCGGCACCTGGAGTGCTCGCGCCGCGGAGGGCCTCGGTGCGGCGCGGGCTCAGCCATCCGGAGCGGAAGGTCTTGTGTGAGGTCCCGCGCGTCGACGGCCAGAGGTGACGACGCGCGCGGTAGCCGGATGCGGCCATACGCGCTCATCGTATCACGCCGAATTGAACGCGCTCGGGGCTTCTGATAGAAGGAGAGCGTGCCCGGCGCCGACACGACGTGGAGCCTGAACGACGATGCGCTCGCGCCGGGCCAGAGCGGCCCGCTTCCGGCCTGCCGCCCGGCGGGTCGCTCGACGGGCCGCTGGACGGGTTCGTGGTGAACGTCGGGGCGTGCTGCACGCCTACGTCAACCGCTGTCCCCACGCCGGCACGCGCGCTCGATCTCACCGCGCGACGGATTCCTCGGCGAGGACGGCCGGCACATCGTCTGCTTCCCGGCACGGCGCCGTCTTCACGCCCGAGACCGGTGTCTGTGTCGAGGGCCCTGCCCCGGCGTCGCCTCGAGCGGCTACCGATCTCGCGCGCCGGCCGGCGGGTGATCGTCTCATGCCCGACCTGACTCCCGACGACGAGACGGCGGAGGTCGAGGAGGCGAACGCCGCTTCTACCGCGCCTTCGAGGCGCTGGACCTCGCCGAGATGGATCGCGTGTGGGCGCACGGCGAGCACGTGCGCTGCGTGCATCCGGGCTGGGCGCTGCTGGAAGGCTGGGAGGCGGTGCGCCAGTCGTGGAGGCCATCTTCAAGGGCAGCGGCGAGATGCGCTTCAGCCTGGGCGACGTGCAGGCGCGGGTGGCTGGCGACACCGCCTGGGTCACCTGCGCCGAGAACATCCTGTCGGAGCTCCGGGGCAATATCGCGGTGACCGCGCTGGTGGCCACCAATGTCTTCGAGCGCCAGAGCGGCGAGTGGCGGATGGTGCTGCACCACGCCTCCCACGTCCTCACGCGGGGCGCCGCCCGCCGACCGCGAGGGGGCCTAGCCGCGCAAGGTCTTCATCACGTCCTCGTTGGCAGACGTCCCGGGGCGTCCCTCGGAAGATGATCTCGCCCCGGTCGATCGCGTAGAGGCGGTCGGGCCACCCGGGACGCGGTCGCCAGGTTCGACTCGGCGATGAGCAGCGAGATGCCCATGGCCTTGATCCGCTTCACGGCGTCGATGAAGCGGCGTCACCACCACCGGCGCCAGCCCCTCGAACGGCTCGTCGAGGAGCAGGATGGAGGGGACAGGGTCATGCGCGCGGGCGATGGCGACCATCTTCTTCTGGCCGCCGGAGAGGAAGAGCCCGCGCCGCTGGAGGAAGCTCCTGACCTCCGGGAAGAGCGCGAAGACGCGCTCGTCGATGCCGTCCGCCGCCGGCGGCGCCCGGCCGGCCGCGCCGCGCGCGCCAGCGACTGGCTGATCTGGAAGTTCTCCGCCACGCGTGAGGTCGGGAAAGATCCCGGCGTCCTCCGGCGAGTAGCCGATGCCCGAGCAGCGCCCGGTCGATGGGCGGGCAGCCGCGTGACGTCCTGGTCGCCCAGCCGGATGCGGCCGCTGCGGATCGGGCAGGAGTCCCATGATGCTGTCGATGGTGGTGGTCTTGCCGGCGCCGTTCCGCCCCACCAGGCACACCGACTCGCGCGTCGCCCGACCGTGCAGGCGAGACGTCCCGCAGGCACGTGCGCCGGCCCGCGGAAGGTGTTGACGCGCCTCGATCTCGAGCATCAGCGCGGGCTCCGGGGTGCCGAGCAGGTTGGCGGTGACCTGCGTCGTTGCTCCGGATCTCGTCGGGCGTCCCGTCGGCGAGGATCGTGCCCTGGTGCATGGCCACGATGCGGTCGGCAGTAGCGTGAAGACCACGTCCATGTCGTGCTCGATGATGACCGCCGTGATGCGGCCCGAGCGCACGATGGCGGTGATGATGTCCATGATGGGCGCCTTCTCCCGCGTGCTCACGCCGCTGGTGGGCTCGTCGAGGAAGAGGAGGCTTCGGCCGGAGCGCGTAGGCCACGGCCACGTCGAGCAGCTTGCGCTCGCCCTGCGAGAGCCCGCCCGCGGGCACCGCGCGCCTTCCCGTCCAGGCCGAACTGCTTCAGGACGGCATCGGCCTCGTCGCGCACCGCCGTGTCCGCGTCGGCGAGCGCGAAGAGCCGGCGCGTCTTGCCTTCCCGCGAGAAGATGGCGAGCGCGACATTGTCCAGCGCTCGTGAGCTGGTCGAAGAGGTTCACGAGCTGGAAGCTCCGCGCGATCCCGGCGCGCGATCTTCTCGTGGACGGAGGCGCGCGTGATGTCGGCGCCCTGGAAGACGATCGTGCCCGAAGTCGGCGCGGGATCAGGCCGCTGATGAGGTTCACCGAGCGTGGTCTTCCCCGCTCCGTTGGAGCCGATGAGGGCCAGCACCTCGCCCTCGTTGACGCGTGAAGTCCGACGTGGTCCACCGCGTGCGTCTCGCCGAAGTACTTGGCGAGCTGGCGGGTCTCGAGCAGGCTCATGCCGCCGACCTCCGCCGCCTCGGCAGCCGAGTCGGCCGACGGCTGCCCACGATGCCGGCGGGCAGCGACCAGCACCAGGACCACCAGCACGACGCCCAGCACGAGCTGCCAGTACACGGTGTACCCGACCGCGATAGGTCCTCGAGGTAGTTGAAGACGATGGCGCCGACGATGGGGCCCGGCGAAGGTCTGGAAGCCGCCCAGCACGGTGAAGAAGACGATCTCGCCCGAGAACGTCCAGTGGAGGATGTCCGGGGTGGTGAGGCCGTTGAGCGGCACCCAGAGCGCGCCCGCGAGCCCGGTGAAGATGCCCGAGACCAGGAAGGCGACCAGCCGGTAGCGCCAGCACCTGCACGCCCACGAACTCGGCCCGCGTCTCGTTGTCGCGGATGGCCTGGAGCGCCTTGCCGAAGGGCGAGTGCACGATGACCCACATGACCACCACGCAGCCGACGAAGAGCGCGAGCGACGTAGAAGTAGTAGCGGTGCGACAGGAAGCTCGAGCTTGTCGCTGCCCGGTGCCCGTGCGCCCAGATCCGCCGCAGCAGCGTCGGCGTGGGCACGCGCAGCCCGTCGGAGCCGCCGGTGACCCAGAAGAACTTGAAGGCGAGGCTCCACAGCACCTGGGACAGCGCCATGCGTGAGGATGCCGAAGAAGATGCGCGTGTAGCGGACGCAGAGGAAGCCGAAGAGCAGCGGCCACGACGGCGGAGGCGAGCACCCCGCCGAGGACGAAGAGCTCCATCGACGACCGACTTGAAGTACTTCACCATGAAGGCGACTGCGTAGGCGCCCACGCCCGAAGTAGGCGCAGTGGCCGAAGGACAGGAGCCCCGTATAGCCCAGCAGCAGGTTGAAGCCCAGCGCGGCGATCGCGAAGACGAGCCCGTAGGAGAGCAGCACCGTCTGGTACGGCGGGCCACGAACGGCAGCACGATGAGCGAGCGCTACGCGCGGGAAGGCCGCACGGCGAGCAGGTCGCGGGACCGGGTGCCGAGGGGACTCATGCGCGCCCGAAGAGGCCGGCCGGCCGGACGAGCAGCACCATCGCGGCCATGAGGTAGAGCACCGCCAGCTCGATCTCCGGGAAGAAGGTGATGCCGAGCTCCTCGCACCACGCCCACCAGGAGCGCGCCCACCAGCGCGCCCTCGAGGCTGCCCGAGCCCGCCGATGACCACGACCACGAAGGCGAGGATGAGCGCGTCCACGCCCATGCCGAGCACCGCGCCCTGCTGGGGCACCACGATGGCGCCCGGCGAGCCCGGCCATGAAGCAGCCCGAGCGTGAAGGCCTGCACGTAGACGCGGTTGACGTTGACGCCCGAGCGCGGAGGCCATGCGCATGATTCTGGGAGGTGGCGCGCAGCACCACGCCGAACTGCGTGCGGTAGACGAAGGCCCAGAGCCCGGCGGCGGCGATCCCGCCCACGACGATGACCGGCGAGATTGTAGGTCGGATAGATGGACTCGCCGACGGTGAGGCTGCCCATGGCCTCGTAGAGCGCGCTCACCGAGAGCGGATAGGGACCCCAGATGAGGCGCATGAGGTCCTCGAGGATGAGGAGCAGGCCGAAGGTGATGAGGAGCTGGTACTCCTCCGCGCGACTGGTAGAGCGGGCCGCAGGAGCGTGGGCTCGAGCACGGCGCCCAGTCCGGCCGCCGCGACCGCGCCCCCGGCGAGGAGCGAGGTAGCCGAGCACCGATGGGCAGGTGGCCGATGACGAGCGCCCGCCGCCCACGCGGCCACGTAGGCGCCGAACGCGTAGAGATTGCCGTGGGCGAGATTGACGATGCGCATGACGCCGTAGATGAGGGAGAGCCCGCCCGCGATCGAGGAACATCACCGACGCGTAGAGCAGCGCGTTCAGCGCGTGGACGATCAGGGTATCCATTGGGCCGATACTCTGCCTCGGCTCAGGGGCCGGGATCAACCCGATACTTCGCCACCGCGACCTCGGAATTCACCCAGTTGTCGCCGAGCGCGAGCGCGAGAAGCACCGTGTACGTCCCCGGCTTCAGGCGGCCTGGGCCGGACGACCAGGCGGCTGTTCACGCACCTCGCGAGGTGGAGCCGGCCGCCGCCACCTCTCCGCCCGCCCCGATGACGACGTAGCGGCAGACGGGAATCTCCGGCCGGTCGCCGCTCGCGGGCAGCGGGGCCAGGCGGCTCGCGCACCAGGCGCCAGTCGCGCAGGAACTTCTCCACGCGCTCGACGTCCGCCTCGATCTCCAGCCGGTCGGCCACGCGCGGTGGCGCGCGCCACGTAGGCGCGGCGCGGAGGGCGAACCGATCGAAGCTGCCCACGCCCAGCGGATAGGTGAAGTCGCGGAACACCGACAGGACCACCGCCGTCTCCGTCCACTTGTCGAGCTGGTAGGGCCCGTTGGTCACGAGGTAGTGGCCGCGCTGCTGCGCGAAGGCGCGGAGCGAGGCCCAGCGGGTCTGGGCCTCGTCCGGCGCTGACGAAGCGCTTCAGCGCGGGCGGAACGTGTCTCTGCCCGCCCAGCTCGGCGGCGATGGCGTCGAGCTGGGCGCGGGCTGCGGGTCGCGCGCGAGATCGAGCCACCGGACGCCGCGCCGCCGGGCCTCCGCCGCCGAGAAGACGCCCACGCCTCGCCGCGCCGCTTCCTCCATGAGGGCCGAGAACCGTGCCACGGCGCCGCGCTCCAGGGCGGCGCGCTGCGACGGCCAGGGCCTCGGCGTCGCCGGACGCGCGTGGCCAGATAGACCTCCACCACCGGCACGACGTAGGTGAAGCGTCACGTCGCTGTACTTGCGCACCTCGGTCTCCACGCGCAGCACGCGGAAGCCGAGCAGCTCTCCGCGCGCGTGCGCGGTGGTAGCCTCCAGGCCGGCATCGTGGTCTCCGCCGGCGCCCGGCCGGCTCCCGCCCCAGCGCGCGGCGCACGCTGTAGGCGTACGCGCGTGTCCGCCGGCGTCATGCGTGAGTTGTCGTGGAAGGCGGAGGTCCAGACGCGATACGTCACCTGCGCGCGCGCGCTCCGGCCCTTCCCGACCTGCACGGAGGAGACCGGTGCCGGCCTCGGGAGCAGCGCGTCCTCGGGCACCGGGATGGCCGCGCCCGTTCCACCGCCCCCGGCGGCGACGGTCACCCGGTTGTCGATCCAGCCCTCCGCGGCAGGGCGCCGGCGAGCAGCGCGGGATCGCCCAGCGCGGCCCAGAGGAAGCGCCCCGCCGCATCGTTGAAGCCGCCCAGCGGATTCCAGGCCGCCCTGCGCGCGGCCGGACACGCCGACCCGCAGCCATCCGTTCCACGGAAAGTCCTTGAGCTTGGCCGTCCGCACGAAGAGCGTGCGAGGCGAGACCGGCCTGCGGAGTCATGCGCGACGTTCTCGATGCCCTGCGAGAACTCCGAGCTGTACGCCTCGCGCCGCACCGCGTAGCCCACCGGCATGCGCTCGCACTCGGCGAGGAGCCGCGTCACCAGACGCCGCCGATCTCCGCGGCTTCCGCGCGCTCTGACGGCGCGCCGGCAGCCAGGCGCTGGAACAGGAGGTCGACCTCCTGGCGCGCGGCGGCGTCGGTCACGCGCCGGTCCCAGGCAGCCGATGCGCATGCGCCCAGCCTGACTTGAGCCAGGGCGGCGCCAGCCATCCGTTTGCCACCAGGGGCTCGGCGGGATCGACCTCCTCGACGAGCGGCGTCCCACGGCGCGCTTCCGCAACCGGGCGGCGCGCCCCGACGAGCCGCCGCGCCAGGGCGCCTTTGGCGCGCAGGCGGAGGGCGCGCCGGGCAGCTCTTCACCCCGGTCAGCTCGGCGCGGCGCGCCTGGATCAGGTCGAAGTGCTCGAGGAAATCGCGGTGGAAGGGCGTGATCGGATACGGATGCGCCACGAGGCCCGGCGCGGCGCCCAGCGAGCGAGCGGCGCGACTGGACGTCTCGCAGCGGCTCTCGCGGCTGCGCCCCGACGGCGCGCGCCGGGTTCACGCGTGACGACCACGGCGGCGCCGAGCGACTCCACCGCGCTGACATTGGCGGGCAGACGGCCGCCGGCGAACGGATCTCCGCCGAGATAGGCGTGGAGCGTGCCCGTCGCGGAGCTGGGCGGCGGCGGCGGCCCGGCTCCAGCGCCTCGACGCGGATCTCCTGCGGGTAGAAGGAGGGATAGAAGGGTAATTCGTGGCCGGCCTCGGCCGGGCGCGCCGGCGAGAAATGCGAGGGCGCCGAGCAGGGTGGCGAGGCGCCGGCTCACGGGAGCGCATGGCAGGGAGCGGGCGGACCGAGGAGGCGGCGGGCGCCGGCACCCGCCGCCTCCCGATTTCCGGTGTAGCCCTAGGCCTTCACCTGCGGCCAGGTCTTGTCGATCCAGGTGTAGGTCGAGGTCGGCTCCCCTTGGGCCAGCCGGGAGGCGCCGTGATGTTGCGGATCGGGATGGTGATGATCCGGTTCGGGATCGAGGATCTGGAACGGATAGTCCGGCGAGTTGATGCTGAACCCGGTCATCGCGTCCTTGTAGCCCTGGTGATTGTCCGGCCGGATGTAGAGGTAGCCGGCCGGGCCTGCGATGCATCAGGCCCTCGAGCTGACCGATGATGGCGTCGTCGTCGGGCCAGCCGCCCGCCAGCTTGTTGGCCCGCTCGACCGCGGTCTTGAGCATGTACAGCGTGGAGTACGCGCCCTCGGACTGGAAGTTCGGATACTCCTTCCAGCGCTCGTAGTACTTCTTCACGAACGTGTCGTTGTAGCGGCCAGCGGCCGTTCGGCGGGTAGTTGAAGTAGTAGTTGGAGTGCACGCCCGCGATGGCGCCCTCCGGATGATCCTTGCCGATGGCGTGCGGGGCCACGCCGAAGGCGATGGTGCTGGCGAACTTCATCTTCTTGAACATGTCGTAGCGCAGGGCCTGCTTGTACATCGCCACGTAGTCGCCGCCCCACACCGACGACACCAGGAGATCCGGCTTGGCGGCGATGGTCTTGGTGATGTGGGAGGTGAAGTCGGTGGTCCCGAGCTTCGGCCAGCCCTCCGACACCACCTCCGCGCTCGGCACCATCTTCTTCATCACGATGTTGAAGTGATCGAAGGCGTTGCGCCCGTAGGAGTAGTCGGGGTGGATGTGGGCGATGCGCTTGACGCTTCGGCCAGGTCATCGCGGTGGCCATGCGCGCAGGTCACGCCGTCCGCCGACTGCATATTGGTGATGCGGAAGATGTAGTGCGGGTTCGGCACCGCCTTGTCGAAGAGGAAGTCGGTGCAGCCGTCGACGAAGATCGTGAGCAGCTTGAGCTCCTCGGCCACCGGGCCCGAGCGCCGGCGTGTTGCCGCTGGAGATGATCCCGGTGAAGAGGTCGCACCTTCTCCGACAGCTTCATCCGGCGCATCTCCTTCACGTTGGCGTCGGTGCCGGCGTTCTCGTCGGCCTTGAGCGTCTCGATCTTCCGCTTGCCGAGGAGGCCGCCCGGCGCGTTGATCTCCTCGGCGGCGAGGATGTGGCCCTTGTAGCGAGGGCTCGCCGAGCACCGCGGCGGCGCCGGTGAAGAAGGTCATGTGGCCGACCTTGATATGGCGTGTCCGGAACGGTGCCCTTCACGGTCTGGGCATGGGCGGCCCGAACACCCAGTAGCGGCACCGGGATCGCGCCGACCGCGGCGGCGGTCGCGCTCACGCCAGCCGCCGGCGGTGCCGACGGTGATGCCCAGCTGGGCCAGGAAATCGCGGCGATTGACTTCAGGAGCCATAAGGATCCTCCTTCGTTGGGAGATACTGACACTGAGGGGGTCAGCAGCCGTATACGCGAGCGCCGCCTATCGTGTCAAGGTATATACCGTAGGGGGTACCGCGACGCGTCAGCCCTGATTTCCCTGGGTGCCGCTCTCGTATCCCTTCTATAATCTTGCGCGCAGGGAGGAGTTCCCAGGATCGGGATCGCCGATGGGTGGCCCGGATATCGCGTCCCTCAGCACGGCGTTCCGCGGAGTGTGCACCGCGGTGAGCGCGCGTCGGGGTCTCTTCGCCGCCGTGGCGCTGGGCGTCTTCCTCCTCGACATCCTGGTGCCCCCTGGTGCTGTCGCTCGCCCGGAAGCCCGTGGACTTCTTCACCTTCAACCCCTGGCTCAAGCGGCTCCCCGACTACCTGGCGGCGCCGGAGCCGCCGCTGGCCGAGCAAGCTCAGGGAGGCTCTGGGACATCGCCCTCTTCTGGTTCTCCGCCGACGGGATCTTCGGAGTGGAGTGGGGTTTCGCGGTCACCACGGGCGATCTTGCCCGCTTCGGCGCGCTGGCGCTCATCGTCGCCACCTACTTCGCCCTCTGGATGCACCGCCGCGCAGCGAGCCCGGCGCCCTCCGCCCTGGTCCGCCGTGCGGGCGCGGGCGGCGGCGTCCTGGGCGCGGTGTCGGGCGTGCTCGGGCTCTCCACCAGTGCCTGCACGGTGATGGGCTGCGGCGCTCCCGTCCTCCCCGTGGTGGGGCTGGCTTCTCGTGGGGCTTTCGAGCGGCACGCTCTGGCGGATGGCCGATCTCTCGACCGTGGGCACCTCGGTGGTACTGGGCGGGCTCGTCCTCGGGGTGGCCTATCTGGGCTGGCGCGTGGGCGCCGCGGCGAGGCTCGCCACCCGGTGACCGACGCTGACCACCGATCGCCCGTGCTGCGCCCCTTCGGCGCCGGAGACGCCGAGGCCCATGCGCGGCTCTTATGCCGACCCGGAGGTGACGCGCTGGCTGGGTGATGGCCCGTGGTATGGGCGAGGCCGCCCGCGCTCGGGTCCACGCTCTCGCTCCAGCGCTTCGCCGAGCACTGGGCGACGCACGGCTGGGGCGTCTGGCCGTCACCGACCGGTATACCGGCCGGGTCATGGGCCAGTGCGGCCTCAAGTATCTCCAGCTGGGGCCGGAGAGCACGCCGCCCGATGTCGAGGTTCTCTATGCGCTCGAGCCGCGCTACTGGGGCCGCGGGTTCGCCTCCGAGGCGGCAGGGCAAGGCGCTGCAGCACGCCTTCGAGGCCCTGGCCCTCGCCCGCGTGGTGGCGGTGGCACGGCCGGACAATCACGGGTCGCGGGCGGTGATGGACAAGATCGGGCTTATCCACGAAGGCCCGGTGGTGGTGGCGGGCCTCCCCGCGGTGTGCTATGCGCAGAGCCGCGCGGGTCACCTGGCTCACGCCGCGGCGGCGAGGGCGCGGGCATGAACTTCACCCTCGGCCGGAAGATCGCCGTCGGCTTCTCCATCGCGCTGGCTCTCCTCGTGCTCATCGCGGGCGCCTCGCTCAAGAGCCTCGACGACCCGCTCAGAACGCGCAGCGCGTGGAGGAGACCTACCAGACCCTCCAGACGCTGGAGAGCATCCTGGCCCGCATCATCGACGTGGAGACCGGCGAGCGCGGCTTCCTCATCTCGGGGGCCGACCACTACCTCGAGCCTTACCGGGCCGCGCGCGACAGCGTGCGCCAGAGATCGCCCGGGCCCGCCGCCTCACCGATGACAACCCCGGCCAGCGGCAGCGCCTGGACCTGCTCGAGCCCCTCATCGCGCGGAAGCTGGCCCTGGTGGCCCAGAGCATCTCCGAACGGGAGCGCGACAACCAGGGCGTGAGACGTCCAGGCCCTGCTCGAGCAGGGGCAGTCCACCATGGACGAGATCCGCACCCTGATCTTGCGCATGAAGGCGGACGAGCACCGCCTCCTCGTCGACCGCGCGGACACGGCGCGTGACCAGCCGGCGGCGGGCGCTCCTCATCGTGGGGCTGGGCGGCTTCTCCGCCATCGCCCTCATCGGGTTCGCCGGGCTGCTCATCCGCATGGACCTGGGCCGCCGGCGCGCCGCCGAGAGCGAGCTCAAGGCCGCGGAGGAGCGCTATCGCCTCCTCGTCCGACCGAGGCCAGTCCGGCATCTTTCCGCACCAACCGCCAAGGCGTGCTGCTGGAGTGCAATCCCGCCTCGCGCGCATGCTGGGCTACCGCAACGCCGCGACGACGCGCGCGGGCGCAACGCGGCGGACCTGCACGCCGACCCGGAGGCGAGGTCGCGCCTTCTCGATCGGCTCCTGAGCGGCGAGGCGATCACGGATGTGGAGGTGCCGCTCAGGCGGCGAAGCGGAGAAGCGGTGTGGGGTTCTCGCGAGCGCGGTCTACATGGCGGACACCGCCGACCCGCACTTCGAGGGCACCATCATCGACATCACCGACCGCAAGCAGGCGTCCGACCGCCTGGTGACGCTTCTCCAGACCGAGCAGCATCTCAAGGAGATGGGCGATCTGCTGGACGCCCGCCTCTCCCTGCCCGAGGTGCTACAGCGTGGTGCGCCGCTCGCTGGAGGCGATCTTCTCGGGGGCGCGGGCGCGCTCCACGATCAACGCTTCCCGCAACCTCGTGGAGTCGGTGGTGAGCTGGGGCGAGGGCGCGGCCGGCGGCGAGTCCGTCTTCGCGCCCGCCGATTGCTGGGCGCTCCGCCGCGGGCGCATGCATGTGGTCGAGGAAAGCGCCGACGCGCTCGTCTGCGCCCACCTCCAGCCGCCCCTGCCCGGCGCCTACCTCTGCATCCCCTCGTCGCGCAGGGCGAGGCGGTGGGCGTGCTCCACCTCTCCGCGCCTCCGGGGGCGCGCTGTCCGTCCTCGCGGAAGAGCAGCGCGTGGCGGGCGCGGCCGCGGACAAGCTGGGCCTCTCTCGCCAACCTCGCCCTGCGCGAGCGGCTGCGCACCCAGTCGGTGCGCGACCACCTCACCAGCCTCTTCAACCGGCGCTACATGGAGGAGACGCTGGAGCGCGAGCTGCGCCGGGCCCAGCGCAACGGCTTGCCCCTGTCCGTCATCACGATCGACGTGGACCACTTCAAGCGCTTCAACGACGATCAAAGCGCCACGACGCGGGGACGCTCTCCTGGCCGAGCTGGGACGGGTCCTGCGCAGCCACGTCCGCGCGGAGGACGTGCCCTGCCGGGTGGGCGGCGAGTAGAGTTCGCCATCGTGCTGCCGGGCGCCGCGGCCAGGACGCGGTGCGCCGCGCCGAGGAGCTGCGCGAAGCCGCCCGTCGCCTTCGCATCGTCCATCGGGGCGCTCCCCTAGGTGCCGTCACCATCTCCCCGGGTGTCGCCGCCTTCCCGGAGCATGCGGGGTGAGCGATGCCCCTCCCGCACGCCGCCGACGTCGCGCTGTACCGGGCCAAGCGCGAGGGCCGCGATCGTGCGGTGGTCTCCGAGAGCGTGCCGCCGTCGCCTCCGCAGTCCGCGCCCTCGCGCCGGCGCAGGAGTAGGTCAGTGGGGGCCGGCGCCCTCGGCGCCCGGCCCCAGGCGTGTGTACCGGCGGCGGATGCTCTCCAGGCGCCGGGACCGCTTGAGGCCGGAACGATGCAGGAGGTAGCGCGTGACCACCCACAGGATCTTGGTGCCGTAGACGCAGGAATCGAAGAACGAGGCGGTGGAGGCGTCGGGGAAGTACCGCACGGGACGGCGATCTCCGCCAGCCGGAAGCCTCCGGCCACCGTCTGCGACACGATCTCCTGGTCGAACACGAAGCCGTCGGAGTTCATCCGGAAGTTCACCGCCTCCAGGACTTCTCGACTGAAAGCGCGGTACCCCGTGTGGTACTCGGACATCGCGAGGCCGAAGGCGCGGTTCTCCACCCAGGTGAGGAAGCGGTTGGCCAGGTACTTCCACCACGGCATCCCCTTCCGTACCGCCGCGCCCGGACTTGAGCCGTGAGCCGAGCACGAGGTCGGCGTGGCCGAGCGTGATGGGCTCGATGATCTGCGGGACCAGGGTCGGATCGTACTGGTAGTCGGGGTGCACCATCACCACGATGTCGGCGCCGGCGCGCAGGGCCTCCGTGTAGCAGGTCTTCTGGTTGGCGCCGTACCCGTAGTTCCGGTCGTGGACGAAGATCTCGAGCCCCAGCTCGCGAGCGATGTCGAGGGTCGCGTCGGTGGAGCCGTCATCCACCAGGATCACCAGGTTCACCGACTCCTCGGGCAGCTCCTCGTAAGTGAGCCGGAGGGTCCGGCCCGCATTGTAGGCCGGCATCACCACCACGACCTTCGCGGCCCCACCCTGGGCGAGGCTCACCTAGCGTTCCGTCGGCGGGGCCGCCGCGCAGACCGCCACGAACTGATAGGCAAGCCCGCCGGGCCAGACGCGCGCCGTCCCCGCCGAGAAGCGGTGCAGCATGTCCAGCCAGCGCCCGTGGTAACGCTCCGGCACCACCAGCGGCAGCGGGGCCGGCGTCACCACCATCTCGCGCACGGACAGCCCGCGCCCGGCCAGGAAGGCGAGGAAGGTGCGCCGCGTGAAGAAGACGAGGTGCGTACGGTCGAGGATTCCGCGATCCCCGTATTCGAAGCGGCCGAGGAGGAGCGAGAGCCGCACGTAGAGGTGCGCCACGTTGGGCACCGAGACGATCACCACCGCTCCGGGCGCCAGGTGCCGGTTGAGGGTGGATCAGAACCCGGAGTGGATCCGAGAGATGTTCGACGACATCGCCGTAGATGACCGCGTCGTAGAGCCCGGTCAGCGCGGGCGTCTCGCGCTCGAGGTCCACCGCGATCGCCCGCTCGCAGCGCGCCGCGCGCTCGCGCGACCTGGACGGGATCGCGCTCGAGCGCGGTGACTTTCCAGTCGCGGGCGGTCAGCTCGGCGGCGAGGAAGCCGTCGGCGGCGCCGACGTCGAGGCCCGGCGACCCCGCCCGGCACCGAGCCGGGAAAGGATCAGCGAGTGGCTCGAATAGGGATCGATCCTTGAGTCGGTAAGGGCGCGCCGCTCACGTCTCTATCGTATCCCGGTCAGGGGCCGATTCGAGTAGAGCCGCCGTCCGCCCGCGGCCAGGAGCAGGTACACGCGGTCGGAAGGCAGATCGCCGGATCACGCTCCGCTCCAGGCCGGAGGCCGACAGCAGGAAGACACGGCGGTCGCCGCGCCACGCGGTGGCCAGCCGGTCGACGTCCCAGAAGGTGTCGCGGGCCTCCGGGAAGGCCGCGCCGAAGGCAAGGCTGGAGACCAGCCCGTTCACCACCTTCACCGGCGCCCGGGTCGGCGTTCGGCCGGGCGGATCGAGTGGCCAGGAGCCACGCGCCGCTGTTCTCCAGCGCGCCTTCATGCGCGAGGACATCCCCGGGCGCGGCCCGCAGCGTCACCGCATCGCTCAGCATCTGCACCGACCGGCTGCGGGCGAAGAGCGAGAAGCCCTCGGCGGCGAACGGGAGAAACGCGAGCATGGCGGCCAGCAGGGCGCCCAGGCCGATGGTCGGCCGGCGCAGGGCGAGCCCGAGGTCGCGGCGAGCGCTCCCAGGCCGAAGATCGCGGCGAGCGACCGGAGGAGCGGCGCGCAGCTGCTCGGCCGACATGAACGGGAGGTTCGCGCCCCGGGCCGCCACGTTTCGCGTGGCCAGGTCGGCGCTGGATAAGGCTCCCGCCGGCAGCGCGACGTAACCCTTCCAGGCGCAGGAACGCGGCGGTGCCGGCCGCGGCAAAGAGAGGACGAGCGGCGGCACCAGGAGCGCGCGGCGGAGAAGGCGCTCCCGGGACTCGCTCCAGCACCTCGTCCCAGAGCTTGGCCACCAGCAGCGCGAGGGCGGGGAACGCGGGAAGCCCGTAGTGGGGCAGCTTGACGGGCGAGAACGTGCAGACGGCCAGTGAGCCCACCGCCCAGAGGGCGAGCAGCAGCCAGCCGCGCTCCTCCCCGCGGGCCAGGGCCCGCGCAGCCGCCGCCAGAGCGCCCAGGGCGCCGCCAGGCACCAGGGCATGAACCCGATCGCCGTCACCGCGAGGAACTCCAGCGCGGACAGCGGCACGTCCCTCGTCGGGGAACACGCGGTCGCGCGCCAGGTTCAGGAGGTGATTGTCCACCACCGTATACCAGAGGAATCCAGGATTGCGGATCTCCGCCAGAGCGTACCAGGGCGCCGCGATGGCGAGGAAGGAGAAGCACGCCCGCCCACGGGATCCACCGGCGCGCCACGTTTCGCTCGCGGGTGACGGCGAAGAAGACGGCCACCGTCACGAGCGGCCCCACCGCGCCCAGGAGATCCTCGGCGAGCACGGTCGCGCCCAGCGCCGCCATAGCAGGCGAGAGCCCCAGCGCCCATCCCGTCCCGCTTCACGACGGAGATAGGCCTCGAGGAAGCCCGCGAAGGCGAGCAGGATGCAGAGCACGAAGAGGAGATCGGGCTTGACCAGGCGCGCGAAGAGGAAGAGCTCGAGATTCGCGGCCACCACCAGGCCGGCGATCAGTCCCACCCGCGCGCCGCCGAGCCGCAGCCGAGCCAGGCGGTCAGCGCGGCGACCCCAGGGCGGGTAGCGCCGAGCCCAGCCGCGCCGCCGCTTCCCGCGGCCCGAGCGCGCGGAAAGCTCCCGCCAGGAGCCAGTAGAGCAGCGGGGCTTGTCGAAGTACCGCACCCCGTCGAGATGGGGGTGATCCAGTCGCCGTGGCGGAGCATCTCCCAAGCGATCGCCGCGTGGAAGCCTTCGGGCGGGTCCACGAAGGGGGCAGTGCCGAGACCGGGAGAAAGAGCGCGCGGCGACCACCGCCACGCCCAGCACGACCTTGGCGGTGAGGCTCACGCGCGCTAGACGCTGAACTCTTACCAGGGCTCCGGGCGGCAGCGCAGCGAGCAGAGCTCTTCCACGGCGCGCTCCACGAGCGTCCGGTCCTTGACTCGAAGGTGACCTTCACCTTGTACTCGGGGTTGGAAAACTCCGGGTACGAGCCGAGGAGAAGATCCGGATGGCGGGCGACCAGCGCATTGAGGTGGTCGGCGAGCGTCCCCTCCCCGATGTTCACGAAGACGCTGATCAGAGTGGAACGGCGTCTCCCGGAACCGCTCGCGGAGCGCGTCGAACTTCTGCCGGAAGATCTCGGGGACGCCGGGGAGGATGTAGATGTTTCGTACGGTGACGGCCGGAAACATCAGCGAGCCGTCGGCGACCAGCTCGGCGCCTTCCGGCACCTCGGCCAGGCTGGAGCCGCGCCTCGTTGAGCTGCCCCTTGTAATAGCCCTCGAGCAGGGCGACCAGGCTGCGGGTGGCGGATCACCCGGGTCCCACCGCCCGCGCCACGCCCTCCATGGTGACGTCGTCGTGGGTCGGGCCCACGCCGCCCGAGGTGAACACCACGTCGTGGGCGGCGCTCTGCTCGCGCACCTCCGTCGCGATGAGGTCCACCTCGTCCGGGATCACCGAGATGCGGCGCACTTCCACGCCCAACCCGCGCAGCTCGCGGCACAGATACGCGGCATTGGCGTCGGCGATCTTGCCGGACAGGATTTCGTTGCCGATGAGGACGATGCCGGCGCGTCTTCGCCATGGCGCGGCCAATGGTAGCACGGCGCCGTGTGGTGTTAGAATGGCCGCCGAGATGGCCTCTCCCACCGTTGAGCCCGTCCGGCTGTCGCGGCTGGGCCCTCGTCCTCGGCGCCTCCTCCGGCTTCGGCGAGGCCAGCGAGCCTCGCGCTGGCGCGCGCCGGGGCTCAACGTCGTTCGGCGTGCACCTCGACCGCCGCGCCACTCTGCCCAATGTGGAGCGCATCGTGAGTGAGATCCGCGCCATGGGGCGAGAGGCCCACTTCTTCAACGTGAACGCCGCCGACGACGAGAAGCGCGTCGAGGTCGCCACCGAGATGGAGCGCGTCCTGCGCGAGCGGGACGAGCTGGGCCAGCTGCGCGTGCTCCTGCACTCCTGGCCTTCGGCACCCTCAAGCTCTTCATCGCCGATCCCATGAAGGAGGCGGTCACCAAGGCCCAGATGGACATGACCCTCGACGTCATGGCGCACAGCCTCATCTACTGGACCCAGGAGGTGGTGGGGCGAGGTCTCATGGGCGAGGGCGGTCGCATCTTCGCCATGACGTCCTCCGGCGGCGCGCGCGTGCTGCCCTTCTACGGCCCGGTGTCCGCGGCCAAGGCGGCGCTGGAGTCGAATATCCGGCAGCTCGCCGCCGAGCTGGCCCCGCGCCGGATCACGGCCAACTCCATTCGAGCGGGCGTGACCGCTACCCCGGCCGCCAAGAAGATCCCCAACTACGACGAGTTCTCGCGGAAGGCCATCGAGCGGAACCCGAGCCGGCGCATGACGACCACGGACGACGTGGCCCGCGCCATCGTCGTGCTCTCGCATCCCGACACCCACTGGATCACCGGCAACGTGATCGGGGTGGACGGGGGCGAAGAAATCGCCGGATAGCCGCGCCGGTGCCCGACTGGGCTGGCCGTGATCGCCCTGGGCATCATCGAGGGCATCACCGAGTTTCTCCCAGTTCTCGACCGGCCATCTGCTCCTGGTGGAGAACACGGGGTTGCTGCCGCGCCAGTCCGACCTCTTCAACGTGGTGATCCAGTCGGGCACCGCGGTGGCGGTGGCACTGGCCTTCGGCGCGCGCCTGCGCGATCTGCTCGCGCAGCGCCACCAGCCGGCGGCGCGGCACTTCATCCTCAAGCTCGCGCATGGCCTTCGTCATCACCGCGGTGGGCGGCCTCGCCGACGCGGCGATTCGGATTCATGCTGCCCCGGGAGGTCGCGCCCCTCGCGTGGGCCACCCTCATCGGCGGCGTGGTCATCCTGATCGTGGAGCGCTGGCTGCGCGGCAGGCCGTTTGCGCGGGGACGTCACCTGGGCGTATGGCGGCGGCGGTGGGGCTGGCCCAGCTCACCGCCGCCTTGTTCCCCGGCACCTCACGCTCCGGCGCCACCATCCTGGTCGCGCTGGCGCTGGGCGCTGGGTCGGCCCGCCGCCACCGAGTTCTCCTTCCTCCTGGGCGTGCCCACCCTGCTTGCCGCGGGGGCCTACGAGGCCTTGCGGGCCTTGCGTCACCCCGACCGGCTCGCCACCAGCTGGGGCCTGCGTGCTGCTGGGCACGGTGGTGTCCGCGGTGGCGGCCCTCATCACCGTCCGCTGGCTGATCCGGTTCGTGCAGACCCATACGCTTCGTCGGCTTCGGCTGGTACCGCATCGCCCTCTGGCTTCGTCATTCTCGTTGCCCCGCGCGGGAGCGCTTGAGCCCATGAATCCCGACATCATCGTCATCGGCTGTGGCAATGCCGCCCTCTGCGCGGCGCTGGCCGCGCGCGAGGGCGGCGCCTCCAGTCCTCGTCCTCGAGAAGGCGCCGGAGCACGAGCGCGGCGGCAACTCGTTCTTCACCGCCGGCGGCTTCCGCTTCGCCCACCAGGGCCTCGCCGACCTGCGGCGCGACATCCTCACCGATCTCTCCGACGAGGAGGCGGCGAGCATCAGATCGCCGCCTATCCCGAGTCCCAGTTCCGGGACGATCTCCATGCGCGTCACCGAGGGGCTCACCGATATCGACCTCGCCGAGCACCTGATCCGGCGCTCCAGGCCCACGGTGGCGTGGATGCGCGACGCGGGGCATCCGCTGGATCCTCATGTTCAGCCGGCAGTCCTACAAGGTCGGCGGCAAGCACCGCTTCTGGGGAGGCCTCAACGTGGAGGCGGTGGGCGGCGGCCCGGGCCTGGTCCAGATGCTCTTCGACCGCGCCGCGGCAGGCGGGCATCGAGGTCCGCTACTGCATGGCCGCGCACCGCCTGATCCAGGACGGGACGGGACGCGTGACGGGGGTGCAGGCGCGCACCGCCGGCCGGCCTTCGCGATCTCGCCGCCCGGGCGGTCGTGATCGCGGCGGGCGGCTTCGAGGCCAATCCCGAGTGGCGGACGCGCTACCTCGGCCCCGACTGGGACCTCGCGAAGGTGCGCGGCACCCGGCACAATACCGGCGAGGGCATCCGCGATGGCGCTCGACATCGGCGCCCAGGCCTACGGCCACTGGTCGTCCTGCCACGCGGTGGCGTGGGACGCCGAGCGCGCCGCGCCTTCGGCGACCGCCGCGTGGGCGACATGTTCCAGAAGCACTCCTACCCGCTCGGGCTCATCGTCAACGTGCACGGCGCCCGGTTCGTGGACGAGGGCGCGGACCTCCGCAACTACACCTACGCCAAGTACGGGCGCGAGATCATCCGCCAGCCCCAGCGGCTGGCCTTCCAGATCTTCGATCAAAAGACCGTCGAGATCCTGCGGGAGGAGTACCGCATCCGCCAGGTCACCAAGGGCGGAGGCCGATACCATCGAGGAGCCTCGCGCGCCAGCTCGAGCATCGACGTCGAGGGGCTGGCTGCGGACCGTGCGGGAGTTCAACGCCGCCTGTCAGCCCAGGCGAGTTCAACCCGGCCGTGCTCGACGGCACGGGCACGCGTGGCATCACGCCGCCCAAGTCCAACTGGGCAGCTGCCCATCGACACCCCGCCCTATCTGGGCTTCGCGGTGACCTGCGGCATCACCTTCACCTTCGGCGGCCTGCGCGTGAACACGCGGGCGGAGTGCTCGACACCGCGGACCTGCCGATCCCGGGCCTCTACGCGGCGGGCGAGCTGGTGGGCGGGCTCTTCTACCACAACTACGCCGGCGGCTCCGGGCTCGATGTCGGGCTCGGTGTTCCGGCAAGACCGCCGGCGATGCGGCATCGGCCCATGTCCGCCGTACCGCGGAGTCATTGACCGCGCGTTAGCGGACGGAAGCGCGGTCGAGCCAGGACAGGATGGCCGTGGAGGGCTTTTCCCAGCCGTCCTCGAGCATCAGCATATGCGCGTGGCCCGCCGCCTCCAGATAGGTCGCGCCGTACTTGGCGGCGATCTTCCGCTGGCTACTGCGGCGGGGGTGATGGCGTCGAGCTCGGCCCCCACCACCAGGGTCGGGCAGCGCACCCGGCCGGCGTCGACGCCCACCGAGCCCAGCGCCAGCTCGCGCGCGGCGCGGCCCGACTCCGGGACCAGTCGCGGATAGAGGCGTTCCTGGGTCTCGCGTGAAAGCCCATTGGCGATCAGGGCGGCGGCGTCTCCCAGGCTCGGCTGGAAGGTGCGGCTCGCAAGGATCGCCGGGGCGTACCGCCACATGCGCGAGAGCACGCCCCAGCGCAGCACGATGATCCCGCGGGGCGGCGCGCTGGTGACGAAAGACCGCGGCGGTGACGGCTCCCCCTCCGGGCGATCTTCTGGGCGATCAGGCCGCCCATCGAGTGGCCGAGCACCGCGGCGGGACCCAGCGCGCGCAGGCAGTCGCGCACGTCCTCGACATAGTCGAGCACCGAGACCTTCCCGAGGTCGGGAACAGGACGGCTGCCCCAGTGGCCGCGGAGATTGACGGCCCAGGTGTCCCAGCCGGGCGGCGGCCGCTGCCTTCAAGTAATTCTCGAAGTACCAGCTGCCGCCATTCATGCCGTGAACGAGCAGCAGCGGATGCTGGGCGCGCAACTCCTCGTGCCGGAGCGTGATCGAGGACGAGGTCCCGATCCGCTCCTGGACGAGGTCGGTCACGCTACTTGGGCTGGAACCAGGCGCCGACCAGCACCCACTGGTAGCGCCCGCCGCCGATCTCCTGAAGCGCCCACCGGGGCATGTGGACATAGCCCGGGTGGTCTCGGCGATCCAGGAGCCGCGGCACGGTCACGTCCTGGGGCTCGGGCTGGCTCTTGGCCTTGGCCACGAGGGCTCCCTGGGTCGGCGTTCAGGCTGCGCTTGTGGCTCGCCGTTCGGAGCCGTCTCCTCCTCGGGGAGGGCGACGAGCACCACGCTGTAGACGATCTCAGGCTGCTGCTGCCAGTAGCGGACCACTGGCCCGTACCGCTGTCCCCGATCTGGCCGTCACCCCAGGGCAGCATCGGGATGCGGATTGTCGAATGGATTCGCGACTCCGGGCTGGAAGCTTGTCGACCCCGGGTTCGCAGGGTCGAAAACGGATTGACCGTTCCAAGCCCGGTCGGGAGCGGCGGGGCAGGAGGAGGAGCCGGCGGCGGCGTCGCGACCGAGCCGGGCGGAGTCGAGACGGGACCCGCCGCCAGGGCCGATGGAACGTAGGGAAGGACAATCCGAGAACGAGCATAACGACAAGCTCACGCATGGCGAGAACCTCCTGCCGGCTCGGGCCCTTCTAACGAGGGGGGCACCTCGACCGGAGGCCTCGATCATACCCCAGGGCCTGAGGCTGGGGGCCACTGGGCTCAGGCTGTTCCGCTATTGCCCCGAATCGTCTCCAGCACGAGCTCGGCGGTGGCCACTAGGTCCTTGACGTTCTACCCACTCGTTCACCGTGTGGATGTCGCGCATGCCGCAAGCGAGATTGGCGACTTCAGGCCGCGCGCCACGAGACGTTCGCGTCCGAGCCCCCGGTGCTGCGGGTGGGGCACTTGCGACCCAGTGTCTCGGCCGCCGCCGTGACGAGCCGGACTATCCCGGCGCCGTCGGCGATGTCGAGCCGCTCGTACTGGCGCTCGACCTTGGCCTCCAGCCTCGCCCGGTGCTCCCGGCCCTCGAGTGTCACGGCATGGCGTGCCACGGCTTCCTCGAAGCGGCTTCGCATGTGCTCGGTCTGACCCTTGAGCTTGGCCTCGGAGGAGAGCTGCGCGTCTCCCCGGACCACCACCTGACTGGGCACGATATTGGTCGCGAGCCCACCCTGGATGACGCCCAGGTTGGCGGTGGTCTCAGTCGTCCACGCGTCCAGGCGCATGCCCGCGATGGCCTCGCTAGCCACCTGGATCGGCGCTGATCCCGCGCCCGGGACAGATGCCCGCATGCGCCTCCAGGCCGTGCACGGTGAAGGACAGCCGGTTCGCCGCGGGTGCCCGGGTGACCAGCTCATTGACGCCGTCGACGTCGAGGACCAGGCCGCGTCGCGCGCGGAGCCGGGAGATATCGAAGTGCTTGGCGCCGAGGAGGCCCGTCTCCTCGCAGATCGTGATCACGACTTCCAGGTCCCGTGAGGCAGCCGGCGCTCGCGCAGCACCCGGATGGCCTCGAGGATGGCCACGAGCCCGGCCTTGTCGTCGCCGCCCAGCACGCTCGTATGGTCGGTATGGATGATGTCGCCCTCGATCACGGTCCGGACCTGGCTGGCCGGTCCCACGGTGTCCATGTGGCCCGAGAGGGCAGCGGGGCCGCGGCGGCGTCCGTTCCCGTGAAGCGCGCGAGGATGTTGCCGGTGTTGCCGCCCACCTTCCGCCGGCGTCGTCCACCTCCACGCTGGCTCCCATCGCCTTTGAGAATGGACTCGAGCCGCCGCGCGATCTGGCCCTCCTGCCGGGACAAGCTGGGGATGGCGGTCAGCTCGAGGAACTCCTCGGTCAGGCGCTTTTGGTTGATCATCGCGACTCGCTCTCCCAGGTGCTGGGTCATCCAGCCTCGGCCCGCTCGACGGCGTCCGCGCGCGATGGCGCGGGTCGGTGAGCCGGTGATCGGCTCCCGGGATCCAGTGTAGATCGCGCGGCTCGCCGGCGCGGTCGAACAGCGCCTGCCCGTGCGCGGGCGGCACCACCTCGTCGCGCCTCGCCTTGTATCACCAGGACATGGCTGACGCCCCGCGGGCTTCCGCGTTCAGCCCGTCTCGATCTCCGCGACCAGGGCCGGGCCGAGCCCGGTGGCCTCGGACATCTCGCGTTCTTCCAGGTCGCGCAGCGCCGCCGGCGCGTTCAGGTTACCACCACATTGCCTCCGCGTGCCCGGCGCCGATGGGCCGCGTGCAGCGCGACGAAGCCGCCCAGGCTCGAGCCGAGGAGCCGGAAGCGGCCGGAGAGCGAGGATGCGCCGCCAGGTGCTCGAGCACTGGCCTCGAGATCGGCGACGCGGCTGGCGATGGTGGCGTCACGGTATGACCCGCCGGATTCCCCGCTCCCGCGGAAGTCGAAGCGGGCGAGCGCGAAGCCGGCCTCCGGCATCATCCGGCCCAGCGGCAGGTACTTGTCGCTGTCCTTGGGCTCCGAGCCCGTGGCATGCGACCACGCATGGGAGCGGAGACGCGCCGCGCGGAAGGTGCAGGACACCGACGACGGCGACGCCGCCGACGCGGACCGAGAAGCGCTGCGCTAGGCCCAGACGAGGTCGAAGAGCCGGCAGACGTTCACGGACAGCCGGTACATCGCTCGTCGACGGGGAGGCGCTTGATCTTGGCCACCTCTTCCGCCACGCGCGCGGCGAGCCAGGGCCCGGAGAGCTCGCGCTCGAACTCGCCTGCGTACTGCCACGGGCCATCGCTTTCCACGAGCAGCGAGTCGAGCGGCACCGCCTCCACCAGCTCGCGGTCACGCTCGCGGTACACCACCTCGGGGGTCACCGACACGAAGTGGCCCGCAGTCCACGATGGCCCGCGTCACGTCCATCGGCGCCTTGTGTCCAGTGGAACACCGCGCGCTCCACGCCGGCCCGGCCCCAGCGCGTCCAGCGCGTCGGCGGCGGCGCCATGCGGGCGCGTGCAGCACCACCGGCAGGTCGAAGCGGGCGGCGAGCTGCAGCATCCGGTCGAGACGCCGCGCCCCCGGGCGATGAGCGCCGCCACGCGTTGGCGGCGGCGGCGAAAATTGTACCAGGGAGCAATACGTAG
>ERZ1370068.3358-contig-247_pt1 | contig 23803 bp, 42 predicted proteins | sample MGYA00561227_ERZ1370068 | MGnify/ENA primary metagenome ERZ1370068 (study PRJEB38410, sample SAMEA6850437) | metagenome | study: Metagenomic assessment of the ecological functions of the soil: analysis of the soil microbiota associated with the...
GCGCAATCTCCATTTTCTGAGGCACACGTTTGCGAGCCTGCTCATTCAGCAAGGGGAGAGTCTTGCCTATGTGAAGGAGCAGATGGGGCACTCGTCAATTGACGTCACAGTCGATATCTATGGCCATCTCGTTCCGGGCGGTAATCGCCAGGCCGTTGATAGACTCGATGACGCATCCGAAGTTCTTGAGCAAATTTGGTGTGAAACAAAATGGAAACATTTTGAGCGAAAGTCAGGCTCCGGAAGAGAAAGCCGCGCTCCGAAGTTATTGAAAAACTGGAGCCACCCGCCGGAGTCGAACCGGCGACCTACTGATTACGAATCAGTTGCTCTACCGACTGAGCTAGGGTGGCTCAGGTGGGTCTTATGAAGTGGATGATCGCCGCGACGACGAAAGAGCCGATATAAGCAGCGATGAAATCAAACAATAGCCGGAATTGGCTGATGGTTTCCAAAAGTTACTCGTCAAGCTGGAAGTAAATTAACACGAACTCGCCCAGGAATAAACCAATCACGCCGATGAGCAGGAAGAGGACAAAGCCAGCCCTTCGGTCGTGAGCGACGGTTTTAATAGCTGCAAACCCGGCAACGAAGGCTATGCCCAAAGCCAAGAACGGATTGGGTTGTAGGTAGGTCGCAACTTTCTCTAGGGCTTCTCCCAAGCATTCACCTCCGTAGCATTTGCGCCATCGTGGTTGCAGCCTCTTTCGGTCGGTCCGAGCCGATAATCGCCGAGATGAGCGCAACGCCGCGGACGCCCTACACTATGAACATCAATGATATTCTCAGGCTTGATGCCGCTCGAATAGCATAGACGGGCACGCGCAAGTTTGCCACTATTTTCTTTTAGCGCGTCGAGACCTTGGGGCGCGCCAAAACTGGCTTTGGACGGCGTAAAGTAGACCGGACCGAAGAGGACGAAATCGGCGCCACTGCTTTGAGCCTGGCGGGCTTCATCGAGTGAATGGGTCGAGGCGCCAATCAGTTTGCGCGCCAAGAAGCGTTCGGGCGGCGCTGATCGGAAGCGAGGTTTTATTCAATTGCACGCCCGCGGCGTCGACGGCAAGGGCGACGTCAATGCGATCGTTGATCAGCAGCAGCGCATCGTAGCGGTCGCACAGCTCGCGCGTCTTCTCAGCGAGATCGAACAGCGCTTTGCCGCCAAGATCCCTTTTCCCGAAGCTGGATCGCTTGGACGCCGCCCTCCAGCGCTTGCTCCAGCACCGAGGCAGATCTCGTCCCCGTGTTTGGGTCCGATCTGTGACGAGATAAAGATCAAAATTGGGTGTCGCCACTTGCGCTGATCAATTCAGCATTCCATCCAGCGGGCTGGAGGCGGTGGCGTAGAGCTTTTGGGAATTCTTCCGGCGAGGAAAGCCTTGCGGCCGGCTTCGACTCCTTGGCGCATGGCTTCGGCCATGAGTATCGGATCCTTGGCGCCGGCGATGGCTGTGTTCATGAGCACGCCGTGGCAGCCCATCTCCATCGCCATCGCGGCATCGGATGCGGTGCCGACGCCGGCATCGACGATCACCGGAACCGTGGCAGATTCGAGAATGATACGAATGTTATAGGGGTTACGAATGCCCAGCCCTGAACCGATAGGCGCGGCCAATGGCATGACCGCGGCGCAGCCGATGTCTTGCAACTTTTTGCGGTAATCGGATCGTCGGTAATGTAAGGAAGAACGTCGAAGCCTTCTTTGACCAGTATTTTCGCGGCTTCAAGGGTCGCCGGCACATCGGGGAAGAGAGTCTTATCGTCGCCGATGACTTCCAGCTTGACCAATTTTCCCACGCCGGCTTCGCGCGCCAGACGGCAAGTTCGCACGGCGTCGTCGGCATTGTAGCAACCGGCCGTGTTCGGCAGGATCGTGTATTTTTCGGATCGAGATAATCGAGCAAATTTTCTTTGTTCGGATCCGTGATGTTGACGCGGCGCACGGCCACGGTGACGATTTCCGCGCCGGAGACTTCGATGGCCCGCTTGGTCTCCGCGAAATCCTTGTATTTGCCGGTGCCGACGATCAGCCGAGAGCGATACTTATTGCCCGCGATTTCGAGCCAGTCTTCCATGATCTATCCTCCGCCGACGAAGTGGACGATCTTCCAATGCATCGCCTTCCGCCAGCAGGAGTGGCGCCGTAAGCGTCACGCGCGACGATGTGGCGATTGTGCTCCACGACGACTCGCGCCGGGCGAATTTGCAGCTGTTCCAGCAGGCCCGACGATACTTAGACCGTCCTACGATCTCTTTTTCTTCGCCGTTGATTTTGATTTTCACATCAATAAAAAAACCGTATTCGCAGCGACCACGCGTGAGTGGTCAGGGAATACGGTTTAAGTTGTGTCCAGGCCGTAGTAAAACCGCCGGACTTTGACTTTCACGCTTCCCTACGCCGGTGCGACCCGGATCAGGTTCGAAGGGTTACCTGCGATTTGTCAGGCTCTCAGTCTGCCTACGACAGACACCCCTAGCATCGAAAGCACCCTTAACAGAGCGATTCTGGCAAGTCAAATTCACGCGAGCTTTTACGCCCCGGAAAACCCGAATTCGTCGCGCGGCTGACTTTATGGAGAGAGCGGTCCACGAGGCGGTCAAAGATTTATCGCCACGCTGGCATAGCCGACCACTTTGCGCATTGGCGTTACTTCGCCCAGTGGCAATGTTTTAACAACCGCGCCTGAGTGGCGCCGAGGTCACGGGCGGCAAAGAGCATCACCGCCGTCGGCAGGACGCCACACACTAGTAATGTCGTTGTCCTCGACCACGCGCACAAGGCCTTCGGGGTTCATTTCCAAAACCTGATCTAGAGCCAATTGGTCGAGCTCGTCGGTTTTGCCGGGGAAAGATAGTGGCTCAGATCGCTGCTGGCCAAGATAGTGGTTTTAATATTTGCCGTCGCCTGAGCTTTGCAGGCTGCTGCAATCGCGCCGCCCAACTCGGCGCATTCGTCGATGGATAAATACGAGAGCGAAATAGGCACGAACTCGAATTTCCCAAGCACGCGATGGAGAAACGGCAATTGTATTTCGATGCTGTGCTCTTCGGCGTGAGCATCCGCGTCGCGCGCCAGGAATTTCACTCGTGCGAGCAGATCATCGCCTAGTCGATCGTCGACGACAGTCTCGTTGGCCGGGCTTTGCCAGCGTGACCAAGGGCTCAGCGCCGCTTGTGGCCGCGCGCGTGATGGTTGACGCCGAGCAAAATAATCCGCTGCACGGAAGAAGGCAAGCTGACTATACAAATGCGCCGCGCAAGGACCTGAGTAGATTGGGCCGGCGTGGGGAACCAAGCCGGCGATAATCGACGCTGTCGGGCTCCTCAGCACCGCGCTCGGTCCCAGAGGACTTTTGTTGAAGCAGTCACCGAGCAACGCGCTCAGTTCGTCAGCGCCGGCAGGATAGAACGATCCGGCCACGGCGGCGGGCCTGATCGAGGTCATAGGACACCCGATTTTTGGCTATGGAGCGACGATTTCCACTTGCAAGTTGCCGATGCCTTCGACGTCGCCCTCGACCTTATCGCCGGGTTTGAGAAATACCGGCGGCACCCGCGCAAAACCAACGCCCGAGGGCGTGCCGGTGCTGATGATATCGCCGGGCTCGAGGCGTCATGCCCGAGGACAAGCTCTCGATGATCGTCGGAATATCAAAAATCATGTCACGCGTGTTGCCATCTTGCATGACTTCGCCGTTCACGCGGCAGATGAGACGGACTTGCTGCGGGTCGGGCAGAGCACTCTTGTGCACGATCCAGGGACCGAGAGGACAGAAAGTGTCGAGCGATTTTCCTTGAACCACTGGCCGTGCTGACGTTGTAGCTCGCGCGCGGTCATGTCGAGACAGACCGTATAACCGAATACGTAATCGTAGGCTTTGTCTTTCGCTATATCGCGGCCTCTTCGGCCCATCACGACGGCCAGCTCGACCTCCCAGTCGAGTTTGGTCGTGCATTTATGATTGATCACTTTGCCCTGCTGGCCGATTACGGAGGTCGCCGGCTTGGTGAAAAAAACCGGCCACTCGGGATATTTGATTTCCAGTGAACGCGCGCGCGCACCTTCATCGACGTGCTCTTTATAGTTGATCCCGAGCATGACGCAATTTTCTTAGGCTGAGGAATTGGCGCTATGATCTTTGCTTGGGTCGGCTTCACCAGCGCGCCGACACCGACGAGTTTTTCTGCTCGTCGCTGTTCTTGCCAGCGACGTACTTTTCGGCTTTACGCGCGACTTGCACCGCTTTGGCGCCGGCTTCGATAAATGCCTGCATGCTGGCGAGAAAAGGCGCATTGCCACCTTTGAGATAACGCCGGTTGACCTCGGCAAGATCGATGATCTGCTCTTGCGGCCCCATCAGTCCGAGTCGCTGTTGGTTCTTGCGCGAGAAGGTGACAAATCGCATGGTGCCTCCGGGTAGAAGAGTTTTGCTTAAATACCGATGCGGAAAAGTTGACAAGCGTTGGCGCCGGCCACTTCGGTTATTTGCGCGCGCTCGATTCTCGCCGCGGCCAGCGATCCGACCGGCTCGGGATCGCCCATGTCATAGGGTAGTCGCTGCCGAGCAGCACATGCTCGGCGCCAAAGTTCGTGATCAAATATTCCAGAGCCATCGGGCTATGCGTGATTGTGTCGAAGTACAGTAACTTAACATACTCCGACGGCGGTTTGGAAATTCTCGCGCTCGACGAGTTCTGAATGCGATAGCCGCGGTCAAGCCGGCCCCAGGTATAAGGCAAAAACCCGCCGCCGTGGGCCAGCAAAAGCTTGAGGCGGGAAAGCGCTCCAAGACACCGCCGAAGATCAACTTGGCAAAGGCCAACGAGGTGTCGGTCGGATTGCCGATCAGATTGGCCAGATTGTAATCTCTCATGCGCTCGGCCCCGACCACCTGGTTCGGATGGACAAAAGCACGGCGTCAAACGCTTGCGCCGCTTCCCAGAATGGATCGAAGGCGGGATCGTCGAGATAACGGCCATTGATGTTCGAAGCGATCTCCAGCGCCGCGCAGTCCCAGTTGGGTCATCGCCCGTTCCAACTCCGCCGCGCGCGCGCGCTGTCTTGCAGCGGCACCGAGGCCAGAGCCACAAAGCGGCGCGGATGTTTGGCGACGGCCTCGGCGGAGCGGTCATTGAACCAACGGGCATATTCGAGCGACTCGGCGGCCGCCATCCAGTAGAAAAATATGCGAACCGGCGGGCGACAAAACCTGCATGTCCACGCCTTGTTGATCCATAATCGAAAGCCGCAGATCGAGATCGGAAAACTCGGCTTTGAGTTGGCTCAAGAAGGCTTTGCCGTCACGGGTTAGCACATCACGGCCGCGCTCGTTCTTGGAAAGCTTCAGACCATGGCGCGCGCCGATTTCGGCGGCCATCTTCAAGCTGTCCGACGGCACATAGTGAGCATGGACATCGATATTCATCGCGGATCGCCGGCGACCGGGGATTTTACGGAGAGCTATCGGAGGTACGACGGAATGTCAAGCTGAGCGGGTGTTTTGGCGATCGGAGTAGCCAAAGCTCGTGTACGGCGATGTCGCGCCATTCGAGCACGAGGAAAGTTATTTGCCTGATGAATTCGGCAGTGGTAGTTTTGGCGCATGAACCCAAGGCGGAAAAGGGGAAAATCGCGTGACCATGCGCGAGGGGCGATCGGATTCTCATCAACAAGGGAATCTCGAAAAAAGTCATGATCATTGCCCGCACCGAGATTCCTCATTCGAACGAGAGGATCTTTGTTACTAAGTCCGGCGGCAAGTATACCATCGGGTTGAAGGTTTGGAGATCGGACTATGCCTGGAACGAAAAAATCAAATGTGGGTAGCGAAATATCAATCATGACGCGTTCTTTCGGGCCGTTCTGCCATGAGCGTTTCCTCGATAAAAACGGAATGACGCGCTGGCAAGTTTTCTACCGATCGTGAAACCTGACTTAAAAACCTTCCTTGCGAATTTGCGGACCGATAAAGCGCCGCGGCTCTTGCTTGTTTTCGGCGATGATCTGCAAGTCGGAAAGAGACCTGCAAAGCAATTCTCGATCAACTCGGTCCCGGTAGAACAGAGGGATTTAACCTCGAGCGCTTCGACGGCCGCACGGCGAGTTGGGAACAAATCGAAGCTTCGCTGATGACGCCGCCGTTTTTTCCGGAAAGAAGCTCCTGTGGATCGAAAACGCGCCCTATTTTTTTCGCGGGAGCAAAGGGCGAGCTCAGCGAAAAAATTCTCGAACTCTGGCGCGATGGCAAGAGAGATGGGGCCGCCAAGCTACTGATCGACCTATTGACTATCGAGGGCTGGACTCAAGAGCAATGGGCGCGCCTGGAGTCGCCCAAGCCGCTCTGGATTTGTTCGACGCCGACGACGGCAGCGAAGCCGTCGGAGCTCTGGTAGCGTACTGCAAATCCTGCGACTATGATTTGACCAAGCGCAAAAGCGCCGAAGACCACAGACTCGGGGCGCTTTTGGATGAGTCACCGCCCGAGTGGAGTTTTTATTGCTCACGGCGGTGGCAGGTCGATCGGCGCACCCGGCTCTATAAGCGTTTCGAAGAGCTTGGCGCGGTGCTTTTTTCTCGGTCTCGAGCGCGACCGCACCGGCAAAGTGAGCCGCGAGAGTTTGATAGACTTTGTCGGCCAACGCATCGCCCAGGCGGACAAAGCGCTCGATCCTCAAGCGCGCGAAACGATTCTTGCGAGGGCCGGCGAAGACCTGCGTGAGCTGCGCCAGGAGATCGAGAAACTGTTGCTGTTTCGTCGGCGAGCGACCGACGATTCCGAGTCGAGGACGTAGAGGCGGTCGTCGCGGATCACGGTGAAGGGTGGATTTTTGATCTCACCCGCGCCCTCGGCGGGCGACAATGCGGCGACGGCGCTTTCGCAGCTGGCGCGTTTGCTGGCTCAGGAGAACCGGCGCTGAAAATTTTGGGCACGATCGCAAGCGAAACGCGGCGCTTGCTGGCAGCGCGCCAACTTCCAGACGACGGAACTGACGAAGCTTTGGAAGCGCGGCGATGAGCTATCAGCAGTTTCAGCAAACGGTGTTAAAGCAGGGCTCTCCCTCATCGCCCGTAACCCCTACGCGGATTACAGTGTGTTTTCAGCGGGCGGAGCGGTTCTCGCTCGGCGAGTTGCGTTCTCACATGGAACAATTGTTTGCCGCGGACTACCGGCTCAAATCGAGCGGCAATCAGCCGCGGCTAGTAGCTCGAGCTGATTGATCCTCGGCATGTGCCTGCGGGCACGCAAAGCCGGCGAGCGAAACCAAGCGCCGACCGGGACATGAAAAAACGATCTTCGCGGTGGCGCTTTGGCTTTACGGCGCGGTGCTCTTTGATCACACTGGCTGGCGCCGACATGGTCGTACAAGCCGTGCTTCAGTCCGCTAGGGTAAATGTGCGGCGCATATTCTGCGCGAAATCGAAGCCGCCAAGAAAGAATTGCTGGTCGCGGTCTACGCTTTTACCAGCGATGATTTGGCAAGCGCCCTGGTGCAGGCGAAAAGCGCGGGGTCGGCGTCCAAGTCGTGATCGATCGGGAATTCGATCTCGCCAATGAAAAGTCCAAAGGTAAGTTTCTCGATGCGCAGAAAATCCCGCTGCGGCGAATCTCCGGCAACAAAGCCAATAACCGAGAAAAAGACGCGCGGTCCTGATGCACCAGAAATTCGCCGTCATCGACCGAAAGATCGTCTTTGCCGGCTCCTGATAATTGGACTTACGCCGCGGAAAAGTTCCAACGATGAAAATCTGCTGCTCTTTCGCGACGCCGGTCCGCTCGCCGAGGAATATCGCAAGGCGTTCGTGCAGCCTCTGGGAGCGGAAGCCGTGAAACGATCCACTTCCGCTAGCGCTGGCGTCGTCCTGCTGGCATTTTTTGCCGGCTTTTTGACCCACGTGCTCTATCAACGCTTGGAACCCGGCCTCCGAAATACAGCAATCGATAACGAATGCGGACATTTCCGCTCCGGCGAACGACGGCGCGTCGGCCATCCATCGAGTGAGCTTTGTTCCCTTCGCTGCCGTCCCCGAGGACACTCTCGCCGACTTGCCGCTGCTCGCGGCGCGCGAGTGGAAAAAATTCGCGGCTTGACGGGCCGACAAGCGCGCATCCGCGGCCGAGTATTTCGCGTCGGCCATTCGGCCAAGAGCAACACCTATTTTTCTTAATTTCGGACCTTCACGCGAAGCCCTGACGGCGGTGATTTTGGCTCCGTCACCGAGCTTTTCGAAAAAGTAAGCAGCAGCCAAAGAATTTTGAAAACCGCGAAGTGGAATTGACCGGATTTATTAAAGATCACCCGCAATATGGCCTGAGGTGATCCTCGAACATCCCAAAGCAGATTAAGCTGGTCGATTGAGGCGAGCAGGAACAAGTGCGGAAAGGCAGCGCTTATGACTGAAACGAAAAAGATGCATGGTGTGCGCTAAGGAGAGTGAGAATTTAAAAGGCGGTATCTGTGAAGTCTGCCAAGACCGAATTCGCCGCGAAGCGCTGGGTGAACAGGCGCGCACCAGTGCCGGCGCCGACCAGTGAGCTTTCGCGCCAAGGCGTGACTCGACAAAGAAATAGCGGACTGGTTGGGAAAAGTCGTTAGCCACTTTACTCCACCCGATGTCGCCTGCCGGCCTTCTCATTGGATAATCGAGAGTGGTTTACTTTCGGCACGAAGTTCCCCACACTTGAGCGCAAAATGGGCCGCTCAAAGCGAATTAAATCAAGTAATACTGTTCTTAAATATAAAAGCGTGTTAGAATTCTAGCAATTTTATTTTTCTAAATTTGACGTTGGGCGACTTTATTTAGAATGTTACAGAGAGCTGAGCAATTCTGGCTGGGTTTTCCGGATTCGATTTCGTTTGGTTTGGTTCTCACCATTCTCTTTTTACCACGCCTGTCGATTCAACTTGGGCTTTTGCCCCCGATGAAGATCTAACAGCCCGCGCCGCGTGTCTTGATGGACGCGGCCACGGGTAAAATCCTCTATCAAAAGAGCCCGATCTTCGCCTACCGCCGGCGAGTACAACTAAAGTTATGACGGCGATCCTGACCTTGGAAAGCGGTCGAAGTTTCCAAGAAACCTTGCCGGTTTCCAAAGAAGCGACCCGCGTTCCCGCGTCAAAGCTTTATTTGCGGCCCGGTCAATCCTTAAGCATTCAAGAATTGCTTTATGGAATTATGCTGGCATCGGCCAATGATGCCAGCATGGTCTCTGGCTGAAGGCATTGCCGGCTCCGTGGAGCGATTTGCCGAGCTGATGACCAAGAAGGCGCACGACATCGGCGCCACCAACAGCAATTTTACCAATCCCCACGGCCTCACGGCGGCGGATCACTATTCGAGCGCGAGAGATCTGGCCATCATATTTCGCTACGCGATGAAAAACGCGACTTTTCGCGAGATCGTCCAAACTAAGTTCAGCTCCGTCAGCACCACGGCCGTGGTGCGCAAGAGAAGTCGTGCCGCGGAGGATTTCCGTGCGCAACCATAATCGCTTGTTGTGGAATTTTGACGGCGCCCTCGGCGGCAAAACCGGCTATACCCACGCCGCGCAAAATGCTTCGTCGGCGCCGTGCAACGGAATGGCACGACGTTGATCGTCGCCATTCTAGGCGCGCGCGATCAGTGGGGCGACACCAAGCACCTTTTAGAGTACGGCTTCGATAATTTTGATAGCTTGAAAGCGCCATCGCTGCCCGCCGGCAAGGCAACGTCGAGCGAGCAGCAGGTAGGCGTCCGGGGCGATCGTCTGTCAGCGCTCGGCGCGCCGTCAGCGGAAAAAGATCTGGCCCAACCAACCGACGGTTTTATCTTACAGGTGGGATCGTTCCGCGAGAGGGCTCGGGCGGAGATCTTGTTACGGCAGATAAATGAAAAAGGCTTTGACGCTTTTGTCGAACAGACCATAGTCAAACCCAGCGAAACCGCCTACCGGGTGCGCCTTGGTCCCTACCGAGAATTAGTCGCGGCGCAGGAAACGGCTCAAGAGATTCTCAGCAAAAGCGGACATCGGGTCATGATCCTGCCGATTCAGGCAGCCCAATCGTCGCGTGGCGATCCAAGTTAAGTCCCTTAGACCTCGATCACCATTCCATCATTTGCCACTGTCAGCCTTGCGTCCAAATCCTCGGCGCGCGCGAGCATGTCCTCGCCGAGGTGGGTGAGCACAAGCTTCTTGCATGCCAAGCGCGCCGGGTTTGACCGCAGGATCTGGTAATTCACGTGCATGCCCGGCTCCTCGTGATAAAAAGAACACTCGCACAGAAACAGATCGGTGTCGCGTGCGTGCTCGATGAACAAATCGGTCCAGGCCGAATCGCCGGAAAAAAGAATCTGCTTGCCTTGGTAAGCGACCTTCAGCCCGAGTGAAATGTCATTCATTTGATGCGGCACGCGAAATGGAAAAACCTCGATGTCCTTGACGCTCTGCAGTTTTCGGGGGTCAAAACTTGAAAGCGAAGGAACGGCGTTTCCTTGGCGCCGCCGTACATCAGGTCGAACAGTTGGCGGACCCGTTCTTCTGTTCCGGGCGGACCGGCGATCGTTAGTGGGCTGTGCGGTGGTTTGTGATAAAGATATTCGATTAAAAAAATGGCACGCCGCCGAAATGATCGCCGTGCAGATGGCTTAGCAGGATCGCATCCAGACGGCGCGGTTCGATGGCGGCGCGCTTCATCGCCGGCAACGTAGTTGGACCGCAGTCAAGAGAAACAACCGGTCAGCGGCCTCGATCAGGTAACCACTTTGGTTGCGTCCGCCGCTGCCGAAGGCGTCGCCGCAACCGAGAATATGCAGTCTCATCGCGCTTTATCGAGTTCCTCGCGAGCAATCTCTTTTTGCACTCATTAACACTCGGTCGCACGGCTTGCAATGAAATGGGCCGGTCCATAATTATTGAACGCGCGCTCGCGCCAACGAAGTTGCTTTTTAGTGGCCGTGCGAATAAAGTGCAAAGCGTGAGAGTTTACAAACGTCCGTTCTTCACATCTTATGCAACTAGCCTTTGGATCCGTTTTCTTCGCTTCAGCCTGCAATCGCACAAAAAACTGGAAGCTGATTTAGACAAAGTTGGCCTCACGTCGCCACAGTTTTACGTGTTGGCGACGATCGGCTACGCCAGGTGGACTGCCCTTCGGCGAGATCGGCGCAAAAATGATGGTCACTGTCAGCAATCTCACCGGCATTGTCGACCGTCTCGAAGAGAAAAAGCTGGTCACGCGCAAGCGCGACGAAAATGACCGCCGCGTCGTGCATGTGGTGCTGACCGACAAAGGGCGCCAAGGTGTACAAGAGTACGATTCCCCTTTTTGAATCGAGTGTCTCTAAAATCTTCACAATACTCGCTGGTCCAGAACAGAAAGAACTTTCCGCGCTGTTGCGCAAGCTCAATCAAGAATCGTTGACGAATTGATTAAAGCGCCGACGGCGTTTTCTGACTGACTTCCAGGGATCGAGCCTAAACCACCCCGTTCGCGCCGCTTCGCCGACTTGCAATCTGGCAGCGCGCTTGAACGACAATTATTGACAGTTCGAAATGGCGAGCTATAAAGGTTAAGGCTTTAACTAATTTTGCTTGAACGCGGTTCGATGAAAAACGAAGAGAAAAATTGCTCGGGCTCGAACGGGTCAAAAGATGGCTCTACGCCAAAGATTTGAGTGAGCGCAGCAGTGGCTGCGTTCTGTGCGGCTCCTGTTACGGCCATGGTCCGGCCAATCCAATGGAAGATGTGGTGGGACCGAAAGAGAAGTGTCCACCCTATGAGTTTTATCGCTTCCAGCGTCACACGCCGAAGTCGCGCTGGCTGATGGCGCAGCGGGTTTTTCACGGTCTGGATCCGATTACGCCTGAGCTCAAAGAAGTCATCTACGCCTGCACGAATTGCCTGATGTGCCAGGAACTTTGCGGCGTGCGCGACGACGGTTATGGACCCTGGGATATCACCGTGGCCATGCGCGAGGAGATCACCGAGAAGGAAGGTCCGATCGAGCCGCATCGACCGATTTACGAAGGCTTGCGCCAACATGACAACCCGTGGGCGCAGCCAAAGGTCGACCGGGGCGCTTGGGCTGAGGGGCTTGGGCTCAAGAAACTGGGCGAGTCCAACGCGCGCACATTGCTTTTCGCCGGCTGTTCGGCGGATCGTTCGAGCGGCCGGAGCGGCGCGGTCGCGCTCGCCAAAATCTTGCAAAAGGCGGGCGAAGATTTTGTCGTTCTCGGCAGCGAGGAAAAATGCTGCGGCCTTTATGCCTTCGACCTCGGCTTCCGTCGCGAGTACGAACGCTTGAAAGAAAATAATCTGGCGACAATCGCTGCCGGCGGTATTACCCAAGTGGTTGTCGCCTGCGGCAGTTGTCAACGAATCTGGCGCGAATACGCCAAGACCGGCGCTGGCCAATTTGAAGCGCTGCATGGCATTGAATATGTCGCCCGGCTGCTCGATTCGGGTTCTCTAAAATTTACCAAGCCGATAAAGAAGAAAGTCACCTACCACGACTCTTGCCATCCTCGGCCGCGGCTGCGGCGTTTATGAGCCGCCGCGAAGAATTCTTCGCGCGATTCCCGGCCTCGAGCTAGTCGAGATGGAACGTAATCGACGCTGGAGCTGGTGCTGCGGCGGCGGGGGTGGAGTGCCCGAAGCGGATCCCGAGCTGGCGCAGTGGAACGCCGCCGATCGCTTGCGCGTGAGGCCGCGGCCACCGGCGCCGAAGTCGTGCTCACCTCGAGCGCGCTCTGCGGGCGGTCTTTCGCTGACCTCAAAGAACCTGCGTTGCCGACGCAAGATTTGCTCGAATTTATCGATCAGGCGCTCTGATCATGCTTAAACGAAGCACACTTTACGCCGCAACGCATGCTGTCGATGCTCGGTCTCAAGCCGGACTCGCTCGGCGCTTACGCGCTGATCCCCGGTCCTAAAGAACGCAGCGAAGCGATTTTACGATTGCTGGAAAATCCGCAAAAGAATTTCACTTTTCTCGATTACGAGATGTACACGGGGGCGCTCGACGGCAAGCGCGTCACGGTCGGCAATGGCGGCCGTTACGCGCCGGATACGGCGATCACCACTGAAATTCTCTGCGGCGCCGGCGCCGAGGCATTGATCCGCGTCGGCAGCTGCGGCTCGCTGCAGGAAAACGTAAGCATCGGCGATCTGGTGATCGTTACTGGGCGCTGCGCGGCGAAGGCACCTCGCGCTACTATGTCGCGGAGAATTTTTCCACTATTGCTCACCTGGAGATTGTCGACGCTCTCAAGAAAGGCCGCCGACAGTTTGAACGTGCGCTATCATCTCGGCTGGATCTTCACCACCGACGCGCTGTTTCAGGAAACTCCGGAGCTGATTCAGCAATTGAGCGAGCAAAACCTCTCGAGCATCGACATGGTGACGTCGACCTTTCTGACGATCGCGCAGGTGCGCGGCAAGAAGGCCGGTGCCGTGCTAGCGGTCTCCGATGAATGTCTCCACGGCAAGTTTGGTTTTCGCGATCCGCAGTTCTTCGAGGCGGAGAAAAAAACCATCGATGTGGCGCGCAAGGCGCTTGCAATATCTGTAAACCACCACGCGCGTCCTGGTTAAAGTTATGAATGTCAATCCGAGTCCGTTGTTCGAACCGTGTGTTGTGGGATGGCGACGGGTTTAAGATTCTCGACGAGACCCTCGTGCCCGAGGAAATCCACTACATCCAAGTCAGCGAAGTCGAGCAAGCGCTCGACGCCGTGCGCGAGATGAAAACCCGCGCTTTCGGGCAGGTGCTGGCCTTTCTTTATAGCGGCGCGCTGTTGGCGCAACGTGACGACGCACAGCGATGCCGCCGCCGCTGCGTGCGCGCATCGCGGAAATGACGCAGCAATTTTGCGACGCCCGGCCGACCTTCGATTTTCGCGGCCTCGAGTCTTTCTTTGACGAATGGTTCGTCCGATTGCCCGCCGGCGCCGCCGCCGGCGAGACTATCGGCAGGCAGGCGCGCGAATTCGGCCAGCAGATCATGCACGCGCGGCAAGCGCCGGGCGCGCCGGGCGGCTGCCATATTGCCGAATCCGGCGCGGTTGTTGACGCACTGCAACGTGAGCGGTGAGCTGGTTGCCGTCGCTCAGTGTTGTCGCGAGTTGAGCAAAGAGTTTTCCGTGATCGCCACGGAAACGCGGCCCTACCTGCAGGGCGCGCGCTTGACTGCTTGGGAGCTTGCTCAAGCGGGCGTTGCGCGTGTCGCTGATTCCCGATGCCGCGGTGGCACAGGTAATGGCTGCGGGTGAAGTCAACGCGGTGATCGTCGGCGCCGATCGCGTGGCGCAAAACGGCGATGTCATCAACAAGGTCGGCACCTATCCGCTGGCGCTCATGGCGCGCGAGTACGGCGTGCCGTTTCATGCATTGGTGCAGGATCCGCGCTCGTTGGAACGAGGCATCGATGTGCCGATCGAGGAACGCCCAGTGGCAGAGTTGCTGAAGTTTCAAGGACAGTCGATCACCGTCGTTGACGATCCCGTTCTCAACGCGCGTTATCCGTCGTTCGATGTGACGCCGGCACGGCTGGTTACCCATCTGATCGGCCTCGATGATCTCTACACGCCGGAAACTTTTCGCCGCAAGTATCAAATGCGCGGCAACGCCCGATCCGGAAAAGGCAAACGAACGACGGAAAATATATTCTGATTTACGGCGTGCCGCCGAAGAATCAATATGCCTTTTGCTGAGCGCCTTGAAGGCGGAGCAAGCCGCGAGCATTCTCGTGCCCGAGATGCGGCCGCAGCTCTGGGGCGCGCAGGTGGTCGCGCGCGAGCTATTGAAGCGCCGCGCGCCGACGACCCTGATCTCCGACAATGTCATGGGAACGCTTTTCGCCCAAGGCGAGATTCGCAAGCTGTATCTGTTTTACGAAAACCTAGCGGCGGAGGGGCCAAGCGGGATTTGCGGGTCGTTGCTCGCCGTTCAGTTGGCGCGCCTGCACGTGCGTTGCCATTGAGCTTTTCAACGGCGACATATGCAAAGCTTCGACTCCCGACAACGATGTTTCGACCTTCTTGGGCAAGGAGATCTGCCCTGCGGGTGTTGCCGTTCGTCCGCTTGAATCGGAAGTAGTGCCCTGGTCGCTGTTCAAGAATTAATCGATGACTACCCTCGAACACGAAATGATCGGCTGGGGCAAGCTGCTCTTTGAGCGTCGGCTGGTCAGCGGCTGGGGCGGTAATCTAAGCTGCCGGCTCGACAAGAAATGTTTCATGATTACCGGACAGCATGCGCCGCTCGGTTTTCTTCGCCCAAGGATTTGGTGGCGCTCGATCAGAACGGCAAACCGATCAACACGGCGCAGCGGGCATCGAGTGAAACGCCGATGCATCTGGCCGTGTACGCCGGCACCGACGCGCAGGCGATCGTCCACGTCCACCCGCCCATGGTGCTCGCTTTTTCGCTGACGCATGAAAGCTTCGTGCCGCTTAGCTATGAAGAGAAATATACGATCGGCGAGGTGCCGATCATTCCCAGGACACGCCCGACGGTGACTCGGCCGCAGGCGGTCGTCGAAGCGCTCAAATACCATCCGGTGGTGATTATCAAAGGACACGGCACCGTCGCTATCGGCAAGGATTTTCAGGAAGCCTTTCTGATCACCGATTTGCTCGAAGAGGCGGTGCATTGCCAATTTTTAAAGAGCGGGTATGGCAAAGGCGTGGCGCCGCAGGCTGAATCGGCAGAAAAGCCGACTGGGGTGGCGGTGCAATCGGGAAAAAGCTATGCGCTGTTCTCCCACGAACACATGCAAGCATTGGTCGATAGCGCCAATCAGGATTCGCAATTTCGTGCCGATGGCGCCGCCACGAATTTGACGACGTCGTTGACGCTTCTTACTCGAAGAGGACAGCAAGACTTGGACGGTGCAATTTGTCGACGGAAGTATTACCGAGCTCAATTCCGGTGACGGCGGTGAGTTTTTGATCGGCGGTCAAGCGGAGTGGTGGCGCGCGGTGTTTAACAATCGCATCGACGCGTTCATGGCGACCCAGCAAGGAAAATTAAAGTTACAGCGAGGCGAGCTGGCGCAATTGTCGCGCTGGTACAAACCGTTTCAGAGGGCATTTGCAATATGGCAAACCATACCGATTCAGTAGGTTTTTCGCGGCTGAAGTTCTGGAAAAAACCGCCGCTCGTCAAGCACAAAAACCGCGATTATCGCGAAGGAGGAGCAACTGACGTTTGGCGAGTTGAATCGCCAGGTGCAGGCGTTGGCCTCGCATCTGGCAACGGGAAGGCATCCGCCGGGGCGACCGGGTCGGCCTTTTGCTACCCAATTCCACGGCGATACCGCTCAGTTATTACGCGACGCAGAAAATCGGCGCGGTGACGGTCATCCTCGACGCCCGGCTCAAGGGAAAGAGCTGCAAGGGTTTTAAGCGATGCCGATCTGAGTTTGCTGATCGTGCACAGCCAGTTGTTTTCGGAAGTCGAAGAAAATTTTAAAACACTCACGTCGATCCCGACCTGGATTGTCAACGGCACCGGCACGCGCAGCTTTGAAAGCCGGCGCGCGACATCGGCCGGGACGGTGTCTGCGCCAAACCTGCAAGCCGACGACGACGCGTTGATTCTCTACACATCGGGCACCACCGGCGAGCCCAAAGGGGTGGTGTTGAGTTATCGCAATCTCAACCAGTATCCGCGCGTGATGGGCGAGTTCGGCATCACCGATGCATCGACGATCCGCGGCTGTATCTTGCCGATGTCGCATATCGTCGGGCCAGTCGTCTGCAACGAACTAGCCGAGCGCGGATTACACGCTGGTGATCTTCGATCAGATCAATCCGATCACGCTTTTGGAGGGCATCCAAAAATACCGGGTCAGTGTTTTTGAAAGCGTGCCGATCGTCTTTCAGCTCTTGATGGGAGTAAAAATCTGGCGAGCTATGATACCAGCAGCGTGAAAATCGCCGCGATGATGGGCACCAGCATTCCGCTGCCGCTCTTGCGTGCCTTTCAATCTGCCCAGCCGCATATCAAAGTCATTCAAGGTTACGGCTTGACGGAGACCTCTCCGCTAATCACTTTGGTAGAGCCGAACCAGGCCGAAGCAAAAGTGGGCAGCATCGGCCGGGCGGTGCCGGGTGTCGAAGTCAAGATCATCGATCAGGCAGGCAATGCGCTGGGCGTCGATGAGCCCGGCGAGATCATCACCCGCGGTCCTCACGTGATGAAAGGTTATTTTCGCCGGCCCGACGCCACCGCCGAGCGGGTTCGCGACGGCTGGCTTTATACCGGCGACGTCGGCAAACGCGGCACGGACGGCTACTATTACCATCTCGGCAGGCGCGACGACATGATCATCACCGGCGGGCTCAACGTTTACCCCGCTGAAGTGGAAAACCTGATCTATACTTATCCAGGCGTGCAGGAGAATATCGTCTTCGCAATACCGGATGGCAAGCGCGGCCAGGTGATCGGTGCCGCCGTCGTGGCCCCGTCCCGGCGCGCACCTTGGTGAAAAGGAGTTGTTGGCGTTTTTGCGCGCTAATTTGGCCAATTTCAAAGTGCCGGATAAAATCGTCGTGCGCGATTCACTGCCGCGCACTTCGTCCGGCAAAATCGATTCGCGACGCGCAAACCTTGCTGGCGAATTAACGGATTCTAGCCGTGGCGGCGCAAACGATCGAAGGCGAGGAGTTGATCGCGACGATTAAGAACGCCGCCGGTCTCATTCTCGCGGTTACCGAGAATCGCAACTGGATCGAAGTTTTTCTTCGAAGGCGATTTAATGCACACTCAGACCGTCAATTTGCCGGCAGGCCGCATGTTCGACGTTTACATCGAAGAGATTCCCCATAAAGCAACCGTTTACGAACATCCCCGCACGATGATTTTGTTCCACGGGCCGTGCGATCTTCAGATCATTCGGGAAGGCGATAAAGTGATTGTGACGGGGATCGGCGCCGCACCAGAAATTTCGCCTGATTGCCCATAATGCTCCACAGATCCTGAATTCCGGGTAAACCTTCGACGCTCTGCTGCCGATAGCATAACTGTGAGGATTGAACCGCCACGCGCTGCCGCTGCGGAGTTTGGCCAGAGAACCTCGACGCTGTCGTCATTGAAGAGCTTGTCGATGGATAGCTGGTTTTCGATATCCGCCGGGGGTGCGTTGGTGGAAGTCAATGATCCTCGGTCGCTTGCGGTCGGGCAGAGACTGCGACGGGAACTTGATCTTTAGCTCGTTCGACGCAAAGTACTGCGAAGAACCGTGCCGAACCAATCTTTCAAATCCGTTTGGCGCTCGCCACCCGCCGGTCTCCTTTTGAGTGCAAACGAAATCCATGTTTGGCTGATTGAGGCGGCGGAAACCGCCGCTGACAACTTAGCCGCATACGCCGCTCTGCTATCGGCTGCAGAACAGGCTCGCGCCGATAGGTTCAAGTTTGCCAAAGATCGTTTGCTGTTCACGGTCGCACACGCCGCTTTGCGCCTCGATCTTGGCGCAATATACAGAGACTCTCCCCAGAAACTTGCAGTTCGACCTCGGCGGCCACGGCAAACCAAAACTAGGCGCACCCCAGGCGGAAAGCCGAGTTGCCTTCAACCTTTCTCATTCTCACGGCGTGGCTCTACTGGCCGTAGCTCGTTTCTCGTGAAGTCGGCATCGACGTCGAGTTTGTCAACGCAGATTTTGCCTTCGATGAAGTCGCCGAGCGATTTTTACCGCCGGCGAGGTAACCGCGCGTGCGCGCCCTGCCGGCGCACCTGCGCCGCCAAGCGTTTTATAAATGTTGGACGAGCAAGGAAGCGTTCCTTAAAGCAAAGGGCACCGGCTTATCGGGCGACTTGGATGAGGTAAACATAGGCCTCGCCGCAACCGGCGAACAGGTGCGGATCGACGCCGACGTACCGGACTGGTCATTGATCGAATTGAACGTCGTCGCCGATTATGAGGAGCGTTGGTATACGAGGGCGAGCCCGCTACAATCCAACTCTATCGCTGGGAATCCTAGCCGCTATGGTGCTTCAGTGAATCTTGAAAACGCCGGAAAAAATCGAAAGCAAGTCGACCTTTTTCACCGCCGCGGTTTTTTACGACGTGCAAAATGATCGCCTGATTGGGTTCGGTCAGCTTCCTGGTGCGTTCACGGTCTTGTTCCAGCACCAAGATTACGTCCGGCTCGCGACTTTCTCGCGCCACGCTTCGCCAGCCATGCCTCCGGCGTCAGAGACTCGGCCACACGGCCCACACAGGCATGTTGAGGCTCACGGCGATTCTTGTAGCTGCTCGGCGACAAGCGGCAAGCGCATGTCCAACGGTTGATCGGCGCCACCGAGCCGCTGGCAATCGTCGATAACGAATCATCATTTGCTCTGAGCCGCTGCGCGCACGATTTTGGGTAATTTGCGCTTCGATCGCCTGCACGGTCGTGCCGCGTTGACACTCGATCAGGTAGCTCAAGTCGAGCCAGCTCTTGGCGTCTTCGGCCGAGCGTTTCAGTTTTTCCCAACTCGGCGGCAGGTCGCTGTTCACTGCCGGCTAATCGCGGCACACCGTACCAGTGCAGCAGATAAGCGCTGCCGCGACGGATCTCGCGTTGATCCAGCCCGCTCAAGCGCGCGAGCGTTTTTATGCGCAATTCTTTCTTGGTCTCGGCGAAGCTAAAATACATTCCCGTCACCCGGCTGTGCATGGCGGTTTGATCGAGAGAGCTGTTTGGCGAAGGCGGTTTTGCCGCTTGCGGGTGGTCCGATGAATAGGTAAAGCCCCGGCCGCATGCCGTCCAAGCGCGCGGCTCAAGTTCGCAAAGCCGGTTTCCCAGCCGCTGATTTCCTTTACCGCGTGCTCGCTTTGCAGTTCTCCCAAGACCGACGTCAAGGGCGGCGCCTTCGGATTCTATGATCGGTTCTTTCGCCATGCTTCGGAGCGCAGCCTAGCGATTTTGTTTTCGCGCGGCAAGGCGCGGTTTTGGCATTGACAGGCGTGATTGGCCATAATACCCCTTAGTTGTCACGACCGGCCATGTATTAGTTTCCAATCAGGAGGTGACCAGCCATGGAAGCAAAGAAAAGCAGAAATTCTCCCGACGCTCGTTTCTCAAAGGTATCGGCGGCGGCGCCATCGGCACGGCGGTGGTCTCGACCGGACTGGTGAAAGTCGATCCGGCGCAAGCCTCATTCGCCGGAGACACGGGCGCGGCGCGCGGCAAGACCGCGGTGGCGCTCAAAGTCAACGGCAAGAGCTACCGCGTCGAAGTCGAGCACCGTCAAACCTCGGCCGAAGTATTGCGCGACGAGCTGGGACTCACGGGTACCAAGATCGGCTGCGACCGCGGCGAGTGCGGCGCCTGCACGGTGATCATCGACGGCCGCAACATGTATTCGTTGCAGCCAGCTGGCGGTATGGATGCAGGGCAAGAGACAATCGTCACCGTCGAGGGGCTGGCAAAGGGCGACAAGCTCGATCCGGTGCAGGAAGCATTTATCGAACACGACGGGCCGCAATGCGGCTTTTGCACTTCCGGACAGATCATGTCGGGCAAGGCGCTGCTGATGAAGAATCCTAAACCGACGGAAGCGCAAGCGCGCCGCGGTTTGTCCGGCAATCTCTGCCGCTGCGGCAACTACAACCGCGAGGTCGCCGCCGTGCTCGCCGCCGCGGCGAAGGCGAGTTAAGGGAGGTCGTTATGGCACAAGCACCGAAAGAATTTTCCGTCGTCGGCAAGAAGACTCCGCGCATCGACGCCTACGAGGCGCGTGACCGGGCAAGCGCAGTACACCGGCGATCTTCAGCTTCCTGGTATGCTCTACGCGCGCGTCCTGCGCAGCAACGTTCCGCACGCAAAGATCATCGGCGATCGATACTTCAAAGGCGGAAAACTGCCGGGCGTGAAAGCGATCATTCATCACGGCAACGCGCAGGTGCCGTGGTCGAGCGGCGGGCTCACGCACCGCCGCTATATTTTCAACAACCCGGTGCGCTTATGTCTGGCGATCCGGTGGCGGCGGTGGCCGCCACCGACCGGCACATCGCCGAAGATGCCTTGAAGTTGATCGACGTCAAGTACGAAAAGATCCCCTACGTGCTGGACGCCAACGAAGCGCTCAAACCCGACGCGCCGAAGATCGCGCCCAACGGCAATCTTTCCGTCGGCAAGGGCGCGTTCAGCGCGCCGATCGAAGAATCCTGGGGCGATGTAGAGCAGGGATTTAAGGAAGCTGACCGGGTATTCGAAGACACGTACATCAGCAAGCATGTCAACAACGCGCAGATGGAGCGGCGCGTCAGCATCGCCAAATGGGACGCCGGCAAGCTCACCGTTTACGCTTCGACCCAAGGGGTTTCCAACGCGCGCACGGATATCGCCAAGGATTTCGGTCTGCCGCTGAGCAAAGTGCGGGTGGTGTGCAAGTACATGGGCGGCGGCTTCGGCAACAAGAATCAGGCGCAGGACTACGACTACATGGCGGCGATGCTTGCTAAGGCTGCCGCGCAGCCGGTGAAGCTCGAATTCACCCGCGAAGACGACTTCATCGGCATGCACGGACGCTGGTCGTCGGAGCAGCACTACAAAGCCGGCGTTAAAACGACGGCACGATTACCGCTGTCACGCTTGACGCTGTCACCAACATGGGCGCGTACCGAAAGCAGAGCGGCAATTTGAGCGGCACCGATTTCTACAACATCCCGAACTTCAAAAAGTCATCAAGCCGGTGCACACCAACACCGTGGTCGCCGCCAACTATCGCGCGCCGGCTTATCCGCAATCGGTGTTTCGGTTTCGCGTCGTTCCTGGATCAGATCGCCTTTGAGTTGGGCATCAATCCGCTCGATATGTTCATGCGCAACCGCGCGCAAAATCTAAAGGCAAGCTGTCCTTCACTTCGAACTATCTAGAGCAGTGCATCCTCGAAGGCTCGAAGCGAATCGGCTTTAGTGAGCAAATGGCACAAGCCCGGCGCCATGGCCGGTCCGAACAAAGCATGGCATCGGCATGGCGCTGGGCGGCTATCCGTTTCGCCCGGGTCTCGGCGCCGCGACGATCCGCGTCAATCCGGACGGCACCGCGCATGTTTTGGTCGGCGTCACCGACATCGGCACCGGAGCGAAATCGACGATGGCGATCATCGCTTCGGAGGCGCTGGGGATTCCGCTCAATCAGATTCAGCTCACTAACGGCGACACCGATGTGACGCCTTATTCCGGTCGGCGAGTCGGGCAGCCGCACGACTGCGTTTACTGGACCGGCGGTCGATGGCGGCGGCAGAAGACGTGCGCAAGCAAGATTTCTGCCCTAGCGCGCGCCAAAGCTAAAAGCCAAACTCGAAGATCTTGACCTGCGCGATAGTCAGGTTTTCTCAAAGGCCGATCCTGCGCAGAAGACGCCTCTTGGAACAAATCGTAAAAGACAGCGGCGATTTCATCGGCCGCGCCACGACCAATCCGAACTTTCCCAAAGAGATGGACGGTAAAGTGCTTTTCAGCTCCACTTCGCCGAGGTCGAAGTCGACACTTGGACGGGTCATGTGCGCATCACCCGATACGTCGCGGCGCATGACAGCGGCACGATCCTCAATCGGCTGACGGCGGAAAGCCAGATCAAAGGCGGCGTCGTGCAGGGTATCGGCATGGCGTTTTCCGAAGACTATTGATCGATCAAGGTGACCGGGATTCCGATCAATCCGAACTACCGCGACGCCAAGGTGCCGACGCATTTGGAAGCGCCGGAAGTCGAAGTCATCTTTGTCGAGCATTTGATCCCTACGGCGTCTTTGGCGGCAAAGTGGTCGGCGAGCCGCCGATCACGGCGGCAGTGGCGACGATTGCCAACGCGATTTTCAACGCCACCGGCAAACGGTTCAAGAACTGCCGATCACGCCGGACAAGATCGTTCGCGCGGTTCAGGTTTAAATGAGAAGGGAGCCGTCATGAAGAGCTTTGAAAATATCGATGTCAAAGCGTCGTCAGAAGCGGTCGGTCTGCTGCAAAAATTTCACCAGCGAAAAAAACCGCGGCGGTGGTCGGCGGCGGCAGCGAATATTTGCAGCTGATGAAGGACCACGTCGTCGAGCCCGATTATCTGATCAATCTTGAAGACGATTCCGGGTCTGGATTATATCAAAGAAGAGCGCGGCGGGTTTCGCATCGGTGCGCTGGCCAAGCTCGTGGAGATCGAAGAACACCCGGCGATTCGGGAAAAACTGCTGATACTCTCGGATGCGGCGGGCGAGCGGCTTCGCCGCACATCCGCAACGCCGGCACGATCGCCGGCAACATTTGCCAGCGGCCGCTTCTGCTGGTATTTTCGTTCGTCGAATTTCACCTGTCTGCGCAAAGGCGGTCAGGTTTGCTACACGGTCGACAGGCGATAGCCGTTTTCATGCGATCCTGGCGCCGGGCCGAGCTACATCGTGCATCCATCCGATACCGCGCCCGCGCTGGTGGCTCTAACGCGCAAATCAAGATCGCCGGACCGGCCGGCGACAAAGACGATTCCGTTAGAGAAATTTTTCGTGCCGCCGTCGGTGGACTACAAGCGGGAAAATATCCTCGGCCCCGGCGAGGTCGTCGCCGAACTGTTCGTGCCGACACCCAAAGCCGGCAGCAAGGGGCTTCTATCATAAAGTGCGCGAGCGACTGGCGTGGGACCATGCGCATCGTTGCCGTCGCCACGATTGTCGAGAACAGCGGCGGCTCAGTGCGCGAAGCGCGCGTTGTCATGGCGGCGTCGCGCCGATTCCCGCGCGAGCGGCAAAAGCCGAAGAATTTTGCGTGGCAAAAGCTCGATCAAGCAACGGCGAAACAGGCCGGCGAGATTGGCAATACGGGCAACTGAACGAAGTACTA
>ERZ1370068.3741-contig-2843_pt1 | contig 23786 bp, 46 predicted proteins | sample MGYA00561227_ERZ1370068 | MGnify/ENA primary metagenome ERZ1370068 (study PRJEB38410, sample SAMEA6850437) | metagenome | study: Metagenomic assessment of the ecological functions of the soil: analysis of the soil microbiota associated with the...
ATTACGTTGTTAGGCCGTGGCGTAGGCCGCGGGTGTCCCGCGCTGATGATCCATGTCGTCTATAAAGGTCGAGCCCCTACCGCTGGCCTGGCGCGTGCGCCAAGCCCCGAAGGGCCACTTTCCCGAAGCGCTCCATATCGCCTTGGTCGACCTTATCAGCGGGCTGATCCCCGCGGGGACGCAGGTGGTGTTGCTGGGGGATGGCGAATTCGATGGGACGAGACTCCAGCAAACGTTGCAGCAGGCGGGCTGGTCCTACGCGTGTCGCACGGCCACGAGCACCGTGGCGACGTGGGAGGGTGAGACCTTCCGCCTGGATGCGCTCGGCGCGTGTCTCAAGCCGGGCAGGCTGATCGAGTTGCAGGAGGTCCACGGCACACGAGAGGCGTATGGTCCAATCATGGTGCTGTGTTGTTGGGCCAAGGGGGTATCACGAGCCGCTGTATGTGGTCAGCAATATGGCCACAGCAGAGGAAGCCTGTCGCTTGTATGAAAAACGATTCCGCATCGAGACTTTTTCTCAGACCAGAAAAGTCGAGGTTTCCATATTCCCAAGTCTCATATGTCCGATGTCCAGCGCCTGGCACGGTTATTAATAGCAACATGTTTAGCCTATATATGGATTGTTTATTTAGGCTCTATAGGTGCAAAAGATCAGTGGAGACATCTCATTCATCGTAGGAAACGCTGTGATTGAAGTCTTTTCCAGTTAGGACTTAGACTTTTAGAATATTTTTTGAATGAAGAGATGCCTATTCCTGTGCAATTCCATGTCACCATTTAGCAGAAAGAAAGTGTATGGTGGTGAAAGCTATACATTCCAAGTCACACAATGTGACTTTGGTTGCCTACAACTTCTGTCCAAAATGGGATTGGCAATCCAGCCGAGGATTTCAATAATTTAATATCAACTTTCAAACCCCGCTCATTCACCGCAGCAGTGGCGGCTTTTCCAAAAATACAGCGGATAATGCCTAAATTACTTGCAGAAATGAAGCAAGATCTTTCTGGTGACGCAACCGAGCTCACGCGTGAATTCGTTGTCATGCCACGAAGAGACGATATACTCAACAGTGAGCAATACTACGGAGATGAACATAGAGACAGCACAGTCCACAGCGCAAAGAATCCATTCGCCTACTATGAAGATAATCACGAGGATTTACAAAGTAAAAATCGATCTACTCGAACAACACGGCCTTGTAGTGAGGGTTACTCTATCGTCCTCCAATGTATCGAATGTCCAGGAATTGGCAGAATGGCTCGTGGCAACTGGGCTGAACGCCTAACCATCACTGGGGCAGATGGCCCACAACATAGGTTGGTCAATAGCCCCTAGCTCTTGTGTGTCTGTAGGCTGCCGCCTGGGGTTTACTGCGCTGCGTTCGCTGTGCTCTGCTTTAGCCATACAGAAGAATGTACGAGTGAGAAAACAAAAACTCATGATTATCTTGCGAAACCGTACTTTTTGATCGCGTATTTGTTCAACTACTGATTTCTTGTTTCATACTGTTCCCTCTCTCAAAGCTTACCCGCAGGTGGCAAAGCTTGTAGCCCAGAAGAGTTTCCCCCTCACTGGTTCTACTTTTGATGGAGGATTCACGCGGTCAGCCATCCTCTCCTCTTTGGGAGTGGTTTTCTTTTTTGTAAAACGAGATATTGTTGCGACGAACATACATGTTATTTCAGAGCTTCTCAAGGTTGGGCAAAGCTAGTGGGTCAGTCGAACCGTCATGAAGTCCTCGGAGTCGTTGCAGCCGCCGACTATGAAAATGACCTTGTTTTCTTACTGAAGGGGCGGATACCGCCCTGCGCCGGAGCTTGCTGATAGTTCGAAGGTGGCTATTGGCGAAGAAATCTTTGCGATAGGGAACCCCCAAGGACTGAAGGAACGATCTCCTCTGGCATTGTAAGCGGCATAAGTGGGCAGCCGGGAATGCAACGCCAATTCAAATCACAGCCCCAATTTCTCCTGGTAGTAGTGGTGGTCCAGTGCTCGATACCTGAGGCAAAGTAGTGGGAGTCGCAGTCGCTACGTTTCGCGTGGAGGACAGAATCTGAATTTCTGCCATTCCTCGAAAGGTAGCCTGCTGATGGCAGCGACATTACCCCCTTAGCTGGAAAGCTCGAAAAGAAAATCCTGATTCGTCCCGAACAATGGTTATCGGTGGCAAAGCTATCGAGGGTGTTCTAGCAGCTCACGTAGATTGCTTTAAACTCCGATCCGTCCAATCCATTCATGAATTGGGACTGTTCTCGTTCTCGGCACAAAACAATCTACAAGTTCCTGTTGCTAACGTCCGAGCAATTTCATCCTATGGGGGAAAGATAGTAGTGCAATTGATTTTACGTGAGGCATTCTCCATTCGCGGACCTATACGACCTGGGCTGGCTGTGCGGTTCGAAAAATACGTGGTAGAAACCAATGTCCGTCAGATAACTGCGAGGCTGAGGCAAGAATTCTGGATTTCCGTATTCCTTGAGTGAGAACTCTTCAGGTCTTTAAGGATCTGAAACAGAGGTAAAGAGACAATACATCCGGTGAACTTTTGCCATGCCCTATGGTTGCACGACTACACACATAGGCGTACTCAGCCGAACAAACCGTTGCAGCCGACGCCTTACAGTCTGGGCTCCGCTCCCGCTTCCGGCAGCGGCTGAGGGCCAGCGTTCGGCTTCCAGAAGTACCTTGCTTTCTCGCATGGCTCTCGTACAATCAACCCCGAAAGGGGGAGCATTATGTCACGTGAACGGATTACTGCAGTAGGCGAAACAGCCGCCTTGCTCCTACCCAAGGATGTGTTGGACAAGCTGGGTATCGCCATTGGGGATGAAGTAGAGCTGTCCCTCATCGACCGTACCCTCATGCTGCAACCACTCGACGAGGCCGCTCGTGGCCAGCAGCTGGCGGCCATCACCAAAACAGTGTTTGCGCGGCGTCAGAGTGCCTATACCCAACTGGCGCAGGGGGCCAGAATAGAGGAGGTCGCCCTGCTTTTCCTCCGTACACACGAAGTGCTCGCTCTCGCATGCGCGGGCCATCGAGGCGTTTGGGGGCTGCATGGTGTGCGCGATGCCGGGGCACTGGAAGCCGCGCTGACGGCTGTGGAAAACCGGGCGTATTACGAACAAGCAACTCTCACCACCTGCGCCGCGACGTATGCCTATCATCTGACACCAAGCCCATGCATTCCTGGATGGGAACAAACGCGTTGCCGCGGCAGTGGCAGAAATCTTTCTGGAACTGAATGGGGCAGAACTGCGTACAACTAATGAGGAAATTGTTGCCGTGTTTTTGGCGATTGCGGCAGGCCAGGTATCGCGCCAGGACGTTGAGCAGTGGTTCGCGCAGCGAGTCGTCTTCACACAGGAGCCCTCTGCATAGAGGCCACAGGAATGTCCAAGCGAGGGTGTTGGACATCCCCAGCCGAACAAGGGTTTGCTCGCGCCAAGGTAAGCCCGAAACCTTGGAATTGGAGGAAACTCCATGAAATTGGTTATTGTTACCCAGTGGGTGAGAACCCTACGGTTCAAGTCCCACCTGATCAAAGCCTAGCCAGCCGGTCAGGAGCGAACTCCACGTGCCAGCCCAGCAATGGGCGTACGAAGCTGGAGTGAGCGAGGAGGCAGGCCGCGTGATTGAGCCCCGAAATGTGTAGAGTCGTGGACAGGAGGATATCCCTCAGGAAGGTTCGAGGGGAAAGCCGACGGTGTGCAAGCGCCGGAAGGCAGCAATCCTGGGCGCGGTAGGGCGAGTGCGCAGGACACCACCGGGGTCTGAGAGCGGGGCATGCATACAAAGGGGTAACTCGGGAACTTGGGAGAGCCATCTGTCTCCTTGACCACACTCCCGGATGTGGGGACCGGGCGACCAAAGGCCCTGGCGTGGTCGGGGGCTTCCACCCGCTCATGAGCCCGTAAGGGACACCACGAACGCACGGAAGCAGGCAAGGTATCGGGAAGCGAGCGACGAGCGAAGCAACCCGAGAGGGGTAGAGTGGCAGTCTTCGCGGCGCATAGTACCGACGAAGGTGGGGAACCAAGGCCCACGGGACCCACGGGAGGGAAGGCGACGCCGGGCATCACGTTGCGTAGGAAGGACAGACGGGAGAGACCTTGAGATCACCAACCGTCACACCAAAACTCCAGCGCATTGCAGCACAGGCCGCCCGCGATCCTGATCGTGTCTTTACGACGCTGGCCCACCTGATCGATGTCGACTTGTCTGCGGGAGGCATACCGCCACACGAGCAAGGCAAGTGCCCCGGGGATCGATGGGGTGACGGCGCAACAGTATGCCGCACACCTCGACGAGAACCTCCACGACCTGCACGAGCGTCTGCGCAGCGGACGCTACCAGGCAATGCCCGTGGAACGCGTCTGGATCGAGAAGGAGGATCGGGAGCAGCGCCCGATCGGGAAACCGACGTTCGAGGACAAGATCGTCCAAAGAGCAGTGGCGATGCTGCTGGAAGCGATCGACGAGCAAGACTTTTCCGACAGCTCGTATGGCTTCCGGCGGGGTCGCAGTCCCCATGACGCACTGGACGAGCTCCGTGAGCGGTGCATGAGGGACAACATCGGCTGGATCGTGGATGCAGATGTCAGTGGAGACTTCGACAGTATCGACAGGATTCGTCTGCGCGAATGGACTGCGTCAGCGAGTCAATGATGGGAGCATACGGCGCCTCATGGGGAAGTGGCTGCGCGCCGGGGTCATGGCGAAGAAGGGAGAGGAAGTCATCCCGAGACAGGGGTCGTGCAAGGCGGTGTCATTGCACCCGTGTTGGCGCAATATATTCCTCCATCATGTCCTGGATGAGTGGTGCGAGCAGGAGGGACAACCACGGCTGCGGGGGCGAGGCTTTCTGATGCGCTTTGCCGATGATTTTGTCATCGGATGCGCGTTGCAAGCGGACGCTCACAGGATGTATGGCCGTGCTGCCGAAGCGGTTTGCCCGCGACGGTCTGACCATGCATCCGACGAAGACGGCGTTGATGGCGTTCAGCAAGCCGGAGGCTCCCCAGGGGTCGACGGAGGGAAACGGCACATGCGACTTCCTCGGATTGACCCATGACTGGACGCGATCACGCCGGGGATACTGGGTGATCAAACGCAGGACAGCCCACAAGCGGTTGCGGCCGCACCAAGAAGTCACTATGGCGATGGTGTCGCTATCAATCGTCACACCCCGCTGCCATACCAGTACCAGCAGCTATGCCAGAAGTTGCGAGGGCATTTCCAGTACGACGGTATCCGGGGAACTTCCGCCTGCTGGAGGAGGTCCGCAGCGCAGCGGAAAAGGCGTGGCGATACTGGCTCAGCCGTCGCAGTAGTCAGAGTGCGATCGGCTGGGAGAAGTTTCAAAAGCTGTTGGAGACGCACGTTCTGCCCACACCCAAGATCGTCCACACCATCTGATGTGGCTATGCAGGGCAGCAAAAGTGATGCACCAGAGTGGTGCCGAGACTCTGGTTACCGAGGAACCGTATGCGTGAATTGCGCACGTACGGGTCTGTGGGGGTGCGCCCTTTAACGGCATAAGAGATCGCTCTCGGAGAGAGCTACGCGTGGACAGCGGCGTAAGGGGTACACAGCATGCGTCAAGGTGTGGCACGCCTTGGGGTGTGAAGCCTGTGGACAATGGACCGACTTCTGCCAGCCACACGGCGGATGAGCGGGCTACCCCTGCGACCTAGGCTGACGATGAGGAACCTGCGGAAGCGTCGTCACAGACGACAGGTGAAAATGGCTGAGACACCTGGCCCAAAATGGGAAAGCGGGGGCCAGGCGGGATCTCCCCTCCCGCCTGGGCTGTCCCTGATCCGCTCGGCGTAGAGCAGGCAGCTACGGGTCGCTAGAACGTCTCTTCTGACGGAACTGGGGAACTCCAACACCGTGTACCCCATGTGAGGGGACGCAAAAATGCCAGCGTACGGGATGGAGGACGGAGGCAGCGTAGTAGCCCAACGCCTGGCTGTAATGGCCAGGACATGGTGAAGGTCTGTCAGGGTAAGCCTGTCAAAAGGGAAACCAACGGATGCAGAGAGGAAGGCAGATGACAGTCCTCTGAGGCTGGTGCACCTCTCCGTCGGCAACGACGAATCCGCCCCTTCCAGAGTCAACAGGCCCAACTGGAAAGCGGAGTGCGCGGAAACGTGCCTGCTCCGTTTGGAGCGGGGGAAAGGCTGCAAGGCCCTACCTATCGCTACCCGGGTGGGTAACCACCGGCTCTACCCGGAAGCCGACGTCTTCCAGCTCCGCCGCCTCGCTTCGGCTGCTGGGCGCGGCTCACTGCGGGCGTTCATGTGCGCGCAAGCGTTGCTTGGCGCTTCTTGCAGGGTGCAAGTCCCCTGCCAGGGGAAGATCTCGCCAACTCCTATGAGGGAGGAGCCACGAGTGCAGGTCGGATGCTGGAAGCCGGATGCGTCGCAGAGAGGCGTCTGTCCGGTTTTGCGGGGGAGCGCCGGGGAACTGGCGTCCCTACCGCGGCGGCTGCACTGCTGTACATTTGCGAGGCTCCTTTGCTGAGTGTGCGGATAAACTGGAGGGAGTAACTGGAGAGGCTGGTGGCCTGCCTTCAACGAGAGTTGGGCGATCTCGCCCGTTGGAGCTCCATCGAGGCCACACTGGCTGAGGTCCTCACGCACTTTGGTCATGGCACGCCAGCGCAGCGCGCTGCTATCACTGCGCGTCTGGAACGTATCTATGAGCTGGCGCGTCGTACAAAATGCTGTGCAGCGATACATCATCTTCGGGAGCTACGTTACTGCGGGAGGGCCCAACCCGCGTGGCGTGGATATCTTTCTGGCAATGCGGGGGTGGTTTTCAACCGCGTGACGCGCCTCGCCTGAAAGCGCAGAGCCTCTTCCGAAGTTTGCCGTGGCCCAATAAGTGGCCAGAAGGTCGAGTGGGTGTTGGCAAAGGAACCGCACGAGGTGTTAAGGAGTGCCATATGACCAAGAAAAAGGTACAGGGCTATTGATGGTCTGGACGGATGTCCCTGCAGACAAAGAAGCGGAGTTCAATCGCTGGTACAATGAGGAGCATATGGCGGAGCGACTCTCCGTCCCCGGCTTCTTGAGTGCTGCCCGGTACGAAGCTGTCAAAGGGGGGCCAAAGCACCTGGCGTATTATGAGTTGGAGAGCGTTGAGGTCTTGGAGAGCGCTGCCTACAAATATGTGCAAGCCCATCCCACCGAGTGGACTAAGCGCTGCTCACCCAACGTGCTTGGTACAACCTTCATCCGCAATGTCTATACCCTGATTCATCCCACTACAGTGACACCAGACATCGCCCAGAGCGATATGGCGCTCGCGCTCCAGATCGGGCGCATGGATGTCCCGCCGGACATCGACGCGGAGTTCAACACCTGGTACAACACTATTTACATACCCAACTATGAAAAGGTCCCAGGCGTGATTCGCGGTCGGCGCTATCGTGCCGTGGTCGGGACGCCTCACCTACATGACTCCTCTATGAGTTCGAGCATCCCCATGTATCAGAAAGTACTGCCTGGCAAGCCCAGCGGGATATTTCGCCTGTGACGCACCGCATACGACCACATATGCGGCACGTCCCAGGCTCACCAGGCGTTTGGGTCAAGACGTTTCAGCTCTAGAGAATGACGTCATGGCTCTACGATCAGCTGTTTCGATGTATGCTAAAAACGTCTCTGGGTTTCCTGGCCGATTCAAGGTCACTTCGGCGTGGAGGAAGTAGGGTGTCACAGAGGACGGCGCAGCCTGGGAAGCGTTTTGTCGGGGTCATCTCCGATACGCATGGCCTCGTCCGCCCTGGAGGCTGTAGGCAGCGCTGGCGCGGGCTGAGCGCATCATGCATGCCGGAGATATTGGCCGCCCTCCGGCAGTCCTCGACAGCGCTGGCGGCTATAGCGCCTGTGGTCGCGGTGCGTGGCAATAATGACCAGGAGGCGTGGGCCGCAGCCGTTCCAGAAACGGCGATTGTCGAAGTTGATGGCCTACGGCTCTATGTCCTCCACGATGTCAAAACCCTTGGACTTTGATCCTGCCACTGCGGGATTCTCAGGGGTGATTTGTGGACACTCCCACGCGGCCACGCCTCGAGCAGCAGGCGGGGGTCTGGTTTATCAACCCCGGCAGTGCTGGTCCCAGGCGTTTTACCCTCCCAGTGACCGTTGCCCGGCTATACGTGCATGGCGGGGGCGCTCACTCAGAGAGCTGGTGGAACTGCACGTTTAGGCGTGCCTGACACAGGAAAACAAGGCATGGATGATCTCATCTACGCATCGGCGACTAGCATTGCCCGGGCCATCCGCGACAAGCGTGCTCTGCCGCTGAAGTAGTCGAAGCGCACCTGCAGCGCATCGGCGGTGGTGAATCCGGCGCTCAATGCCGTTGTCCAAGCCGTCGGCCCACGCGCCCGTCCTGGAGGCCCTGGCTGCCGATCAAGCCCTCGCCAGGCGAGTTACGGGGGCCGCTGCAGGGGTGCCCATGACCATCAAGGACTCGCTCGATACGGCCGGTGTCATTTCAACAGGCGGCACCAGGGACAGGCAACCCTGATGCCCGAGCAGGACGCTCAGCAGTGGTGGCACGGCTCGCGCTGCCGGTGCCATCTTACTGGGGAAGACGAACACGCCGGAGCTGACGCTCTCGGGAGAGACGACAATCTCGTCTACGGGCGCACCAACAACCCATGATGTGTCACGCACCCCAGGTGGGAGCAGTGGCGGGGCCGAAGCGATTCTTGCCTCCGGTGGCTCGGCACTGGATATTGGCAGCGACACTGGCGGCAGTATTCGTCTGCCAGCCACTTCTGTGGCATTGCTGGCATCAAGCCCACCTCTGGGCGGGTACCCAGAACCGGGCACATCGTGCCATTTGGCATGGGTGCAGTGGATGCCCTGACGCAGCTTGGCCCCATGGCGCGTGCATGTCAGATTCGTTATTGACGCTCCCGATCATCGCTGGTGTTGACTGGCGCGACCCGGCCATTGTGCCGATGCCCCTTGGTGATCCGAAAGCTGTCAACATCACAGGGCTGCGCATCGCGATGTATACGGACAATCGGCATCATGTCACCGACGCCTCGAAACGGCCGCCGCCGCATGCGCCGCTGGCGACGGCGTTGGCCGAGGCTGGCGCCAGCGCGCAGAAGAAGACCGTCCGGCAGTGCTGGAGCGCACGGCAGACCTGGCGAATAACCTCTCGGGGGCGATGGGCGCGCCTGAGTGCGCCGGCTCTTGCGGCAGGCTGGCACAGTGGACATTCACCCCCTTGCTGCGCCAGCGCTTTGACGAGGTAAAGGCCGTGGAGGTAGCCGAGTTTACGGCCTTGCTCGAAGAGCGGACCGGTTCCGCAGCGCCATGCTTGGCTTCATGGAACACTATGATGTGATCCTGTGCCCGACGTGGTGCCTATCCCGCCCACACCCCATGGTATGCTGATGACCGATGCGCTGCGCAAAGGCGCTGAGCTACACCAGCGCCTATAACCTGACCAGGCTGGCCAGGGGCGGTGGTGCGTGGTGGAACATCCCCAGGAGGGGTTGCCGATTGGGTGTGCAGGTGGTGGCCCGCCCTGGCGGGAGGATGTGGCGCTCGCGGTGGCGCAGCATCTCGAGCAGGCGCTCGGTGGCTGGCAGCATCCGGCGCTCTAGGACTACCAGAAGAACGGGGAGGTGGCTATGGCAGGCAGACTGGAAGGCAAAGTGGCATTGATCACCGGTGGTGCCAGCGGCCAGGGCCGAGTGGCGGCCATGCGCTTTGCGGCGGAAGGGGCGCAGGGTCGCCCTGAGCGATGTGCATGAAGAGGGTGGTGTGCAAACCATGCACATGGTGCAGGAGAACGGCGGGGAGGCATACTTCATCGCGTGGTGATGTCTCCGCCGAAGGCAGCGCGCGCGACATGGTGGAAGCCGCGGTGCGTGGCAGTATGGCGCCCTGCACATCCTCTACAATAACGCCGGGATTGTCGGGGCAAACATCGACGGCGATGTGACGCAGCTCTCGGTGGAGACCTGGGATCGGATTCTGAACATTAATTTGCGCGGCATCTTTTTGTGCTCGAAGTATGGTGTGCCGGCCCTCATCCAGGCGGGTGGAGGCTCGGTGATCAACACGGCATCGATCGCGGGTCTGATTGGCAGCCCCTTCGCTGGCCACGCCTCACGGCCAGCAAGGGTGGCGTGATCGCCCTGACGCGGGCCATGGCGATGGCCTATGCGCGCCACAAAGTGCGGGTGAATGCCATCTGTCAGGCGGCGTGGAGACGCCGATGACGGCGCACTTCAAAGCCGAAGCGTCGCAGTGGCAGCAGTATGTCGACAGCCATCCCATCGGCCGTGTGGGCACGCCAGAAGATATCGTGCACCTCGCCGTCTATCTGGCGTCGGACGAATCTTCCTGGGTGACTGGCTCGATCTTTACGATCGATGGTGGCCGTACCGCGATGTAAGGCACGGCGGGTAGCGACTCCTCTGACAGAAGTAGTTTGTCTCTCGGAGAGGCGTTTTGCTACATTTCCTTATCCTTAGTCCTGCTGTGTGCCGATCTGGGACAATGGTGATCGCTAGACGCATCTTCTATCAAGGCAACACTTTCTGCTACAGTGTGAAGGGCATGGCCGGCACGTTGGGAGCTGAATGGATATTCATGAGATTCTCCGCGAGCGTATCCTGGTGCTTGATGGTGCTATGGGCACTGTCTTGCAGAGCCAGAACTCACCGCTGATGATTTTGGTGGCCCGCTCTACGAAGGCTGTAATGAATACTTAAATCTGACGCGGCCCGATGTGGTGCAGTCCATTCACACGGCCTACCTTGAAGCTGGCGCAGACATTATCCTCACCAATACGTTTGGCGGTACACGCATCGTGCCTCGCTGAGTACGACCTGCAGGACCAGGTGCATGCGATCAACGTGGCCGCGGCACGTCTGGCGCGTGAGGTCGCCGCGGCCTACAGTACAGGTGCAAAACCGCGCTTTGTCGCCGGCTCGCTCGGTCCACAAACCAAAACCATCTCCGTCACGGGCGGTATTACCTTTGATGAGGTGATGGCGGCGTTTTATACGCAGGTGTTGGGGCTCCTTGAAGGAGGGGTGGACCTCTTGCTGATCGAAACAGCACAGGACACCCTCAATTTGAAAGCCACCATGTTGGGGGCGCAGCGCGCCATGCGGGAAGCCGGGCATCATCGTGCCAGTGATGATTTCTGGCACCATCGAGGCTATGGGCACGATGCTGGGGGGCAGAGTATTGAGGCCCTGTATACGTCCGTGGCCCATTTCCAACCGCTTGTCTATTGGTCTCAACTGTACCACTGGGCCAGGAGTTCATGACCGATCACTTGCGCTCACTCGCGGCCCTGGTCAGCCGTGCCGGTGAGCTGTCATCCGAATGCCGGGCTCCCAGACGGAAGAAGGGCACTACCACGAAACACCCATGTCCCTGGCCACCCAGTTCTGAGCGCTTTATCGACAACGGCTGGCTGAACATTGTTGGCGGGTGTTGTGGGACGACACCAGAGCACATTCGGGTCCTGGCTGAGATGGTCCAGAGTAAGCGCCCGCGGCTGCCAGTCAGCACACGGCCGCTGCGGTCTCTGGATTAGACTATTTACCGCTGGAGGCAGAGAGCCGGCCGGTCATTGTTGGCGAGCGCACTGAACGTCATAGGCTCCAAAAGATTCCGCGACTTGATTAGTGCTGGAACAGTATGAGCACGGCCGCAGAGATAGGTCGCGCGCAGGTCAAAGGCGGGGCCTCAAGTCATCGATATCTGTCTGGCGAACCCGGATCGTGAAGAATATCGGGACATGGAACGCTTCCTGGCGTTCGTGGCTGGCAAGGTGCGTGTGCCGCTGATGGTAGACTCGACAGACGCCCGCGTGCTTGAGCTCGCGTTAAAACATTCGCAGGGTAAAGCGATTGTCAATTCGATCAACCTCGAAGATGGTGAAGAGCGTTTTGCGGCAGTAGTGCCCCTGCTGCGTACCTATGGTGCCGCCGTGGTGGTGGGCTGCATTGATGAAGATAAGGTCCAGGGCATGGGGGTAACACGTGAGCGTAAGCTCGCCATTGCGCAGCGCTCCTATGACCTGCTGGTGGAGAAATATGGCATTCCACCGGAAGATATTATTTTTGACCCGCTGGTCTTTCCGGTGGGCACGGGGGATGAGAACTACATCGGCTCCGCGGCGGAGACCATCGAAGGCTTGCGTCTGATCAAGCAGGCGTTGCCCCGCTGCAGTACGATCCTGGGGATTTCAATGTCTCCTTCGGGCTCCCCAGTGCCGGACGGGAAGTGCTCAACGCCGTCTTTTTGTATCACTGCACCCAGGCTGGTCTGGATTACGCCATCGTCAATGCGCAAAATCTCCATCGCTACGCCTCCATCCCTGACGAGGAGCGCCGGCTGGCTGAGAACCTGTTATTTTGGAGCAGTGATGATCCCATTGGCGCCTTTAGTGCGTTCTACAGGGGCAAAAAGGCGACATCCAAGAAGCCGCAGATTACCTTGCCTCTGGAGCAGCGCCTCGCGGCCTATATCATCGAGGGCACGAAGGATGGGCTGTTTGATGACCTTGACGAAGCCTTGCAGCGTTACACGCCTCTGGAGATCATCAATGGTCCACTCATGGATGGGATGAACGAGGTGGGCCGGCTCTTCAACAACAATGAGCTCATTGTGGCGGAAGTCCTCCTCAGCGCGGAGTCGATGAAGGCCGCCGTAGGGTGCCTCGAACCGCATATGGAGAAGACGGACAGCGCGCTGAAAGGGAAAATCATTCTGGCCACGGTGAAGGGTGACGTGCACGACATTGGCAAGAACCTCGTGGACATTGTCCTGACCAACAATGGCTTTGAAGTGATCAACCTCGGCATCAAGGTGCCACCGCAGCAGCTCATTGAGAGTCTATCGGGAAGAGCAACCGGACTACATTGGGCTCTCTGGATTACTGGTCAAATCGGCGCAGCAGATGGTGGTGACGGCGCAGGATTTGAATGCGGCTGGCATTAGTGTGCCGCTTGCTCGTGGGCGGAGCAGCCCTGTCGAACAAATTTACGGCCACCAAAATTGCCCCGGAATACGATGGCCCGGTGCTCTATGCCAAGGATGCCATGAACGGCCTGGATCTGGCCAATCAGCTCAGCCAGCCGCACCCACGTCAACAGCTCATTACCCGCATACGCTCTGAACAGCATATCTTGCGTCGCAGTGCTGAAGCGGCTGCGGAGCCGGCGTGCAGACGTCTGGGGCCGCTGAACAGCGCTCAGCGCTGCGGCGCGATGTGCCTCTGCCCACGGTGCCGGACTGGGAGCGCCGCATTTTTCGTGACCTGTCGCTGGAGTACCTGTGGCCCTATCTGAATGCCCAGATGCTGTATGGCAAGCATATGGGGCTGCGGGGCTAATGTGCTCAAGCTCTTCGAGCAGGGTGATCCCAAAGCAATCGAGATCAAGGAGCGTGTCGATACCCTCTTCCGTGAGGTAGTCGAGCAGCAGTTAGTCCGCGCTCATGGTGTGTATCGCTATTTCCCGGCTCAGGCGGATGGGAACACCATCGTGATCTATGATCCGCATGAGTGTCTCACGGGTGCTCGAACGTTTTACTTTCCCGCGTCAGCCTGGGGGCAATATCTCTGCCTCGCTGATTTCGTCCGTCCTGTCGCCTCAGGCGAGATGGATTCGGTGGCCTTTTTGTCGTCACGTGTGGCCTCGGAGTGCGTGCCTTAGCCACCGCGTACAAGGACGCTGGCGCCTACGTGCGTTCGCATGCCATTCAGGCCCTGGCTATTGAATTGGCTGAAGCGTATGCGGAAAAGCTGCATCAGGACCTGCGGGCCTGGTGGGGTTTCCCCGATCCGCCAGAGATGACCATGCGCGATCGTTTCCAGGCAGAAGTATCGCGGCCTGCGCGTCTCGTTCGGCTACCCCGCCTGTCCCGATCTTGAGGATCAAGCCAAACTGTTTGCCCTGCTGCATCCAGAAGACATTAGCGTGCAGCTCACTGAGGGGTATATGATGGATCCAGAGGCGTCTGTCTCAGCCCTGGTATTTCATCATCCGGAAGCCGATTATTTCCGGGCTGATCGAGCGTGAAGACAGGTGGGCATAGGCTGGCAGGGTTTCATCAAAGGGTGAGGGTCCCAGGCATACGATGCGCACGCTGCTGTTCATCATGGGACTCTATCTGGTGCACCGGGTGTTGCTGTCTGTCTCTCCCGCATATGCTGAGCGTATGCGGCGCCTGGACCGCCAACTCACCTGGATGAGTCTTATCCTGGTGGTATACTTGTTGGCCAATGTGCTGCTACGATTGTTGTACTATACACGTTAACCAAAGGAGTGAGGCTGTCCCATGAGCGTCCAAACATCAGGCATGATCCGACTCGCCAGTATCGATGATATCCCCGAAGGCCAAGGACGTGAATTCCGCGTGGGTGATCGCTTTGTGGCCATCTTCCGCCATAAGGGACAGTTTTACGCCATGGAAGACGTCTGTCCGCATGCCGGCGCGCCGCTCAATAATGGCCCTATCTATAGTGGCACGGTGACGTGCCTGTGGCACGGCTGGCGGTTCAACCTCCACGATGGAGTCTGTGCCAACCTTCCCAAAGCCCCTGCTGTGCCGACCTATCCGGTCACCGTGCGCGGCTACGATGTGTATGTAACGCTTCCCCCACTGAGACCGAGGAGAAAAGAACGGCACAGGTGCCTAGTCGAGGTCGTCTGTCGAGGCCGCAAGAGTGCTACCAGCGGGCAGGATATATATGCCAATCAGCCGCCTTACTGCACAATTCTAGCGGCCTCGGTCGCCTGCAGCACCAGGTTGGGAAACAGCCCGAGGAGGAGCGTTGCCACCAACCATAATTGCCAGGCCCACCGATAACGGACGTGAAGGCGAGAGTGCAACTACACCCGTAGGTTCGTCCATGTACATGGTCTTGATGACCATGAAGTAGTAATACGCCGCAATCGCACTGGTCGCCACGCCAATGACTGCCAACCACTACGAACCCTGCGTCGATGGCCGCACGGAAGATTAACAGCTTGCCCAACAAAGCCGGCCGTAGGCGGAATCCCAGCCAGCGACAGGAAGAAGACGATGAAGATAAAGGCGGGCAGCGGATGCGTACGTCCCAGACCCGCGAAGTCAGCAATGTGGTCACCGCGAAAGCCCTGCCGCGTCAGCAGGATGATCATGCTGAACGTGCCCATGGTCGTGAACATGTAGGCGAAGAGATAGAACAGCACGCTGGCCACCCCCTGGGCCTTTGGCCTGCACTGCCGAGACCACGCCGATGAGGGCGTAACCCGCATGCGAGATACTGGAATACGCCAACATGCGCTTCAGACTGGTCTGGGCCAGCGCCACGACATTGCCCAGAATCATGCTGAGGGCGAGCGAGCACCCACCACAGTACTTCCCAGCGTAGCGCTGCACGGAGCGAGGGCAATGACAAACACGCGCATCAGACCGGCAAACGCTGCGGCTTTGACCGCGGCAGACATGAAGGCCGTGATGGACGTCGGCGCGCCTTCGTGACGCATCAGGCACCCACATATGAAAGGGCACGGCGGCAATTTTGAAGCCAAAGCCGGTCACCACCAGAATCGTCGCCAGGATGAGTGCCGGATCATTGAGGGAAAGCCCGGCTATTTTCTCGGCCACCGCCGTCAGGTTGGTCGTGCCGGTGAGGCCATAGAGCAGGGCCAGGCCATACAGTAAGATCCCCGGAGGTGAACGCCCCCATGAGAAAATACTTCACAGCGCCTTCGGTCGAGGCTCACATCACGGCGGATGAAGCCAACCAGGACATACGTCGGGAGCGACATCAGCTCCAGGCCCAGGTAGATGGTAATCAGGTCGCCACCGCCAGCCATGAACATCATGCCAACCGCGGCAAACAGCAACAGGGCATAGTATTCACCGTAGTGGCTGCCTTCGTCGTCCAAATAGCGCAGGGAGATGAGCACGGTTAAAGCCGTGCTGATGAGAAACAGACTCTTGAAAAAGGCCGAGTAGCCATCGGCCATGAACATGCCGGCGAGCAGACTCCGCCCTGCGGGGGCGCCACAAGAAGCAAGAACAACGTCACACATACCGCGACGAAACAACCCCAGCCAATCAGACGCTTGCGATCACGTGGTGTCACAATATCAGCGACCAGGGCCCCACACGCTGTCACAGTCATGAGGGTCTCTGGCCACAGGGCTAGAAGGTCAGGTGCCGGTGGGACAGGAAGTGCCATGGCTAACGGCCCTCCGTCTGCGCCGCCAGTGTGCCCGAGGTCGTCGTACGGGCCTGCCGCGGGGCTTGAGCGGAGTTCTCTCAGACTGCGCCGCCTGTTGCCGCTCCTGCATCTTGGCGACATAGTGATTCACGGTGGGCTGCATGAGATTTAAGTAGGGTCGTGGATACAGACCAATCCAGAACATCAAGATGACGAGCGGCAGCATATAGCCGATTTCGCGGTAGTTCATATCTGGCATATTTTGGTTCTCTGGCGTATCAGGGGTGCCAAACATCGTCCGCTGATACAGCCAGAGCATATACGCTGCACCCAGCACAATCCCCAGGACTGCGAAGGCAGCATAGGTCACACTGGTGTGGAATATGCCAACGAGAATGAGAAACTCACCCACAAAGCCATTCAGACCCGGCAACCCAATGGAGGAAAACATCGTGATGCCGAAGAACACGGCAAACACTGGTACCGTCGTCGATAGACCCCTGAACGCAGCAATCTCACGAGTATGCCGCCGCTCGTAGATGATGCCTACCAGCAAAAATAACGCCCCCGTCGTCACACCGTGGTTGATCATCTGAATAATGCCACCACTCACCCCCTCGGCATTCAGGGCAAAAATTCCCAGCATCAGAAAACCCATATGGCTGACGCTGGAGTAGGCGATGAGGCGTTTCATATCGTGCTGTGCCATGGCGACCAGGGCGCCATACAAGACGCCAATAATGGCGAGCAGCCCCACGAAACCGATCATGTTCTGACTCGCCACCGGCAACAGTGGCAGGCTCAAACGCACGAAACCATAGGTGCCCATCTTCAGCAACACGCCGGCCAGGATGACGCTGCCAGCCGTAGGCGCATCTGTGTGGGCATCGGGAAGCCAGGTATGGAAGGGGAACATCGGCACCTTGATGGCAAAACCGAGGAAGAAGGCGAGAAAGATGAGATCCTGCGCCGACAGACCGGCAAAGATTGGCTGGGTTGGAACTTTGAGGTTATTGATCAGCTCGATCACGTTAAAGGTGAGCTTGCCAGTTCCATAATCGGGATTTCCATTGAAAAAGTAGAGCGCTAGAATACCTAAGAGCATGAAACACCGAGCCGAACAGGGTATACAAGAAGAATTTGATGGCCGAGTACAGGCGCCGTCCATGCCCCAGACGCCAATGAGAAAATACATCGGCACCAGCATGATTTCCCAAAAGATGTAAGAAGAGGAAGAAATCCAGCGCCACGAACGACGCCCAACATGCCCGTCTCGAGAAACAGGAGACAGGCGTAGTAGGCTTTCTCGTTCTCCTCGATCTGCGAGTACGAACAGACCACCACGATGACCGACAGCAGCGTGGTCAACAGCACCAGCAGAATGCTGATCCCATCAACGCCGAGGAAGTACGATACACCAATGGAAGGGATCCAGCTGGCGTATTCCACCAGTTGCAGCTTGTACGTGCCAGCCCTGAAAGTGGCCTCAGCAACACCAGGGACAGCACGAACGTCAGCACTGGTGCAGATAGTGGCGACGACTTTAGCGCCCGCTGGTTGTCACGCGGCAGGAACAGGGCGATGATCACGGCGCCCAGGAGCGGCAAATAGGGTGATAAGCGACAAAATGTGGGTCGTTCCCGAAGGGTGCTGGAGAATGATACTCCGGGTGCGCGAGAATGTACTCCATGAACGAACTCCCTTATCCCTGGTGCCTCTAAGCCGAGTGGCAGACCTGACTCATGTAAAGATCAGATAGAGGGTGGCAAAGCACAAAGACGCCGACCGCCATGACCTAGCAGATAGTTCTGCACCAAACCGGTCTGCATCAAGCGGAAGAGCGCGTGCACCGCTCTGGCACCAACACGGCCACACCATTGACCGAGCCGTCGACTACCCAGACGGTCGAGGAAGCCAGACCAGTTGGAGTAGAGCCGGGTGAAGGTGGCGCAGGCGTTCACAAAGCCATCCACGACGCGCTCGTCCACTGTCCAGAACGCGTTGCGTACTCCACATCACAGGCCGCACGATGAAAGGCCTGATAGAACTCATCAATGTAATATTTGTTGAGCAACACTTGCATACGCGAAGGCGTACTTCTCCGCTAGCTCAGTGGCGCGCTCCGGCCGTTGGATGTAGAGATGATATGCCGTGAACCAACCCGCCACTGCGACCAGGGCCGACAGCAGCATCAGGAATAGATCTGGCCAGAAATGAAACGCTGCATGGTGTGCATGCACATGTGGAAACGCATATGATAGAAAGGCATGGAACAGCCCGTCCTCCGGTGGCAGGCCCACCACCATGCCGCCGATAACGGAGAGCAGCGGCGAGAATTTTTAACGGCGTGCAGCATCGTTGGTGGCGATTCGTGGGGATGCACGTGCTGCGTGTCAAAGCGCTCCTCACCGTGGAAGCGTCATGAAAATGAGGCGGAACATATAGAATGACGTCATAAACGCCCCACATACCCCCATCAACCACCACGACAGGCTGATGCCGCCACTTTTCACCGCTGCCCCCAGGATCTCATCCTTACTCCAGAAGCCAGCGAAGGGCGGGATACCGGCAATGGCGATGGCCCCGAGCATCATGGTTTCGTAGGTGCCGCGGATATGGTTGCGCAAGCCACCCATGCGGCGCATATCCTGCTCTCCGTGCATGGCATGGATGACGCTGCCGGCGCCCAGGAAGAGCAGACCTTTAAAAAAGGCATGCGTCATCACATGGAAGAGTCCCGGAGGAAAAGCACCCACACCACAGCCGACAAACATAAGACCGAGCTGGCTCACTGTGGAATAGGCCAGGACCCGCTTGATATCGTTCTGTACCAGGCCAATGCTCGCCGCGAACAGCGCCGTAAAGGCCCCGATGCCGGTCATCACCTGCATCGTGCGCAGGCGCCAGGAGGAACAGAGCCTGACTGCGGACGACCATATAGACGCCAGCGGTCACCATCGTGGCGCGCGTGGATCAGAGCACTCACAGGCGTTGGGCCTTCCATGGCATCCGGCAGCCACACGTACAGGGGCACCTGCGCCGATTTGCCCATGGCACCGACAAACAGGAGCAGGGTAATGGCCGTAGCAATCCCCGTCGCTGACATGGCCCTCGGCGGCTTTGGCGAAGACCTCGTCATAATTGCAGTGAACCTGTAGTCCAGAAAATCAGCGTCATAGCCAGGATAAACCCGGCATCGCCAACGCGGTTCACCAGGAAGGCTTTTTGCCGGCATCCGAGGCGGACTGCCGGTCGTACCAATAGCCAATGAGCAGATAGGAGCACAGCTCCCACCCCTTCCCAGCCAACGAACATGAGCAGGTAGTTGTCGGCCAGGACCAGGATGAGCATAGAGGTCATGAACAAGTTGAGGTAAGTGAAGAAGCGGTAATAGCTCGGGTCCCCGTGCATATAGCCGACAGAGTAGACGTGCACCAGGAAGCCAACCCCACAGACGACAAAGAGCATGATGGCGCTGAGGGCATCGACCTGCAGGCTCATGTCGGCCGCGAAGGTACCGGCAAAGATCCAGGTGTAGAGTTTGGCCTTGATGGGCTCACTCGGGTTCATGATGAGGCGGAGAATCACGATCAGGGCACATACCAGGGCACAGCCGACCGAACCGACACCGAGGAGGTGCGCCTTATCGCGAATGGTCCGTCGCCCCAAGAGACCATTGAGGAGCACAGCCAGGGCTGGAAAGATCGGAATCCAGCCAGACCAGAACGTTCATAGTACGCGCACTTCCCTCGTCACAGACTACTCCTGAGACTTTAGCGAGACGATTGTAACACTCACCTTCTAGACCTAAGAAGCGTGTGTGGAAATCGTCGGCCACTCACCATTTCAAGAGGTTCACTTCGTCGAGATTGAACGTGGCTTTCCCGCGGTAGAGGGAAATCACGAGGGCCAGACCAACCGCCGCTTCGAAGCAGCAACCGCGATGATAAAGAGCGTAAATATCTGACCGCGGAGATCTTGTAAATAGTGCGAGAAACTGATCAACGTCAGATTGGCGGCGTTGAGCATCAGTTCGATGGACATGAGGACGATGATGGCATTGCGACGTGTCAGGACCCCGACCACGCCAATCACAAAGAGCAGCGCACCAAAGGCTAAGTATAACGGCAGGGGAACCACGGCATCCTCCACATCCACGGGGGTTAGACAAGCTGCCGACCACTCTGTGGCCTCCCCACCTGATCTGGCGCGGTGACGTCCGTCCCCGCGCGCTCCTCCTCCAGGGCTGTCTCGCGTGCCAGGAAGAGGGCACCGACCATCGCCGCAAGCAGGATAAGTGAAGCAATCTCAAATGGCAGCATAAAGTCAGAAAAGAGGAGCTGGCCAATGGCCCGTGGCGTGCCGAGAGCGGTTGGTCCGAGGGCACCAGCGGGAGCGCCAATGTCCGGAATGTCTGTGTGCGTGGCAATGATCAGCCACAGGCCAGTGAGGCCAGCAATGGCAACTAGCCAGGCTGGTTTGGCGATTCCACTGCCGCAGCCGTACGACACGCGGGATATTCACCAGCAAGATAGCGAAGAGAAAGAGTCACCGTCACCGCGCCAGCGTATACGAGCACTTGCACGGCGGCGAGCATCTCGGCCCGCAACAGGACATACGTGGCACCGACACAGGCGAAGGTCAAGAGCAAGAACAGCGCCGCACTGCATGACGTTCCTGCGCGTGATCACCATGATCGCCGAGAACACACCAACGATCGCAAAAGAAAGAAAGAAGAAATACATGCCTGCCTCTCCGCCACTGGTACCTGGGTGAAAAGCCGAGCAACGCTTAGCATAGCAGACGCTCACGTGCAACTGTTTTCAAATGCGCTGCTCTGTCGCGGAAAATTTGACAAGGGAACTTCGCTGCGGCGGCGGAATGCTGAAAGCCTTCCCAAAGAAGAGACAATTTTCCATGGACGGATAGGGGAATTTATCGGTCGCCAGCAGAAGAAGACAGCCTCCCATGCGCGGGAACAAGCTGACTCGCTCGTCCTGTATACGTCGCCGTTCGTTTCAGCTGTCAGCAGCCGTGCTTTCTCGTCTTCCGGAAGGTCCAGAGACCGCATGAACGCATGCATCTCCTCCCGCGTGATAGCGTGTCCACGCGTCAAAGCTTTGAGCTGCTCGTAGGCTGCGCACAGCCGTGTTTGCGCATGACGGTCTGCACAGCTTCTGCCAGCACTTCCCAGGAAGTGTCGAGATCAGCGACGAGAGCCTCAGGGTCCACGGCTACCTGGGTCAGGCCATGCGGCAGGGCGTGGAGCGCCACGACCGCATACCCAAACGCCGAGCCAATGTTACGCAGCGTAGAAGGAGTCGGTGAGATCCCGCTGCAGACCGGGACATGGGCAACGTGGTTGCCAGGTGATGCAGCAGGGCGTTGCTCAGGCCTGAGGTTCGCTTCGGCATTTTCAAAGTGAATCGGGTTGACCTTGTGCGGCATGGTCGAGAGCCAACCTCATGACTGTGGGCAGCCTGCCGGAAGTACCCCAGGGAGATGTAGGACCACATATCACGGGCAAAGTCGATGGTGATAGTGTGGAAGCGCAGCAGGATGTGAAACAGCTCTGCCATGTAGTCGTGCGGTTCGATCTGCGTGGTCAGGGGATTCCAGGTGAGCCCAGAACTCTCGACAAAGTGACGCGAAATCTCCTCCCAGGGAGCCTCGGGGTACGCCATGGTGTGGGCGTTGTAGCTGCCCACGGCGCCATTACACTTGCCCAGATAGGTGGCGTGCGCCAGGTGCTGCGAACTGCCGCTGCCAGCGATACACAAAGACCGCTAACTCCTCGGCCGATGGTCGATGGCGAGGTCTGGCTGGCCGTGCGTGCGCGTGAGCAACGGGTGGCGCTGTGCCTCCGGCCAGTGTGGCCACAGTTCTCGACGAGTTGCCGGGCGAGCGGCAACCAGGCATGGCAGGCCATCGCGGAGCATCAGGGCGTACGCCAGATTGGTCATATCCCCTGAGGTGCAACAAAAATGCACCTCAATTCGGGCAGGCCATGCAGCGTCGTGCCCTGGCAGGCGTGCTTTGAGATAATATTCGACGGCTTTCACGTCATGGCGAATGGTGGCCTCGATCGCTGCCACGCGCTGGGCCTGCGCGGTGTCGAACGTCGTGATCTACGCCACGGCCTGCAAGGCGCTGCCGCGTTCGCCATGGCGTCAGGAGGACTCGGACATGGGGCAGCTCTGGCCGCTCCGACAGGGTCACCAAACCAGGCGAGTTCGACGCGGACGCGATAGCGGATCAGGGCCCCTCAGAAAAGTACGGCGCCAACGACTGCACCTGGGCGCGCATAGCGCGGCCGTCAAGTGGCGAAATGGATGTGAGCGCCATGCGCTCTCCTTACGCACTGCCGTGGCCCAGAGGCCGCAGGAGGACTCGCTGCCGGTTGTCTCTTTGCAGAGCGTAACGCACTACAGTATATATAAAGCGAATTTGATTGTTTTTATGCTGAACATAATATTAGCAAAATCTTTAGGACGTATGGAATTCCTACCCAACTGCGTAGCTTTTGTGAGATTGCCCGTGAAAGTGAGTTTTACCAGAGCCGCGGCGCGCCTCGGCCCTGACCCAACCGGCCCTGAGCCTGCAAATGAAAGCCCTGGAGGAGGAACTCGGTGAGCCGCTGCCGGTACGCCACCGGACGCGGTTGCGTCTGGACGCCAGCAGGAGAGGTCCTTGTACCAGCATCGCCCAGGCGGTCTCTGGCGGAGCCTGGAGGCCGCCAGTGGCCGATATTGCATGGCGTTCCGTCGGTGGCCTGCGGGGCATGTAGCGCTGGCGCACTTTCAGCGACACCAATAATAGCACGTCATATCTTGCCAGAGGTCTTGCGGCAGTTCCTGGGAGGGGCCATCCCGCAGGTGCGGATCGATATCCGCGATACAATGTCCTCGCAGGTGCTGCAACCCTCGTGCTCGATCACGAGGTGGACTTTGGGCTCGCGACCCTGCCGTTGCTGCATCCTCGGGTCACTACGGAAGTGTTGTTCACGCGCGTGAGGATGTGGTGATCTGTCCACCTGGCTGCTCGCTGGCGCGCGAGTCGCGTCGTGTCGCTGGCGCAGGTGAGCCCGCATCCACTCCTGGCGCTATCGCGCGGGGTACGTCACGCCAGCTCCTGGAGGCGGCCTTCCAAGCAGGCCGGTGTAGGCCCATGCAGGTGGCGATGGAATCTCTGGCAGCATCGAGGTCATCGAAGCGGTTCGTGGCCATCGGGCTGGGGCTTGCCATTGTGCCACGCGTGGCAGTAGTGGACGAGGTGCGTGCCGGTCGAGGTGGTCGCCATCCCTATCCATGGGCTTCCTGTCCGTGAGATTGGCCTGGTCGAACGCACCGGGAAACGGCGCTCTGCTGCTGCGACCGCCTTTCTCCCAGATCTTTGCGCACGTGTGTCACACACCATACCGTTGGCGAGCAATGAGGCGTGCGTAGATGAATATGCTATTATTCTTATAGTTTATTTTATCTTAAATGACCCGTCAATAGGGGTAATAGTAGGGGCCATAATAACGGTGTGGATACACAAGCAATACGTAACTGAACGAAGCAGC
>ERZ1370068.8677-contig-7511_pt1 | contig 23769 bp, 30 predicted proteins | sample MGYA00561227_ERZ1370068 | MGnify/ENA primary metagenome ERZ1370068 (study PRJEB38410, sample SAMEA6850437) | metagenome | study: Metagenomic assessment of the ecological functions of the soil: analysis of the soil microbiota associated with the...
GGTAGCCACTTCCCGTTCAGTTACATGGCAGCCGAACGTGAGCGGTGGGGTCGCATGGTGTCTGGGCTCTTGGGTCACGGAACTGACGGACTCAGAGGTAGCGGCGCGAGTCAGCGTGGTGATCCGTGGTCTGGCGGTGCGTGGTCTGCATCGAGCGCGCGCTCGACAGCGTCGTGCGCCAGACGCGACCGGACGAGGTCTGGTCTGCGACGACAGCTCGACCGAGCCCAGGACGCCCGATCTGGTCAGGCGCATCGTTACACGATCCCATCCGGGTCCTGCGGCTGCCCCATCACGCAACGCCTCCGCCACTCGCCGCGTTGGTCGACCAGGCGACCGGCGACGGCTCGCGTTCATGGACGCCGAGCGACGCCTGGGCAGAAGTGACGCCAGATCGGCTGCATCGAGCGGCGTCGACTCAAGCTGGTGATGACGACGGGCGTTCATCTCCGCCAGGGCGTGATCCGTGAGTCCTGGCTCTCCGATTGCTTCGACCCGGTCCCACGAGATCGTCGGCGATCTGGCGCCGCTGCTCGTGTTGCGCTGCTTCGCGCTCGTGAAGGCTCGGTGATGGTCAGGCGGCGAGCCTACCACGGGTCTCGGCGGCGTCGATCCCGACATCGCGCGCTGCGTACGACTACGATCTCTGGCTCAAAGGTGCTGGCGCGCCATCCAGCGGCGATCACGTAAGCGGCTGGTCAACTACTTCTCGAGCCCCGGGGCGCTGTCGCGCGTCGAGGCGAACAACCGCGACGACCTGGCGATCATGCGCCGCGTCATGGGCGGCGCGATCGGCGATCGTGCCGATCTCAAAGAACTGGCCGCGCTGCGCCACGCCGGGCTCGACTTACGATCTCGGCCTGCCTCTGCCTGCGCACCGACCGAGTCGCCGACGCAGGCGCGCACACCACCGCCAGCACCATAGCTGGGGCACGGCTCACTTCTGGCGGCGGGCGCTCGCGCTGCGCCAGCTCCACGGTGCCAAATCGAGGCGATCGGTCGGCTGATGCGTTACAAAATTAAGTGGCTCAAGGGCGTGGTGTTCCGCTTCGCGCGATAGCGATGGGCAATTACTGATCGGGGGCGAGTCAGGGGATCGGTGTGAGCACGGGGCTTCACGTCGCCGCGGTGCTCACGCGCGCAACGGCCTGCCCGACGTGCTGGACGCGGTGCAGTCGGCGCTCGATCAGCGGCACGCGCCGTCCGAGATCGTGGTGGTGGATGACGGTTCGGAGGACGGCACCGGCGATGCGGTGGCCCGGCGCTTCGGCGCGGTGCGCGTGGTGCGCGGCCGCTTCGGCAGCGCCGCCGCGGCGCGCAACGCCGGGCGGCGCGCGCCGCGGGAGTGGGTGGAGTTCCTCGATGCCGACGACCTGTGGCTTCCCGACAGCTGGCGACTGCCGCGCAGCGGCTGGCGGCGGTTCCCGCGGCCGACTGGTTCTTCAGCGACGGCGCGTTCCAGACTGCTGAGGCGGTGCCGAACCCTCGCTGGTTCGCGATCTACGCGCCGACCTCGGGACGACTACGTGGGCTCGCCGCTCGATGCGCTGGTCGAGATCAATTTCGTGCTGACCTCCTCGGTGGTGGTGCGGCGCGCCGCGCTCGAGGCGCTGGAGGGTTTTCGCGAGGACATGAGCGCACGCCGAAGATCACGGATTATGGATCCGGCTCGCGGCCGCGCGGGCCGGCCGTGGCCTCGGCGCCGCACGCTGGTGCGCTACTCAGCACCGCGCGGCGGCCTGACCCGGCCAGCCCGAGCGCGCCTGCTCCGGGCAACGCGGCGCTGTTCAAGCGCCTGAGCGCCGATCCCCGGCGCTGCTGCGCCGGCAGCGCGCGCGCACCGCGGTGGCGCTCGCGCACTCAAGCTCGGCGATCGCCGCGCTGCGCGAGGGCCGCGCGGCGACGACGCGCCGCTGCGCGCGCGAGGTGGCTGTTCCCGCGGAGCTGCGCTGCCGCCCTGGCGCGGCCTGGACCGCGGCCCGCCTGCCGCAGGGCTGGTCACCGGCTGCGCGCGAACGCTGGGCCACGCGCGGGGCCGCGCGCGGGCCGTCATCGCCGCGTCACGCGACCGAGCGCGCGCAGCGGCGCGGCGCGCCGGGAGGACGAGGATGAGCACCGATCCGCGCCCCGCGAGCTCGATCTCACGTCGGTGACGCCCGCGCGCGGCGCGCCGCGGCGCGCGCACCCTGTCGGGCGGGCTCATCGCGCTCGTCGCCATGGGGTGCCCTGCGCTGGCTGGTCAGGCGTTCGTGCTGCTCGACTACCGGTCTCCAACCAGGACCCGCACCGGCTGGTCAAGATCCTGGGCGGGCTGTCCGCTGATCGCGGCATCATGGCGCGCCCCGACCTCGGCCTGCTCACGCTGCCGGTGCTGACGCCGTTCCTGGCATGGATGCCGAAGCTGCCGATGCCGGGCGTGAACGCGCTCAACGTGCTGGTGTTCTCGGTGTTCTTCGCGTTCCTGATTCCCGCGGTGCTGCGGCGCGAGCAGAGCGTGATGCGCAAGGGCGCGGCTGGGCGTGCGTGATGCTGGGAGCTGTTGCTGATGGCCGGCTGTCGGTGATCCGGGGCGCCGCGTTCCCCACCGGCTTCCGCTACGACGCGCGGATGCCGGGACCCAGCTGTTCCGCTGCTTCGCGGTGAGCCTCATCGTGCTACTTCATCGGCTACGCCATGTGCGCGCAGCCGAGCGCCAGCGCCGCAACCTGGCGTGGGCGATCGTGGTGGGCGTGATGGTGGAGGCGATCGTCACGATCGCCTACGGCGCAGCAGGCGCGGTGGACGCGCGACGGGCTCGTACGGGCAGTCCAGCGACCCGGCGCGTTCCTCGCCATGTTCGCCGTGTTGCTCGGCCGCCCTGTTGCCGCCGTGAAGAACTGGCTGGGCTGCATCGTGCTGCTGGGCGCGGTCGCGGTCGGCTCGATCGCGGTGCTGCTCCACGGTTTCGCGCGGGCACCATCTTCGCGCCTGCGCGCTCGGGCCTGATCGGATCGTGGAGGGTCCGCACCTCGAAGGTGGTCACCCTGGTGCTGGTCGCCGCTGCTGGTCACCCCCCGCTGCTGGATCCCGACTACGTCAAGGACGCGCATCAACGGCACCAGGTCGAGGTCGGAAGGCACCGACGAGACTGGCACTCGAGTCGGCTCGGCCAGCTTCGCGTCGGACACCTGGCGCGCGATCGTCCAGATCGTGACCGAGCACCCGCTCGACGGCGTGGGCTTCTCCGGGCTCTGGCTACGTGCTGCCCGAGATCGGCGCGGGCGCTCGGCGCTCGCAGGTCAGGCGACTCGCGCACAACACGCTACCTGCGCTTCCTCGGCGAGATGGCGCGTGTTCGGGCTGCGCGCTGCTCCTGTTCCCTGCTGTGGAAGTGCCTGGGCGCTCGGCGCGCGCCGGCATGAAGCGCGGCGCCGAGCCGCTTCGATCGCCAGCTCGGCGGTGGGCCTGCGTCGCGCCGACGCATCGATGCTGGCGGTGTCGCTGCGCGTTCGGCGACCGCTTCTTCAACGATCGTGATCACCGGCAGCTTCTACTGGCTGCTGCACTGCGGGCTGGACGACAGCGCTGATCGAGCGAAGGCAGCGCGAGCAAGGCATGAGCGCGCGTGAACGCTGCGCTGGCTGCGTGCCGCTGGCTCATCGTCCCGCTGGTCACCGCGCGCCGCGGCGGCGAGCGCCGCGGCTCACGATCATCCGTCACCACCGCGTGCTACGCCGACGGGCGAGCGCGCCGCTCTACCGGCTGGGCGTCAGCGCGAGCGTGTTCGAGCGCGCAGCTCGACGCTGCTGGCCGCTCGATCATCGCGCCGATCACCGTCGCGCGAGGGTCTCGGCGCGGCTCGCCGAGGGACGCCCCGGGCACTGCGGTGGCGATGACGTTCGACGACGGCTACGCCGACAACGTGACGCGGGCGCTGCCGCTGATGGTGGCACGGCGGTGCGACGGCCGCCTCTACCTGCACGGCCGGGCCTCATGGAGAGCGCCGCGCGCCGTGGTGGGACGCGCTGGCGCACGCGCTCGAGCGCACCTGCGAGCCGCGGCTCGCCGCGGAACTCGGCGGCACCGCCTCGACCTGCCGCTCGGCAGCGCCGCGGAGCGGCGCCGCGCGATGCGGCGCTGCTGCCGCGTGCTGCGCGTGCGCACCCGCGACGCAGCGACGCGCGCGGCTCGGACAGTTGCGCACGAGCTGGGCGTCCACGACGCCGCCGTGCGAGCTCGCGACCTGGGACCTGGCGCGGCGCTGGCGCAGGCCGGCATGGAGATCGGCGCCCACACGCTGCACCATCCGGCGCTGTCGCTGCTCGATCGCCCGAGCGCAGCAGCGCCGCGAGATCGAGGGCGTCGGTCGAGCCGATCGCGCGGCGGCTGGGTGTCCGGCCGCGCGGGCTTCGCGTACCCGGGCGGCGACTACGACAGCGCACCGTGAACGCCGTGCGCGGCGGCCGGGCCTGCGATACGCGGTCACCACGCGCGCCGGCGACAACGCGCCCGAGCGATCGGCGCTTCGAGCTCCAGCCGCCGCGGCTCTCCGAAGGCGCTTGCCTCGGGCCCGGCGGACGATTCTCGCGGCGGCTCGCGCTGCGCCGAGCTCGACGGCGCGTTCGACGCGCCTGCGCGCAGCGTCGAGAGCCGGCGTCGTGACGCGCGGCACGCGCAGTCCGCGCGTGCTTGTTCGTCGTCGGCAACTTCGTCGCCGGCGGCGCGGAGCGCCACCTGCTCGAGCTGTGGAGCCGCATCGATCGCGCGCGAGTTCGAGATCGAGATCGCGTGCTTCCGGCGCGAGGGCCAGTTCCTCGCCGAGGTCGAGGCGCTGGGCTGGCCGATCCACGACCTCGCGTGTCGGTCGCCGCATCTACGACCCGAGCGGTCTGCGCGGACTGCTCGCGGCTGATCCACGTCGTGCGCGGCTTCCGCCCCGACGTGATCCACGGCTACCTGTTCGGGCCGAACCTGTTCGCGGCGCTGGTCGGGCGCGGTCGTGCGGCGTGCCCGCGGTGGTGGTCGCCAAGCGCAACGTCGACGCGTTCGAGACGCCGCGCCAGGTCGCGGTCCAGCGCGTCGCGCACCGGCTCGCGACGCACGTCACCGCGGTGAGCGAGACGCGTGGCCGAGCACCGTGGTGGACGCTCGGCGTGCCGCGCGAGCGCGATCACGGTGATCCCGAACGGCGTCGACGTCGCGCGCTTCGGCGCGACCGCGGCGGACGGCCGCGGCTCGCTCGGCCTGCAACGGCGGATCGCCGATGATCGGCAGCGTCGGCTGCCTCGCGCGCGCGCAAGGACTACGGCGACGCTGCTCGACGCGCTGGCGCTGCTGAGCGCGCGGGGCCGCGCGTTCCACGCGGTGCTGGTCGGCGACGGTCCCGAGCGCGCGGCGCTCGAGCAGCGCGCGCAGGCGCTCGGGCATCTGCGGCGCGCGTGCACTTCCTCGGCGAGCGACCCGACGTCGAGCGCCTGCTGCCGGCGATGGACGTGTTCGTGCTGTCGTCGCGCGAGGAAGGCATCCCGAACGCGCTGCTCGAGGCGATGGCGGCCGGACGCGCCGCGGTCGCGACCGCGGTGGGCGGAACCTGCGAGGTGCTCGACCGACGGCGAGACCGGCTGGCTGGTGCCGCCGCAGCTCGCCCGAGCGCCTGCGCGAGGCGCTCGAGCGAGGCGCTCGCGCGGTCCCGACGAGGCGACGCGCCGCGGCGCAGGCGGCCCGCCGTCACGCCGAGACCGCGCTCGGCATCGACGCGATGGTGCGCCGTCACGAGCGCTTCTACCGCGAGCAGGTCGCGCGCGGCGGCCGTCGAGTGAGCGCGACGACGACCTCGGTGGCCTACGTCACCACGACGTTTCCCACGCTGGCCGCCTTCATCGAGAACGAGGTGCATCGCGCTGCGCGGGCGCGGCGTCCGCGTCGCGGTGTTCACGCTCGGGCCGGTGGGCACCGCGCTACCAGCCCGAGCACCAGGCGCTGGTCGGCATCACGCGCGCGATCGGCAGCCCGCCTCGCTCGCGGGCGTGGTGGCGCTGGTCGGCTGGACGCTGCGGCGGCCGCACGTGCTGATTCCGGACGTCGCGCGCATGCTCTGGGCGTCGCGCTCGAGCCTCTACGCGCTGGCCGGTCACCTCTGCTACCTGCCGGCGGCCGCGCGCGTCGCGAGCCTGCTCGAACGCGAGGGCTGTGGAGCGCGTGCACGGGGCGTGGGCGCACTTTCCCGGCACGGTCGCCTATCTCGCGGCGCCGGCTCACCGGCCGCCCGCTGAGCCTCGCGGCGCACGCCGGCGCCGATCTCTACCGCACCCAGGCCTTCCTCGGTCCGAGAAGGTGCGCGCCGCCGAGTTCGTCGCCGCGTGCGTGCGCGGCAACGCCGAGATGCTGCGGGCGCCTCGGCGGCGACGGTTCGCGCGTCGAGTGGATCTATCACGGCGTCGACCTCCGGCGCTTCGACGGCGCCGGGCGCGCGCGCGATCCCGAGCCGCTGCTGCTCGCGGTCGGACGTCTGGCGCCGGCCAAGGGCTTCGCCGACGCGGTCGCAGGCGCTCGGCCGCGCTCAAGCGGCGCGGGCTCACGCCGCGCTTCGTGCTGGTCGGCGAGGGTCCCGAGCGCGCGCGGACTCGAAGCGCTGGCGCGCGAGCACGGCGTCGACGGCCAGGTGACGATGACCGGAGCGATGACCCACCGCGATCTGCTGCCGCTCTACCGGCGCGCCTGGATGCTCGTCGCGCCGAGCCGCGTGCTCGCGAACGGCCGGCGCGACGGCATCCCCAACGTCGTGGTCGAGGCCATGGCGATGGGCGTGGCGTGCGTCGGCACGCGCGCGGCGGGCCTCGAGGAGGCGATCGTGCCGGGCGAGACCGGCGCGCTGTGCGCGCCCGGCGATCCCGACGGGCTCGCCGACGCGATCGCCTCGCTGCTCGAGGCGCCGGCGGAGCTCGACCGCATGAGTGCCGCGGCCCGCGCGCGTGCGCTCCGGCTGTTCGACTTCGACCGCGGCATCGAGCGTCTGATCGAGCTGTTCGGGTTCGAGACCGCCGACGCCCGCGCCGGCCGCCGCCTCGAGGGCGGGATGAAGCTCCGCGTCATGCACGTGATCGAGGCGATGCACACAGGGCGGCGCCGAGTCGCTGGTGATCGAGCACGTCCGGCACGCCGGCGACGGCGTCGAGTCGGTGGTCTGCGCGATCAACCGCGGCGGTCCGGCGCTCGAGGCGGTCCAGGCGCTCGGCGCGCGCGTCCTCGTGCTCGGCGACGCCAGCGCGCGGGCGGTGGGCGCGCTGGCAGAGGCTCGCGGCGGTGATGCGCGAGGCGGGTGTCACGGTCGTGAACGGGCACAACCCGACCGGCGCGCTGTACGCCACCGTGGCCGGGACGATCGCGGCGTGCCGGCGCGGATCCGCACCGAGCACAGCATCCACTATCCGGGGCGGCACTCGGGTCTCTACGCCCACCTGCTCGAGCCGGCGCTGACCGCCGCGTCCGGGCGCGTGATCTGCGTGTGCGAGGCGGTGCGCTCGAGCCACGCCGAGCGGCTCGCCCGCTTCCGGGCGAAGTTCGTCGTCGTCGCGAATGGGATCTCGGCGCGCGCCGGCGGGCGGACGCGCGAGAGCGTGCGCGCCGAGCTCGGCCTCGCGCCCGACGCGCGCGGTCGCGCTCACCGTCGGCAGCCTGACGCGACAGAAGGCGCAGCACGACCTGATCGAGGCCTGCGCCGCGGTGGCGCGCGACGGCGCCGACGCGCGGCTCTTGATCGCCGGCGACGGGCCGCTGCGCGCCACGCTGGAGACGCTCGCGCGCGAGCGCGCGATCGCCGAGCGCGTGCGGCTCCTCGGCGCGCGGCAGGACGTCGGCGACCTGATCGCGGCGGCCGACGTGTTCGTGCTGTCCTCGATCCGCGAGGGGCTGTCGGTCACGCTGCTCGAGGCGATGCGCGCCGGCGCGCCGCGGTCGCCACCGATGTCGGCGGCAACCGCGAGGCGGTGGAGCACGGCGTGACCGGGCTGATCGTGCCGGCCGGTGACCCGCGCGCGCTCGGCGAGGCGATCGGCACGCTGCTCGCCGATCCGGCTCGTGTCGAGGCCATGGGCCGCGCCGCCGCGCGACGCTGGGCGCGGGCCTTCACCGCCGAGCGCATGGTCCGGGAGACCGAGGACGTCTATCGCGCCGCGCTCGCTCGCGTCCCGGCCGGCGCGCGGGTCGGCGCGGCGGCGATGCCGGAGCGTCATGCGGCTCCTTGATCCGGTCGGAGAGGTCCGCGTCCGTCTCGCCGCGGTCGGGGACATCGGCGTGATCGGGAGCGCGCGCACACGGGCGCGCCGCGAGGGGTTCGACGCGGCGTTCACCGCACTCGCCCCGCACGCTCGCGCGGCCGATCTGGGCTTCGCCAACCTCGAGTTCCCGGTCGCCGAGGCGAGCGAGGTGAGGCCGGGCCGCTCGAGCGAGTTCCACCACGACCCGGAGACCGTCGCCGCCCTGGCTCGCGCCGGCGTCGGCGTGGTCTCGCTCGCGAACAACCACGTGATGGACTGCGGTCCCCCGGCGCTCGAGCGCACGCGGGCCTGTTGCGAGGCGGCCGGCATCCAGGCGGTGGGCGCGGGCCCCGATCTCGAGACCGCGCGGCGGCCGGCCCGCCTCGTCGTTCGCGGCCTCTCGGTCGTGGTCCTGGCCTACGCCGAGGGGGCCGCCCATGCCGCCGGGACGACCGCTCCGGGGTCGCGCCGCTCGACGCCGAGGTCGTGCGTGAGGACCTCAAACGCTGGCGCTCCGAGGCCGATGTTCTCGTGGTGAGCGCCCACTGGGGATCCATGTACGTCGACTATCCGCCGCCGCGCGTGATCGAGCTCGCCCGGGTCATGTCCGGGCTCGCCGACGTCGTGCTCGGCCATCATCCCCACGTCACCCAGGGGTTCCGGCGCGAGGGCAGGACGCTCACGCTCATGAGCCTCGGCGACGCGGTCTTCAACGGGCGGGCGGGCGACCTCCAGGCCACGGTCGCGGCCGAGCGCCGGCTCGAGAGCGGGGTGTTCACGGTTCTCCTGGCGGGGAGCCGGGGCTCGAATACGCTCCGCTCCGTCTCGACCCCGACGGTTTTCCCCGCGAGACGGACGCGGCCACCGCGGAGTCGTTTGGTCTTCGCCTCCGGCGCCTGAGCGACGGGCTCGATCGCGCCGGGGAGCGGTTCGCTTCCGAGTCGGCGTCGACGCTGATGCACTACGAGCTCGAGAGTCTCGCCACGTATCTTCGACAGGGACGGCTCGACCGCGTGGCGAAGCTCCTCGGCGGCATCCGGCCGCGGCACCTGCCGGTGCTGTGGCACGCTCTCAAGCGCATGGGGAGGACGGCGTGAGCTCCCAGCTGTGGACGACGCGCGATCCCATCGATCCCGCCTTCGAGCAGGCGTGGCGCGATCGGCTGTCGCGTGCCCCGCATGCGAACTTCGGCTTCGATCCGGCCTCGCTGCTCCACCGCGCCGGTCACGGCAAGCACTCGATCGCCGCCTTGATCGAGGACGGCGATCGACGCGGGGCCATGGTGCTCCGGGAGTGAGGGCCTCGAGCTGCGATGCGGGTGGCCCTGGCGCTGGCACGTCGTGCTCGAGGGTCGCGAGCAGGCCGGCGCTCTGGGACTCACCCCCGACGACGCCGACTGGGCCTTCGGGCAGGCGGAGCGGATCGCGGGTGGGCGGAGGCTTCGCTGCTACTTGCCGGACCTCGGGACCAACGGCGACACGTCGATCCGCGCGGGGAGCACTCTGGTGCTGGGCCTCGAGCGCACCGAGGACGAGCTGTTCAAGTCGATCGTGCCCGAGAAGCGCCGCAAGTGCCGTCGCGCCGGAACCCTGGGCTACCAGGTGATCGAGACCCAGGATCCCGCGCACCTCCGCGCCTTCGCGAGCCTGCAAATCGGCGCCGAGCGTCGCCGCGGGAGCCGGTCGGCGGCGCTCGACCTGGACCCGCCGGCGGGCGAGTCGTGGCGGGAATGGGACTTGCCATGGATGTGGCTCCTGGTCGCGCTCAAGGACGGTGAAGTCGTCGCGGGCTCGGGTTTCGGGCTCTTCGGCGGCGGAATGATCGACTACCGTGCAAATTCTTCCACCGATCTCGCGCGCAAGGAGGGTGCGAACGTGCTGCTGGCATGGGAAGCCCTGCGATTGGGTCGGCAGCGAGGCTTTCGGTGGATGAACTGGGGCGGAGCCACCAGCTTCAAGCAGGAGCTGGGCGGCGAGCGGATCCCGATCGTCTGCCGGTTCGGCGGCGGCAAGGCCTGGGCGGTGGCCAACGCGCTCGCCGTCTCCTCGCGCCGCGCGCGCACGCGCGTGGCGGCGGTGCTGAGGGACCATCGCAACGCCGCCGCGGAGCGCACGCGCAAGAGCGGCTCCCCGCTCGTACGTGAGCGGCACGCAGGCCAAGGTCTGGCGCACGCGCGAGCCGCTGGATCCCGCGTTCGAGAAGAGCTGGAAAGAGGTCATGAGCAAGGTGCCGCTCGGTAACTTCTCGATGGACCTGCGCTATCTGGCCTTCGAGGCCCAGCGCGATCGCCACGCGGTGGCGGCGATCCTCGAGCAGAGTGGGCGCCGCGGCGGGATGGTGCTGCGCGAGCGCGCGGGCGGCTGGGCGTGCGGGTGGCCGTGGCGCTGGCAGGCGGTGATCGATCAGCCGTCGCCCGGTGTGCCGACGATGACGCCCGAGGACGCGCGCTGGCTGTTCTGAGAACGGCCGACCGCTCGCCGGCGGCCACCGCGTGCGCTTCTTCCTGCCCGCCGCACCGCCGTCGGGTGTGCCCGGATATCGCGCCGGCGCCACGGTGATCCAGCCCCTGAACCGCACCAACGAGGAGCTGCTCGGCGGCATGCACCCCTCGAAGCGTCGCATGGTCCGTCACGCGCTGGCCCAGGGCTACGAGATCATCGAGGCCTCGACCCCCGAGCACTTCCAGGCGTTCGCGCGCATCCAGCGCGAGGCCAAGATCCGGCGCGGGCAGTGGATGACGCCCGAGGTCCAGGCGAGCCCGCCGCCCGGCGAGGACTGGCGCGAATGGGAGCTGCCGTGGATGTGGCTCGCTGCTCGCGGTGCGTGACGGACGCATCGAGTCGGGCGGCGGCGACGGCTCGCACCAGGGCGGCGTGCTCGAGGGCCGGACCGCGGCGTCGACCCCCGAGGCGCGATCCGCCGGCGCCTTCGCGCTGATCTGCCTCGAGGAGTTCCGCCGCGGCCGCGATCACGGTCATCACTGGTACAACCACGGCGGCGATACGCTGTTCAAGCGGCAGATCGCGGGCTCGCTCGGTCAGCGGATCGAGATGCACTGCTGGCTCGGCGGCGGGGCGGTCTGGCCGCTGGCCAACCATTCGGAGGCGCTGGCGTGGCGCATCCGTCCGCGGCTCGCGCACTGGATCAAGTCCTTCCGCGGCCGTCATGGAGGCGTGCTGTGAGCACGGCGCCGGCGGTTCCGCGGATCGAGCCCCAGCGTCGCGACACGCGCGAGGCCTTCGACGCGTTCGTGCGCTGGACGATCGAGGTGGAGCTCGAGCGCGCGCCTCATTTCCTTCCCGAGAGCGAGCGCGCGCCCTTCCTCGACTACTACCGCAAGCTGCCGAAGCGCGGCAACGAGGAGGGGATCGCGCGCTACCTCCGCGGGTTCTGGCGCAGCGAGGCGGGCTGGACCGCGCGCTGGATCGGCGCGCGTCAGATGGCTTCGGGCGCGGACGTCCAGGTGCTGGACGCCGGCTCGGGTTTCGGCACCTACTCGATGCTCTACGCCGCGGTCGGGCGCGAGCGTCACCGGCGTCGATCTGCGGCCCGACCGCCTCGACGCCGCCGAGCGCCGGCTCGTCTTCCATCGCGAGCACACCGGCGTCGACCTGCCGGTGCGCTACCAGCGCGCCGATCTCACCCGGGCCTGGGATCGCGACTACGATCTGGTCTGGGTCTACAACGCGCTCTCGCACATCGATCCGCTCGACGACTTCCTCGAGCGCGTGCGCGAGCACCTGCGTCCGGGCGGCGTGCTCGTGGTCGGCGACATCAACGGCATGCATCCCGCGCACCTCAAGCGTCTCGCGGAGGTGCGGACCCAGGTGCACCAGGAATACGTCGCTCCCGACGGCGAGCGCCACGCCTACGCGGTCGAGCGGCCGTTCCCGCCGCGCGAGATGCGCGACATCATGACGAAGAGCGGCCTCGACGTGATCCACCACGAGCTCTACTGGGGCGGGCTCGGTGTGCTGCCCGATCTCCTCTACGGAACCGTCCTCGCGCCGCTGCAGTCGCGCTGGTGGCTCGGATCCTCGTGGGCGCGGCGCCAGCTCATGGTGGCGACGCCGCGGGTGTCGTGACCGCGGCCGCGGGCACCGCCGGGGACGAGCGTCCCGGGCTCGTCGCGAGCCCGTCCGTCCCGCTGGACGTCCTGTTCGTGACCCAGTATTTCCCGCCCGAGACCGGCGCCGCGCCGGCGCGGGCGTGGCACTTCGCCCGTGCGCTCGCGCGCGGCGGACACCGCGTGCGCGTCGTCACCGGGCTGCCGAACCATCCCTCGGGTGTGATCCGGCCCGAGTACGCGCGCACCCGTCGCGCCACCGAGCGCGCCGGGAGGTCACGATCGAGCGTGTCTGGCTCCACGCCACGCCGAAGAAGACGCCGGTCACGCGGCTCTGGAACCACCTCACCTTCGCGCTCTCCGCCTTCCCCACGGCACTCTCCGGGCCGCGCCCGGACGTGGTGATCGCGACGATCCCGCCGCTCTTCCTCGGGCTCACCGCGTGGCTCGCCGCGCGCCGCGCCGGCGCGCCGCTCGTGGTCGATTGCCGCGACGACTGGCCGCACGCCGCGATCGCGGTCGGCGAGCTCAGGCCGGAGCCGTGGCGAGCGGGCTCGAGGTGCTGTCGCGATTCATTCAGCGCCGCGCGCGCGCGCCTGATCGCGGTCACCCCGGCATGCAGCGCCAGTTCGAGGCCCGCGGCTTCGAGCCCGCGCGGCTGGAGCTGATCACGAACGGCGCCGACACCGAGCTGTTCGTGCCCGGACCGTCGCGGAACGGCGCCGACGCGCGGCACGTGCACCGTGCTCTACGCCGGCACCCACGGGCTGATCCACGGCATGGAAGTGTTGCTGGATGCCGGCGAGCGGCTGCGGAGCATCCCGAGGTGCGTTTCCGGTTCGTCGGCGACGGCGTCTTCAAGCCCGAGCTCGAGCGGCGCGCGCGCGCATCGGGGCTGAGCGCCATGTCCTTCGAGCCGAGCCAGCCGCCCGAGCGGCTCGTCGACATCATCCGCGACGCCGACCTCTGCGTCGCGACCACGCGGGCGCACGAGCTGTGCGGCGAGACCATTCCGGTCAAGCTCTTCGATTACCTCGCCTGCGGGCGTCCGGTTGTGGCGGCGGTGAGCGGTGACGCAGCCGAGGTCGTGCAGGGCTCGGGCGGCGGTGTCGTCACCGCACCCGGCGACGGCGCGGCACTGGCCGCAGGCCATCATCAGAGCTGGCCGGCGATCCGGAGCGGCGTGCGCAGATGGGGCGCTCGGGCGCCCAGTACGTCGAGCGGCACTACTCCGCGTCGCGTGGGGGAGACCCTCGTGCGCGTCCTCGAGGAGACGCACCGGCGCGCGCGCGGACGGCCGATCGAGCATCGGCCGGGCGGGCTCTACGGCGCGCTGCGTCGCGCCGCCGATCGTCGCGACGGCCTCCGTGCTCCTGATCGCTCCTGTCGCCGCTGCTCGCTGCTCATCGCGCTCCTGATCCGGCTCGACTCGCGGGGCCCGCGCTGTTCCGCCAGCGGCGGATCGGGCGCGGCTCCTCGAGTTCACGATCCTCAAGTTCCGGACGATGCGGGTGGGCACTCCCGATCTCGCCTCCCATCTGATGGGGCCGGGCTCGAGCCGGGTGACGCGCGTCGGCCGGTTCCTGCGCCGCACGCAGCATCGACGAGCTGCCGCAGCTGTGGAACGTCTTGAAGGGCGACATGACGCTCGTCGGCCCGCGGCCGGCGCTGTTCAACCAGGACGACCTGATCGCCTTGCGGCAGGCGGGCCGGAGTCGACGCGCTCAAGCCCGGCGTGACCGGGTGGGCGCAGATCAACGGCCGCGACGACGTCTCGATCGAGACCAAGGTCGCGCTCGACCGTCACTACCTGGACCACGTCTCGCCCGCCATGGACGCATGGATCTTGCTGCGCACCGTGGTGGTTCTGTTCTCCGACCGCGGCGTGTACTGATCGCCTTCAGCACCCGCCGCCACGGGCGAAGCTCTGGTAACCCGTCTCCGAAATAGCTTCAGTCGGCCGCCGCTGCATCCCGGCCGGCTGCGTTGCTCCTCCTCGACGTATCGAGGATACGACTTCGTCGTCGCGCCTTGCCGGTCGGGCGCATCGACGGCCTTGGTGGTAAAGCTATTTCGGAGACGGGACACTAGGATCTCGAGGGCCGCCGCCCGGCGGCCAAGCTTCCCGCCGACGCATGTGCTATGAATCAGCCTGAGAGTGACCCTGGACCCTGGTTCCGTGGAATCCCGAGCGGACGAACATCGTGGGACGGACGGCTGATGAAGGAGCGGGCACGCGCGTGTTCACCCCGACTGGAAGCGCCGGCATCGGCCGGGCGTCGCGTTGAACCCGCTCGAGCAGATCACGCTGGCCTGGCAGTCGCTGGGACGCGCCCTGGGCCAGCTCCGGGCGTCTCGATCTGTGGCTGCCGTGGATCGCGCTCGGCGCGATCCAGACCTTGGTCCTGCTCGCGGTCTGGTACTACGCGCACCCGCTGGTCTCGCCGATCGTGACACCGGTGTTGCGAGCGGTGATCGGGGAAGAAGCGCTCCACTACCCCAACGTGCTCCGGCGCCTGCCGACGCTCTACCAGATGGTCGGGCCGTTCCTGGATCTCCTGCTCGGATCGTTGGCGATGGGGACGGGGACGCTGCTGTTCGCCGCGCGATTCGGCGGCCGGCGGGTGGGGCTTTCCGGCGCCGGCTCGAGCGCGATCGGACGGGCGGCGGCGCTGATCGTGACGCAGCTTCCCGCAACCCTCGTGATCGTCGCCGCCGGGATCCTGCTCGACCACTGGGTGGCGAGCCGTCCCGGGAGCTCGGTGCGGGCGCTGATCCAGCAGTTCCTGTTCTTCGGCGTCCGTGTCGTGGTCCAGTCGGTGTTTCTCTTCACCGCGGCCCTGGTGATGCTCGAGGGCTGGAGCGTCACGCGGACGTTCGCGGAGCTGCCGATGACCTGGCGCCGCGGCGTCTGGGCGGCGCTGTTCCTCAACCTCGCCGTTCTCCTGCCGACGATCCCGTTCATCGGCTTGCGCACGCGCAGCGGGACCCTGGTCGAGCTCAGGCCGGAGCGCCTCCGGGCTCATGGTGCTCGCCGAGATGGTCGTCGGCCTGGTGTCGTGGTTCGTGCTCTGCGGCGCGGTCACGCTGGTGTACGCGAGCGCGGTCGCCGAGTTCGACGAGTGGAACATCGTGTGAGGCCGCTCGGCTGGGCGGTGGCGCTGGCGCTCGCGCCGACGCTGCTCGGCTGCGGCGACCCGGCGCTGTGGGCGCGCTATCGCGCCGAGCGCGACTTCTGGCACGCGCGCAAGAAGCTCGAGCGGATGCAGCTCGTCGCCGCGGTGCTGACCGACCCCGACTACGCGAGCCTGCTGGCCGATTTCCGGCGCGTCGCCGACGGGTTCCCGCCGAGCCGCTGGGTTCCGGCGAGCACCGGGTCGCGCGTCGCGCGCGACATCGCCGAGGTCTCGAGGCCGGGCCGCGTTGATGGTGGCCAGGATCGAAGCGCTGCGGGGCCGCGAGGATCAAGCGGTAGCGGCGTACGACCACGTGCGCGAGCGGTACTCGTCCCCTCGAGGCGATCGCGCTCGAGGCGACGGCGGGGCGGGCGCGGGCGCTCGAGGGCGCCGGACGTTACGACGCGGCGGTCGCGGCGTGGCTCGACGTCGTGCGCGAGTTTCCGCTGGTGGACTCGGCGAGTGCGATGCCCCGCGCCGACGCGCTCGCGGCCCCGTTCGAGGCCTCCCGCCTGCTCGTCGAGCTGGGGGATCGTGCGGCGGCCGACTCGGTGATGCGCGACGCGGCGCGGCGCTGCGAGCGAGCGCTCGATTCGTGGCGCGGCCGCGAGCCGGCGCCGGAGCTGTGGCTGCGCCTCGGCGACGCGCGCGACTCGATCGGCGACCACGCCGGCGCGATCGCCGCGGCGCGCGCGGCACTCGCCGAGCCGCGCGTCGGCTGGCGGCAGCCCGCGCGGTGATGGCGGCGGCGCGGCACGCGCTCGACGCGTCGTGGCCGGACTCGGCGCTCGCCTACTCGCTCTGGGGCGAGCGCGACTTCCACGAGCCCGACCGCTCGCGCGCCATGCTGATCTCGGCCCAGGCCTACGAGGCGCGCGGTTCGCTCGATTCGGCGCTGGTGCGCTACGAGCGGTGGATCGACACGCATTCGAACGGCTCCGACACCACCGCCCGGGTGCGATACCGGCGCGGGCAGCTCTACGAGCGGCTCGACCACTGGGAGCAGGCGCGCACGGAGTACCGGGCGCTGGCGGCGAACCAGCCCACCCACCCGCTCGCCTTCGAGGCGCTGCGCCGCATCGTCGAGCACCACGCCGCGCGGGGCGAGCGCGAGCTGGCGGCGATCGAGGCCAGCCGCGGGCTCGAGGCGGTCGAGCAGCTCATCACGGTTCAGAGCGATCCCGCGGTGCTCCGGCTGGCGCGCCGCGCCCGCGCCGAGCTGCTGCTCGACCTCGATCGGGCGCAGCCCGCCTTCGATCAGCTGGTCGAGGCGTGGCGCACCGATCCGGATCCGAAGGCGGCGGCGGCGGCGGGCATGCGCGCGGCGGAGGTCGCGGAGACGCGGCTCTCCGATCCGGCGCGCGCGCTCGAGATCTACCGGCGTCTCGCGGCGGGAGCGCTGGCGCCCGAATCGCGGCGCCGGACCGAGGCGGCGCTCGCCCGCCTGTCCCGCTCGTGAGGACGACGTGAGCGTGACCGTCTCCCGATCCAGGTCAGCCTGCTGATGGCGAGCGCGCTGCTCGCCGCGGTGATCGGCGTGCTCGTCACGCTGCGTCGCGGTCACTGGCTCACGACGCTCGTGTTCTCCGCCTCGTTCCTGTCGATGGCCGCCTTCCAGGCCGGAACGCTCGGCATCCTCCGGGCCGACTCGCGCGCCGCGCTCAACTGGGCGATCTACCTCGCGCGCACCTCGGCGCTGGCGCTCGTGGCTCTGGCTCTCGCTCAGCGTGGTGCTCGCGCGCTCCGATCCGTGGCGTCAGATCCGGAACGCCGGCGCCTACCTCGCGCTCGGGCTGGTCGGGTGCCTCGGCATGAGCATCGCGGCAGGCTCGCCGTACGTGGTGAAGGGCGTCACCGGCCAGGGCGGCAGCGCGGTCGTCGATGTTCGGCACCATGGGCAAGATTTATCTAATGTATCTGGTGATCGTGATGGTCGCGGTGCTGATGAACCTCGAGCGCATGCTCCGCACCGCGCCGGCGTCGGCGCAACGCCGGCTCCGCCCGATGTTCGTTGCCTTCCTGGTCGGGATCCTGAGCGAGCTGCTCGTGGTCTCGGCCGGGCTGCTCTACAGCGGATTGCGCGTGACCTGGCTGGTCGCGAGCGCTGCGCCGATGTTCGTCTCCGGCGTGGTCACCGCACTGGCGCTCGCGCGCCGGCGGCTCTCGGACGTCAGCGTGCCGATGGCGCGGCCGGTCATCTACTACTCGTCGGTTTCGCTCACCATCGCCGGGATCTTCATGCTGACGATGGCCGTGCTGTCCAAGCTGCTGCCGATCCTCTCGCCGGAATCGCGCCACGCGGTCAGCCTCGCCTTCTACCTGCTCGCCGGCGGCGGCGGGCTGCTGCTCACGCTGAGCCCCGCGCCAACCGCGCGGTCAAGCGATTCATCGACCGGAACTTCTACGCCAACCGCTACGACTATCGCCGCGAGTGGGAGCGGGTGAGCAACTCGATCGCACCCACCGCGCGTCCGAGGACTCTGTGCCGCCAGATCGAGGCGCTGGTGCGCCTCGGTGTTCGATACCGAGCGGATCGCCATCTACCTGCGCGACACCACCGCCGACCCGATGCGTCTGCGTGCACGGCCCGGCGGCGATGCCGGGCGAACCTGACGCTCGAGAATCCGCTGCTCGCCGAGCTCGAGCGCTCGCGGCGGCCGATGGTCCTGCGCGAGGTCGCGCACGACCTCGATCTCATCCCGGTCGCGGTCGAGAACCGCGCGACCATCCGCGCGGTGTCGGCGGCCGTGGTGGCGCCGCTGCTCGTCGGCGAGCACCTGCTCGGGCTGCTGTGGCTGTCCGAGAAGCAGCAACGACGAGGACGTACTCGCTACGAGGACGTCGAGTTCCTGGGCGCGATGGCGCGCCAGCTCGCCGCGACGCTCAGCTTCGCGCGCCAGGCCGAGCTGCTGGCCGAGACCCGCCAGCTCGAGTCGCTCCATCGCCTGTCGAGCTTCGTGCTCCACGACATCAAGAACCAGGTGTCGGGCCTCTCGCTCGTGGTCGAGAACGCTCGCCGCCATCTCGCCAACCCCGAGTTCCAGCGCGACGCGATGGCCGTGGTCGAGCGCACCGTGATGAGCCTGCGCGAGCTGATGAGCCAGGTCGCCGGCGTGGCGCGGCCCCGAGGTGCGTCCCGAGCCTTGCCGGCTGCCCGACCTGATCGACGAGGCGGTGCAGGCCGCCGGGCTCGAGGCCGGGGAGCGCGACGGGCATCATGCTCCGGCGGCGCGGACCGGCCGAGGAGCAGGTGCATCGTGGATCGGCGCCTGATGATGCGGGTGATCGTGAACCTGCTCGTCAACGCGCGCGAGGCGATCGGCGCGTCGGGCGAGATCGACTCTCGGGGTCGAGGTCACCACGGGCGGTCGCCGCGATGGTCCCGTGCTCGAGCTGATGGTGCGCGACACCGGCCGCGGGATGACCGACGAGTTCGTGCGCACCGCGCTGTTCAAGCCGTTCGCCAGCACCAAGGCCGGCTGGGCTCGGGGTCGGGCTCGCGCAGTGCAAGGCGATCGTCGAGGCCCACGGCGGATCGATCACGGTCGAGAGCAGGTCGGCCGGGGCACCACCTTCGAGGTGCGGGTGCCGCTGCCCGCGGCGCCGGCGGGCGCTGGCGACGCCGGCGCGGGCGCCTGCCGCTGAGCCGGCGCGAGGCCGCGCGATGAACGACCGCGAGACGCGTCCTGATCGTCGACGACGAGGAGTCGATCCGGAACCAGCTGCGCTGGGGGCTCGACCGACGAGTACGACGTGCTGATCGCCGCCGAACGCCGACGAGGCGCGCGCGTCTGCTGCGCGACGAGCGGCCCGGGCTGGTGACGCTCGACGTCGCGCTCGGCACGCCGGGCGCGTCCGGCGAGGAGGGCTGCCAGCTGCTCGATGAGATCGTCGACCAGCTACCCGCTCACCAAGGTGATCATGGTGACCGGCAACGACAGCCGCGAGAACGCGCTCACCGCGATCCAGCCGCGGCGCCGTGGACTGGTACTCGAAGCCGATCCAGCTCGACGAGCTGCGGCTGATCCTGCGGCGCGCGCTGCACATCCGGAGCATCGAGCCGAGCTCGGTTCCGCCGCCGTCCGGTGCGCAAAGCGCTACCACCGGATGGTGGGCGAGTCCGAGGCGATCCGCGGCATGTTCGCCCTGATCCAGCGCGTCGCGCTCACCGACGCGACCGTGCTGATCGTCGGGGAGAACGGCACCGGCAAGGAGCTGGTCGCGCACGCGATCCACGAGGCGAGCCGGCGGCGCGACGGACCGTTCGTGCCGATCAACTGCGGCGCGATCCCGGAGACGCTGCTCGAGAGCGAGCTGTTCGGGCACGAGCGCGGCGCCTTCACCGACGCCCACCGCGCTCGGGAGGGCAAGCTCGAGGTCGCCGCGGGCGGCACCGTGTTCCTCGACGAGATCGGCGAGCTGCCGACGCACCTCCAGGTCAAGCTGCTGCGCTTCCTCCAGGACCATCGCGTCGAGCGCGATCGGCGGGCGCGAGCCGCATCAAGTCGACGTGCGCGTGCGTCGCCGCCACCAACCACGATCTCAAGGCCGCGATCGCCGACGGGCAGATTCCGCGAGGACCTCTACTACCGGCTGTGCGTCGTGACGATGCCGGTGCCGCCGCTACGCGAGCGCGGCGACGACGCGCGCATGCTGGCCGAGTACTTCCTCGAGTTCTACTCGCGGCAGTACAAGCGGCGGATCAAGGCTTACACGCAGGCGGCGCTGCGCGCGATCCAGGCCCACGCCTGGCCGGGCAACGTGCGCGAGCTCGAGAACCGCGTCCAGCGCGCGCGTGATCCTGGCGCAGGACGCCTACGTGCGGCCGCAGGATCTCGAGTCTCGCGGAGGCGACGCGGCGAGTCGCCGCGCACGCTGGCCGACGCGCGCGAGCAAGCGGAGCAGACGCTGATCATCGAGTCGCTGACGCGCAACGCCGGCAACATCACGCGCGCGGCGCGCGACATCGAGGTCAGCCGGCCGACCTTCCACGATCTGCTGCGCAAGCACGGCATCGACGCCGGCCGTTACCGTCGGCCGGGGCCCGCGGGGCGACGACGAGGAGAGTGCGGCGACCGACGGATGAACAAAAGCATTCACCCCGCCGGGTGATCACCGAGCGGGGTGAACGTTTTCGGGGACGTCGTTCTCAGAATCGCGGGCCGCACGCGAGTGTCTTCAAACTAGTCCCCCACTTCACGGCTAACGCTTATGGCTACAGATGCCAAGCGGAACGAGTGGATTCCCATCTCATTTCCTTGCCGCCAGACAGAGAATATTTTTGCACGAGCCGCCGCGACAATGGTTCTGGAAACCGTCAATCTTCCCGACGCGCTTGAACACGACATGACAAGTCGAAAGGAATGGAGAACGTGAGTCAGGGTTACTTCCTCGCCGTCGCCGGGAACATCGGAGCTGGAAAGACCGAGCTCACTCATCGGCTGAGCACCGAGTTGGACTGGGTCGCGTACTACGAGCCGGTGCTCCAGAACCCCTATCTCGATCCTTTTACGAGAACATGACGAGGTGGAGCTTCCACCTGCAGATCTACTTCCTCAGCGAGCGCTTCAAGGCCCAGGCCGAGATCGGCAAGAGCCGCCCTGCCGTTCATCCAGGACCGCACGATCTACGAGGACGCCGAGATCTTCGCCCGCACGCTGCACGACCAGGGCTCCATGACCGACGTGGACTACGAGAACTACACCTCGCTGTTCCACGTCCTGGTCGCATTCCTGCGCAAGCCCGACCTGATCCTCTACCTCAAGGCCAGCCCGGCGGTGCTGATGGAGCGCATCGCGCAAGCGCGGCCGGCCGAGCGAGCAGAGCATCACGATCGACTATCTCTCACGCCTCAACCACGCCTACGACGACTGGATGCGGCGCGCGCGGTCGAGATGCGAGGTGCTGGAGATCGACACCGATCGCGTGCCGCTCCAGGGCGAGACCGCCGCCTTCCGGCGACTGGTCGACGACCTCAAGCGGCGCTATCCGCGCCAGGCCGAGCTCCGGCTGGATCGGGTCGAGCGCGACTCGTGAGCGGTCCCGCGCGGGACCAGGCGCGCTCCGGCGCCGGCGTGACCCGCGCCCACGCGCCCGAGCACGGCGCCACACCGGGCGCACAGACCGTTCGTGTCGACGTCCTCGCGATAGGTCCAGCAGCGCTCGCACTTCGCGAGCGTCGCGCGCTTCACCGCGACCGCGAGCTCGGCGCCGGCGGACGGCCTCGACCGTGACGCGAGCGACGATCAGGAACCCGGCGAGGCTCGTCGCGGTAGGGCGCGAGCCGCTCGGCGATCGCGCGCGGCGCGCTCAGCGTGACCTCGGCCTCGGCGTGGTGCGCGACCAGCTCCTTCGCGGCGCGCAGCGGCTCGATCGCCGCGTTGACCGCGTCGCGCACGCCGAGCAGGAAGCTCCACTCCTCGCCGCCGGTGGCGGCGGACGGCCGCTCGGGCCAGAGCGCCAGATGCACGCTGTCTGCCTCCGCGACGGCAGGCTCGGGTGCGACTGCCACACCTCCTCGGCGGTGAACGCGAGCAGCGGGCGACGGCGGCGATCGCCAGGTCGTGGAGCGCCAGCCACAGCACGGTCTGCGCCGAGCGGCGCGCCGGATCGTCCGGCCGCGAGCGTGTAGAGCCGGTCCTTGGCGACGTCGAGGAACACCGCCGAGAGATCCACCGTGCAGACGTCGAGCAGCGAGTCGATCACGCGATGGAACAGCCAGCGCCGCGCGTCGGCGCGCAGCCGCGCGAGCCGAGCGCACGAGCGACTCGAGGAACGCGCGGTCGATGCCGGTGAGCGCGATCGGCCGGCAACGCCAGCGCCGGATCGAAGTCGCTCAGGTTCCCGAGCAGGAAGCGGAACGTGTTCCGGACCTTGCGGTAGGCCTCGGCGACGCGCTGCAGGATCTCGTCGCCGACGCGCACGTCGCTGCGCCAGTCGGTCGGCCAGCGCCCACCAGCGCACGATGTCGGCGCCGAGCTGGGCGATGACGTCTCGAGCGGCGCGATCACGTTGCCGAGCGACTTGTGCATCGCGCGACCCGTCGGCGTCGAGCACCCAGCCGTGGGTGAGCACGTCGGTGTACGGGCGCCTCGCCCGTGAGCCCGACGCCGATCATGAGCGACGAGTTGAACCAGCCGCGGTGCTGGTCCGGACCCTCGAGATAGACGATCGGCGCGCGCCCCGTGCGCGCGCGAGTCCAGGCCCGCTGCGAGCTCGGGATGCGTCGCGCTGCACCGCGCGATGGGTCGAGCCCGAATCGAACCACACGTCGAGGATGTCGGTCTCCTTGCGGAACGGCCCCGGGCGCCGCAGCTGCGGGCAGGCGAAGCCCGTCGGGCAGGAAGCGCTCGACCGGCAGCTCGTACCAGCGCGTCCGAGCCCTGCTCGCGCGTCAGCGCCGCGGCCCGCTCCATCACGCCGCGATCGAGCAGCGGCGTCGCGCACAGGCCTCGCAGTAGACGGCGGGGATGCCCACGCCCCAGGACCGCTGCCGCGACAGGCACCAGTCGGGACGGGTGCGCATCGACTCGCGGATCGCGGTTGCTGCGAGGCCGGCGGCTCCCAGCGCACCTGTCGCTCGATCGCGTCGAGCGCGCGATCACGGGCGTTGGCGTGGTCGATGATCATGAACCACTGGTCCGTGGCGCGGAAGATCACGGGGCTAGTGGCAGCGCCAGCAGTGCGGGTAGGAGTGGACGAGCGTGCCGGCGTGGAGCAGCCGCCCGCGCTCGCCGAGCCAGCGCGATGATGTCGTCGTTGACCTCGAGCACGCTGCGGCCCACGAACGGCTCGGCGCCCGCCGGTGAAGCGACCCGCCTCGTCGACCGGACAGAGCACGCCGAGGCCCGACGCGCTGGCCGACTGCGAAGTCCTCCTTCCCGTGGCCGGGTGCGGTGTGAACGATGCCCGGTGCCGTCCTCGAGGCTCACGTACGGCGTCCCGTCGACGACGCGCGAGTCGTTTCCCACGGACCCTCGAACACCAGGCCGACGGCTCGCGGCCCGGCCAGGTGCGGACGATCCGGTGCGAGGTCCAGCCGATGATCTCGGCCAGTGCGCCGCGACGCGGTCCTTCGCGACCAGGTACTGCTGGCCTCCGGTCTCGACCGGGGCATACGTCGCCGCCGGGTCGATCATCAGCCCGGGTTGGCCGGCAGCGTCCACGGCGTGGTCGTCCACGCGACCGCCGAAACGTCTCCGAGACCGAGAGCAGTCCGTTCGGGTCGGATCGCAGCGGGAACGGGACGTGGATCGAAGGGGACGGGAGCAATACGTAACTGAACGAAGTACAT
>ERZ1370068.247-contig-10222_pt1 | contig 23768 bp, 37 predicted proteins | sample MGYA00561227_ERZ1370068 | MGnify/ENA primary metagenome ERZ1370068 (study PRJEB38410, sample SAMEA6850437) | metagenome | study: Metagenomic assessment of the ecological functions of the soil: analysis of the soil microbiota associated with the...
CAAGTTACGTATTGCTAGGACTTGAACCCCCAGCCTCCAGATCCGTAGTCTGGCGCTCTATCCAGTTGAGCTATCGGCGCATGCATATCACTCAGGCAGCGGAGAGGGAGGGATTCGAACCCTCGTAGCACTTTATGGGCGCTAAACCGCTTAGCAGGCGGTTGCCTTCAGCCGCTCGGCCACCTCTCCGGGAGTCTCGCAGAAACATGGGCCAGGCACCTGAACGGACAGCGGAGAGAGAGGGATTCGAACCCCCGGCACTTGCGTGCTGCGGTTTTCAAGACCGCCCCCTTCGACCGCTCGGGCATCTCTCCCGGGCCACTATGCCTATGTAATGCTAAAATGGTATTGGATCGCTCGCCTGTCGTCAACTCCTTAGTTGGAATTTTCGTCATCCGGGGTGTCTTCGATCTCGTCCCCCGTCTCCGGTTCTTCTGGCACAGCCTCCTCCTCGTCGGTGTCAAGCACCACCGCTTCAGACGAGGCATCCGCCACCGGACGCGCATTGTCTTCGGCAATACGGACTACACCGACGAGGCGCTGCTCAGGTGTCAGGTTGATAAGCCTGACACCCTGCGTATTCCGACCGATACGCCGGATGTCCGCCACCTGCATGCGCACCAGATTCCCCTGATCGCTCATCACCATGATGTCGTCGTCGTCAAAGACCTGCAGAATACTGACGACAAGACCGGTCTTCGGCGTGACATTTCAAATTAATCAGCCCCTTACCGCCCCGGCCCTGGACGCGATACTCGGTCTCACTGGTGCGCTTGCCGTAGCCGCTCTCAGATACCGTGAGGATGCTCGAGCCAGGATTTAACACTTCCATGCCGATGACTTCATCCCCCTCTTCGAGACGGATACCAATCACGCCACGTGCCGTCCGTCCAATGGAACGCGCGTCCGCCTCGTTGAATCGCAGAGAGTATCCCTGACGTGTGCCGAGGAAGATGTCCTGGTCCCCGTGCGTGACCCCCACACGAATGAGCTCATCGCCGTCGTCGAGCGTCAGGGCAATAATGCCTCCCTGACGCGGGTTGCCGTAAGCGGTGAGCTCGGTCTTTTTGACGATGCCGTTCTTCGTCGCCATGATCAGATAGCGATCCACTTCAAAACGTCGAATCGGGACGACTGTGGAGATCTGTTCCCCAGGCTGCAGTTGCAACAAGTTGACCGCCGCCCGGCCCTTAGCAGCACGGCCGGCCTGCGGGATCTCGTAGACTTTCAGCCAGTGTACCTTGCCGATATTGGTAAAGAAGAGGAGGTAGTCATGCGTCGAGGCCACGAAGAGCTGTTCGACAAAGTCCTCTTCGTTGGTCTGCATGGCCATTTTGCCTTTGCCTCCACGGCGCTGACTCTGGTACAGGCTAATCGGCTGGCGTTTGATATACCCGCCATGGCTTTTCGTCACCACCATGTCTTCTTCGGCAATCAGATCCTCAACGTCAATCTCTTCTTCGGCCTCGACAATCTCCGTGCGCCGCGCATCGCCATACTGTTCTTTCAATGCCAGCAGTTCGTCCTTGACGATCGTCTGGATGCGCGCCTCACTACCCAGAATAGCCTGGTATTCTCGGATGGTCTCCAGTAACTCGGTATGCTCCTGCAGAATCTTGTCGCGTTCCAGCCCGGTCAAACGCTGCAGGCGCAAGTCCAGAATTGCCTGCGCCTGCGTCTCAGAGAGCGCTAGCTGCGTCATAAGGTCCTGGCGGGCCTCTGCAGGTGAAGCCGCACCACGGATGAGTTGGATCACCGAGTCAAGGTGATCAAGAGCCACCATCAGCCCGGCGAGGATGTGTTCCCGTTCCTGCGCGCGCTCAAGGTCGTAATGCGTCCGGCGGATGACCACCTCACGACGGTGTTCGAGAAAGTAGATGAGCAGGTCTTTGAGGGGCAGGACACGCGGCTCGTTATCCACCAGGGCCAGCATGATCACCCCAAACGTCCCCTGCAACTGCGTATTGGCATACAACTGATTCATCACCACCTGGGGCATGGCATCGCGCTTCAAATCGAGCACAATGCGCATGCCCTCGCGGTCCGACTCATCGCGCAGGTCAGCCACGCCCTCAATCTTCTTCGCCCGCACCATCTCCGCAATGCGCTCCAGGAGTTTGGTTTTATTCACCTGGTAGGGAATTTCCGTAATGATGATGCTCTCGCGATCCTGGCGCTTCGACTCCTCGACATTACACCGCGCCCGCAGTTGCAAAAACCCGCGTCCGGTGCGATACGCGTCCCAGATGCCCCGGCGACCATGGATCGTCCCACCGGTGGGAAAGTCCGGCCCAGGGAGCTGCTGTATAAGTTCCGGCAGCGTGCATTCGGGTCTTTCCATCTGCAATACCAGTGCATCCACCACCTCCGCCAGGTTATGCGGCGGGATATTTGTGGCCATGCCGACCGCAATCCCCGACGAGCCGTTTACCAGCAGGTTCGGGATCGCTGAGGGCAACACGATGGGTTCATCACGCGTACCGTCGTAGTTCGGGGCATAATCGACAGTGTTCTTGGTGATGTCGCGCAGCATTTCCTCACCGATGCGGGTCATACGCGCTTCGGTGTATCGCATGGCGGCAGGTGGATCGCCGTCGATGGAGTTGTGTACGAACACGCCAGTCGCCAGAAGAAGATTGTGATGCTCATCTACCGTGATGTCGTACACGTCTGCCGTTTCTGTCCAGCCACTCAATAGAGACGACACGATGATTGTACTTCTGAGCCGTATCCAGGAACTCGTGCCAATCGCTGAAATAATATTCTAGAGCCGTATCGAGGCGTGAGATCCACGCAGCATGACGATGTGCCTCATACTGTTCCGGTGTGAGGTTTTCTCGTCCAACCTAGGTGAGCAGGCGCGATCCGTAACGGGCGATCTTCATGCCTCATAACCCGTCGCCTGTATTCAGGGTCGCCCACTTTCCCTCAGGGCTTTGCTGGCGTGTGCCGTAACTTGCGCCATGTCGATGAGGGTTATTTGCATCCGTCGGGCATTACTTCTTTGCACGCCATCACGTTGGCTCTGCGAAGACGCCGTCTTCCCATTGGCGAGCGATTTTCCTCGATGCTTCTCCCGTGCTGCAGGGTCTTCCCACATCGCATGGGCCATGCGCGGAGAAATGCTCCTCCGAATATTTCGCACGATATTCGGGTTCTTGCCATTTACGCCGTACGCCTTCACTGACGCGGGCACGGACTTCTTCAGACGCCATGGCGCGCGCGATAGCCTCAATAATCTCATCTCGCTTGGCCTCATTGCCCGCACAGCGCGCGACTTTCCGAGATGATGGCAGCGACTCGTGCGCCTTCCTCTGCCGTCAATGTCCGCTTCTTCACGTTGGTAAGAATCGTGCTCATTTTGGCGCGATACTCGGGATCTCCCGATCAAGTGCTTTCATACGCCGCGAAGTCTCCAGTGCACGCCTCTGGATCGCCTTGATAGTACCGCTTCAGCCCCGCTGAGATCCGCCGACCATTTTGCAAACGGAAATAGTTGCGTCCCGATTTTGACGGACAAACTTTCTCTGCGTTCTTCCAGGACCTCTGGGTTCGTCTTATAGTAGCGCTGTACTCCCTGCCGTTGGGCTCCCACGGAACGCATCGTCCTGCCACAAAGTTGTCAGATACCTCACCGTGGAGGTGGAGGTGTCTCAGAAAATCCATGCGCTCAATGTTAGTTGGTCTGGTTATCCCAGCGGTTGAAATTTTTATGGTGGCGGACAAAGGCGCCGTGCATCTCCCCGCGCCATACCGTAGCTCAGCATTGAACTCGTCCGCGAGATGATGGACAAATCCGTAGCTTTCACTCACAGGCTGATAGACGCGTAGATACTCATTCAAACCTATCTTTGATAGGGGCTGTATCAAAGCAGCCCGGCATCAAGCTTATCTTCTAGCGTTAGGTCCTGCGCCTGCTTATACAGTACCGCTACGCAGCAGGAATCTGTGGTCAGGGAGTGCAGCGTACTTTTTTCGCCACTATCGAGTGTCAACTCGATAATACGAGCTTTATGGCGTGATACGCGCATTACAACCTTTCCAACTACAATGCGCCCGTTTCTATCCACGGAGTAGACATGGAAAACCGCATCGGACCTAGCTCAGCAAGTTCAGCGAAAGACTTCTCTGTGCCATCCAGCAGTCTAATTTTGGCATCACCGGTAAAACAACCAAAGTTTCCTGCCCATCAACGAGTGGATAGCGCAGCGAGAAATCCTGCGCCATACGTACCAGAGAAGGGTACACCACTCCCTCGCCATGGGGATGGTAGTTGCCGCTGACATCACCAGCGATCTTGGCGCATTTGCGGTACGCCCGTGTGGCCGTAAGGTTGAGATCCCGCAGGGTCGTCAGAATACGGCGATGCACGGGTTTGAGGCCGTCCCGTACGTCGGGTAGAGCACGGCTGATAATAACCGACATCGCGTAGTCCATGAAGGACGTACGCAGTTCATCGCTGATGTCAATAGGAACAGGGGTGTTCTTGTTGGATAGCCATCGTCACCTCACTTATGAGAGCATTGCTAGACTTTCAGACCCAAATACTTCTTGATGTGTTTCGCCAGAGCATCATCGATTTCTGTATGTCGCGGCACCGGCTGCTTTTGCCCTGTAGCCGGATTGACGTAGATATCGTGTCGGGAGCCATGACGATACAGCGTGCAACCCTCGTGCGTGAGCTGCCGAATGAACTCACTACGTTTCATACCGCGATTTCTTTGGTGTGATACTGCTCTGGCACGTCATCCATGACGAGAAGCGTATAGGCATCCTTGAGGTTTGCTTCCAGCTCCTCCACGGTTTCGCCTTGGGTCATAATCTCTGGATACTCCAGTAATTTGCCAAGCCAAAACTGCTCACCTTTCCAATAGACCATGGTCAGCCGCTTGTTCATGGTCATGGCTCCTTTTGTTGATGCGACACTAATTATAGCCCAAGTCGGTAACCCAGATTTGATCCACACGAGATTCATTTGAGCCTGACCCTCAGTTATCTCTCAAAATCTAGTGGAAAAACTGTTATGCAACCTCCTCTTACTTGGCAGGCTTCACCAGCTTCAATCCACACGTTACATCTATATAAGTATTGCCGTTATCGCTGAAAGGACAGCCCCGAATTTACGCCTTTAAGCGCAAGATCACCACAACGAACGTTATCCATTCGCATATAAACTGCCCCCACCTGACACTTAACCGAACATGCTCAGTATAGATGATGCACTCCATCTGAAGTGAGCATAAACCTCCTTATAGAACTCAAATGACAGGAGACATCCATAGTCTTATTGATGTATTGTTGTCTGGAGTGAGTGTGACTGATTGCATTATCTTCATATGAAATACCCATTGTTGGTCCCTCGGCGTCTCACCCTCAGAATTATTAATGTGATCTATCCAGCGGACCCGTGAGCCTAATCGGGTCGTGTGGAACTCAGCAAAGGCTGCAACAGAAATGCATATGACGACAGCTATGGAGGAACTGATAGATTTCGATAGGAGGATCATATCTTTTAGTCCAAGAACTAAACTCATCAGACTATTGGTCGCCTAACGTCGGAGCAGATGGTACAGTTCTGTCTCGGCTGCTCTGATCAGTCATACATATATGGCAACTCACTAACAAGATGCAGAATAATCTCCCCGCTCGCTTAGATCAAGATACTTATGTGAGCCTGAGAGCTTTTGGATAGCAATATATGTGCAGAGGTGGACTAGAATCCATTTGTTTACTTTTCAAGGAACTCTTCATACTCGCTCCCTCAATTGCTTCCTTTTCATCACTTCCCAGTATTTTCTGTTGTCGCTTCTGCCTTGTGACATTAATTATCCCTTAAAGTCGCGAGCAACATGTTCGACCTCACCACTACGAAAGATATAGGGAGGCGTGCCCAGTTCATCAGCCTGCCCTCTGCCCAAAGATGTCATCCAGAGCGAGCCGCAGATCGCTTATCGTAGCAGAAACAAGGGTGTGGCCGCGTTGCAAGGTGTGCTCCTCACTATAGTGTGTCCCATCCGGCTGCGTGTACTGTGTGACCGTTTCCCGCTCGACATTGAGGAGCCACACTTCAGGGGATGCGCACCCGGGCATAGCGGGGCACTTTCTCCTCACGGTCATACTCTAGAGACGTCTCTGCGACTTCTACAACTACCAGCACATCAGCTGGCACGGGATGCGCCTGGACATAAAAATCCTCACGGAGACGCAATACGGCGAGGTCTGGCTGTGGCTCCGTGTAGTCAGTAAGCTGAATGGGGTCCTGGACGCTGAGAATGGCACGGTCGGCAATCTGTCGACTCATAAGCGCATTCAGCCGTTTGACAATCGCAGACATGGCGTGGCCCGATTGGACTCATGGCGCGTACCTCACCGTCTATCAACTCAACACGGTCATCTTCAGCGAAGATACCCGCCTCTATCATCCGTGCGAAGTCGGCAACCGTAAATTGCCAGCGGAGAATCTGGACCGTCACATAATCCTCTTCGTAAGCAACACCACATACTCCGAGTCCAAAACCAAAGACCTCTAAATGTCCAAATGCGCCACTTCCTTGGCGTGTTGCTCGATAAAAGCCTTACGTGGATCCACCTGATCCCCCATGAGCGTCGTAAAGATGTAGTCCGCCTCGACGGCATCCTCAATCGTCACCTGCAGCAGCGTGCGCCGCGTCGGATCCATGGTGGTGTCCCACAGTTGCGAGGGGTTCATCTCACCCAGGCCCTTGTATCGCTGAATGTTCAGGTCCTTGGTACCCGCCGTGTTTACCGCCTGCAATAATTCTACAAAGTCACTGGCGACATGTTCGACCTCACCGCTACGCAGGATGTACGGCGGTGTGCCCAACTCCTCGAATTGCCGCGCTAAGGTCCGGAGGTCGCGCATCTCTTGCGAGACCAGCAGGGCATAGTCCACGACCGTTGTGAAGGTGGCCGTATTTCCCTGTGTAACTACAACGATGCGGTAGCTGTTGTGGTCCTCCTCCCACTCAAGACGTGCCTCTTGGAGAATCTCTCCATATTGCTGCAGCGTCTCCTGCAGTCTCTGCTGCAGGTGGGCTGTCTCTTCCTCGTCACGCAGCAATGGTGCCACCAGCCAGTCGCTCAGTGCTACCCGGCGCAGGACACGGGCGTCCTGGTGTCGGCGGGCCAGTCGACCGAGGAGCTGCTCGAACATCTGCACGCGCCGGGTTAACGCGATGAGATGCTCACCGTGCACGCCATCACCGGCTCCCGGACGTACCAGGTGCAGCTTCTCAGTGGCGAGGTGCAGGACGTGCTCGTCAAAGGCGGATTGGTTCTTCAGATACATCTCCGACTGCCCACGCTTGACCTTGTAGAGGGGCGGCTGCGCAATGGTGCAGATAGCCACGCTCGATGGCCGGCCGCATGTGACGGAAGAAAAAGGTCAAGAGCAGGGTGCGGATATGCGATCCGTCTACATCGGCATCAGTCATGATGATGATGCGATGATAGCGGATCTTCTCAATATCAAAATCGTCGCGGCCAATACCAGCCCCGAGGGCCGTGATGAGCACCTGGATCTCCTGGCTGCTGAGCATCTTTTCCAGGCGTGCTTTCTCGACATTGAGAATCTTTCCCGCAGAGGGAGGATCGCTTGAAAATTGCGGTCACGACCCTGCTTTGGCCGATCCTCCTGCAGAGTCACCTTCCACCAGGTAAATCTCCGACAGAGCCGGATCACGCTCGGAGCAGTCGGCGAGCTTTCCAGGCAGGGCCGAGCTTTCGAGCAGGCCCTTGCGCCGGGTCAAATCTCGCGCCTTGCGGGCGGCCTCGCGCGCACGTGCCGCGGTGAGGGCCTTATCCACGACTTTGTGCGCTACACTGGGATTTTCCTCAAGGAAGATCCCCAATTGCTCATTGACGATCGCTTCGACAATACCTTTGACCTCGCTGTTGCCGAGTTTGGCCTTCGTCTGCCCCTCAAACTGGGGTTCAGGGACCTGGACACTGATGACCCCGGTCAACCCTTCGCGGACATCGTCGCCAGAGGGATATTCTTTGACATTCTTGAACAGGCCGTTGGCATCAGCATAGGCATTGATCGTGCGGGTCAAGGCGCTCTTCTAAGCCGATCAGGTGCGTGCCGCCCTCAACGGTATTGATGGTGTTCTACGAACGACAGCAGCACCTCGTTATAGCCGTCGTTATATTGCAGGGCGACCTCGAGACGTATGCCCTCACGCTCGCCGCTAATGTAGATCGGCTGCGGGTGGAGCACGGTCTTGTTTTGATTCAGATAGGCGACAAACGACTCGATACCACCCTCGTAGTAGAAGGTGTGAGCGCGGCTGTCACGCTCGTCCTCAATGACAATACGTAAGCCACGGTTCAAGAAACTGAGTTCACGCAGCCGTACCGACAGCGTGTCAAAGCTATATTCCGTCGTCTCTGTAAAGATCTCGGCATCAGGTTTAAACGTCACGGTAGTACCGACGCGCTCCGTATCCCCGACTTGCTGCAACGGCATCTCAGGGGCGCCACGCTGGTAACGTTGCTCTATACACGTGTCCATCGCGGTAGATCTCGACCTCAAGCCATTCTGACAGCGCATTCACGACCGAGACCCCAACCCCATGTAATCCACCAGAGACCTTGTAGCTGTCTTTGCTAAATTTCGCCCCGGCGTGGAGCTTCGTGAGCACAACTTCAGCCGCCGAAACGCCTTCAGTCGAGTGGATATCAACAGGAATGCCGCGTCCATCGTCCTGAACCGTCACGCTATTGTCAGGGTGAATCGTCACCTGAATGTTCGTGCAGACTCCGCCATGGCCTCGTCCACGCTATTGTCCACGACTTCATAGACGAGGTGGTGCAGTCCCTGTACACCCGTGCCACCGATATACATGGCCGGGCGCTTGCGTACGGCTTCGAGGCCTTCAAGCACGCGGATACTACTGGAGTCATAGGTGTTCATAGAGTCTCTCTCTCGTTGCTGTGTTAGCAGACGTCACACAGCGCGCTGCGGCGCTGAAGTCCTGCGTAGTTCCGCCTGCCCGTTGACCTGACTGACCTGGAAAGATGTGAAGGCATCAAGATGGCGATACAGGAGACGCTCCTCCACATCCGTAATAAAGACTTGAAAAGCATGCGCCTGCAGAAAGTCAAAAATGACCTTGCGGTTACGTTCGTCGAGTTCCGACACCACATCATCGAGCAGCACCACAGGCCGGTGCCCGTGGTAGCGCTGGATCGCCAGGGCCAGGGCAGCCACCAGGAGAAACGCGCTCAAACGCTGCTCGCCCTGGGACGCATAGCTGCGGGATTCTCGGCCTCGGTAATAAATGGCCACATCATCGCGCTGCGGCCCAAAGAGCGTTTGCCCCAACGCCGCTTCGGCGCGTTGCAGACGGCGCGCCTCAGCGCTAAAACGCTCACGGAGCAGTGGCTCAGGCGCTGCAGACCATGAGGAGCGCAGCACATTCCTGCGGCGTACAGTGTGCCAATACCGCCGGGCGGTAGGTTAAGGTGAGGGAGCCGACATCAGCCCCCAGGCTCTCGACTAACTCTGCCAGGGTGTTATTCAAGATGGTAATGTGCTCCTGGCGTGCCCGTGTGATGTGTAGCGCGACCTCGATAAAACGCTCCGTCCATACCCCAAGAGTGGCGTGGCTGTCCGTTGAACCACGGAGCAGGGCGTTGCGCTGCTTCAAGAGGCGTTGACAATCCTGGCTCACTGGCACAGAAGGCTGGCTGCAGGCTGGCAATACCACGGTCGATCAGCAGTCGTCTGCCTGCCGGTCCACCTTTGATGACGTTCAGCGTCCCCGGATGGAACGCTACTGCAGCAAAATAGGTTGCGAACTTTTGGACGTCTTTGGTCTCCTTCCCATTCACCACGAGGCGGCGTCCACGGGGCGAGAGGGCAATAGCCAGTTCACTCTGCCGTTGCAGCTCTGGTGCTGTCACTAACGCATCCACGACACATTGCGAGGCGCCCCAGCCCTGCAGCTCCTCACGATTGGTGGTGCGGAAGGAGGTCTGGTTGGCAAGAAAATAGATCGCCTCCAAGAGATTGGTTTTCCCACTCCCATTCGCACCGGTGATATACGCTCCCGCCGCGGGGAACGTCACCGTAGTATCCCGATAGTTCCGGAAGGATCGCAGGGTCAAACGGTCGATGCGCATCAGTTCCCTCACCACCCTGTGTGTGCACGGCTCTAGACCCGCATGGGCATGATCACATAGAAGTACTGCGGGTCATCACCGGACGGTTGGATAATCCCCGGGCTCAGGGGATCGTTAAGCTCCAACACCACGTGCTCGTCGGTCGTCACGGACAACGCCTCGAGTAGATAACGGGCGTTGAAACCCATCTCCATCGTCTCACCCTGGTATTCTGCAGGGATTTCCTCTGTGGCCTCGCCCATCTCTGGGGTGTTCGAGTGTAACGTCAGGGTGTCAGGGGCAAACTTTATGCGCACCGGTTTGGTTTTCTCGTTAGACAGGAGTGATACACGACGTAGTGCGCGTGTAAGACGCTCATGCTCCACCGTAGCACGGCGTTGAAAGGTTTTCGGCACCACGCCCTCATAATCTGAAACTGTCCCTCGATGAGACGCGTCACCAGGGTGGTACGGCCCTTCCGGAACACCAGATGATTCTGCAACGGCGCCACGTCTACTGTTTTTCCTCGCTGTCAGCCGCAAAACGGCTGACCTCCTCAAGCGCCTTACGGGGCACAATGACTCGCAGATCTCTCCCGAACGGCACGGGGCGTCTGGTATGCGCCAGGCGGTGGCCATCCGTGGCCACCATAATCAGCTCCTTACTATCACAGACCATCAGCACGCCGCTCAGAGTGTATCGCGTCTCGTCATGGGACGTGGCAAAGATGGTTTGGCGAATCATTTCCTCGAAGACCTCGCTATCCAGGGAGGAAAACTCTGCTTCTTCGACCGGCGGGAGTGCCGGATACTCTTCCGCCGGGAGACAGGGGACTTTGAACTTGGCGGAACCAGCCGAGATATACGCCCAACCCTGGTTCTCCACGGTCAGGGTTACCGGCACTCCCGCTGGCAGCTCGCGTAGGATATCGTATGTCTTGCGGGCCGGTAACGTGGCTGTTCCAGGTTTGTTCACTGTTGTGTCCAGGTAGCCTTTATAGCCCAGTTCCAGGTCGGTCGCATGAATGATGGTTTCATCATCCTTGGCCGTAAGGAGGAAATGGGAGAGAATGGGCAATGTGTTCTTTCTTTCCACGATACCCTGGATTTTCTGTAACCCTCGGACCAGGATATCTTGACTGGTGGTTAGCTCCATAATTCCTGACTCCTGTTAAAAGTGACAGAAATAGTAATACAAGTAACGCCAGTGCATATGTGGGAAAGTGGGTTAAAGTTTCATTTCTGCCCCTTTTCCCTGTGGAAAGTTTTTCCCTGTGGAAAACTTTTTTCCACAGTTTTCGGTTTCCCACCCTCTGTGTATAACCTTATTCCACTTTTCCACAACTAGGGTGCGAGCGTACGCCTGAGCTGCCAGAGCAGGCGTGCGACGCTCTCGTCCAGTCTCCTCCATGCGGGCAATCTTGGCGCACGAATGGAGCACCGTGGTATGATCCCTGCCACCAAAGTGCCGACCAATTTCCGGCAGTGAGGCATCTGTCAGTTCCCGGCAGAGATACATCGCGACTTGTCTGGGAAACACGAGAGCCTCGCTGCCGCCGCTTGGACCGAAGTTCACTCATCTTCAGGCCAAAGTGCGCCGCAACGGTCTGCTGAATACGCGGGGCAGTGACCGCTTGCTCCCGCTCGGCAAACGCTTGCTGCAGGACCATCTCAGCCAGGCTCCATCAATGCTCCGGGTGTGCAGCGAGGCATAGGTCACGATGCGGGCTAAACACTGCTCTAATTCGCTGACGTTCGTAGCGCACGCGCGCGGCGATGAGCATCGCCACACTCGGGGGCAGGACAATGCCGTGGGCGAGCGCTTTTCTATCGAGAATGGCTAGTCGCGTCTCCAGATCAGGCGGCTGCAGGTCAGCCATGAGACCAGCAGTGAGACGCGAACGTAACCGCGCGCTGCGAGCGGGGCAATGTCCTGCGGCGGCTTGTCGCTCGACAACACGATTCTGCTTCTTCGCCTCATATAAGGCGTTGAAGGTATGCAGAAACGCCTCTTGTGTCCGCTCTCTCCCAGCCATAAACTGTAGGTCGTCGACGAGCAAGACATCTGCCTGGCGATAGCGCTCCTGGAAGGCGTCCATACGTTCATGGTGTAGGGCCTGCAACAGTTCGCGCATAAAAGACTCCGCCTGCAGGTATACGACGCGCCATGTTGGGTGATGCTGGCGAATACGATGGGCAACCGCGTGCAGGAGGTGTGTCTTGCCTAAGCCTGTGCCGCCATAGAGAAGAAGAGGATTATACGCCTCAGCGGGCAGATTGGCCACGGCCAGCGCCGCAGCGTGTGCAAACTGGTTTGACGATCCCACCACAAAATTGGTAAACGTATAGTCCATCGTGCAGGGGAACCATGGTTGCGCAACGTGAGGATGTAGAACACATCGAACTGCGGGCCGAGAAGGTCTGAGGCGCCGCTGAGCGGAACTCTCCGCACCCGCCCTACCGCCCCTTTAGAGTGCCTAATTGTAGCAAAATTCCGGGCTTTCGGCAATGAGGTTGGCCGCGCTGAGCAGGAGCTTCCCTTGACAGCGACTAGGTGAGGTGTTACTCTCACCAACTCCGAAATAGTTTATACGTAATGCTGTATGCTGATATACTGAGATGTTTGTGCGTCCGCCTGGACAGCACTGGAGTGGATAGTATGAAGCGAACCTACCAACCGAAAAGAGTGAAGCGATTGCGGAAGCACGGCTTTCGGGCGCGCATGGCCACCCGTGACGGCCGTCAGGTCTTAAAGCGGCGGCGCCTCAAAGGTCGTCAACGGCTCACCGTAGGACCCAGCCGGAATGACTAGAGGAGAGACGGCGCATGGGCGACTCAGCGCCTGCGTCCCGTGGAGCGCTTGCGGTGTCCGCGTGCGTACCAGCGTGTCTTCGAGCAGGGCGAGAAGCTTGTAGGATCTCTCTTTATCCTCTATGTGTTACCGACCTCTGAACCTTACTCGCGTCTGGGTATGGCGGTCTCCAAACGCATTGGCAACGCGGTGGTGCGCAACCGCATCAAACGCTATCTGCGGGAAACATTCCGGCGACACAAGGCGTTCCTCCTCTCCTCATGTGACCTTGTCTGCGTGGCGCGTCGTGAGGCCGCTGGCGCGCCATTGGCCCTCTATACGCAGCAGTTTCTTCCTGCTGTTACAGCGCTGCCAGCGCCTGAGGCAATAGGAGGAGAGGAGTGGAGCCAGTGATCTGCACGTGGGTATTGATGACGCTGCTGCGAGGCTATCAACGTTTCTTGTCGCCCCTCTTCCCGCCGAGTTGCCGTTTCTATCCGACGTGCTCGGAATACGCCATGCAGGCTATAGCGTTCTATGGTCCAGTGCGTGGTCTCGGGAAGGCGCTCTGGCGCCTGCTCCGTTGTCATCCTCTGTCACGCGGTGGAGTAGATCTGCCTACCCCTGCCGGTGACGGCTCCCAATAGGACGAAGGTAATATGGAGAAGCGAGCCGTTCTGGCTATTGTTCTGTCGTTAGTGGTTGTCGTGCTCTGGTCTATTTTCTTCGCCCCAGCGCCGCCTCTACCGCCCTCTGAGGTATCTGAGCCCGCTCTGAGTCCAAGCGAGTCACCGGCTGGTGTTGGATCTCCCCAGCCGGCAGCCCCAGTCAACCCAGGATCAATGAGTTCCACTGCGCCGACTACAGAACGTCCGCCAGGGGCTCCTGCTACCCAGGAAGTGTTCGTGACCGTTGATACTGGTGTCGCACGCTTTACGCTCACCAGCCAGGGCGCCAGCGTGCGAGCCGTGCAGCTCCAGGCCTACCACACGACGTGTGGCCAAAGGGGCGCCTCCCGTCGAAATCGCACCAGTTCCAGGGTCGACTACGCTGCCTTTGAACGCCGAGCTCTCTATGGAACAGCGCGTCATATCGCTTGGGCAGGTCGTCTTTACGCCATCGCAGACCGAGGTGACCCTCTCGGCAAGTCAGCCTGAGGGCACGGTGGCTTTTCGTGGTGACCTCGGCGATGGTCGCACTGTGCACCGTCTCTATCGCTTCCACTATACGAACTACACCTTCGAAGTCAGCACATGGGTCGAGGGACTGCAACCTCCAGCGGGAGTTCCATGCTCCTGCTATGGGGACCTGGATTGCTGCGTCACGTGGATGATGTCGGCAGGCAGGGGCGATGACAGCCGAGCACCCGCGCAGCTATGTGAGTGGGAAAGTCCTCCATGAGACCCCGAAAAGTCTGGAGAGACCCAGATAGAGCAGGGACAGGTGGCCTGGACTGCCCTGGCCGACACGTATTTTGCCGCCGTACTCATGCCCCAGGAACCCGCTGGTGATGCTGTCATGGCACGACGCTTGGAGGGAGATACGCTTGAGATCGGCCTGCGCACGCCATTGACCCAGAATCAGGCTAAGCAAACGGTGCGTGTGTACGTTGGTCCCAAGTCACAACCCTTGCTCGAGGCGGCTGACCCGTCACTCGACAAGCTCATCGACTTGGGGTTCTTCTCCCCGCTGGCGCGCCCATGTTGCAATTCCTGCGTCTGGTCAATGGCCTGGTGCATAATTACGGGGTGACGATTATCCTCACCACCATCCTCATCAAAATTGCCTTCTGGCCCTTGACGCAGACGAGGCTACAAGTCGATGCAGGCCATGCAAAAGCTGCAGCCCTAAGCTCAAAGAGCTGCAGGTGGTCTATAAGGACGACCGCCAGGCCCTCAATCGTGCCATGATGCAGCTCTACCGCGAGCACAAGGTCAATCCCATGGGCGGCTGCCTCCCGATGGTGCTGCAAATCCCGGTGTTTTTGCCTTCTACAATGCGCCTCTGTATAGCCATTGAGCTGCGCCATGCGCCGTTCGTCTGCTGGGATGCCGAGCTGTGGTGGATTGGCCGGGGTATTTGTGACCTGTCGGTCTACGACCCCTCGTATGTGACGCCGGTGCTGATGGGCATTACCATGTTTATCCAGCAGAAAATGACGCCGACCACTGGAGACCCGGCGCAGGCGAAGATCATGCAGTTCATGCCGCTGATGTTTCTCATGTTCTTTCTCAAGGCTCCGGCAGGTCTGGTGGTTTACTGGCTGGTCAACAACGTGTTGAGTATCGCGCAGCAACTGTTCATCAACCGGACCTATGCCCCGGATATGGCCAAGGCAGCAGTGACCAGCAAGGGGTAGGCCATGGACCGGGTGGACACCATTGCTGCTATCGCTACTCCCCTGGGGATTGGCGGTATCGGTGTGGTACGTGATGAGTGGGCCAGACCGCCCTGTCCATGGCGCAGCGTGTGTTTGTACGCCCGAGTGGTGCGCCATGCACCTGCTCTAAAGTCACATCGGATGTACCATGGCTTTGTGGTGAATGGTGCCGGACGAGCGGGTAGACGAGAGTGCTCCTCTGTCTCATGCGGCGACCGCACTCCTACACCCGCGAGGACGTGGCGGAGATCAGCTGTCACGGTGGGGTGCATGACCACGCAGCGCGTGCTGGAGGCAGTCCTGGCGCAGGGCGCGCGTGTTGCTGAACCTGGGGAGTTTACCAAACGCGCCTTCCTGAACGGTCGCCTCGATCTCACCCAGGCAGAGGCGGTCATCGACGTGATCAATGCCCGGACGCTCGCCAGCCACCGTGCCGCCGTCCGCAGCAGCTCGAGGAGGCGCTCTCCCGACATCTGCATGCACTCCGCGAACAACTGGTGCAGGTGAGTGTCTATCTTGAGGCTGGCATTGATTTTCCAGAGGAAGACCTGGAGCTGGTCCCCATTGCTGAGCTCAGTCGACCGTTTAGCGGTCATTGGCTCACACCGCTTACGCGTTTGTTGGGAGACGTTCAGCGCGTGGCCGGGTTGTCCGGCGAGGGCCTGGCAACGACCATCTGATCGACCGTCCGAACGTTGGGCAAATCGAGGCGTGTTAAATACCCTGCTGGGCCGCGACCGGGCCATTGTATCGCCGTATCCGGGTACGACGCGCGATACGATCGAAGATGCTCTGGACATTGAGGGCGTACTGCTGCGTATCATTGATACTGCAGGAATTCCGGGCGACCGTTGACGCTATCGAACAGGAGGGTGTGCGTCCGGGCCTCGCGAGGCCATCGAGCGCGCCGAATTCCTGCTGCTGGTCTTCGATGGCAGTACGGCACTGACAGCAGTCAACGACCACCTCGTGCTGGCTGAAACCGTCGGCAAGCCGCGCGTGTCTGGTACGCAACAAATGTGATCTGCCTGGTCTGCTGGACACCTGCGAGCCCTGGGTGCCAGCGACGCGCCATGCCTCGACATCCCGGCGCTTGCGGGGAGAGGGTTTGGGGCGCTTGAGCGGGCGCTGGTGCAGCTAGAGGCCTTAGGGCACGCACCGCTGGGGCACGATGAAGTGCTGTTGACGCGGGAGCGGCATCGTCACAGCCTCGCCGTAGCCTGGCGCAATGTGCGAAGCCGCAGAACAGGGGCTGCGTCAGGGTGTACCACTGGAATTTGTCGCTTTTGACGTGACCGAAGCCTTCCGCAGCAGATTGCTGAGGTGCTTGGCGAGAGCTGTACGGGAGAGGTCCTGGATCCGTATCTTCAGTAGTTTCTGTGTTGGCAAGTAACAGACGACGTGGTGTGGATGCCGTATGGGTCCTTGGGAGAGCAGTTATGACACGCGTAGCAAGCGCGCGGTCTTACGATGTCATTGTCGTGGAGCGCCAAGCCATGCTGGGTTGCGAGGCGGCCCTGGCTGCGGCACGCGTATGGGATGCCACACCGCAGTGTTTACGGCAAACCTGGATAGTATCGCCCTGATGCCCTGTAACCCTGCGATTGGTGGCATTGCCAAAGGGACATCTCGTGCGTGAGATCGATGCTCTTGGTGGCGAAATGGCGCGCTGTATTGATGAGAACGGGCATCCAGTTTCGCGTCCATGAACCGCAGTAAAGCCCGGCGGTGCGTGGCTATCGCGCCCAGGCGTGGACAAGCTCCGTTATCGTCTGGAGATGAAGGCGGTGCTGGAACGGCAGGCGAGGCTGGACATCAAGCAGGCCCTGATCGAGCGCCTGCTGGTGGAAGATGCGCCGTGTCTGCGGTGTAGTGACGCAGATGGGCGAGACATATCAGGCACCGGCTGTGGTGGTGAGCACCGGGACGTTTTGCGCGGTGTGATCCACATTGGCCTCAAGCAGTTCCCGGCTGGCCGTGCGCGGCGAGCTTCCGGCCAATGGCCTCCCGAAGACTATGCGCGTCTCGGCTTTCCGCTGGGGCGCTTAAAGACTGGCACGCTGCCCGCGCCTGGACGCTCGCACCATCAATTTTGATATCCTGGAAGAGCAGCCAGGCGATGAACCACCACCGCCGTTTTCTTTTTGACACTGAGGCGATTCGCCGGTCGCAGCTGCCGTGTTATCTCACCTATACCAATGCTCAGACGCACGCTGTCATTGCCCGCAGAATCTCGACCGCTCACCCCTCTGCAGCAGGCGTTATCAAGGGCATTGGCCCGCGCTACTGCCCCTCCATCGAGGACAAATCAAACGTTTCCCCGACAAGGAGCGGCATCAGATCTTTCTCGAGCCAGAGGGAGAGATACTGTTGAAATCTACCCCAATGGGATTTCCACCAGCCTGCCGGAGGACGTGCAGAGTGGCCCTGGTACGCTCTATTCGGCGGTCTGGAGGAAGCGGAGATCATGCGTCCGGGCTATGCGGTGGAGTACGACTTTGTGCCGCCCACGGAGCTCAAAGCCGACTTTAGAGACCAAGCGCGCGCTGAGCGGGCTGTTTCACGCCGGGCAGATTCAGCGGTACGACTGGCTATGAAGAGCCGCGGCCAGGGGCTGATGGCCGGCATCAACGCGGCGCTGCAGGTGCAGAGGCGCCGCCTCTGGTCATCAAGCGCTCTGAAGGGTACATTGGGGTGCTTATTGACGACCTGGTGACGCTCGGCTACAGCTGAGCCCTACCGGATGTTCACCTCACGCCTCGGAGTATCGTCTGATCCTGCGCCAAGGATAACGCCGATCTGCGGCTGCGCGATAAGGAGGTATATGCTGTGGGTCTGGTGTCGGAGGAGAGGTATCGGCACTTCTGTGAGAAGCGCCAGCAGATCGAGGCGGAAATTGGCCGCCTGGCCGCCAGCCGCGTGGCACCCAGTGTGTCAGTCAACGCTCTGGTTGCAGCAGCGTGGTACAGATGCCCTGACGCAGCCAGTTCTCGCTTCAGAGCTGTTGAAGCGACCACAGTTGGACTACGCTGAGGTGGTGCGCCTCATGGGTGAGGAGCCCTCTTGCCGCCCGCAGTCATTGAAGCAGGTCCGAGATCCACCTGAAGTACGAGGGCTACATCCGGCGCCAACTCGAGCAGGTGCGCACGTCTGGAACAGTTCGAAGCCATGCCGCTGCCGGAGCATTGTAATTACTGGGATGATCCCTGGCCTGTCGCACGAAATCCGTGAGAAACTGACGCACATCCAGCCGGCCACGCTGGGGCAAGCACGGCGCGCATCTCTGAGGTCACGCCGGCGGCGGTCGCCATTCTCGCTGGTCTACTTTCAAAAGCACCGCGTGCAGCGTGCCCTATCCATGGAGCTGAACTATCCGAAACGCCTCTGCACCAGGCGTGTGAGCAACGGGGTATTGCGCGTTCCACCGCGCAACTCGATGGTCTAACGCAATATCTAACACTCCTGCTGCGCTGGCGTCCGCATCTCAACCTCACGGGGTTGCGGGACGCTGAGCGTATGCTCAGATGTGCTCATCGTGGAGTCGCTGGACTTTTTACAGGGGTGATTTTTTTCCTGCCTGGCATGGCGTGCTCGATCTCGGCACTGGTGCTGGTGTGCCTGGGATACCGCTGGCGACCTGTCGCCCTGACGTGCACGTCACACTCCTGGACCGCTCCGAAAAGAAGATCACTTTCCTGCGTCGTGTTGTTGCGTCATTGCATCTTGAGAAACTGTCAGCCCTGCTGCAAGTACTGCTGAAGACCTGGCACATCGTCTGCGCCCTCAGGAGTATTTCGATGTCGTGGTCTCGCGTGGCGTCGGGAGTGTGGCCCACCTCATGCGCCTCACCGCACCGCTCCTCAAACCGGGAGGCCGACTCCTCTTACGCAAGCCCCTGCATACCCTGAGCTGCAGGAAGCGGAGTTGCTGCGAGCTTCGCAGATGTGGGGAAGCATCGAGACGCTGCCCTTACCCTGGGCGCATCACCTCCTTGGGCACTCCCTCTCTATCGTGCGGGGCCTGTAGGCTCGATGATGCTCCGGTCGCAGAGCCAGCGGGTCATCACTGTGTATTCCCACATGTCCCGAAAGCCAGGGCTTTTACCTGCTACCTGGTCAAATCCTTGCCATGACCTCCTGGCGAAGGAAGTCACCAGGTTGAGAGTGCCTCACGGATCGTCTCGGACGCGCTCTGTGTGCCCAGAATCTCCTGCGCTCGCCTGAGCACTTCAGGGTCGAGCCAGACATGTTTTCTGAGCTGAGCTTGGCCATGAAGTGCCCTCCTTTCTGATGTATATTGCGCGCAAACATCCATCTACGCACACTAGCAGTCAAAGTGCTTTGGGCATTGAGAGGAGGCAGCGATGGGCAGGCTCGATGGGAAAGTCGCGCTGATCAGCGGTGGAGCACGGGGACAAGGGGCTACCGAGGCCAGGCTCTTTGTGCGCGAAAGGTGCCAAAGTCGTTTTTGGCGACATCCTGGACGAGGAGGGGAAACAGGTCGAGGCTGAGATTCGCGCCGCTGGGGTGAGGCCACCTACGTGCACCTGGACGTGACCAATGAGGATAGTTGGCGTGCCGCGGTGGACACCGCAGTACGCCTCTACGGCCAGCTAAACATCCTGGTGAACAACGCCGGTATCTATATCCGCAAGCGCATTGAGGAGACCACCGAGGACGACCTGGACCAGATCATGGCTGTCAACATCAAAGGCGTCTTTTTAGGGACCAAGCACGCGCTCCCGGCGATGCGGCGTGCTGGCAGCGGGTCGATCATCAATATTTCCTCGACTGCAGGACTGGTGGGCAATCCCCATGGCTCTACCGGCGTACACAGCGACCAAAGGTGCCGTACGGCTCTTCACCAAAGCCACGGCAGTGCAGCATGCCAGAGACAACATCCGGTGCAGCTCCGTCCATCCTGGCCCGATTGAGACTGATATGCTGAAAGAGGCCGCCGGAGGCCTGGAGGAAGCGTATCGCCAACGTGTTCCTTGGGTCGCTTTGGGACAACCGAGGATATCGCCTACGGCGTGTTATATCTCGCGTCAGACGAATCGTCCTTCGTCACTGGCAGCGAGCTGGTGATTGATGGCGGCTCGACGGCCCAGTAGGCCTACTGGGGTGACTTGACTGGCAGCACAGGTAGATGGGCTCTGAGGTACGAGAACCTCAGAGCCTATGCGCCGTCACTGTTTCTGCTACAGGGCGCGCCGTCCCCGCGCCGATAGTGGACGTCAAGCGTGACTGTGGTATAGTAAAAATTGCGCAGCTTGAGGGGCTTCTATGGGATGATACCCCCACCACGGACGGCAAACGCGCCGGATGCCTTCGCTGTCGACGACGGCGCTCGCCCGCCCAGGCAGAGACGCGTACCAGAAGGAGTGCTGCCATGACAGAGCCCGCGCCGCTGGTGACCATTCTCTGCGCGCAGTGTAGTCGGCACGCCCAGGTGCGACGCGGGAGGCCCTCTCCCCGAGGGATGGGCCGAGCATGTGGGGCTGCCAGGAGTTGCTCGGAGACGTGCCAGAGAGCTCTTGCAGTCCGGCGGGGCTGATTCCTGAAAGCGTGGAAGCCGCCATCCTCACGGCGGTGGCGGCTTCACCTACCGTGCCGAGCGCCGCATCCATGTCACGGACGCTCTGCTCGAACCGTGTTTGCCTGATAGTCGATGACTTCATCGGCACCCAACGTGCGGACAGAGTCCAGATTCTGTGCGAGGCTGTCCCGGTCACGTGTACCCCGCCACCGGGCCAACTGCACCGCGAAGCTGCCGACACTGCCTGCCACGCCGTGGATCCGTACGGCGCTGGCCAGCCGAGCGGACGCGCTCGAGGAGCGCGTCTCTCACCCTGCGGCACTGCGCCGCGGGTGGCATTACGTCACGAGCGTGGTGAGCTGCTGCTCTCCTGACCAACGAGAGCACTGTTCGCATGTTCGGCGATGGTTGCACAGGCGGTTACGCCGTGAAGCCCCCGTCAATCGTCAGGCTGGCGCCGGTGACGAAAGCCCGCTTCGGGTCCCGCCAAGATAGCGCGACCAGCGCCGCGATCTCATCGGCGGTGCCGTAGCGCGGCAGGGCCATGAGACGTCGGAGCATGGCAGCCAAAGTCGCTGTCTGCCGGGTTCAGGTCGGTGTCGATCGGCCCCGGCTGCACATTGTTAATGGTGATGCCGCGCGGGCCGAGATCGCGCGCCAGGCCTTTGACCAGCCCGACCAGGGCGGCCTTGCTCATGGCGTACACGGCGCCGCCCGCAAAGGGCATGCGCTCGGCGTTGCAACTGCCAATCGTGATGACCCGCCCGCCCGGCGGCATGTGCTTGACGGCGGCCTGCGTGGCGACGAACACAGCGCGCACGATTCACCGCCACGATGCGATCAAAATCCTCGAGGCGATAGTCGTCAATGGGCGCCATCACGGCGATGCCCGCGTTGTTGACCAGAATGTCAAGGCCGCCACACTCCTGCGACCGTGCGCTCCACCGCAGCCACGCACGGCCTTGGCATCAGCATTGTCGGCGTGGATGGCGAGCGCCTGCACGCCGAGCGCCTGCGCCGCCTGTGCCGTGGCGTTGGCGTGGTCGGGCTTGCTGACATAGGTCAGCGCGACATGAGCGCCTTCGCGCGCCAGACGCTTGACGATGGCGGCACCGATGCCGCGGCTGCCGCCGGTGACCAACGCGCGTTTATGTTGGAGTGTGAGGTTCATGAGTTTCCTCCTTGGTTTGGGTCACGCTTCCTGGGAGACAGGTATTGCGGACCGCTGCCCACCGAGGCTTGTTGTCAGAGCTTGTCATTGGCAGGGTTTGCAGGCCAGTGTTGCCCCATGCCCATTATCAGCGATCTCCTGGCACCATGATGGCAACCTTTCCTGCTGACGCGACGCCGGGCAATAGACCAGATTATATACGATGGAGCGCAGGGGATGAGATGAAGATGGCCTGCTGGCGCGGGGGCATTTTGAGACACTGCCGATCAGGCCCGTGTGTGCCCCTGCTCTCCTGTCGACACGTCGACCGGCGTGTGATCAGTCATGGATAGACACACACGGAGCCAGGGGTGAGCAGTGCCACTCGTCTTTTTCAGGTGGTATGTACCGGGGGCCTCACCGAGCGAGGGGGCCCGTGCATTTCTTGACACCTTGTCCCTACACCTGATAATATGCTCGACAGTCGTAGGTTCTTGGTTTTGGGGCTAGCGTCAATCCGTCAGTTCAACTAACGGTCCCCTTGTAGAACAGAAAAGATATCCCTTTCGCGATACCGCAAAAGTAGTGAGCAGTTTGTTGGGGTGAAATCCGGCGAACCGCCAGTTTGGGAGGCGCAGCTGCCAGCTGGAATTTGAGGAAACGAGACGAAAAGTTCTGCGAACGCTCCATCACTCCCACAGCAACCACGAGGAGGTTCGCATGCTTCCAGTACGTTTACCACACCCTGCACACCTTTCGCAAAGTCTTCACCCGACACGCGACCTGGCTGCTTCGTGCGTCGTTGTTCTCGGCTTTCTTGGGGCGACGTCAGATTGACGGCGTCTCGTCCTTGTGTCGTTTCTGGCACCTCGAAACCCCGGGCTATTTGGCGTTACTCCATCTCTTGCGCTCCTCGGCGTGGAGCCTGACGGCGTTGCTCTCGTGTTGGTGGTCCTTTGTCTTGAGTCAGCAACACACCGTGATGGTTGAGGGGCAAGCCGTCCTCATCAGCGATCACACCGCTGACCGCGAAAGATGGTCGCCGCATGCCGGGTGTCGTGACCTGCACCAAGACAGTGAAACGCAAAGCAAACCGAACTACTTTCGCGGCCACTTTTGGGGCGCCATTGGCCTGCTTATCGGCACGGTGGCCGAACCGTTTTTGTTTACCCTTGTCCTTGCGTATCCATCAGGGATTCACACACCTACGACAACCGGACACCACAGACAAAAACCCCGAGACATCAGCGACGCGCTTGGTACAAATGGCCCTGGACTTTGCTGTCGATCAGGGCCAGCGTTGCATCCTCGTTTTGGATGCGTTTTTCTCGGTGGCTGCGGTCTTTCAGCTGGCAGACTCTGTCTGGTCTGTGGCATGCAAGGCGCCGCTGGTCACCATTCTTGTGCGAGCCAAGAAGAGCTACGTGTGCCTACTTCCCGGCTGAGCGCCCTGACCATCCCGGCCCTGGGTCGACCTCGACAATACGGTGACAAAGTCAAACTCTACGAGGTCTTCGACTACATGCATCTCTTTGAGCAGCACACCCTGTCAGGTCTATGGCGCCCTCGAAGACGTGTCGTACTTGGCAGTCAATCTGCTGTGGAAACCCACGGGCGGGTTCATCCGTTTCATCTTTGCGCTGACCAGTCGCGGTCCCATCGTCTTAATGTCGTAGTGATCTGAAGATGTCTCCGGTGACGGCGATTGAGTTGTATTGCCTCAGAGTGCGGGTGGAGACGCCTGTTTGCCATGCTCAAACACCTCATCGGCGCGTTTCGCTATCA
>ERZ1370068.6097-contig-5098_pt1 | contig 23768 bp, 37 predicted proteins | sample MGYA00561227_ERZ1370068 | MGnify/ENA primary metagenome ERZ1370068 (study PRJEB38410, sample SAMEA6850437) | metagenome | study: Metagenomic assessment of the ecological functions of the soil: analysis of the soil microbiota associated with the...
AGTTACGCATTGCTTGCTCACCAGGTAGGTCAGCACCGCAGCGGTCTGCCCGGGAACCACGGTAGTGGCGGCGCCACCGACCTCGGTCACGGTCAGGTCGATCTTGTTGTCGACAACAAAGCTGGTGGGCGCGCTCGCAATTGGCGCCTGAGCCACGCCACCCCACGTTGTAGTTGACGGTCGCGGTATTGCTGACCGATGTGCCGGCTGTCGTGCCGGTGGCGTGAGCCACCTGTACTCCTGCCGGCAACGACAACGGTAACACGGCAATGCCGCTTGTTGTCTGCTGGTCGCTTCATGATCATTTCGATACTCCTGTCAGATTAAAAATGCAAGGCGCAGAACCGGGGAAGCCGCGGAACCCTGCAAGTCCGCGACGCCGTTTCCCCTTGAATCTCGTGGAAGGAACTTCGCGCTGTTATTCGAGGCGGGCGCGGAAGCGTGCGGAACGCGACCGAGCCAGGCTTCAGTGGGGTTGCGCGTGACCCAGCGAATGTTGGTGTATTCATCGGCGCGCGCTTCACGCTGCGAGCCGTCGGGATTGGAAGACCTTCAAAGCTGCGGGCTTGTCGTAGGTGAAACCCGCTGTCGATCGAGTAAGTCACTTCTGTACCCGGACCGACCGCGGAATTGGCGAGGTACTTCGTGTGCTCCGGCACCGGGTTGTCGATGACGACGGCATCCGCCGGCTCATCGCAGATGTTGGTGGCGCTGACGGTGTAGACGACCTTCGTCTCCAGGCATCGATCTTTTCGGCCGGCACCAGGCGCGTGGTTTTCTCACCGCGTTCGTTGTGGTGTCGACTTTTTCGATCTCGGCGACGGTCTTGAGCAGGATGCAGCCGCGCTCCTGCGCCGAAACCGTGGTCGCGACGAACGCGAGGATCATTCCCGCCGCAAAGATCTTCGTCCGTTTCATGACTCGACTCCTGGAGCTCCTAGTTGATCGTTACAATGAAGGCGATGGTCTGGGGCCGGCGGCCTGCGTCAGGTCGCCGAGCGCAACGCGAATCGTGGGTGTAGCGCCGGCGATGAGCTCACCGGCGCGTCGGCATCTGCGCCGTCACTCAGCGCGAGGGAATTCAAACGCAGTGAGCCGACGGAATACGCTGTTCCCGTCGGGACGGGATCGGTGAGCACGAAGCCGTGCGCAACGCCGCTCCCGGTGACATTCACGACGATCTGGTAGCTGAGGCGAGCGCCGGGCACCGGCGTGACACCACCGGCTGGATCTATCACGGTCACACTCTTGGCGAGAATGACCTGCACATCACCGACGAGATACTTCGCCGAACGCGTCTGCCTGTCCGCCGTTCGCCCTGCCACCGCATCGGTGCCGGCTGGTGCCCTGCCCGTTGAACGACGTGCCCGGTGCACCGGTGCCGTCGCAGCGCGCGCATGCAGGCGACTGCGTCCGAGCGCGCCGTCCGCAATGGAGGCCGGGATGTTGTTCACGAGCAGCACGCCGATCGAAGCATCGGGAGCCAGGGTCGGATCGTTGCTGCCGGGAACGTAAGCGATATCCGCGGGCGACAGATCACCACTCCCGTCGCTGTCGAAGTAAATGGCCGGCGCCGCGGCCTGCGGATCGAAATTATCGCCCGCGACGAGGTTGTCGATGGTGAGCGGGAAGGTTTCGCTGCCATTGCCGGTGTTGGTGAGCCGGAACAAAAGCGCGCGATTGAGATCGCCTGCGCCGAAACGGAAACCGTCGGAGCTCTGGCGCGTCACGTTGGGCTCCAGTATCTCACCGACGAGGAACGCTGCGGGTTGATTGGCGGAGCCGGGCGCCCACCGATCACGAAAGCGACACTCGCCTGATTCGAGATCGAGGTGCCGGCAGCGTGCCTGCGGCGAGCGCGTACGCCGACAAGAACGCGCACATCGGAAGAACTGCAGCCGTAGAACTTCAAGCGTCTCATTACGACGTACTCTCCGCCTTGACCCGCGGTGCGATCAGGCGCACCTGCAAAATGGACCATCCACCGGACCCCTACTCGCGGTCGGTAACTGCGAGATCAGCGATCAGCTAATGAGCCGCGCGGCGACCTGGTCACCACCTGCGCGATCCGGATTTTCCGAGTCCGCGCGAGGGCTTGCGCGACGACCCGCTCCGTGGGATCAGCCTGAAAACGCTTGTGATCATAGGGACAATCGATTTAACTCAACGTGATCACATTCACAGCCATCCGGACGGCACGTTGACCCCTGTCACGGTTGTCCGCCGCGGCCAATAACCGCACTATCCCGCCATGAAAACTGACCGCCGGGCCGAGAGACGTGGATCACAAACGGCCGCCAGACCGCCGACGGCGTCACGGTTCTCCGGGGGATAAGCCCAAGCGATGGCGGGACGGCCGAACCTGTGTCCGAATCCACCGGAGACACCTCACGTGGAGCTCCCCGGCAGCGACGGATTTGCGCCCCCAGATGGTGCTCAAGCGGAGCTCGATCACGCGGCGGCAAACCAAGCCGCTGAGGAAATCCTGGGTGCAAATCCGCTGGTCGGTTTCGATCGTTCCGAGATCCTCGATGCGCTTGGCCGGATTTTGCGAAGCTGTTGGCCTTCGAGCCTGGCATCGTCGTGCGCGAGCAGATCAACCTGGCACGCGAGTTGTTCGGCGTGATCACCGGTCGCTCGCACCAACAACCTGACCCGAAGGATCGGCGCTTCCAGTCACGAAATCTGGCAGAAAAGCGGCTACTACAAGCGCCCTCATGCAGGGATTCCTGGCGTGGCGCGAGAGCATGACGCGAATGCTCGAGGGCGCCAATGCATCACCCGAGGACCGCGAGCGGGCGCGTTTCGCGCTGTCCTCTGGTCACGGAGGCATTTGCACCCACCAATACCTTGCTCGGCAACCCCGGCGCGCTGATGCGCGTCTCGCGAGACGCGCGGTAGGAGTCTGTTGTTCGGCCTGCAGAACTTCTTCGACGACCTGCTCAACAACGGTGGCATGCCGCGCCAGGTCGACGATCGCAAAATTTCAGGTCGGCAAGAATCTGGCGACGACTCCCGGGAGCAGTCGTGTTTCGCAACGAAGTGCTGGAGTTGATTCAGTACCAGCCCGCGGGCACTGAGATCTACAAGCGCCCGTTGCTGATCGTGCCCCCTCAGATCAACAAGTTCTATGCGCTGGACCTGAGCGCAGGGCGCAGTTTTGCCGATACGCGACGCGCAACGGCGTGCCGACCTTCGCGATCAGCTGGCGCAACCCCACTGCCGCGCAGCGCGACTGGAATCTCGAGACCTACCTCACTGCATGCAGAGAGGCGATCGGGGTCGTCAGCGAGAGTTTCGGGCCAGCCCCGACGTCAATACTGATGGCAGCCTGCGCCGGCGGTTTCACGCTCGTGACCCTGCTCCGGGCATCTCGCAGCCTCAGCGCGACAAACGAGTGCGCAGTGTGACGCTCCTCGTCACGGTGCTCGACACCGAATCGCCAACGCTGCTCGGTACCTTCGCATCGCGCAGCGGCATCGCGGCGGCGATCGAAGCGCTCGCAATCGAGGGGTGTGCTCGAAGGGCGCCGATATGGCCCGCGCCTTCGCGTGGCTCAGACCCAATGACCTCGTCTGGATGTTCGTCGCCAACAACTGGGTGATGGGCAATCGCCCGCCCGCATTCGACATTCTTTACTGGAACTCGGATACCACGCGCTTGCCGGCAGCGTTCCATGCGAACCTGCTGCGCATCTACCTCGACAACCCTCTGCTCAACGCTGGGCGGCTCAAAGTGCTCGGCACGCCGATCGACATGCAGCAGACCAACATCGACAGCTATGTGATAGCGGGGATCACGGATCACATCACACCGTGGCCGGCGTGCTACGAATCACGCCGGGTGTTGCGCGGTTCGATGACTTTTGTACTGAGCTCCAGCGGCCACATACAGAGCATCGTCAATCCTCCCGGCAACCCGAAAGCGAAGTATTTTCTGAATTCGGATCTCAGCCTGACGGCCGACAAGTGGATCGAGACTGCCACTGCACATCCCGGGTCGTGGTGGGACCACTGGATCAAATGGTATGACGCGCGCGGGGGCGGCAAGCGTCCCGCGCCAGCACAGCTCGGCAGCAACGCCCATCCCGCCGGCGATCCAGCACCCGGCCGTTACGTGCACCAGCACTGAGAGCTCTCAAACCCCTACGGCATGAAAATCTACGGCCCTGACGGCAAGGAGTTGATGGCGATCACAGCCATCGAACGCGACAGCTCGACGCTCATCGTGCGGGGCAAGATCTTCGGCACCATGCCACTCACAGCAAGGCTGCAGCCGTCGGAGCTGCGCAAAGGGCTGCGATTGATGAACTGGCGGACACTGTGGTTCGCGTTCACGCTGCCGTTTCGCCGCGGCTGAGGCGTGTGTGTGCGTTGCATGCACGCTCACGAGCAGGAATGCCGCTAGAGTTCGCGTGTGCCCACCCTGGTTACAGGCAACGACGTGAGTAAACGGTCAACGACGAAGCCGAAGATCGAGTACATCGATGTGGACGGCGTGATGCTGAGAGTGGCGATCCGCAGCGCACGCGGCGCAACCCCGTTGCTGCTGTTCAACGGCATTGGCGCGAATCTCGAGCTTGTCTTCCCATTCATCGAAGCGCTGCACGATCGCGAGGTGATCGTATTCGATATGCCGGGCATCGGCCGTTCGCCCATGTGGTGGGTGCCGCGTCGCTTCAGTGGCATCGCGCGCCTTACCAGTCATCTGCTCGATCGCCTTGGATGATCGAACTGTCGATGTCGCCGGCGTGTCGTGGGGCGGAGCCGTCGCGCAGCAGTTCGCGCGCCAATATCCGGATCGCTGTCGTCGCCTGATTCTCGCCGCAACTTCCGCCGGTGCCATCATGGTGCCTGGACGTCCAAGCGCACTCATGAAGATGAGCGACGCCGCGACGTTACCTGTCACCGCAGTTCATGCAGAAAGCCGCAGGAATGATTTACGGTGGCGAAGTGCGCGACCGGCCCGAGCTGGTGGTGGCGCACACCGCAAGAGTTATCCCGCCGCAGTTGCTCGGGTACGTTTATCAGCTGATCGCAGGCGTCGGCTGGACGAGCATTCATTGGCTGCACCGGCTCAAGCAACCGACGCTGATCATGGCTGGGTCCGACGACCCGCTGGTGCCTCCCGTCAACGCGCGCGCCTGCTGTCGCTCCTCATTCCCGACAACCGCTTGGTGATCATTCCAGGCGGCGGGCATCTGTTCATGCTTCATTGTCTCGACCAGGTCATTCCCGTGATCGATGAGTTTCTGGCGCAGTGAACTCCGACGCGGCGCTCGGTGCCCCAATCACGCAGAAGGCTTGACACCCGCCAGTTGCCGCTTTATTGTGCGATGCGCCATTTGTTGCACTGCAGCCAGACTTTTAATGGAGAAATCATGGAGATTCGTGAACAGCTGATACGTGCCCGCCAGAGAGCGGAAGCACGGGTTGAAGATTACCGTCATGTCGTCCTCGAAGCCGCCCGTAGAACCGCCCAGCAGGCGGCCGGATGGCGTTGTTGCCGTGCGTGCCCCATGCAGATCGTGGCCGAAGCAGGCCGCCGCGCGAACGATGCCCTCGCATCGATACGTGGCGCAGCTGGTGAAGCAGCAGCTTCACAATCTCGAAGGTGTGATCGAGGACGGCGCCGAACGGCTGGGCATCGCCGCCAAGGCGAAGGACTTCAGAGGACTGATCGCCGAGCAGGCGAAGCGCTATCCCGCCAGCCGTAAGCGACTCGGGCAGGATCTCAAAGCCACTTGGGCGCTCACAGCGGATACCGGCCGTGAGCTCGGCTCTATCGCCTCGCAGACCTATGCTCAGCTCGTCCATGGCGTCAGGATCAAGCTTCCAAGGCAAAGGCACGGCGTCGGCGCAGGAGCGTGCGGCGAAGCACGGCCGCCAAGAAGAATTAAGTCAGCACCTGTGCGGGGCGCGTCGTTGGAGCTGCCCCGCCCTTGCCGGCATTTCGCCCATAGGCAGGTAAGAACCGATCCAGCCGTTATAATCCCACGACAACTTTGAAAGCCTGCGCGGCCGGCCGCAGTTCGCCCTCCCTCGCGTTCTGAAGCGGAAATTCGGCCAAAGAGAAGGACTCCATGGCGACCGCACACTCAGCAAGTCTCGACCTTGAGCCAGATCAGTCCGGCGGTCCGCGACTGGTGGCGCAGGTTGCCCGGCAGACGACGCCGGACCGGGTGCATTGGTGCGACGGATCCACGGAGGAATTCCAGGCGCTGCGGCAGGAGCTCGTGAGTCACGGGGAACTCTTGACGCTCAATCCGCAAACGCACCCGGTCGCCGCTACCTGTATCGATCACACCCTCAGACGTCGCTCGGGTCGAGCATCTGACCTTTGTCAGCACGAGCGTCCGCAGGCGGACGCGGGCCCGAACAACCACTGGTTGAGCCCGGCCGATGCGCACCGGCGCATGGATGAGCTGTTCGACGGCTGCATGCGGGCCGGACGCTGTACGTGGTCCCCTACTGCATGGGACCGTTACGGCTCGCCCTCCTCGCGTTGCGGCGTGGAGATCACTGACAGCGCGTACGTCGTGCTGAACATGCGCATCATGACGCGCATGGGACGCCCGCGCTCGAGCGCATCGCGCGCGAGGGCAGCGTTCGTCAAGGGACTGCACTCCATCGGCGAGCTCGATCCGGAGCGGCGCTTCATCATGCATTTCCCCGAAGAGCTCACGATCCAGAGCTTCGGCTCGGGCTACGGCGGCAACGCGCTGCTCGGCAAGAAATGCCACGCGCTGCGCATCGCGAGCTGGCAGGCGCGCAGCGAGGGCTGGCTCGCCGAGCACATGCTGATCGTCGGCGTCGAGAATCCGGCCGGCGAGACGCACTACCTCGCCTGCGCGTTTCCCTCCGCCTGCGGCAAGACCAATCTCGCGATGCTGATACCGCCCGACTCGATGCCGGGCTGGAAGGTCTGGACGGTCGGCGATGACATCGCCTGGCTGCATCCGGGCCCGGATGGGCGTCTGTGGCGCCATCAATCCCGGAGGCCGGGCTATTTCGGCGTCGTGCCCGGCACGAACGCGCAGACCAACCGCAACGCCTACGAGATGATTCAGCAGCGACACGCTCTATCACCAACGTCGCGCTGACGGCGGACAACGCAACCCGTGGTGGGAGGGTCTGCGAAGCGCGCCACGCCGGTGATCGACTGGCAGGGACGGCCCTACGATCCGGCAGCGGCGGCCCGGCGGCGCATCCCAACGCGCGCTTCACCGTGTCGGCGCACGCAGCAATCCGAGCTACTCGCCGCGCGCCGAAGACGCCGCGGGCGTGCCGCATCTCGGCGCTCGTGTTCGGCGGCCGCCGCCGCGAGTCGCGCCGCTCGTCTACGAGGCTCGCGACTGGCAGCACGGCGTGCTGGTCGGGCGCATCGGTCGCCTCCGAGACCACCGCCGCGGCGGCGGGCGAGGTCGGCGTCGTGCGACGCGACCCGATGGCCATGAAGCCGTTCTGCGGCTACAACTTCGCGCGACTACTGGGCGCACTGGCTGAGTTCGCCTGCTCGTGCCACGAAGCTCGCCGCAGCATCTTCCACGTCAACTGGTTCCGCCGCGACGCAGCGGGCAAGTTCCTCTGGCCGGGTTCGGCGACAACCTGCGCGTGCTGCGCTGGATCATCGATCGCAGTACGGGTCGCGCAGCGGCAAAGCGACCGCCGATCGGATTCCTGCCCAGCCGGAAGACATCGATGTAGTCGGGCTGGATGTCGCGTTGTCGACGATGCAGGAACTGCTGGCAGTGGATCCGGCCTTGTGGCGCCTGGAGATGAAGCGACCTGGGCGAATACCTGCGAACCTTCGGCGCACGTCTCCGCCGAAGCTCATCGAGGAACACAGGAAAGTGGTGGAACGTCTCGGCTAGCGGTCGCAAAGCGGCCGCTTGCAGATCACGTCCTAATCTTCGCAGACGAACCTGATCGCCTGCGGGAACTGGCCTCCGGGCTTGCCGAGGCCGATCATGCCCTTCACCCTTGATCTGCATGCTGTCGCGGCGGACGAACGCCTCTCCTCGCCGGCGCTCGTGCTGCACGAACGTGCCGTTGGTGCTCTGGTCGATCAGCACGAACTTGTTGCGGTTGATCTCGACGCGTGCGTGCAGGCGCGAAATGAGATTGCCCTTGACCACGCAGGTCGTTGTCCTCGGCGCGGCCGATGGCAATGTTGGTGCGGCTGCTCGTCCACCACGACCTCCTGGCCCTGACGCACGCGCAACCGCAGGCGCAGTGTTCGCGCTGATCGCGCGTGGCTCGATCGCGATCGCCGGCAACATGCTGGTGACGTCCTCGGTCTGCCACAGCACTTCGAACAGCGCGCACCTCGCTGGCCCTGCCCTTGAGCGTCGCGACGTCGATCTGGCGCACCGAGCGCGCCATTCGGGCGAAAGCTGCTCGACCATTGTGGCCGTGGTGGTGATGATCTGTCCGGCCTTGGCCTGGCTGGTCATGCGGTTGGCGGTGTGCACGGCGGCGCCGAACATGTCGCGGTTCTCGAGCACCACGGGACCGAAGTGACAGCCGATGCGGATCGAGACCGGCTGACCGTCCACCTTGAGCTCCGGGTGAGCCGGAGATCTGCCTGCTGCATCTGGCCGCCGCATTGAGCGCATCGTCGACTGTGGGGAAGGTGGCCATCACTTCGTCGCCCATGGTCTTGATGACCGTGCCGTTGTGCTGCTCCGGTCGCGGTGCGCATGATGTCGATGCAGATCGCCACCATGTCGCGCGCGCTTCTCATCGCCCATCGTGCTCGTAAAGCTTGGTCGAGCCGACGACGTCGGCGAACAGAATGGCGAGTTCGATATCCTTGGCCATGGTTACGCTTTCTGATGCAACTGCTTGAAGTTGCGGAAGGTTCCGGCACGACTTATTGTGCCGCCAGATTATACGGGATGGGCGGTTATGGAACATCCCGCGAATTGAGGCGAACACCGATACATGCGTGGTGGAAACGCCTAAGACCCGCAGAACATGGCGCCGAAGCGCGCCCTAAGCGGCCTGTTGCCGGCGAAGCAGCTCACAGGCGCGCCGCAAGACCTCGATGCCGGCGCTGTTGGTCCGACTTGCCTCGGAGAAGTAGCGCCTCCAGCTCCGCGCACCCGGTCGACCTGAAAACAGACCGCAAGGATATGGCGTGAATGGCGCTGAGCGCGTGTCCGTCGCGCAGCTGGCTCTCGGCATAGTCAGTAAAGCGTTCCAGCACCTGGAGGCGCGATGGAGGTTCCCAGCCAGACTCCGGATACAGCGCCAGATCAATCTGGGCCAGCAGATACGGATTGTGATACGCCTCGCGCCCGATCATGACGCCATCGCACTCGCGTAACAGCATCTGGACCTGTTCCAGATTGCGCACGCCGCCATTGGCCACGATCGTGAGCCCGGGCAGGTCACGCTTGAGGCGTTGCACGACGTCATAGCGTAACGGCGGCACCTCACGATTCTCTTTCGGTGACAGACCCTTCAAGATCGCTTTGCGCGCGTGGATCGCGAACACACTGCAACCACTGGCGGCGACGGTGCCGACAAATTCGAGCAGATGCTCATAATCGCGCTGCGTGTACTCGAGTCCGCGCCGTGCTGCGCCCTCGCCGTCCTCGATCCCGATTCGCACCTTGACGGTAACTGGCACTCGTCACGCGCGCGCGCATCTCCGCGACGCAGGCCGCAAGCCAGCCGCGGCTGCGCCATCAAGCATGCGCCGAATGCCCCGACTGCACGCGATCGCTTGGGCACCCGACGTTCAGATTGATCTCGTCGTATCCGGCCTGCGCACCATACTGAGCCGCCTGCGCAAGAGTCTGGGGATCGCTGCCGCCGATCTGCAAGGCAACTGGATGCTCGGTTGAATCGAACCCGAGCAGTCTCCGCGCGATCACCATGCAGGAGGGCGGCAGCGGTGATCATTTCCGTGTAGAGCAGCGCGTGCGGCGAGAACTGGCGCAGGAAGAATCGGCAGTGCCGATCCGTCCAATCCATCATAGGCGCTACGGATATTTCCCCGTGACAGCCGCGTCTTGAGCCCGATATTCGCGTCACTGGCGGCCATGTCGCAGGCGAGTGTACTACCTCATTGATTTTCATCGCGGAAGCGGCGCGCCTGCTTGGTGACCGACGGTAGCGACATGATCCTGTGGGCCAGCGGATCGACCCACGACATCCTCGCCGTTGCTGTGAAACTTTCAGGCCAACAAGATCAAAAAGACGAATCGCGGCGATCGCCGATACTCGATAGTGACCATGACGGCAGCGGCTCAGGACTGTGGCGGCCCCTCACGCCGCGGCGACTTTACGCCTACACCGGGCGTACATTCGCGTTCAGCCGAAAGAGATTCGTTGGGTCGTATTGTCGCTTGAGTGCTGCCAGTCGCGCGTGATTCGGGCCGTAGTTGTCATCGGTCGCGCGCTGATCCCCTCGTTGAGGTTCACGTAGTAGCCCGACGTGAAAGGCCTGACCTCTTTCCCATCTCGTGCGCAGCTCGTTGCGGTACCGATCATTGTCCGCTGCGTCCTTCCAGCCGGCACCTACGAACACCATGAAGTTCGCCTCGCGATGCGTGAAGGCGGTCGCGGTCGGGCTACGATCCCCGATCGCCCCGCCGAAATGGCTCGCAGAAGCGCTAAAGATCTCGTCCGCATGCAGCTCATTCGCGATCACGTCGATCAGGCCGGGAGTCATCTCGCGGATGAAGCCTGACTTCAGGTAGCTGTTGTATTCCGAAAGGGGCGGACCGTCGAACTGCTTCTGCACCGCGACGTAGTCCTGCATCTTGATCGTGTTCATCGTGGGCTTGCCGAACTTCAGCAACGGTTCGATCGCCTTCTCGCCGGCTTTCGGATCAGCCAGAATAACAGATGTTGACGGTCGGGGCCGTCCCGTTCGGCAACGGCGTTGCGGCGTCGAATTCCAGGTGCAGCTCGCGCGGCGCGCGTGAACCGAAGTCCGCGTAGAACCCCGAGTACTGTCACGCACCTGTGTCGCAGGATAGGCGAGGGTAGCCCCGCCAGAACTTTGGGGCCCACGGCATGCAGACGATATTCGGAACGAAGTCACGACACCGAAGTTGCCGCCGCCGCCGCGAATGGCCCAGAACAGATCTGGATTCTCCTGCTCGCTGAGACGGTGAAATTGCCCGTCAGCCGTGATCAGATCAGCCCCCACCAGGTTGTCACACGCCAGCCCAAAACGCCGGCTGAGCCACCCGTAACCGCTTCCGAGCGTGAGACCCGCCACTCCGGTGTTCGAAATGGCGCCGAGTGGCGTTGCAGACCGTAGTGCTGCGGATTCCCCATCGACATCGCCGAGCCAGGCACCCACCCTCTGCGCGCACCGTCTTCGCAATCGGGTCGACACGCACGCCATGCATGGTCGACAGGTCAACGACCAGTCCGCCATCACAGCTCGAATAGCCTGGAAAACTGTGTCCGCCCCCACGAACTGCCAGGAGCAACTCATGCTCACGCGCAAACTCGACTGCGGCCGCCACATCGGCTGGGCCGGCACAGCGCGCGATCACGGCAGGGTGTCGATCGATCATGTGATTCCAGATGCGGCGTGCCTGTTCGTATCCTTCCTGCCCGGGAACCAGCAGCGGTCCGCGCAAACGAGCGCGCAGGTCGGCGACGGCCGCCTTAGGAATGAGAATCGAGCCGCCGTTGAGTTTGATCGCGGCAATATCCGCGTCCGGAATCGCGGTACCCGCTGCACCCTCGGCCCACAGGCGTCGCACTGGAAGTGCAGCGATCGCCGCACCCGCAAGGCTGGTGGCAAAGAACTCCCGTCGTTTCATGGCTCCCCCGATGTCTCACTTACTCGTTATGCAGCGCTCGATCGAATCAGCCCTTCGCCCTCAACGGAGAAACGAAATGGTGCGGCTCGATACTCGCGCGGCGGCGTCGGTCGGTCATGGCCGCCGCTGTCGCGGCACAAAGCAGAAGCGGCGCCAGCAGGGCCAGTAATTTCCTGGCATGGACCGAACCCTTCCGGATGTGAAGGGAAGACTACCGCAATCGAACGTTGCGGGCAGGATGGGGACCGGCGCGCATCGCCGGCCCCTTCGATATTCGGAAGAGCAGCGTCCCTACGGGGGCCAGTGCGCTCCGGGCGCATTACCGAGAATGCGCGTGTTGATCGTTAGGTAAAGGTTCCCGAGTCGCCCGCGGATCCCGCCCGAGGGATTTGGATTGCTCGACGAAGCGGAGAAATTCGCCTCGCTGGCGGCAACCAGTGAATCGCAAACTACCAGCTGTGCGGCCGCCGGGGCGTATTTCTGGCGATCGAAATCGGTGCGACTCGTCGTGATGCAGGCCACGAGCGAGCGTGCGGAACGCGGAGGTGATGCTCGCGAGGTTAATCGTGCTGCTGAGAGCATCGTACTTGAGGCGGCGAATTTCACGCGCCTGTCTGTCGCGTTCTTGCCGGGCGAGTGCCGCTTCATTGGAGTCCAAGTCCAATGCCCCAAATCGACAAGCCCTGACTGGAACCCCTTGAACTGCCGCATGCCGCGGTCAGGTTCCAACATCGCATTGCCTTCGCGACGATCGTCCCTTCGCCCTCGCTCGGCGCCCAGCCGAGCACCGTCTGGGGACATGGCGGGTTGGCCCCGGGCAGGACAGTCTCCCGCAAAGGCTTCATTCTCAATCAGTGCACCCTTGATGCCGTTGAGGAGTGTTGGTCACGCTCTTGACGAGCGCGAACCCAGAGCCGGAGGCTCCCCGAGTTACCGCACAGGTAATCGGGGATCACCGTGGTCCCGTAGCCCGCGTCAGACCTGTGCCACCGGCAGACTGTGCCCCGTGCATGTGCCGTACTGGGTAATGCGCGGATCGACTGGCACCGCGCATACATCTTCGATCACGAAGCCCGACAGCGTTGCCACGCCGTTGACCTTGTGTTTCAGCACATCGCCGAGGATGTCACAGCCAGCACTCTGCAGGCAGTCGCTCGCTGGTGTCGCCGCCAGATTGGTCGCCACCAGACCCTGTGGCCGCTGCACGCCTGACGTCACAACCGCTAGAGGAGCATTCACCCCTTGAGGGGGCGGTGCGCCGAACTTCAGGATCTGGCCTCCGTTGTTGTTCGCCACGAAGGCGAAGGGGATACCGCCTTCCAGCCCGGTCTTGACCTTGAACTTGCCGTTGCCGAGCCCGGTCGCGAAGTCCTGGTCCTCGTGTTGCCGTAAACAGCGTGAAGCTGTATCGCAGTGACCATGCCGTTGGCAGTCGTAACGAGCAGCGTGTTGTCCGGTGGCCAGAAATCCATGCCGCCAGGGGACACGCCGGCGGGGAACTGTGCCGCGCTGATCAGGATCCTGCTCGGACTGATGGGCCCTCCGCCGTTAATGACGCTCTGCAGGCCGAGAGCCGAGTAGACAAGCACCGTTGCCGGACTCCCCCGAGAGCACCAGGAGATCACCCGCGTTGGCCGCATTGCTCGTGGTGCGTGCGACCAGCGATTCTTCCAGCGCCTGCACCGGCGAGGCCGCCGGAAGGTACTGTCGATGAGCCGGTGGCGCCAGGAAGCTCGCCCCGGTCGGCGACGTGGGTCGCGCGGTAATACCCAGAGCTGCGCGGGTTTGGGCTGCCGGGGGCCGAGCTCACGACGAAGAGATTGCCAGCGCCATCGACGGACAGACCGTCAGACAGCCGGAATCGGGCCCCGGGCCTGCGCCGTACTCCACACGACACTCGCTGTACCGGTTGCATTGGCGTAACGAACGATCTCGCCGCGCGAGGCATCGGCAACGAGCAGATCGATCTTGCCGGTGGAGGCGTTCGGAATGTACGCGAGCGACCGCAAGCTCACGTGCTTGTTCTGGTCGTTGTTGAGTTGCGTGATGAAACCACCGGTATCGACACGAACGTAACGTCGTAGACCGCGCTATTTGATGCGTTGGCAGCAGTCACGCGCAGTGTCTGCCGCCTGGGTATTGGCTATCGCCAGGCCAGCTGTCATCAGTCCCAGCAGCCAGCGGCTGAGAATTGCTTTGGTCAGTTCGTCACGAATTCCCCTGATCGTTCTTTGTCGTGTGGTGTAGGTGTAGGTGTAGGTGTAGGTGTAGGTGTAGGTGTTGCGTGTCATCAATGCTGTGCAGGGCCGTCCTCAAGAGTTGCCTGAGTCGACTGAGGTCAGAGTCGCTTCGATGCCGGACCTCTGCCATTGTTGATGGAGCTGATCCAGATAGCGTCGCGTGAGCGCGCGATATCGTCGGCGTCGCGCCTTCATCGGTGCTCAGGACGCCGTAGCTGCGCTCGAGGAGCTCGCTGGCCCGCGCGTAGTCGCGCAAGGCCTGCGAGAGCCGCGCCTTCCACGCTCTCGGCCACTGCTGTTCGCCAGTGAGCGGGCGGCAGCGAGGCAGTGCAGATTTGAACAGCGCTGCGCGCAGACGCAAGCGCATCATCGTAGTGGCGCGTGGCCACCTGCAGTATCGCGAGGGTGCGTGAGGCTGCTGGCTACATCGGGATGCTTTCGCCGAGAAGGCGCCGACGCATATCGAGTGCCTTGCGCAGATAGATATCGGCCCCGGCGTAGTCCTTGGTCCCGGTGAGCCAGTAGCCGATCCGGTTCATGATGCGGGCAACTTCGGGATGATCGCCCGGAAAGAGCTGCTGATACACCGCGAGCGACTGACGCTCGGTTTCCAGGGCACCCTTGAGATCGCCGCGGTCGTCCTGCACGAAGGCCAGGTTATTGAGGGTATTTGCAACGTCCGGATGCACTTCGCCCAGCAGTTCGCGCTGCATCTCGAGCGCCTGGCGGTAGGTGGCTTCAGCGCGCGCGAGATCGCCCTTATCGTGAAAGACGGTCGCGAGGCTATTGAGTCCCATCGCAATCTCGGGATGCTTTGCGCCGAACAGGCGACGCTTCACTTCAATCGCTTCGGTATAGAGCGCCTCGGCCGCATCATAATCGCCGTTCTCTTGCTGCAGCACGCCGAGATCGTTGATGGCCTCGGCGAGATCCGGTGCGGCTGTGCACCGCGCAGTGCACGTTGCATCGTCACCGCTTCCTGCATCAACGATATTGCCGACTTCCGGATCGCCGCGCACATCGACGACTTTAGCGAGGAGTTTCAGCGTTTGCGCGATGTCACCGTGCGAAGCACCGAAGAGCTGGCGCTGCCGTTGCAGCGCATCGCGCAAGCTCCGCTCAGCTTCCTCGTAGCGGCCCTGTTCCCGCCTGCACATTGCCATAGACCATAAAGGCTCTTGGGCAAGAGCGGTCTGCGTGTGCATGTCTTGGTCGCGCGAGGACAGGAGTGTGATCGCTTCGCGATAGTTCTTTTTCGGCCCGCTCGTAGTCGGCTTGACACCGTCAGCACATCGCCCGAGTGATTCAGCGATTCGGGCAACGCCATCGCCGGCGAATCCGTGAGCGCGCGCCGTGTCGCAACGGCGGATTCGAGCAGCGGCCTCGCCTGGCCGTAGAGCCCGAGTCCCACATGTAGACGGTACCGAGGGTATCCATCAGCGTGGACTGGATGGCCGGCTGCTTCGCGAGCTCGGTGCCGATACGCTGCGCGCTCTTGTCGACCATCTCGCGCGCGGTGATGCTGTTGCCACGGGCTTCACTTGGATCAGGAGATGCGAAACACGTCGACGAGAAAGCCAGTCGTCTGTCTCGCTGTCTCTCGCTTCCGGCCTCGGCGCGCGCCGTCTGTCGTACAGCTGTGGCGCGTGCGATCAGCACGACGGTAGCTAGCGTGCTCGTGACGACCATGCCCGCGAGCGCGGCTGCTGCGATGAAGGCCATCTGGCGATGACGACTGCTGCTGCTCTGCGCTGCTTGAGGGCGTCAAAGCCCACCTCCGAGCACGCCCGCAATGAGTTTCAGCTTCGCGTTGGTCCTGCCATCCTTGCCGGGACGCGCATCGGCTGCGATCGGTTCGGTGCGCTCCGTACCGAGAGTGCCGTCCGATCCAAGACGAAAGCGCGAGGGCCGGAGGAAAACACTCCTGCGATTCCCGCCCAGGGTAGATCGGAGGCGTTCGGCTCACCGTCCACGATGAGACAAAAAGATCCGGTTCTCGCGTCCCACCCTCTTGAACGCCAGGATCTCTTCGTTCACCCAACGCGACTGTGCCGCGCGCGGCGAACAGATCACGATCTGGCAGTGCCGAGTTCTTCAGTGCCTGATTGATGACCTCACCAAGGTCGGTCGCGCTCGCCAGTTCTTCGCGGTCCCTGAAGATGGGAGACAGTTGCCGCGCGCACGGCACCGCGCTCGGTGACCTGTCCGATGAGGCGCTTCGGGGACGATACGATTCGAAAGCGCACGATGCAGCCATGTGCCCCACCGGGCGTCGGCATGGCTGTAACTGAGGAACGCCCAATAATCTCAGCGGCTCAACGTCTGCTGTCATCTCGCCTTAAGTTCTTGTCGAGCCGCCTGAAAGGCGGGTAATACACTTGAGCGCCACTGCTATAGGTTAACGGGGGTGCGTGGGATCATTCACTATTCGAGCGCCTTTGACCCCCTATTATCCCGGCGCTCGCGTCGGCACAATTCGATGCGCACGTCCTAGCAGATCGGGCCGGTGACCGTGGACTACAAGAAGAATTTGACGAGAGCCGTCACCTTTCATCATTGGCGTCTCCGGGCACCGCGACCTGCATCCTGCCGACATAACGCGCCTGCGCGGTGCCGTTACTGCGTTCCTGCGCGAACTTGAGAGCTCTTGCCCGATACGGAGTTGCGGATCATGGTCGGAATGGCTGCGGGCGCTGACCTGTTGGTCGCGCAGACCGCTGTGGCGCTTGAGTAGGAATCGATGCGGTACTGCCGATGCCGCTGAACGAGTATGCCGCCGACTTCGATGCCGAATCGCTCGGCCTCTTGCGGAGCCTGTTGCAGCATCCCGCCGTCCGCAGCGCTGGAGCTGCCATTGCCGTGTAGTTCGGTCGCACCTGACGTTGCGAACCGTGACGCAGCTACGCGAGCCTGACGACAGCATCTCATTCGACGCAGCAGCCTGCTGCTCGCCCTTTGGGATGGAAAACCCTCGCTCCTCGTGGGTGGAACCGCCGACACGGTTCTGCGCTGTCTTGGAGCACGCACCGATGACAACACTCGCGAAGAGCCGATCGCGTTTTAGTAGATGCGGTGGCGCGAGATCGAATTGGAGCAACGCCTCGTGTATTGGATCCCGACTGTGCGCAACGGCAATGGAGGTTCGGCAACTGCCGGGGCGCCGTGCTTTCTTTCCGGTCTCGGCGACAACGTGCTGCAGAAGCACGGCACCAGTGCCCCTGTAAGCACCGGACCACTACGCCGGATCGATGTCGGCGTTGCGGACAGGTTCGAGAAACGAGATCGTACGAATCTCGATGCTCTCGCGCGGGCGGCGCGTCGGCCGCCGCAGTCGGATCGTCGAATGCCGTGTGCGCCGTCCACTGCGGCCCGCGTCAGCGTCCGAACCGAAGAGCTTGAAGACCAGGCCTCCTGGTCTGAACCATCGGCGGACGTAGTGCACCGTTGCGCCATGCAGGCGGTCCGCAACTCAAGGTGTATCCGTACAACGCGGCACGGTTCGGATCGTTCATGCCGTGCCGTGAACTTCGCTGGGTCGTTGAGCTTCCGCTTCGCGCTACCGAGGTCGCCGTCACACAGTGCCAGCGGCGGGTGGGCCGGTATCGGCAGGCGAATGGGGCCGCCAGACGTTCATTCGTGATGAACCCTCCCTTTGCAGCCAGGACTCGGGCTTCCTGGGAGCCCAGCGATCGTGCGTGAACTGCCGCACCGTGCGCTTCGCCATAGTCCACGCGTACCGTAGGCCGGCCGCTTTTCGTCCACCGCCCGTGGCCTTGGGAATCGGCTGCGCGCCACTTCTTCCGCCGAACACCAAAACCTTCTCGGCGTCCAGGAGGCGCGCAACGAGAGCCGCGATCCCCGGATAGTAGACGTCGCGAACCTCCGGGCATCGTGGAAATCGGCGCGGCACGGCTGTAGGCTGGTGCAGCAGTGCAGCCCTGCCGCTCGAGTTATCGCGCCTGCCTGCGGCCTCGAGCGAGTCGCGCGGTCTCTGACGCGGCCTGCTCGCCGGCTGATGTCCGACGCTATGCTCCTGGCCGGCCGCAGGAGTCTGTCTGGCAGGGTAGAAACTGCGCGGTTTCGCCCGGACCGCATACCTGAGTGGTCGCCCGAACGCTCGCCGCCAAAGCATTTCGCTGGTGCGCCCCATGACTCTCCTGTCCGTGATCTGGCGCCGTTTCAGGCCAGCCTGGCCATGTTTCTCGGATCAACCAGTCGACGACCGCGTTCAGGCTCCTCGCGCTCGCTCGCGCCTCGCGCGCGCGCTTCCTCAAACACCTTCACCTGACGATGCGCGCTCGTGCTGCGCTTGAGAATCGTGCGTGCGTGTGCAATGTCCGCAGCGCAGTCCGATCGCCTCGGCATCTTCCTTCACCAGCTCCAGCATCTCCTCGAGCAGATCGCTGAACGGCACGAGCTCTGCCCCTTGGCGAGATCGAGCAAACCTTCGTCGAAGCTGGTAGCGCATCGCCCGCCAGCGGTTCTCATTCACCAGCATATCGGCATAAACACGCCAGATCTGGTTGTTCCGCCGCAGGCGATACGAGCATCCGCAGCAAGGCAGACGTTCAGGGACGCCAGCGCGATCGAATCGTCGACGTTCGTGCACACGTCCATGATGCGCGTTTCGAGCGTCGGGTAGCGCCAGCTCGGCCGCAAGTCCCACCAGATTTTCGATGTGTCCTGGATCAGGTTGTTGCGGATCAGCGTGCCGATGTGTCGCTGGTACTTCCGCCGTAGCTCGCGAAATTTTCCGGCAAACCCGTGCGTGGCAGAGAGCTGAACACCGTCAGGCGGAAAGACTTGAGACCCGTGTTCTCTCCTTCCCAGAAGGGCGATGAGCAGGACAACGCCAGGAGATGACGGCAGAGATACGAGAGCTGCTTCATCAGGTCGATGCGCAGCTCGTCGTCCTCCAGCCCGACGTGCACGTGCATTCCACAGATGACCATGCGCCGCGCCGTCGCCGCCATTTCCTCGGCCAGCGCGACGTATCGGTCCTTGTCGGTATGTTTCTTGCTGGATGGCGCGCGCGAATGGATGCGTCGATGCCGCGATGGGGCGCGATACCGTGCTTGCGACCGACGTCCACGACGTATCTTGCGCAGGCGCGTGAGATGCGCGCGCGTGCCTCGTGCATATCGCGGCACACGGGCGTGCTGATTTCGATCTGCGAACGCAGGAACTCCGGGCTCACCTGCCCTTCCGAGCTCGGTGCACTCCTTGAGCATGGCTGCCGGCGGATCCGTATCGAGATCGCGCGTTTGAGGTTCACCAGCAGATATTCTTCTTCGATTCCCACCGTGAAGGGTGGCTGCTTGACTGCCATGTTGCCTCGGTGCGTTGGCTGGCGCGGCCCCTACCCTTAATCGATGGTGCAGCCCCGGTCCAGAAGGATCGGCTGCAGGACACTGTGCAGGAGCCCGCCCAGCGTTTGACGCCGGCGGCGTGTATCGATCTGATCCTGCCGCACCTCGATGCAGACGTGCGGCAGCTTGGCACGCTCGGCATGACGCGCCACCGTGTAGTCCGCTGGGTGTCGGCCGAGTATGGCAGGTTGTCGCCTACCGTCAGTCCTCGATCGCCTGCAGGCGCTCTGAGCAGCGGAACGGCGATCCGTGGATCGCGGTCCCATAGTACCCCGATGTTCCAGGGACGGTGGCTCGCTTCCCATCACCGGGGTGAAACCGTGCATCGAGATGAACGCCGGAATCAGCTTCACGTCGCCGGAACTCATCCAGGCGCAGTTCGATGGCGCGGGTGATACGGTTCGAAGAAGGTGCGCAGGCGTTCGACACGATCGGCGCCGCTCATCTTCTGGTTGCCGGGAACCGGCACGCCGTCGCTCATCGCCACGATCGAAGTCGGGTCTGTCGGGGGCACGGTTGCAGTCGATCAGCAGCCGCGAGTAGCCCGCGAGCACCGCCGGCGCGTCGAACAATCGGCGCCAGCACTCGCGTCAAGGAGGCGGCCCCGATATCCCAGGCAATGTGTCGCGCCGTATCCGCCGTGCCCAGGCCCAGGTGCTCGAGTGCCCCGGGAAATGCGCGGCTCGCGTGATCGCAGACCAGCAACAGCTCGCCCTTGCCGGCGATGTTGAGCAAAGCGTGAACGGCTGCGGATCGCCGGGGCCGATCAAGGAGGACTCATCGTGCTTCGAAGCGCTCTCGAGGGCCGATCTCATCGACCGCGATTCTACATCAGTGGGCCAGGGCAACCTGCACCGGTTTCACGTAGCGTTGCGCCGCCACCGTGAAGCTGCCCTGAGGCTCAGCTCGCTCTGTGCGGCGCAGATCGGCAGTCAGCGCCCGTGCGAACGGGAAGCGCGAGGTGGACTCGGTCCGCGCGATGTGAAAACCCCAGTGCGTAGCTCACACCGAGGCGCGCGAGTTTCCGGCGAGCACCTCCGGTGACTCGACCCGCTCGGCGACGGTTTGGATCTGCATGGCGCGGCCGATCTGGCTGATCGCTTCGACCATGCTGCGGTCGATGGGATCGCGAGTAACGTTCTCGATGAATTGACCATCGATCTTGAGATAAGTCCACCGGCAGGGTCTTCAGGTACATGAACGAAGACAGACCACTACCGAAGTCATCGAGCGAGAAGCGGCACCCGCGGTTTTTGAGCTCGCGCATGAAATAGACCACGTTGGCGAGATTGGACACCGCCGCGGTCTCGGTGATCTCGAAGCAGATGGCCCCGGGGCTCGGAGTCTCCTGCGCCAGCTCGTTGATCAGGAATTCAAGGAAGCGATCGTCGTTGAGCGAGGTGCCCGAGAGGTTGATCGAAATGGTGTACGGCGGATGCGGGTCACTGGCGCGATGCGCGAGCACACTCAGCGCGTGCCTGACCACCCAGCGATCGATCGCAGGCATGACGTTGTAGCGCTCGGCCGCCGGAATGAACTCGATCGGCTGCACCAGCGCGCCACTCTCATCGCGCATCCTGAGCATCAGTTCGAAGTGCCGGCGCAGATCGCGGTTGTTAGCCGATGGGAACGATCGGCTGGAAGTAGAGCTCGAGTCGATCTTCCTCGCACGCGCGGGTGAGGCGTGATACCCACTGCATCTCGCGGTGCCGCTCGGGAACATTGTCCCTGCTGGTAGACGTGCACGCGGTTGCGGCCCTGGTCCTTGGCCGCATAGCAGGCCACGTCCGCGGCGCTCATGAGCGCAGCCATGCTCTCGGTCTCGCGACTGATTTCGACGATGCCGATGCTGACGCCAACATTCAATGCGCCGTCGTGCCAGACGAAGCGGTAGTCGCGGATTGCCTGGCGCAGGCTTTCCGCGATTTTCATGGCCTGATCCGGCTGGCATTCCGACAAGAGGATGCCGAACTCTCGTCGCCGCCCAGCCGCGCCAGCGTGTCGGCTGGCGCGAATGCGCGTCTGCAGGAGCCCCGTGATCTGCTTGAGCAACCGGTCTCCGGCCGGATGACCGCAAGTGTCATTGACCAGCTTGAATTGATCGAGATCCAGATACAGCAGAACGAAGCCAGGCCCATGCGCCGCGGCGCGTGCTGGCCAGCGCTCGCTCAGCCGGCTTTCGAACTCGCGCCGGTTGATCAGCCCGGTCAGCGCATCGTGACTTGGCCTGGTAGGGAGAGCGCCCGCGCGCAGCCGGCGCTCGCGGCTCACATCGTGGAACACCATGACGGCGCCGATCACGTTCGCCGACGCGATCGCGGATCGGCGCCGCGGAGTTCTGGATCGCAATCTCCTGCCCGCGCCGATTGAGGAGCACCGTGTGGTCGGAAAGGCCGATCACACGTGCCTCGCGCAGGCATCGCACCACGGGATTCTCCACCGACTCACGATCGGTCTCGTTGATCAGGCGGAAAATAGCCGCGACGGGCAGTCCATTCGCCTCGCGGGTATCCCAGCCGGTGAGACTCTCGGCGCACCGGGTTTACGATAGTTGACGCATCCATCGGCATCGGTGGTGATGACGCCGTCACCGATCGACTGCAGCGTGACCTGCGCGCGTTCCTTCTCCTTCGAAGACCGCGGTCTCAGCCTTCCAGCGCTCCGTGATATCGGCGATCGTACCTTTCAGTAACCCATGATGTCGCGCTGCTCATTGCGCACCACGCGCGCACTTTCGAGCACCACGATGGTTCTACCGTCGCGCCGCCGCAGCGGATATTCAGCGTTGTGGACCTCGCTGTCCGCGTCGATGCGCCGGTGATGAACTCCTCGCGGTCTGCCGGATCAACGTACAGGCTCGCCGCATCGGGCAGAGCGTAGAGCCCTCCGCCGAATCGAAGCCGAGGACTCTGCACGAACGCCGGGTTAACCGACAGAAACCGGCCCTCGCGGCTGGTCTGGTACACGCCTTCCATGACGTTTTTGAACAAGCCGCGGAACTTTGCTTCACTGGCTCGCAGCGCATCCTCCGCACGGCGCCGCTCGGTCGCAATGCCGGCGAGTTGCGTCATGCGTGACATCAGCTCCAGCTCGCGTCTCCCGGGCGTGCCGGTCTGCCGTCGATACACCGAGAGCAGCCGAGCGCGCCGCTCATCGCCGGCCAGGATCGGTGTCGACCAGCAGGCCTTTGAGCCCGAAGCGCAGCGCGAGCTCCCGCCGCTGTTCCCACAACGCATCCTTGGCAATGTTCGCGACGCATCACCTGACGCCCGAGGAACACCGCGGCAGAGCACGAGCCGAAACGCGGCCCTACGGGTGTGCCTTCCATACCGGCGCAAAACTCGGGTGGCAGCCGAAAGCGCGACGAGCTGTTGGAAAGTGTGGACTGCTGATTGAGCAGGCTGATCGCGCAATACCAGCTCAGGAGCGACTTTCTCTATTACTTCGGTGATGGCCTCAGTGCCACCGACAGGTGCGCGTGCGAGGCGAGCTTTTCGAACACCCGCCGTTCGCCGGCTGCGACTGCAGTTCGGCCCGCTTGCAGGTCGGTGATGTCGGTGATGCTGCCCCGGATCAGCTGGCGTGGAGCTCGAGCCGGACCAGACGCACCTCGCTCGGGATGTCGTTGCCGAGGGCATCGCGATGCAGCCATTCGAACACCGGAGTCTCGCCGTTCAGAGCGCGATCGAGATAGCCGCGCGCCACACCGAACGAAGACGTGCCGTCCGGCTGCGCAGGTGGACTAACGTCGACTGGCCCGCATTGAAGCAACGCCGCCCGATCCATCTTGAAGAACCGCACCGCGTTGTCGTTGACATCGATGAAGCGTCCGACGTCCATGTCGAGCACGACGATGGCTTCCGGCGCGTTCTCGACCAGTGTCCGATAGCGTGCTTCGCTCTCACGCATGGCCTGCTCGGAATTGCGCCGATCCGTGATGTCACGCAGGCAGACAACGAAGACGCGCGGCGTCGGTTAACGCGCGCCTCGCTCACCGGCGATGTCAGCCGCGAACTGCGCCCCGTCCTTGTTGCGACGCCCAGGTCTCATGGGCTGCCAGATCGATATGAGTGCGTCATCGAGCCGCGCCGCCAGTCGCGACAAGTAGTTCGGCTACCGCCCCTGGTTCGCAGCTTCGGGGATGAGATGATCGCGCGTGCGCCCGAGGACCTCGGCCTGGCTGTAGCCGAAGATGCGTTCGCCGGTGGGATTGAAGGCTTCGACGTGTCCGCCCTCATCGACCGTGATGATGGCGTCCTTGATGTTGGTCCAGAATTGCCTGCAGCTGAGCGGCTGTCTGCTCACGAATCTCACGCGTGAGTGCCTGCGCCTCATCCAGCAATACGTAACTGAACGAAGTATACC